>Ga0315276_10005615_pt1 | contig 11566 bp, 8 predicted proteins | sample YL17G05_0_MG_FD_204542 | JGI IMG/M metagenome (GOLD analysis project Ga0315276, IMG submission 204542) | Sediment microbial communities from Yellowstone Lake, YNP, Wyoming, USA - YL17G05_0 | ecosystem: Environmental > Aquatic > Freshwater > Lake > Sediment | place: USA: Wyoming | collected... | reverse complement strand
CACCGCGGAAGGTCGCAAGCGCCTCGGCGATGTGGGTGAAGGCCACCTCGATCTCCAGCCCCACGGCCATCGCCGCGAGCGCGTTCAGGACATTGTGCAGACCCGGCAGCTCAAGGCTCACCGTGCCCAGCTCCCGGCCGTCCGAGATCACGCGGAAGACCGAGCCCTGAGGACCCAGACGCACGTCCTCCGCGCGCAGCGCCGCATCGGGCGCAGTGCCATAGAGCAGATGGCGCTTGGTGACCTGCGGCAGGATGCCGCGCACCTGCGGATCATCGGCACACAGGATGCTCACGCCGTAGAAGGGCACCCGGTTCGCGAAGTAGATGAAGGCCTGCCGCAACTCCTCGAGCGAGCCGTAATGGTCGAGGTGCTCGCGGTCGATGTTGGTGATCACGGCGACCGCCGGCGAGAGCCGCAGGAAGGAGCCGTCGCTCTCGTCGGCCTCGGCCACCAGGAACTGCCCGTGGCCCAGCCGGGCGTTCGAGCCGGTGGACTGCAGCCGCCCGCCCACCACGATGGTCGGGTCGAGTCCACCGCGCGCCAGCACCGCGGCAACCAGCGAGGTCGTGGTGGTCTTGCCGTGCGAACCTGCCACCGCGATGCCGTACTTCATGCGCATCAGCTCGGCCAGCATGTCGGCGCGGGGGATGACCGGGATGCCCTGCGCGCGCGCGGCCACCACCTCTGGGTTGTCGGGCTTGACCGCGGTCGAGTAGACGACCACCTGGGCGCCCTCGACGTTCGCGGCCTCGTGCCCCGGGAAGATGCGTCCTCCGAGCCCGGAGAGTCGTTCCGTGGCCTCGCCGGAACGCAGGTCGCTGCCCGAGACCTGGTAGCCGAGATTCAGCAGCACTTCGGCGATGCCGCACATCCCGACCCCACCGACTCCCACGAAGTGGATCCGATGCGTGCGTCCGTACATCAATCCCCCCGCTCGTCGGGCGGCGCGGGCCTCCGCGCGTCGGCGCGGCCCTTCGACCAGCGCTCGAGGCTCCTGACGATGCGCTCGGCCGCGTCAGGACGGGCGAAGGTGCGCGCATTGGCCGACATCCGCGAGAGCGCCTGGCGATCGGCGAGCCAGTGGGCGATCTCCTGGGCCAGACGCGCGCCCGTGAGCTCGCGGTCGGGGATCATGGCCGCCGCCCCGCGGTCCACCAGGTTGCCCGCATTGACCGCCTGGTGGTCATGCGCCGCGTGCGGGTAAGGCACCAATATGGACGGTGTGCCGCAGGCCGCGATCTCGGCCAGCGTCATGGCACCCGAGCGGCACACCACCACGTCAGCCGCGGCGTAGGCCTGGTGGATGCGGCGCAGGTAGGGCACGACCCGGGCCGGCAGCTGCTCGGCATCCACCACGCCCTTCACCCAATCGTAGTCCTCACGCCCGGTCTGCAGGATGAACTGCACGCTCACGCGGCCCTTCAGGCGCCGCATGGCCTCGAGAGCCGCCTCGTTGATGCGGTGCGCCCCGCGGCTGCCGCCGAACACGAACACGGTCGGCTTGCCCGCCACGAGTCCGAATTCCTGCAGCGCGCTGGCCCGGTCCCCGCTCAGGATGTAGTCGCGGACCGGATTGCCCGTCACCTTGAGATGGTCACGGCGCCGGAAGTACGAGCGCGCCTCCACGAACGAGAGGTGGACCTCATCCGCGATCTGCGCGAGCCAGCGGTTGGCGAGTCCGGGGACGCTGTTCTGCTCCTGGAGCACGATGGGCCGCCTCAGCAACCACGCGGCCAGCGTCACCGGCCCGCTCACGTAGCCGCCCGTGCCCAGCACCACATCAGGCTTCTCCTGCAATACGATCCAGATCGCCTGGCACAGCCCCACCAGGTTGCTGGACACCGACGCGGGCCAGCGCCACCAGGCGCGCCGCGGCAATCCGCGGCTCCACGTGAAACGGATCCGGAAGCCAGCCTCAGGCACGGCCTGCGACTCGATGCCGCGCCGCGTGCCCACGAACACCACCTGCGCGTCCTTGCGGGTGCGGATGAGTTCCTCGGCCACCGCGATGCCCGGATACACGTGGCCACCCGTGCCGCCACCGGCGATGAGCACCTTCATGGGCGGCCTCCCGACCAGCGCTGACGCGCCAGGGCGTCGGTGGAGGCGTTGACGGCACTGATGCGGTAGAGCAGCCCGGTTGCCGCCAGGTTGGCCAGCAGGGCCGTGCCGCCGTACGAGACGAACGGCAGCGGCAATCCGGTGGTGGGCGCAAGGCCCGTGGCCACTGCCAGATTCGCGAGGGCGTAGAGTCCGATCTGCAAGGTGAGTCCTCCGGCCAGAAGGAAGTGGAACGGGTCGGCGGCGCGCGCAACGACGCGCATGCAGCGCCACAGCAGCAGCGCCAGCAACACGAACAGCGCGCTCGTGCCGATGAACCCCAGTTCCTCAGCCAGGATGGAGAAGATGAAGTCGGTGTGGGCCTCGGGCAGGAAGAGGTACTTCTGCAACCCTCCACCCAGGCCACGGCCGAACCAACCCCCGGAGCCGATCGCGATAAGCGACTGGTCAAGCTGCCAGCCCGACCCGCGCTGATCGAGGGCTCCGGTAAAGACGAAACCCACGAACGTGGCGATGCGCTGCATCTGGTACGGATGCCTCTGGATCATCGCCACCACGGTCACCAGGCCCGCCGCGACCGGCACCGCCAGGTGCAGGAGCGGCGCGTCCGCCAGGAAGAGCATGAGGAAGCCGGTGACGCCCAGGAGTACCGCGCTGCTCAGGTTCGGCTGCAGCAAGATCAGCACGGCGGCCGCACCCACGATGCCGAGCGGCGGCAGCAGGCCGCGCACGAACCCGCTCTCCGCCGGCGGGTTCCGCTTGAGCCACCACGCCAGGAACATCACCGTCGCGAGGCGCCCCAGGTCGGTGGGTTGGATGCTCAGGAAGCCGATGCGCAGCCAGCGCGTGGCGCCGTTCGAGACATGGCCCAGCGCGAACACGGCGACCAGCAGGGCGAGCCCCGCGCCGAACAGCAGCGGCGCGGCACGCTCGAGCTTCTTCAGATCCACCCGGGTGGCACACAACAGCAGCACCAGCACGCCCAGCCCGGCGCGAAGGAACTGCCGCGCGAGGAAGTAGTTCGGGTCCTGGTGGCGCGTGATGCCCAGGATCGCGCTCGAGGAATAGACCATGATGACGCCCAGCGCCGTCAGCAACAGCGGGAGCACGATCAGCCAGCGGTCGCCGCGGTTCACGCGCCCTCCTCCCGCGCCGCCACGCGCGACACTTCCTGCTTGAAGCGCCGCCCGCGGTCCTCGAAGTCGGCGAACATGTCGAAGGAGGCGCAACCCGGCGAGAGCAGCACGGGCGCGGGGCCGCCCGGGGCGCTGCGCGCGGCCGCGTAGGCCAGGTCCACGGCCCCGGCGAGCGAATCCGCCCGGAGCAGTCGCGCGCCGGCCCAGTGCGCGGCCATGCGGTCCGTGCCCTCGCCGATCAGCACCACGGCCAGCGTGCGCTCGCGCACCAGGGCGCCCAGCGGCGCAAAGTCCTGTCCCTTGTCGCGGCCGCCAGCGATCAGCACGATCGGGCTCTCGAAGCTCAGGAGCGCGACCTTGAGCGAGCTCACGTTGGTGGCCTTGGAGTCGTTCACGAAGGCCACACCCGCCACCGTCGCCACCGGCTCGAGCCGGTGCTCGAGGCCGCCGCATTCGCGCAACACGGTGCGCAGGGCGTCTGGCGCCGGCTCGAGCGGCATCACCGTGGCAACCGCGGCCAGCGCATTCAACACGTTGTGCGCTCCGCGCAGGCCGATCTCGCGCGTCTCCATCACGTCCTCGACCCCGCCGCGCCAGCCAAGCCGGACGCGGCCGTTCACGATCGCGGCCCCATCCTCCACCGCACGCGTGGCGGAGAATTCGAGCCAGGTGGCGTCGCCCGAGCGGCGGCTCGTCACCTCGGGGTCGTCGGCGTTCCAGACCGCGTAGTCACCCTCGTCCTGGCGCGCGAACAGGCGCTGCTTCGCCGCCCCGTAGGTGTCGAGATCACCGTGCCGGTCGAGGTGGTCAGGGGTCAGGTTGAGCCACGTGGCGACGAAGGGTTTCAGGCGGTCCACGGTCTCAAGCTGGAAGGAGGAGACCTCGACCACGAGCAACCCCGTGGGCGGCACGCTCTCGGCGACCTCGCACAGCGCGCGGCCGATGTTCCCGCAGACCTCGACCTGCCGGCCGGCGCCACGGAGCAACGCGCCCGCCAGGTGCGTGGTGGTGCTCTTGCCGTTGGTGCCGGTCACGCACAGGAACGGTGCGTGCGCGGCCAGGTAGCCCAGTTCGAGCTCGGAGAGCAGCGGCAGGCCCGCCGCGCGTGCCGCCGTGGCCACCGGGTGTGTGATCGGAATTCCCGGACTCCAGACCACGAAATCGCGCCCCTCGAGAGCGCGCGGGTCGTCCGCGTCCCAGCTGGCGCACACGCTCTGGCGCACGAGCTCGCGGCCACGCGGTCCGCCGTCGGGCCCGGCCAGTCGCGCGTCGGCCAGGCGCACGTCGAGCCCGTGCCGGGCGAGCAGCCGGGCCGCGGCCAGTCCCGAACGGGCCGCCCCCATCACCAGGGGCCGCGAGCCGGGCAGCGGATGGCGGGCGTCGATGGTCATTGCAGCTTGAAGGTCGAGAGCGAGAGCAGGGCCAGAAGCATGCCCACGATGTAGAAGCGCAGCACCACGCGGGACTCGGGCCAGCCCAGGAGCTCGAAATGGTGATGGAGCGGCGCCATGCGGAACACACGCCTCCCCGAGAGCCTGAACGAGGCCACCTGGATCATCACCGAGAGCGCCTCCATCACGAACACGCCTCCCACCAGCACCAGCCAGAACTCGCGCTTGATGAGCACTGCCACGACCCCGAGCGCCCCGCCGAGGGCGAGCGACCCGGTGTCGCCCATGAACACGTCGGCCGGATGGCAGTTGTACCAGAGGAAGCCCAGGGCCGCCCCCAGCACCGCGGCACAGAAGACCGTCAACTCCCCACTGTACGGCAGAGTCGTGATGTTGAGGTAGGCGCTGATCTTCGCGTGGCCGCTCAGGTAGCACATGCCGGAGAAGGTCAGCGCGGCGATGGCCACCAGACCAGTGGCGAGGCCGTCGAGCCCGTCGGTCAGGTTCACGGCGTTCGAGGAGGCGGTGATGACCACGATGACGAAGGGGATGAAGAGCAGCCCGAAGTCCAGGTAGCGGTACTTGAGGAACGGGATGTGGGTGGTCGTGGAGGAGAGCCCAGGTTCGGGCCACGCGACCAGCGCGATGCCGACGATGGCGCCGAGCAGGATCTGGCCGGCGAGCTTGTAGCGGCCGAGCAGTCCCTTGGGATAGCCTTTCACGACTCGCAGGTAGTCGTCGAGGAAGCCCAGCGCGCCCAGCCACACCGTGGCGAGCAGGGCGAGCCACAGTGGGCGCGAGTGGAAGTTCCCCCACAGCAGCGTGGGCACGACGATGGAGGTGACGATGAGCAACCCCCCCATGGTGGGGGTGCCGGCCTTCGCCAGGTGTGCCTGCGGTCCCTCGCCGCGGATCTTCTGCCCCAGCTTCACGCGCCGCAGCCAGGCGATCATGACCGGGCCGAGCAGGTAGCACAAGAGCAGCGCCGTGACCGCCGCGTAGGCGCTGCGCAGGGTGATGTACCGGAAGACGTTCAGGATCGAGAGCCCGGGCACCTGGTGGAGGGGATAGACCCATTCGTAGAACATCAGACCGCCTCCCCCGGGCCCGGCCCCAGGCCCTCCAGGATCTCTTCGAGCGCCGCTCCGCGCGAGGCCTTGAGCAGCACGACCACTCCCTCGCCCAGGACCTCGCCCAGGGCCGAGCCCAGGGCAGGCTTCCCGTCGAAGCACCGCACGCGCGCGCCGGTCCGGCGCGCCCCGGCCGCGTAGTCGGCCGCGTGCGCCCCGACCACCCAGAGCTCGGCGTCGCGCACGCGCGCGCCGGTCTCGCGGTGGAGCGCCGCGGCGCGCGGCCCCAGCTCGAGCATGTCGCCGAGCACCGCGATGCGCCGGTGCGCCGCCGGCCACCCGGCGAGCGTCGCCAGCGCGGCGCGAGCCGAGTCGGGATTCGCGTTGTAGCAATCCACCAGCAGCAGGGCGCCTCTCACCCGCCGCAGCTCCATCCGCCCCTCCGTCCCGCGGACCTGCTCGAGCGCGGCGACCACCGCCGCTGGGTCGAGCCTCGATTCGCGCGCCACGGCCAGCGCGGCGAGCGCGTTAGCCACCTGGTGCCCGCCCACGAGCCGCAGGTGGAGCGGCGGGAAGCCCGCGACCTCGATGCGGCTGCCGTCGGGCCCCAGGTCCGTCACGCGCTCGGGACGCACGTCGGCCGAACGGGCCAGCCCGTAGCGGATCACGCGCGCCTTCACACCGGCCAGCGCGCGCAGCAGCCGGGGCGAGTCCGCGCCCGCGAACAGCGGCTGACCCGCCTCGAGCGCGAAGCCCAGGCTCGCCTTCTCGCGCGCCACCGCGGCGAGCGTGCCAAAACCCTCCAGGTGGGCGCTGCCCGCGTTGGTGATGACACCCGCGCCGGGAGCGGCGAGTGCCGCCAGGGCGGCGATTTCCCCCGGATGGCTAGAGCCGATCTCCACCACCGCCGTGCGATGCTCGGGCCTGAGCCTCAGCAGCGTGAGGGGCACGCCCCAGTGGTTGTTCAGGTTCCTTTCGCTGCACAGCCCGGGACCCGCCGCGGTGAGTGCCGCGGCCACCAGATCGCGCGTCGTGGTCTTGCCCGCGCTGCCGGTCACGCACAACAGCAGCCCGTGCCAGCCGAGCCGGTGGCCGTGCGCGAGGCGCGCCAGTCCCGCGGTGACGTCATTGACCACCACCAGCGGCCCCGGCTCGCGCCCCCGCCAGGCCTCGTGGCGCTCACGCGCACAGAGCGCCACGGCGGCGCCACGGCGGAAGGCCTCCTCGAGGAAGTCGTGCCCGTCGGTGCGCCCGCCCGGGAGCGGCACGAAGAGCATCCCGGGCCTGAGCGTGCGCGTGTCAAGGCTCGCACCCTCCACACCGGCGGAAAGGAAGGCCTCGCGCGCGGCCGGCCCGGCGGGCACCTCGCGCACCACGAGGTCGCCGCCCGCCAGTTGGGCGATCCGCATGAGCGTGAGCACGGCCGGGGCGGTCGCGATCATCCCCGGCCTCCCTCGCGCAGCAGCCCGCGCGCCACCTCGCGGTCGTCGAACGGCAGCACCCGATCTCCGATGGTCTGCGTGGTCTCGTGCCCCTTGCCGGCGATCAGGACCGTGTCCCCGGGGCGCGCCGCGGCGAGCGCCCGGGCGATGGCCGCGCGGCGGTCGAGTTCGAGGTGCACCGGACCGCCGGCGCCACCCGCGCCCGCCAGGATCTCGCCCGCGATCGCCGCCGGGTCCTCGCCGCGCGGGTTGTCGCTCGTTACCCAGACCTCGTCCGCGCCCGCGCGGGCGGCGCGGCCCATCACCGGACGCTTCGCCCGGTCGCGGTCGCCGCCGCAGCCGAAGACCAGGAGCAACCGCCCGCGGGCGTGCTCCCGCATGGCGGCCAGCGAGCACTCCAGCGCGCCGGGCGTGTGGGCATAGTCCACCACCACCTCGAAGGCGCCGGCCGTGGCGATGCGCTCCAGGCGCCCGGGCACGCTCTCGACGGCCGCGAGGCCCGCGGCGGCACGCGCGGGCGCCACGCCCAGCGCCAGCGCCGCCGCGAACGCGCCAGCGGCGTTCCAGGCGTTGTGGCGTCCGAGCAGCGGCAGCCGCACCTCGGCCACGGTCCCGGTCACAAGCTCGACCACGAGTCCGTCGGGCGTGGCCTCGACGCGCGCAATGCGCACGTCAGTTCCCGCTGCGGCGCCGAAGCGCAGTACCTTCATGCCACCGCGCCGGGCTGCAGCCACGACCCTCTCCGCCACCGGGTCATCGGCATTCAACACTGCGGTTGCGGACTTCACCGGGCGCGAGGCGTTGCGGCCGTCGAACAACATGAGCTTGGCGTCAAGGTAGGCGTCAAGGGTGCCGTGGTAGTCGAGGTGGTCGTGGCTCAGGTTCGTGAACACCGCTACGTCCAGGTCGAGTCCGTAGGCCCGACGCTGCACCAGGGCATGGCTGCTCAGCTCGAGCGCCACGGCCTGCACGCCGGCGTCTGCCATCTCGCGCAGGAGCGCCTGCAACTCGGTGGCTTCTGGCGTCGTGTGACCGAGCGGGCGCGTCGCGCCGTCGAGCCGGGCACCGGTCGTGCCCAGCACGCCCGGCCGCCAGCCCGCGGCGCGGAAGACCCGCTCGAGCAGGTAGGTCGTCGTGGTCTTGCCGTTGGTGCCCGTGATGCCCACGGCCCGCAGCGCGCGCGCGGGCTGGCCGTAGAATACCGTCGCCGCCTCGGCCAGCGCCCGGCGCGGCTCGGCCACGCGCACGAGCGGCCCGTCCGCCTCCGGCGCGCCATGACCCACCACGGCCGCCACGGCACCCGAGGCGAGGGCCTGACGCACGAAGGCCTGTCCGTCCTGGCGCAGGCCCGCGAGGGCGAAGAAGAGATCGCCGGGCTGCACCCGGCGCGAGTCGGAGGCAAGCCCGCGCACCTCCACCGCGTCGTCTCCCGCAAAGCCGGCAGCATCCATAGCCTCGAGCAGGCCGCGCAGGGTCACGGGCCGGTCCGCACGGCATTCGCGCGCTCCACACCCGCGGGGAGGAAGCTCAGTGGGCCCGGCGACGGTAAGGCGGCCGGGGCTGCGCCCGGCTCGCACCACAGTCGGCATTCGGAGCCGGGCGCCAATGGCGTGCCCGCCGCGGGCGTCTGCCGTACCACGATACCGCTGCCGGTGATGCGCGTCCGCACTTGCCACGGCGTGAGTCGCCGCAGGGCCTCGCGCAGCGGCAGGCCCACGACATCGGGCAGCAGCCCCGCCGAGCCCTCGCGGGCGGCGAGCCACACGGTCACGCGGGCGCCGCGTTCGGCGGCCTGTCCCGCGACGGGCGACTGCGCCAGCGCGCGCGACCCACGGCCCTCGAAACGCGCACGCAGGCCGTGCTGGACGAGCCGGCGCTCGGCGGCGAGCTGCGGCAGCAGTCGAAGGTCCGGCACCACCACCGAGGCAGGCGCGGGCGGCTTCGCCGCCACCTCGGTCGAGCCCGAGCCGAAGGGGCTGTCCGGCAGGCGGCGCAGATCCAGCATCACCTCGCGGAATACCGGCGCGGCGATTTCCCCGCCGTAGTAGTGCCCGGTGCGCGGCTCGTCGATCACGACGATGCCGACCAGCGTGGGCGCGCTCGCAGGGGCGAAACCCACGAATGAGGAGAGGTACTTACCCGGGGCGTAGCCGCGGATCGCGGGATCGAACTTCTGTGCGGTGCCGGTCTTGCCGGCAAGCGCGAGGCCCGGAACGCGCGTGGCCGTCGCCGTGCCACTGTCCACGACCGCGGTCAGCATCTCCCGCAGCGTGGCCGTGGTGGCTTCGCTGAAGACGCGGCGGGAGGCGCGCGGCCCGTAGCGGTGCAACACGCGGCCCTCGGCGTCGCGCATCTCGCGGACCAGCATCGGCTCCATGAGCACGCCGCCATTGGCGATCGCAGCATAGGCCAGCGCCAGCTGCAGCTGGGTCACCGAGACCTCGTGCCCGATGGCGATGGTCGGGCACGAGCGCGCCGACCAGTGAGCAGGACTGCGCAGCCGGCCGCCGGTCTCGCCCGGGAAATCCAGCCCGGTGAGGCTGCCGAAGCCAAGCGCGGTGGCGTAGCGGTAGATCCGCTCGGGTCCGGCGAGCAGGCCGAGCTTGGCCATGACGATGTTGCTTGAGTGCTGCACGGCACCGAAGAGCGTGAAACCCGTGGCCTTGTGCGAGTCGTGGAAGAAGACGCCAGGCACCACCTGGCAGACACCATTGCCGGCGTCGAAGTACTGGCCCGGCCGCGCCAGATCCTCCTCGAGCGCGGTGCCCGCAGCCACGACCTTGAAGGTGGAACCTGGCTCGTACTGATCGGTGAAGGGCCAGTTGCGCGCCTTGCCGGGGGACAGGTGTGGGACACAGGCCGAGGCGAGGATCGCGCCGGTGCGCGGGTCGAGGAAGAGCGCGAAGCCGCGCACCGCGCGCAGCGTGTCCACCGCGCGCGCCAGGTGGTGCTCGACGATACTCTGCAGGTCGAGATCGAGGGTCAGCACCGCGCTGCGGCCGTCCGTAGGCGCGCGACTCAGGCCGCGCGGCAGCTCAACGGTATGGCTCCCTCCGACGCGGAAACGCGTGGCCCAGCCGGGCCGCCCGCGCAACTCGCCATCCAGCTGCAGCTCGAGTCCGTCCACACCGCTGTCATCGAGGTCGGTGCGTCCGAGGATCTCGCTGGCCGCGGTGCCCAGCGTGTATTCGCGCCGCGTCTCCACCGAGAGGTGGACGCCGCGCCACTTGCGGGCGGCCACGGCTCCGCCCACCTCGGGCGGCCGGTGGCGCGCGACCCAGACGAAGCGCGGGTGCGCTCTGAACTCGCCGGCCAGCCGGCGCGCGTCCAGGTGCAGAAGCGCCGCCAAGCCACGGGCCACGATGGCCGGGTCCCTCATCTCGCGCGGGGCCGCCGAGACGGAGCAGGTCAGTAGATCGCGCGCCAGCGGGCGCCCGCGCCGGTCCAGCAGTTCGCCGCGCACCGGGCGGACCAGCACGCGCTGCTCCTGATTCAGCTCGGCACGCCCCGCATAGTACGAGTGTCGGACGACCTGCAGCCACGTGACGCGCAGCCACAGGACGACCAAGCCAAGCAACAGACCGGCCGCCGCCACCAGCACCCGACTCCTGCGCGAATCCCTGTGGGCCAACTCCTTCCCTCCGTGGAACGGCGGTTCACGCAAACCGCCGGGCCATCACAAGCGCGGTGCGGTGGTGCGGCCGGTCGAAACATCCGGACGCGCTCTTGGTCGTCTGTTGGTCAGTTCGTGTGGTCGCGGCCGCGGGCCGTGGCTTCCGGCACCAGGACGCGGGAGACCCCTTCCACCCACGCCAACACCGGGCGCGAGTCCTGCCCGGTTCGCCCGTCCGCCACCGCCAGGTACTCCGGCGGAAGATGGACGACCTGCCTGGCGTCGACCGGAACCAGTCCCAACAGGCTGGCCTGCGGGGCGAGTTCCGCCCTTGTGGTGCCGCGGTCGAGTTGGGCGTGCAGGTACTCCAGCCGAGCCTGCGCCTGCTGGACCGCCGCACGGTTGTGATCGAGGGCAAGGCAGAGCTCGGCCATGCGCGAGCTCTGCCACACCTCGACCAGGAGCATCCCCACCGCGACCAGAGCGACGACCCACAGCTCGGGCCGGAGCGCGCGCCGATCCGGGGCGCGCCACGATGCAAGAGGCCGATGTACGTTCCTGTTCATCCTTGGGTTCTCCGGAAGGCACGGAGCCGGGCGCTGCGCGCCCGTGGATTCCGCTCCCGCTCGGCAGGCGAGGGTGTCACCACCCTCCGTGTGAGTTCGTCCCACGGCCTCTCAGGAGGCCGCACTCCGGGTATCTCCGGCAGCCGTCGCACGAACCGTGAGCCAGTCGGACGGCGCAACGCCTGCTTGATCTTCCGATCCTCGCCCGAGTGGTAAGCGAGCGTGACGACCGCGCCACCGGGGTCCATCGCCCCCGGCAGCCATTTCAGCACCGCTTCCAACTC
>Ga0315276_10005614_pt1 | contig 11568 bp, 12 predicted proteins | sample YL17G05_0_MG_FD_204542 | JGI IMG/M metagenome (GOLD analysis project Ga0315276, IMG submission 204542) | Sediment microbial communities from Yellowstone Lake, YNP, Wyoming, USA - YL17G05_0 | ecosystem: Environmental > Aquatic > Freshwater > Lake > Sediment | place: USA: Wyoming | collected... | reverse complement strand
GCATGGGCGGCATCATGGCCGTAGGGTCAGGATCAAGCCGCAAGCCATGCCTGATCGTCATGCGATATGCGCCGCGCAAGGGCCGCAAGCATCGACCCGCCGTGGCCCTGGTCGGCAAGGCGATCACGTTCGATTCCGGCGGGATCAGCATCAAGCCGTCAGCCGACATGGATCAGATGAAGTTCGACAAAAGCGGCGCCGCCGCCGTCCTGGCTACAATGAAGGCGATCGACGACCTTGGATTAGATCTGGATGTGATGAGCCTTCTTCCTGCGGCCGAGAACCTCCCCAGCGGGACCAGCTACCGGCCTGGTGACATTGTCACCACCTACAGCGGCAGGACCGTGGAGGTCCTCAACACCGACGCCGAAGGCCGCCTGATCATGTGCGACGCCCTGACCTACGCCGTCCAGCAGGACTATCCCATCATTGTGGATATTGCCACCCTCACCGGTGCGTGCATGGTGGCCTTGGGCAGGCACATGGCGGGTCTGATGGGCAATGACGACCGGCTCCTCGCGCAGCTCCAACAGGCCTCGCAGCAGAGCGGCGAGAAGGTCTGGCCCATGCCCTGCGGCGAGGAGTACGCCGAGGAGATGAAGAGCAAGATAGCGGATCTCAAGAACACCGGAAGCAAGTGGGGCGGGGCCTGCACGGCGGCGGCGTTTCTGCGACAGTTCGTGGGAGACAAGAAATGGGCGCACCTGGACATAGCAGGCGTGGACGTACTGCAGAGCACTGCGGAGTCCACGGCGCAGGGGGCCAGCGGCTTTGGCGTGCGCCTGCTGACCATGTTTCTGATGAATCTGGCCAAACAGACACAATCTTGAAGGACGAGGCCTTGGCATGGCAGTGAGGCACACATCAATGGATACAGAGCGGATTAGAAAGGCCGTAGAAGAGATACTGTTGGCCATTGGCGAGGATCTCGGCAGGGAGGGCCTTCGCGACACCCCGGCCCGCGTGGCCAAGATGTACTCGGAATTGCTGTCGGGCATGCACGAAGATCCGGAGATCCATCTGCGGAGCGTATTTACCGAGAACTACGATGAGATCGTGCTGTTGCGGGACATTCCATTTTACAGTATCTGCGAACACCACTTGTTGCCCTTCATCGGATCTGCGCACGTGGCATACCTGCCTGCTGGCCGTGTGCTGGGGGTCAGCAAGCTGGCCCGCATCGTGGATTGCTTTGCCAAGCGATTGCAGTGCCAGGAGCGAATGACCAGGCAGATCGCGGATCTGATTATGACGCGCCTGGAACCCCTGGGTGTGGCCGTGGTCTTGGAGGCCTCGCACAGTTGTATGACAATTCGCGGCATCAGGAAGCCTGGTTCCATGATGGTGACTTCTGCGCTCCGCGGTCTCTTTCGCAAGGACCCCCGCAGCCGCAATGAGATCCTGAGCCTAATGCACCAAGATAGGCGATAAGGGCTCGACATGCACCGTCTGGTTCGATATGTGCGGTTCTCTGTGGATCCATTCGATTCCGAACCTCAGCAAGGTTTCAACGCCTATGCCTCCAGGCCCACGTCGCACGGCCTAGCGATCTTTCTGGAGTTGGGCGTCAAAGTAAGCGGTCCAGTGGATCCTACCAGCGGGTTTGTCATCGACGTCGGGGACATCGATCAGGCCGTGCGGCGGCACGTAGTGCCGCTATTTGGAGACCATATTCAGAACCGCTATGGTCGGCGCCTATCCATCGGAATGCCGGACGTGGTGGAACTGCTTAGGCTCGCTTGGGAGGGCCTGAAAGACAGGCTGGGCGCATCTACACTGGCGGCCTTGCGACTGAAAATCAATCCCTTTCGGTGCGTGGAGATCCGTATGGAGGATCTGGACATGGTCTATTACAGTGAGAAGTTCGAGTTTGCCGCCATGCACAAGTTGTGGAATCCGGCCCTTTCGGAGCACCAGAACCTGGCCTTGTTCGGCAAGTGTGCCAATCCGTCCGGCCATGGGCATAACTACTTGATGGAAGTCACCGTGAAGATCCCGTCAGGTCATGCGTTTGACGCGATCGGCCTTTCACGGGTGGTGGACGAACGGTTCATTCAGGTCGTGGACCACACGAACCTCAACGCCGACGTCCCCCATTTTCATCAAGTCAACCCCACTATGGAGAACATCGCCCAGTTTGCCTGGCAGGGCCTGGAGGGCCGATTTAGCGGGGCCGACTTGTACTGCGTCACGATCTGGGAGTCGGAAAGGACGAGCTGTTCGTATTACGGAGGGGGCGAGGAACGGGATAGCCGCCGATTTAAAGATGTGCCCACATTTCCCGCTCCTGTTCAGTAACCGGCACTTTTTGGGCTTGTTATCTGCGCATCGGCATGGTATAGAGAATCACTCTAATGAAGACTCAGTATCTATGCGATATTTCAGAAACATATTGCAGGCCGTAGGGACTGTAGCTGCGGGTTTGCGGGTGACGTTGCCCTATCATTTCGCCCGTACGGTGGTGGTGCAGTACCCGCAGGTTGAACCGGCTCTGCAACCCCGCTATCGGGGATTCCATACCTACCAGATCGAACGTTGCATCGCCTGCGAGGCCTGCGCCAAGGCCTGCCCCGCTGCGTGTATCCGCGTCGGGAGGACCGGCCCTCGCAAAATGGACAAACCGCGAGACCTTGCAGTCGGCGGGGCTATCACACAGTACCAGATCGACTACAACACATGCCTGTTCTGTGGATTGTGTGTTGAGGTGTGCCCTACTCAATGCCTGACGATGGGAACGCTCCACGATCATTCCTGCTATCGCCGCGAAGACCTGGTGGTAGATTTCGTCAGCCTGGCCAAGCAAGGGCGGCGGACCATCGAACCCATCTGGCTGGCGAAGGCGAATCTGCCCGCATGGGCGGCTCGGACACGCGATTATTGGCGGGATCTGGACCGAGACAAACGGGAATGGATGGCGCGTGCGGACGATCCACAATATTGCGCAGAATTGGCCAGGCAGGCCGTGGTTCCCAAGGAAGGGACGTCGTGACCGAGTCAACCCGTTTTGCGATTGAATTGCTGCTCTTTGCGGCGGTCGGTACAGCCCTTGGGTTGGGGGCGCTGCTATTTGGCAAGCTGCTCCGCCCAAAGAATCCTGGCGGCCTGAAGGGTGAGATTTATGAGTGCGGCGAGCCGCCCATCGGTCCCGCCTGGGTCCAGTTCGACCTGCGTTTTTACGTCGTTGCCCTGGTGTTCGTAGTGTTCGACGTGGAAATCGCCTTGTTGTATCCCTGGGCCGTGGTTTACAGAGACTGCATTGCCAGGGGGCTGGGACCAGCGGCGTTCTGGGCCATGGTGTTTTTCCTCGGCTTGATTTCTATCGGTTTTCTGTATCTTTGGCGGTTTGGCTATCTGGATTGGGTGCGCGCCAATCCGTGCCTGCCGAAGAATTGGAAGGATAAATCGGCAGTAGATGGCGATCATTGAAGGAATATTTGAACCGGGCTTGGTGGTGACCAGTCTCGATTGGGTACTGAACTGGTCGCGTAAACGATCTATTTTCCCGATGACGTTCGGGATTGCCTGCTGTGCGATCGAGATGATGGCGACAGGTGCGGCTCGGTTCGATCTGGACCGCTTTGGCGCAGGGGCCTTCCGAGCCACGCCGCGCCAGGCCGACCTTATGATCGTCGCAGGCACAGTGACCTTCAAGATGGCCGAACGCCTCCGCCGGCTCTGGGAACAGATGGCCGAACCCCGTTTTGTGATCGCCATGGGCGCGTGTGCCATCAGCGGCGGTCCTTATCACCTGTACGGCTACCATGTGGTCAAAGGCGTGGATCAGGTTGTACCGGTCGATGTGTATGTCCCAGGTTGCCCGCCACGCCCCGAGGCCTTGATCGAGGGTCTTATGCGTCTACAGGACAAGATCAACGCACGTACCATTGCAAAGCAATAGACGACGATGACTCCATCCGACATTATTGCGGTTTTAAAGCAGTACGATGCCGGAGGAATCGTCTCGGTTGTTGCAGACTTGCCGTATCCTCATGTTCTGGTCAAGGCGGAACACCTTGTCGCGGTCGCCGCATTTCTCAAGACAGACCCGCAACTGCGATTCGACCTTCTGAGGTGCATCTCCGCAGTCGACTGGCCTGCCAACAACGGTATGGAGGTCTCATACGATCTGATTTCTACGTCGTTCGTCCACACGTTCGCGGTCAAGGTCATGCTCGATCGAAGGGACCCGCAGGTAGAATCGGTCAGTGGCGTTTGGCCCGCGGCCCAGTGGCATGAGCGCGAGGCCTTCGATCTCATGGGTGTAAGGTTTCTCCGCCATCCCGACCTTCGCCGGATCCTTATGCCGGAGGACTGGACCGGCCATCCGCTCCGCAAGGATTATCAGGACGTGGTTGAGTATCGGGGGTTGAAGTTCAATCCATGAAAGAGATCGAACTCCAATATCAGCCTGACCTGTTGCACGAAGGCGAAGTGCCTTCGGACATCCGTACCGAGGAACTCGTCCTTAACATGGGACCTCAGCATCCCAGTACGCACGGGGTCTTGCGCGTGATCCTGCATACCGACGGGGAACTGGTTTTGAAGGCCGTGCCGTACATCGGCTACCTTCACCGCTGCGCAGAGAAGATCGCGGAGAAGGTCACCTACCGCCAGTTCACCCCCTACACGGATCGCCTGGACTACCTTGCCGCCATGAACAACAACCTGGGCTTTGCCCTGGCGGTGGAGAAACTGGGGGGCATCGAGACGCCCCAGCGGGCGGATTACCTGCGGGTCATTTTCTCTGAATTGAATCGCATCGCATCGCACTTGGTAGCCACCGGCTCCTATGGCTTGGACATGGGCGCCTTCACGCCCTTTGTATATTGCTTCCGGGAGCGGGAATGGATCTTGGACTTATTCGAGTCGGCCTGCGGGGCCAGGTTGACCTATTCTTACATCACCATCGGCGGGGTGCGCGATGACCTGCCGGATGGATGGGTCGGGCGGTGTCGTGATTTTCTTGATTACTTCGAGCCAAAAATCTCAGAGTACAACGACCTGCTGAGCTTCAATCATATCTTCGTTCATCGCACTGGTAACGTAGGTGTCTGCCCGCCGGACCTGGCGCTGGCCTACGCATTGACCGGGCCCTGCCTGCGCGGCAGCGGCGTGAAGTGGGATCTACGAAAGGCAACGCCGTATAGCCGCTATGATGAGTTTGATTTCGACGTCCCGGTGGGCCGGGGCCAAAACGGGACGCTTGGCGATTGTTGGGACCGATATTTTGTCCGTATCGAGGAAATGACCCAGTCTGTGCGGATTATCCGCCAGGCCCTGGACAGACTCCCTGACGGTCCGGTGCAGGCAAAGGTGCCGCGCATGTTGAAACTGCCTGCTGGCGAGATTTACTGCGAGGTCGAGAATCCTCGCGGACAACTGGGCTTTCATTTGGTCTCCGATGGCGGGACGAGTCCCTACCGGCTGAAGGTGCGCGGGCCAAGCTTCTGCAATCTTTCGGTGTTGCCGGTGCTGGCCAGAAACTGCCTGTTGGCCGACATCTCTGCGTTGCTGGGGAGCCTGGATATCGTTATGGGAGAGGTGGACAGATAGGTTTGGCGATACGGTAAAATATAGTGAAATAGGAACGGACAGACCGAACAGGACATGTACACATTTGAGCGGCCACACGTTGAGTACCAGGGATTAAGCCGGGTCATCGTACGGGGTGCCGCCGCATTGGCTGGGATCATCGCCCCCTGGTTAAGGCGTTTGGCCTGGGTCGTCTTTCTGGCCGTGGCGGCTATGCTCGTGGTCTTCATTTGGGTAGTCGGACGATTCATCAATCCGCTCCTGCCGTGGTTCATCCGCGATCTGGTGGTGGTGCTGGGCCTGCTGGGTTTCGCATGCGTTGTGGCGATCATCGGCATCTGGGCGGAGCGCAAGGTCTCCGGAAGGATCCAATCGCGGCTCGGTCCGATGCGAACAGGGGCTTGGCACGGCTGGGCGCAATCGCTCGCGGACGGCCTGAAATTTGTGCAGAAAGAGGATCTCATACCCCGCGAGGCCGATGAGCCGCTGTTTCGGCTGGCCCCCTATGTCACGCTTGTACCTGCATTCTGTGCCTATCTGGCCCTGCCCTTCGGGGTGGGCTGGGTATTCCGTAGCGGAGACGTCGGCCTGCTATTCGTCTTGGCCATGTTGGCAGTCGAGGTGTTAGGTGTCATCATGGCCGGATGGGCCTCCAACAGCAAGTGGAGCCTGTATGGGGCCATGCGTGCGGCCTGCCAATTGGTCAGCTACGAGATTCCCATGGGCCTGAGTCTGCTGGCGGCGGTGGTGGCCGTGGGATCGCTCAATCTAGTCGATATCGGTCAGGCCCAGGCCGGAGGCTGGTTCTCCTGGCTGGTCTTTCAAAATCCCTTCCTTTTCCTGGCCTTCTTCACGTATTATATTGCCTCATTAGCCAGTTGTAAGCGATCGCCATTCGACCTGCCCGAGGGTGAATCGGAACTCGTGGCCGGATTTCACACCGAATACAGCGGCTTTCGCTTCGTGATGTTCTTCTTCGCCGAATACGTCGCCATGTTTGCCGTATCCGCACTGGCGACCATCATCTTCCTGGGTGGGTGGCATTCGCCCCTCAGCGGTCTGAGCAAGGGCACCCAAATGCAATTCGTCGCGTTTGGGGACACCAGCCCATTGTGGTTCGTGCTCAAGAGCACCTTCTTGGTGTGGGTACAGATGTGGTTTCGGTGGACCCTGCCGCGTATCCGCATAGATCAGGTCATGCACGCCTGCGTGAAATACCTCCTGCCCTTCACCCTGCTGCTGTTCTTAGGCAGCAGCCTGTGGCAGTTGTATGACAATCAGGCACATCCCGCGTTTCAGGGATTCGCCAACATTCTCCATTATGGCCTAGGGTGCGTAGGCCTCTTGTTGTTGGGCCTGTACTTCGCCGGAGCGGGCTACGGCTATTATAACCGCAACCGACTTGTCGGGCAGATGGCCCGCAACCATCTGCCGGGAGCCTGACTGGGCTATGCTCGAAAAAGTGATATTCTTTCTCTTTGCTGTGCCGGCGGTGGTAGCGGGCCTGGCGATCCTGCTGGGCACGAACATCGTGCGCATGGCCTATTGGTTCAGCGCAATGCTGGTCTCGGTGGCGGGCCTTTATTTCCTGATGGGCGCGTACTTCCTTGGAGTCATTCAGATCCTTGTTTACGTCGGTGGTGTCGCGGTGCTGCTGGCCTTCGGCGTTATGTTGACCAGTCGGAAACTGGCGAGACTGCGGCCTGGGCGAGGGGAGGCCGTTTGGCTGGCCGGTGTCAGTGGCGTGCTTCTTTTGGGTTTGGTGCTGAGCATCATGCATGCCGGCTGGGAGCAGCGACAGATCGTTGCCGCTGACTCCATATCAGAGATCGGCCGCAGTCTGTTGGGAGATTTTCTCGGTCCGTTTGAGCTGGTCTCTGTCCTGCTGCTGGTGGCTATGTTGGGTGCTGCCTATCTGGCCCGGCCGAAGGCGCAGACTCATGGTCCTCGAGATGGGAAGGGAACGACGATATGATGGGTTTGACACCTTATCTGGTCTTGTCGGCCGTTCTGCTGGTGCTTGGCTTGGCCATCGTCATCAGTAAGCGCAACGCCATCGCCATGCTGATCGGAGTGGAGTTCATTCTGAATGCCGCCTGTCTGAATCTGGTCGCCTTCAGCCGTCATGGTATTGGTGCCCTGTCGGGCCAAACGGCCGCCCTCTTTGTCATTGTCCTGGCGGCAGCGGAGGCCGTAGTTGCCCTGGCCATCTTCCTGAATTTCTATCATACCCTCGCTACGGTAGATATCGACCATGGCGACAAGTTGAAAGGATAAAGCCTCGCCATGGCTATGATGCCCTATGCCTTCATCGTTGCCTGGTTGCTGCCCCTGGCGGGCTTCGTGCTGCTGGTCTTTCGAGGTCGTCGCCTCGGTGAGCCCCGCAGCGGCTATGTGGCGGCGGGGCTGATGATCGCCTCGGCCTCCATCTCGCTGGTCTGTGCGGCCCGTTGGGTGATGGGCCACCCCGGTAGCCTGAACGTATCTGCTCCGTGGATCAATATCGGTGCTCAAAGCGTCGACTTTGGCGTGCATATCGACAGCCTCACGATCGTGATGTTCACGATGGTCACTGTGGTGGCCAGCGCCATTTTCGTTTACAGCATCGGCTATATGCATGGCGACCCTCGGTTTCCACGGTTCTTTACTTACCTGTCCCTCTTTGGTTTCTCCATGCTGGGACTCATTCTGGCCGATTCCCTGATAGGCCTTTTCATCTTCTGGGAGCTGGTGGGCCTATGCAGCTATTTCCTCATAGGATTCTGGTTTGAAAAACCGTCGGCCTCTGATGCCGCGAAGAAGGCCTTTATCGTCAATCGCGTGGGCGATTGCTGTTTCCTCATTGGTATCGCCGTGATGTTGGGCATGACGGGTATGGTGTCTCTGGAAGGGGTCTTTGGCCAGGTGAGGCAGGGGGCATTTGCCGGGCACGGCTCGTTGTTGACGTTCGCGGGTATTTGTCTCTTCTTTGGAGCCGTGGGTAAGAGCGCACAATTCCCCCTGCACGTGTGGCTGCCCGACGCCATGGAAGGCCCGACCCCGGTCAGTGCCCTGATTCATGCGGCGACGATGGTTGCAGCCGGCGTGTACCTGGTCGGGCGTATCTTTCCCATTCTGACGCCGACCGCGCTTCTGTTCATCGCCTACATTGGAGCTCTGACCCTGATCTGCAGCGCCCTGATAGCCGTGGTCATGACCGACATCAAGCGGATTCTGGCCTACTCGACCATCAGCCAGTTGGGTTATATGATCCTCGCACTGGGCGTAGGCGGCTGGGTGGCGGGGCTGTTCCACCTGATCACCCACGCCTGTTTCAAGGCCCTGCTGTTCCTCGGATCCGGCAGCGTCATTCACGGGTGCCACGGCGAGCAGGACATCCGCAAGATGGGCCGCCTGCACAGCAAAATGCCCTACACCAGCCTCACGTTCCTCGTCGGCACGCTGGCCATCGCCGGTGTTCCGCTGCTGAGTGGTTTCTACTCCAAGGACGCCATATTGGCTTCCGCTCTCGGTTTCGCCTGGACTCATCGCGTCCATTGGGTGTTGTTCTTCCTGCCCACGGCAGCGGCTGCAATCACCGCATTCTACATGTTGCGATTGTATCTGCTGACGTTTCGCACTACGGCCCGTGATGAGCACATCCATCAGCACGCGCATGAGTCGCAGCGGGTAATGTGGGTGCCATTGGCGGTTCTGGCGGCCCTGTCGATCTGCATCGGCTGGTTCGGGCGCATACCAGAGCGCAGTCCGCTCGGCAAGGGGCAGTACTCGTATGAGGGCGGCCGAGGACTAGTCGGTCTCATTGCAGAGGCGCAGCCCCGGTGGGCGTACAGTTGGCAGATGCAGGAGGAAGCGGTTCAAGCTGCATCGCACGACGTTCTTAAGGCGAGCGGGGGCGCTAGCCCCACAGAGGAACCGGGACATGCGGAATCGGCCCATGAATCGGCGCATGCGGAACACGTTTTTCACACGGTCGCCACGATCATCGCCACAGCCGCCATGCTTCTCGGTGTGCTTCTGGCCTGGCTCACCTATAGCCTCGGTGAGATCTCTCCGGAGAAGGTGGCGCAGGCTCTGGGCCCCCTATACAGGCTGCTCTTGAACAAATTCTATGTCGATGAGTTGTACCGTGCGACCTTCGTCGCCGCTGTCTTGAAACTGGCGTCGTTCGGCACATGGTTTGACCGGGTGATTCTGGACGGTCTGGCCGACGGTTCGGCCCGTTGGATGGTGCGAACTGCGATCTTCAGTGGCTTGACCCTCGATAACCGCGGCATAGACGGTCTGGTCAACGGTGTCGCCGAAATAGCCTTGGCAGGCGGGAATCTCGCCCGCAAAGGCCAGACTGGGCGGGTCCGCAATTACCTCTTGGCACTGACCACCGTCGCAGCCCTGATTATTGTGGTTTTTATTTGGTTAGGATATAGGGTAACTGCTCGATAACCGGAGAATAGCTCAGATGAACAACTCATGGCTGCTAACCTGGATTATTTTCCTGCCCCTGATCGGCATGTGCGCCGTGCTGGTGGTTCCGCGGCGATGGATTCGGCATACCGCCTTGGCGTCCACGCTGCTGGCGTGTGTGTTGTCGCTCGGCATCCTGCCGCATTTCCGTGGAGCGCCCGTACAGGTATTCGGCCTGGACTACCAGAACGGCTTCAAATTGATCGACCGTCTACCCTGGATTCACTCCGCAGGCTTTTCGATCGACTACATGGTGGGTGTAGACGGCATAGGTTTTCCTATGGTCTTACTGACGACCGTGATCTGCCTGCTTGCCTGCATCGCCAGTTGGACTATCGAGAAGAGCCAGCGCGGCTACTTCGCCCTGTTCCTTCTGCTGGAAACGGGTATGCTCGGCGTTTTCTCAGCCCTCGACTTTTTCCTCTTCTACGTCTTTTGGGAATTGACGCTGCTGCCGATGTATTTTCTCATCGGCATCTGGGGCGGGCCCCGCAGGGAATATGCAGCCATCAAGTTCTTCCTCTATACCTTGCTCGGCAGTGTCCTGATGCTGATCGTCATGCTCTGGTTCTATTTCGCCAGCGACTATCAGGGCGCCCACACCTTCAATCTGGTTCACCTGAGCACCCCCGGGGTGCTGCCACCCTTTGCTACCCATAAGACCATGTGGATCGTCTGTTTCGCCTTGTTGTATGTCGGTTTTGCGGTCAAGATTCCGGTCTTTCCCTTCCATACATGGCTGCCGGACGCCCACGTTGAGGCGCCTACACCCATAAGTATGATTCTTGCGGGCCTGCTGCTGAAGATGGGCGGCTATGGGCTGCTGCGGATCAGCTATCCGATCCTGCCGCACGCGGCGGCGGTCCAGGCGGTGGCTTGGACCTTGGGTGTTCTGGGCGTTGTGAACATCATTTACGGCGCCCTGTGTGCGCTGGCACAGACCGACTTCAAGAAGCTGGTCGCGTACTCATCCATCTCGCACATGGGTTTTGTGCTTTTGGGAATCGCTCTACTGACCCAGGCCGGTTTTCAGGGCGCCATGTTCCAGATGATCTCCCACGGGATCACCAGCGCAGCGATGTTCTTTTTGGTGGGCGTGATCTATGACCGCGTGCATCATCGAGATATCTCCCGTTTGGGCGGATTGGCCGGCCATATGCCCATTTACACAGGTCTGGCGATCCTCGGCTTCTTTGCCGCTATGGGCTTGCCGGGCCTGTGCGGTTTCATCGGCGAAATATATGTCCTGCTGGGCAGTTGGCAGGCCGTTGTGCTGGGACCAGTTGGCGCCAGGATACTGACTATCGTTTCCGCTACGGGTGTAGTACTCACCGCCGGTTACATCCTCTGGTCCATCCAGAAGGTCTTTCTCGGCCCTGTGAAACCTGAATACCAGAATGTGCCGGAAATCTCCGGGCGAGAAATCGTAGTCATGGCCCCCCTGGCAGTGCTGGCCATTGCCCTGGGAATCCTGCCCTGGCAAACCCTGTTCAGCTTTGTCCACGGGACTCTAGATAATATCCTGAAGCTCGTCGTCTAACCGGAGGTCTCTCGTTTGATGGATGGAATGAC
>Ga0315276_10005613_pt1 | contig 11569 bp, 8 predicted proteins | sample YL17G05_0_MG_FD_204542 | JGI IMG/M metagenome (GOLD analysis project Ga0315276, IMG submission 204542) | Sediment microbial communities from Yellowstone Lake, YNP, Wyoming, USA - YL17G05_0 | ecosystem: Environmental > Aquatic > Freshwater > Lake > Sediment | place: USA: Wyoming | collected... | reverse complement strand
GGCTGTTGCCGAGAAGGATATCCCTCCCCTCCTCGAGACCGTATTTGGCAAAGTGTTCCCGAATGAGGGTGCTCATGCTGGACGGCGCGAGTGTGGACTCGAAGATCAAGAGCGGCACCTTGTCTTTGGGCTTGGTTTGCAGCGCTTTGGCCACATCGGTGAGGCCCGCGAACATGGGTCCGTAGTCTGGCCCAAGCCCGTTCTTGTCCGTCTGGATGCAGACCAGGATCACATCCGCATCTGAAAGCTTTGAAAAATCGTGGGTGGCGCCGAGCAATCCCTCGGCAACCGTCTCGGAAACAATGCGGTCGAGGTCGGGCTCGATGCCACCGATGACGGATTTCCCGGAATTGATGGCGTTGACCTTCCAACCCGAGGTGGGCGAGTTGCGCTGGACGACCAGCACCCTGGCCGGCTTGTCGGTGCCGATTTTGATCCGGGCATTGGCCAGCATGGCCGCCATGGGCATGCCGACGATTCCAGGTCCGATGACGGCGATTTTACTCACGGTCCAATTTTCTGGGTTGACTATCAATTTTACACCTCTTTGAATGCTGATTTTTTATCTTACTCTATTCTGTTTTTTGCCGCAGACACACGCAGACTGGCGCAGACATGGTGAGGCGAGTGCCTAAAATGAGCTAAATTGCCTAAAGTGCCTAAAATTGAGAAGGACGAACTGATTTTTTCTGCCGCAAACACACGCAGCCTTGCGCAGACGGCAGCTGAATGCTTTCGCATTCTGCTGCATGGGTTTTTAGCTCCGCGACCTGCGGAGCTAAAATGTGCAATCGCTTCGCGATGAGGAACCAATCGTAGCTTCACGGACACTTCGCCTGGCCCCCATGATCGCACCTGCCCGGAGGGCGAGCCTGTTTTCTTCCGCCAGGTCGGCGGAAGAAAATGTCTGCGTCTGTCTGCGTCCGTCTGCGGTTAATAAATCCCTTATCTTCTCCGTGCCTCTGTGGTTCAACATTTTTTCCCCTTACACCTTATGCCTTACGCCCTATGCCATTCCCTTCTTCTTATCTATGAATGTCCTGAACCACAGCTCGAGGCACACCAAGCCCCACAGGCGGCGGCCGAAGGCGTTTTCGTTATCGATGAGCTTTTCGATCTCCTGGGTGTCGAAAAGTCCCCGCTCGCGGCAGGTCTGGGAGAGCAGCACGTCCCGGAAAAAGGCGCCGGCGTTGTTCTTGGCCCAGATGTGCAGAGGCACCGGAAAGCCCATTTTATCTTTGCGATGGTAGATGCCGGCCGGTAAAATATTCTTGATCGCCTTTTTTAAAATGTACTTCATCTCGCCGCCCTTGAATTTCATCCTAGGCGGCATGCTGGTGATCAAGTTCACAATGCGGTGATCGAGCAGAGGGACTCTGGATTCCAGGGAATTCGCCATGCTCACCCGGTCTTCCACCTGCATCAACGCCGGGAGGCTCGCCACCAGGTCGTAATGCACCATTTTGTTGTAGTAAGAAAGGGTTTTTGGCTGGTTGAAGAGTGTTTGAAATTTTGAAAATTCCGCTGCAGGGTTATATCCGTTTTTGAAATCAGGGCTCAGAAGACCCATGTCGCCTTCGCTGCGGTCGATTAGGCGAAAATAGCGGCGGTCCGCAGGTTCAAATGTGCCTTTTTCAAAGAACTTTTTCAGCATGGGAACATATGGCTTGAGATGCGGCAAGTTCGGCAGGATCGAAACCAAAGACACGATGTGCTCCCCTTCATCGTGGGTCTCGAAGATGGCCCCTTTGATGGCCTGCTCCAAGTAGGCCACCAAGAATCGGGCATAACCGCCGAAGATTTCATCACCACCCTGGCCGCCGAGAACCACTTTGACTTCCTGCGATGCCAGGCGGGACACCATAAATTGCGGAAAAAGCCCCGGACCGGCCGCCGGCTCATCCATGTGGTAAATCAAGCGCGGTAGAAGATCGATGAAATCCGATTCGGTCGGATAAATCACGAACATCTCTGCGCCGCAACGTTCGGCGACCTCCTTGGCATATTTGGTCTCATTGAATTGCGGGCCTTCATGAAAAGCGCCGGTAAATGTTTTTATCCGGCCGGGATATTTTTCGGAGGCGAGGATGGTCACGATGCTCGAATCCATTCCCCCGCTGAGATAGGCGCCCACTGGGACATCGCTTCTCAACTGCAGGTTGATGGTATCCACGAGCAAATTCTGCAGCTGGTAAATGAAATAGTCTTCGGTGTGGTGGAGGTCCACGCTGAAATCCGGCTCCCAGAACTTCAAGGTGTTGATGGCCATCGAGTCCAGATCAATCACCTGATAGCGGCCGGGCTCCAGCCTGTGGATGTTTTTGAACATCGTGGCATCGCCCAGAACATACTGGAACGTCAGATAGTCATAAATGGCATCGTAGTTCGGCTCTGGCTTGACTGCCGGATGTTCCAGCAGAGCCTTGATCTCCGAAGCAAATAAAATACTGTTTTCCCCCACAAAATAGTAAAGCGGTTTGATCCCGAAGTGGTCGCGGGCGGCAAGGATGCGGCGTTGGGCGGTGTCGTGCAGCAGGAAGGCGAACATACCGTTCAGCCTCTTCACGCAATCGTCGCCGTACTCGAGGTACATGCGCAGGATGACCTCGGTGTCCGAGGTGGTGCTGAAAGCGTGCCCCTTGGCCTTCAACTCCTCGCGCAACTCGATGTAGTTGTAGATCTCGCCGTTGAAGACGACGCTGACAGCGCCGCTCGTCATGGGCTGACGGCCGGTCGTCAGGTCGATGATCGCCAGCCGCTTGTGGTAGAAGCCCACCGGACCGTCGACGAGATGCCCCTCATCGTCCGGCCCTCGGTGGTTCAGCGTTTCGGCCATGCGGCTGAGAATCGGAAAATCAACCGTTTTACCGTTCTTATTGATGATGCCGACGATTCCGCACATAACTTAATTCACCACCCGCTGCGCTCGAAGCACAGAGATCACGGAGAATTTTGTTCTTTTGGCTCGCAGGGAGACGGCTGCAAGCCAAAGGCAACTCGCCTGGAGCGCAATCATGGAACCCTGCCGCAAGGCTGAGGGTTTTTGCCCGATCGGCATCTCCCGATCGGGCAAAAGAGCTTTCCTCTCTGTGTCCTCCGTGCCTCTGTGGTTCATGTATTTTTGATTTCTAACCCAGCAGCTGTTTTCATATATTTCTTGGCGCAAGATAGACATTCGAGGTCGTCGCTCAGGCGCTCGCCGCATTCGCACATCCATCCGATCTGCTTGGCCGGGTTGCCGAGAACCAAGGCGTGGTCCGGCACGTTACGTGTTACCACCGCGCCGGCGCCGACAAAGCTGTAGCGACCGAGCGTCGTGCCACACACGATCGTGGCGTTGGCGCCTATGGTGGCGCCCTTTTTAACGAGAGTGGGCCGAACCTGGTCCATTTTTGAGATTTCAGCCCGGGGGTTGTATATATTGGTGAAGACCATGGATGGTCCGCAAAAGACACCGTCCTCAAGGGTCACCCCCTTGTAAACGGACACGTTGTTCTGGATTTTGCAATTCTTTCCGATGGAGACATCCGGGCCGACGACAACGTTCTGCCCGATGTTGCAGCGTTCGCCGACTTTCGATCCGGAAAGCACGTGGGAGAAGTGCCAGATTTTCGTCCCCGTCTCGACAACCGCACCGGCGTCGACGATCGCCGTCTCGTGGACGAATGCGCCCGGCGCCACGCCAGGGGCTGGCTGAGCAGCCGGCTTTTCTTCAATAGGCTTGCCGTCCAACCGGATCTTTTTCCCGTGTTCGTCGAGCGAACGCTGGCTGGTATTGAGAATTTTCAGGACCCGCAGGCCCTCCTGACCGTCGGTAACAGGGCCATGCCCGTTCGACATGCATTCCAGGAAGTGAAGGCACTCGCGCCGCAGCGGTTCATCCCGGGGTATCTCCACCCGTTCCGGTTGCGCCTTGGCTGGCACAGGCACCCCGTTCGTCCATTGGATGTGGTGAGGATACATCAGGAGCTTGTCCGGCCAGTCCAACATGTCGTCAAAAACCGCCATTTTCTGGTCACCGACCACCACCAACTTCTGCTCTTTGAAAGGGTGCAGCCATGAGACGAAAATATGGGCTTGCAGACCGCTCGCGAATTCGAAATGGGTGGTAGTGACGTCCGCGATCTTCTGGTGGAGATAATAACCACCAGTTGTCATGATGCTTTCCGGCTCCTCGCCCGCCAGGGACAGGATCATGGAAATGTCGTGCGGGGCAAAGGACCAGAGGATGTTTTCCTCACGCCTGATTTTGCCGAAATTGAGGCGATGTGAGTAAATGTAACTGATGCGGCCGAGTTCACCCGCCATCACCATTTCCTTGAGCTTGATGAAGGCCGGGTGGTACTGGAGAAGGTGCCCGACCATCAGGACCCGGGCTTTCTTCTGCGCTATATCGATAAGCTCCCTGCCCTCGTTCTCATTCAACACCAACGGTTTTTCGACAAAAATGTGCTTGCCCGCAAGAAGGGCTTCCCGGGCCAGGTTAAAATGCGTTTCTGCAGGGGTCGCGATGACCACCCCGTCGATGTCGCCCCGCTCGAGCACATCCGATAGGGCAAAACAGGTGTCGACGCCATTGTGCTTGGCCTTGAGAGCGCTCAATGCCGCTTCGTTCTTGTCACAAATCAGTTTCAGGGATCCGATCTCGTGGAAGTTTCGGACGAGATTCTTCCCCCAATACCCGGTCCCCACGACTGCAACCGACGGCGGCTTGTTTTTCAAAGGCATGCTCATTTCTTCACCTTAACCCGTGATCCCACGAACCGTTTTGGCAATCATTTCCTGGTCCTTCATGTCCAAATACGGGTGCATGGGCAAACTGAAAATCCGCCGGGATGCGTCTTCGCTGACCGGGAAATCCCCTTGATGGTATCCGAGATGGGCGAAGGCCGTCTGCAGGTGCAACGGTTTGGGGTAGTAGACAGCCGTCGGGACCCCGGCTTGTTTAAGCCCGTTTTGCAGCCGGGTGCGGTGTTCTTCAGTTTTAGCAAGCAGGGAATACTGAGCCCAGACCGATTTGGATCCGGACGGCACCCGGGGAACCGCCAAGTGCTCGATACCTGAAAGCAACTCATTGTACTGCCGGGCGACACGCTGCCTCAGTTCGACTTCTTCCGGGAAGACGGAGAATTTAGAGAGCAGTATAGCGGCCTGCAAGGTGTCCATGCGGCCGTTGATCCCGACGCGCACATTGTCGTATTTGTCGTTTCCCTTGCCGTGGACACGAAGCGAATCCATGACCTCCGAAAGATGATCGTCATCCGTGAAGCACATGCCGCCGTCCCCGTAGCACCCCAAGGGCTTGGCGGGGAAAAACGAAGTGCAGCCGACGGCCGTGAGCGCGCAGGCCTTTTTCCCCTGGAATTCCGCCCCGAAAGCCTGTGCCGCGTCCTCGATGACAAACAAGCCGTGGTCACGAGCGATTTTATTGACGGCGCTGTAATCGGCAGGCAGGCCGAAGAGATCCACGGCAATCACCCCACGCGGTTTCAGGTTCTCCACCCCGGTCTTCGGCAGAGGATACTTGGTTGCAGTTCGTTCCTTGATTGCGGTTATTGCCATGGAAAGCTGCTTTGGGTCGATGTTGAAACTTGCAGGGTCAATATCGACGAACACCGGCGTCGCACCTATAAGTTGGATCACTTCGGCTGTGGCAATGAACGTGAAGGGAGAGGTCAGAATCGCATCCCCGGGTCCCACACCATAGGCCATCAGAGCCAGCAGGAGAGCGTCAGTGCCTGATGCGCAGGAAATTGCATTTTTCACGCCTGTAAACTCGGCGAGCTGTTTTTCAAGCTTCTTGATCTCCGGCCCCATAATGTACTGGCCGTGGTCGAGGACACCCAGAATACTTTTTTCAAGCTGGGAACGAATGCGCTTTTGCTGAAAGGCCAAGTCGATGAATTGCATGATGACTCTCCGAGGATAGAGATAAAATCAGGCCTAAGGCTTTAGCTGCGTAAGGCATATGGCAAGTAATCACTTTGGTTTTGGCCCTATGCCCTGAGCCTTGTGCCCTACGCCTCTTTAAGTAGATGCTTTACAATCGCTTCGGCGGCGTGGCCGTCGCCGTATAGACCCGGCTTCAGTTTCGTGTCCACTGTTCGGGCGCGCTCGAAAGCGGCGATGATGGAATCCGTCTGAGCACCGGCTATAAAGTTCACGCCGGCCTCGACGGTTTCCACCCACTCGGTTTCGTTGCGTAGCGTAACGCAGGGTACACCTGCGAAGAAGGCTTCTTTTTGCACGCCGCCCGAGTCCGTTAAGATCAGGGCCGCATTTGCTTCAAGATAGATCATGTCCAGATAACCCACGGGCTCAATGAATCTCACTTCCGAACCATTAGGTTTATGGATGCTGCGCTCTTGCAAGTTCTTCCGCGTGCGGGGATGCAATGGGAAAATTATCGGAACCCCGTTGCCACCGATTGTCCTGAATGCGGTTAAAATTTCAGATAGCCTATTCGGGTCGTCCGTGTTTTCCTGGCGATGAACGGTAGCCAGGTAATATCTCTTGGGTTCGACGCCGAGATCGAAAAGTATCCTTGAATTTTTTTCGGCATCGGCCTTGTGGTGCAGAAAGGCGTCCAGCATCACGTCGCCCACTTTGAACACGCCGGCGGTGATGCCTTCCCGCGATAGGTTCTTCATGGCCGCATCGGTGGGGGCAAACAACAGCTCCGATACATGATCGGTCAGAACGCGGTTGATCTCCTCCGGCATGCGCCGGTTAAAGCTCCTGAGGCCGGCCTCCACGTGGGCGACGGGGATGTGCAGCTTGGCACCGGCAAGCGCACCAGCCAACGTTGAATTGGTGTCTCCGTAGACCAGAACCCGGTCCGGTCTTTCTTCGACGAGCACATCTTCCACCTTGGCCAGCATCTGACCGGTCATATGTCCATGGCTTCCGGAGCCGACCTCTAAATGATAGTGCGGTTCAGGGATGCTCAATTCCTCGAAAAACACACGGCTCATGTTGTAGTCGTAGTGCTGCCCGGTGTGCACAACGAGTTCTTGCATGGTTGGGGCTGAGCCTTGGACAATGCATCGGGAAATTATACGGCTGACAGCTGCCGCCTTGATGAATTGCGGACGGGCGCCGATTATGGTGACAATTTTCATTTATGGGAAATGCCACCCGGAGCGGAAAGGCCCGTCTTGAGCGACAAAGTTGCAGCTCGTCATTCAGTTCAATACCTCAACCTTCTCGTAGATCTTCAAATACTCCTCAGCCATGAAACGGCTGTTATAGCAGGAGTTAACTCTTTCAAAGGCCTTGGCGGCGGTCTGCCTCGAGAGATTTGGGTCGGAAAAATATTTCATAATGCCATCCGCCAAGCTTCTATGCTCCCCTGGATCAACTAAAACTCCTGCCCGACCATGATCGAGAACCTCCGGCATTCCACCGACGGCGGTTGCGACCACAGGCACTTGAGCCTGCATTGCCTCAAGAAGAGCGATTGGAAGCCCTTCGGTCAGCGACGGTATGGCGAAAACGTCAAAGCAGGCAATCAAATGCTTTGCACTCCGGACATATCCTGGAAGCAGCACGCAATCATCGAGACCGAGCGCAGCAATTTGCTTTTCCAAGATAAACCTTTGGTTGCCCTCTCCGATGATGACAAGACGGACATCGGCCCCCCTTTGCCGCAACGCATGCAATGCCTCGATCAGGTAGTTGAATCCTTTCTCGTCTGAAAGGCGCCCGATGGAACCGAGGGTGAAGCCATTTGAGCAGAAATTGATGATCTTTTGGGTTAAATGGTCAAATGGTTGAATGGCTAAACAAAGGAGTGGAGAATCCGGAGGCTCTGACGAGACGGGAATGCCGTTGTTGACGACCTCGAAATTTATGCCACTTAGTTTCTTCAGCCGAGAGTGATTGCGCATAGCCTGATTTACCAGAACAACGGCATCGATGAATCGGAGGCTCCATCTATCCAGACACTCGTAAGCACGCATCCGGGTGATGCCGTCCATGCTGACATACCCGTGCAGAGTGGACACTATCGGCAGCTTCCGAAAGGATTTAGGGAAAAAGCCGAAAAGGATGTTGCCCTTATACCCATGGGAATGCAGGAGGTCGAAACCTCCACGCCACGCATATCGCAGAACCTTAAGCGCTCCGAAGAGGTTCGGACCCGGGCGCATCCGAAACTTTCGCACAGCCAGATCACGCCGATTGGCCTCGGCTTCGAGCGGCTTCTCATCGATCCCCTTCTCGCCGATGCTGACGATGACCGGTTCAAGCCCAAGCTTGACCTGCTCTGCCACCAGGTTCAGGAGCATGATCTCGGCGCCGTAGAGACCGCCGCTGTCGATGATGTGAAGAATTTTCAAGGGGAAGAGTTGAATGGTTAAATGGAGAATAGTTGATTGGGGAATAGTTAAGTGGTCAAATGAAGATTGGTCAAATGGAAAATGGGTTATTTTTCGTTTTGTTTTCGGGTTTTCAGGTACTTGATGAAGGCGTTCAGTTTTATGATTGCTGCTTTGACCTTTTCGATCATTTGGGTGCAGATCGCGGGGTCCAAATACCCGCACTCTTTTGCCGCCGTAAAATGGTCGATCAACTCATAGAGAGATCCGCGCGCCTGTCTGCAGAATTGAATATTTTCCTGGTAGTGGAAGCGACCATAACCTTCCCTCCGGGGCGGAGCATTATTCAATTCTATATTTTTCTATCCACCTGAGGCGTTGACCGCGTGACCTTTTTAAAGATCGTTCTGACCAGCGTACCTCACTCTCACTTTCAAAGTTTTCTAATGCAATTAACCTCCATGGCCTATCCTTCGACGTTGATTTCACATACCCTGCATTGTGGTAATTCAAACGAGCAATGACATCACTCGTATAGCCTATATAGATCCGACCCTTTATCAAACTTTCTATTGCATAAACCTTGAACATGACCTAACCCCCATACGGGGCAGAGCCTGCAATATTTGCCGGCGATGACCTCGACGCCCTAACCATCTGGTCGGTGAAAAAATTACCATTCCACTCTTTTTAGCTCGTCTATCTTCTTGAAGTGTTCATCCCGTGAGACCAAGGTCAGGCCATGTTCTCTTGCCAGAGCAGCAATCCAAATATCGTTTTCCGGAATAGGCAGCCCCTTTTTATGCAAGAGTTTCTTGATGCGTCCGTACTCTCTGCCTGTACCGGTGTCGCACGCAAGGATGGTATTGACGGCTGCAAAATTTTCTATGCGCGCGGAATTTGCCTTGGGCCGTCCGGACTTGAAAGCACCATAAAAAAGTTCTCCAATAACAATGGCGGGTATGAATACCTCTCCCGCCCTTGCAATATGCTTTTGGACGGATGGGTCTTCTGAAAAGAGGGCGATCACGATATTCGTATCAAGCAGATATTTACCACTCATTCAGGTCCGCCTTTTCGCAGTTGTCTTCTATGGCCTGTTCCATGGCTTTCAGATCATCAGCAGGAATGGTCCCTGCAAAGGAAAGAAGCTGCTTACCCGGGACGCCTTTCGGGCGGGTCACAGCAAGCGCGCGGGCAAAATCAAGTACTCGCCTCTGGTGCTCGTAATCGAGCCGCCCAATCTGATTAATGATCTCTTTTTTAACCGTTATATTAAGCATGGGGAACCTCCTTCTGCTTCAGCTTATCATCCATACTACGATCAGCCATCCTGAACTTAACCATTCACCACTTGACCATTCTCTATTCAACCAACCTACCCCTTTCTCGGTTCCCACACCACCTGCTTTTTACCGCACAGGAACTTGAAAAAGGCATAAGCCGAGGCGAGATTGAGGAGCACGAAGTAGCGGGCCATATGAATTAGTTTGAATTGGACCCGAAAGCGCTCGAGCAGCGGCGCTGCAATGGCCGATAGATACGCGGCTATCTGGATCAGAAGGGCCAGTTTGTAGGACATCCCTTCGCCCCAGAGGGCGAGGTTTGAAAAAAAGGCTGCGGTCAGAAACAGGAAGCTCAGGTAGCGCAGCACCTTGTGGGACCAGAGCTGCCAAGAATAAAGAAAAGACGGTGCGAAAGTAAGAAGGTGAGAAGGTGTGCCGGATGAATAAGATAAAGAACGTGAGAACGTGAGAAGGTGGCGCATGTCCGAGAGCGCCCACAAGGCGCGAAGGCTGACCCTCACCCGCATGCGGTACTCATCCTCCGCCTGGCTCAAGGCCTGCTCACGCAAAAGTGCGCGAGACTCGTAGATCACCCGGAAACCCTGTTCGACGACTTTCAGCGGCAGCACAAAATCGGGGAGCTGGTCAGGGTTCATGGGCCGATAGAGCAATTTGCGCACCGCATCTATGCCGCCGTCGACGCCCACCACCGACCCGACCCTGGTCTCTGCCGCGCGTAGAAAGTTCTCATATTTCATGTAGGCGGTACAGCCGTCGCCGACTGGGCTTCCATCGGGATTCGTATAGATCATTTTTCCGGTGACGTAGCCAACCTTCGGGTCGTTGAAGTTTTCGACTAAGAAACGCAGCGCATCCGGGGCGTAGCTCGAGTTGGCGTCCGAGAAGACCAGGATCTCGCCATTTGCATGGCTGACCGCCAGATTGAGGGCAGAGGTCTTGCCGGCCCTCGGCTCCTGCCGGATCAGCCGCACACTCTCACCTGCATACCGTCTAACGATCTCATCGGTGCCGTCCGTGGATCCATCGGATACGACGATAATTTCTAGTTGGTCCTTTGGGTAGTCAAGACCGAGCTTGTTCTCGATCGTGGCGGCGATACACTCGGCTTCATTGTAGGCGGCGATCAAAAGGGTGACCAAAGGCGTTATAGTCTTTCTATAAACCGGTCTCGGCCTGGCCATCGACAGGATCAACACCACCAACGGGTAGCCGAAATATACGTAGGCGACACCGATGACGGCGACGAAAAACAGGATTTGCGTCAATGTCGTCACCGGCGATCGCTGTCAGGAGGCATTTTCCTGAACATGGGTCAGGAATCGAGGATAGAAGGACTTGATGAAAGATAGCCCGATTTCGTAAGCTTCCTCGGCGCTCCGTTTCCCCATGGGCACGGTTATGCGAACAAAGGCATTGTCAACGCGCCGGTTGAGGAATTTCGACCAGAGCGTGTTCAGCTTCTGCGTGAACTCGCTGGGAGAGGTGCGATCGAAAGACTGAAACCAGAAGATGAGCAACTCTTTATTCTGAGGCGTGAAGGCGACAAGATGCATGAGATTGACGGTCTGGCCTTCAATGCTCTCCGATCTGCGCACAAAATCCTGGAGCTGCCAACCCTGCCCCGGAAAACAGACGAGCGGCGAGTGCGCAGCACCCACCTTTTTGGAGGTGTGGTAATATCCGATATAAAGCGTGACACTGTCCTTGCCGTTCGTCAGATACTGATTCAAATAGTCGTCTAATTCAAGTTCAGCGACGATCCGGGGATCCAGGGGTATTGCCCCTGCGCTTTTCCACCCCTTGACGTCTGCCAGGGCATGGTTCAGCGTGGCGGACTTGTGCGTGGTGAATGATTCACCGCCCCAAAACACCAGCGCACCGGTCACCAGAAAGCAGCAGCTGAGCGTGATTATTTTGAAACGGCCTGATTGTCCCACATCGACA
>Ga0315276_10005611_pt1 | contig 11570 bp, 7 predicted proteins | sample YL17G05_0_MG_FD_204542 | JGI IMG/M metagenome (GOLD analysis project Ga0315276, IMG submission 204542) | Sediment microbial communities from Yellowstone Lake, YNP, Wyoming, USA - YL17G05_0 | ecosystem: Environmental > Aquatic > Freshwater > Lake > Sediment | place: USA: Wyoming | collected... | reverse complement strand
AGTCCGACAGCGCTCGGCCCGGGTCGTCGTGAACCTCGACGAACACCCCGTCGACGCCAGCAGCGACGGCGCCGCGCGCCAGCTCCAGGAAGAACTCCTTGGCGCCGCCGGTGGCGTGCCCGAGCCCGCCCGGGAGCTGCAGCGAGTGCGTCACGTCGAAGACGACCGGAGCGAAGCGCCGCATGATCGCGAGCGAGCGCAGGTCGACCACCAAGTTGTTGTACCCGAACGACGAGCCGCGCTCCGTGAGCGTGACCCGCCGGTTCCCGGTCGATCGCACCTTGTCGGCGACGTTGCCCATGTCGTGCGGGGCCATGAACTGCCCCTTCTTGACGTTTACGGCTCTGCCGGTGGCGCCGCACGCCAGCAGCAGGTCCGTCTGGCGGCAGAGGAACGCGGGCACCTGGAGTATGTCCACGACCTCTGCGGCTGTGGCGGCCTGCTTCGGCTCGTGCACGTCGGTCAGCAACGGCAGCCCGGTCGCGGCGCGCACCGCTTCCAGCACCTCTAGCCCTTCCGCGAGACCCGGCCCGCGGAACGAGTCGAGCGAGGAGCGGTTTGCCTTGTCGAACGACGCCTTGAAGACGAGCGGGATGCCGTACTCGGCGGCGATCGCCCACACGATGCGCGCCACCCTGAGCGCGTGCTCGCGCGACTCGATGACGCACGGTCCGGCGATGAACACCAGCGGCCGCCCCGGCCCGATCTCGATCCCCGGCGCCAGCTCCACGACCATCGCCGACCCTGCGTGCTGACTCTCCGCCATCGCTACATCTTACCCGGCGCCAGGCGCCAGTCGCGCCGCGCTCTGTCTTTGGGAGGGGGGGGGACGGACCCCGGACCCCGGACCCCGGACCCCTGCCTCTCAGTGCTCACGCTTGCCCTCCACGGGCTGACCGGCGAGCTCCTCGGCCGCCACGCGCTCGCTCTCGGTCTTTTCCCTGCGGCTCTGGTGCTCCAGCGCTGCAGTGACAAAGGCGACGAACAGCGGGTGGGGCGCGAACGGCTTCGACTTCAGCTCGGGGTGGAACTGGCAGGCCACGAACCAGGGGTGATCGGGGATCTCGATCATCTCGACGAAGGTACGATCCGGCGAACGGCCGGTGACGAACATGCCATGCTGCTCGAGGATCGGCACGTAGTCGGGGTTGACCTCGTAGCGGTGGCGGTGGCGCTCCCAGACGGTGTCGGCCTTGTATGCCTGCCACGCGTGCGATCCGGGCTTGAGCTGGCAGGCGTACTTGCCGAGCCGCATGGTGCCGCCCATGGTGTCGACGCCGATCAGCTCGCGCATCTTGTAGATCACCTTGTACGGCGGGTCGGAGGCGAACTCGGAGGAGTTGGCGCGATCGAGGCTGCACGCGTTGCGTGCGAACTCGATCACCGCGGTCTGCAACCCGAGACAAATGCCGAGGTAGGGAATCTTGTGGCCGCGGGCGAACTCGATCGCCTTGATCATCCCCTCGATGCCGCGCTTGCCGAAGCCGCCGGGCACCAGGATCGCGTCCACCTGAAACAGCTCCTCGACGTACGCCTCCTCCTCGAGCTTCTCCGAATCGATGAACACCAGCTCGACCTTGGCGTCGTTGGCGATGCCGCCGTGGGGGGGGGGCGGGGGGGGGGGGTGGGGGTTCGGGGCCGGGGGCCCGCCTCCCGCCCTCCTCCGCCCGCCACCGCGGCCTCTCACGATCTGGAGCTTGACCACCTTGCCGTCCAGCTCGACGGTGCGGATTTTCTGGCGGCGGGGAAGGGGGACGAGGGGTGGGCGCGCGCGCGCGCGCGGGCGCGCCCCTGCCTCGGCCCCTCCTCTCTCCCGACGCACGAAATCGACGCCGATGGTGGAGATGTACGACTCCGTGTAGGTGTCGTCCTGGTGGGGGAGGGAGGAGGGGCGTCGGCGCGGTGTCGCACGCCGCGCGCGCGCGGCGCCCGCCTCGGGCGCCGCGCGCGCTTCCGCCAAGGAACGCCAGCCCACGCGCTCGACCGCGGGCGCGGTGGCCGGCCCCGCCGCGCCCCCCTCCCGCCCGCCGCGCGCATCGCACGCGCGCGCGCGCCGAAAACGGACGCCCTCCCGCCTCACCGCAAACCGCAGCAGCAAGCACGACTTGCCCACGCCCGAGTCGCCGATGAGGAGGAGCTTGAAGAGGTAGTCGCTGGGGGGAGAGGGAGAGGAGGGAAGAAGGGGTCGGCGGTCGGGCCCGCGCCGCCTCCTCCCTGCCTCGGGCGCCGGGGCGGGCGCTGGGGCTCACTATTCGGGGGACGCCATGGCGGCGTGGGAGAAAGGCGGGCGGTGTGTGGCGGGGGACAGCGAGGGAGCGACGCGCGGCCCATCCGCCGCCACACCCGCCTCCACCGGCGCGCTGCCAATCATGCCGGCGTCCCCGCTGGCCGCCGCCGCGCCCGCGGGCGTCGCGGGCGTCGCGGGCGTGTCGCCACCCCCCTCCAAGCGCGGGCGCTCGGCAGGCGCCGCTCTCGACACGCTGCGCGCCGCCCTGGACGCCGCGGCCGTGGATGTGTTGGCGTCGATGTCGGCGGGCAGGTGGGTGGTCGGCGGGCGGGTGGCGCGGCGGGTTGCCAATCGCCCAATCCAGCGGGTCGCTCCCCCGGGTCGCCCGCGCCAGTCAGCGCCGCCGGGGCGCCGGCCGCCGGGCGCACGAGCATCTCTCACATTTCGGCCGCCCTCGACGAGGGCGGCGTGGGTGAGGGACGCCCGGTTTGGGCGCAACGCGGCCGCGCGGCGCCCGCCGCGCGGCTGGAGCTGACGCCCTCTTTTTCTCCAGCCTGGCCGCCCGCCTGCCCGCCGGCGCCACGCGCGCCGCGCTGGACGCCATCCCGCGTGAGACGCTGTCCGTGCTGGTCTGCGCGGGCCGCGACGCGTGGACAGCGCTCGTCGCGGCGCTCGCCGCGGGCAGCCCGGACGCCGCCGCGACCGCCCTCACCTCACCCGACCCGCTCGCCGCCGCGATCGAAGCTGCCGTCGACGCCGCGGCCGCGGCTGCTGGGGCGACCGTCGTGTGGCGCCCCGCGGCGCTGACCGCGGCGCCGCGCCGCGACGCCGTGTTCTTGGCCGCCGCCGCCGCCGCCGGTTGGCAGCCGGGCGCCGGCGAGGTCGCGCGACTGTGCCCCGGGAGGGGCCCCTGGTGCGAGCCCGTGGCGTTGCTTGTGGTGGAGGGGGTCGCGGCGGGCCCGGTCACCGCGCCGCCGCCCTCCCCGCCCCGCCCGCCCTCGACCACCACCACCTACGCCGACCTCGCCGCCGCCGCTGCCGCCGCCGCGCCCGCCTCCTGGCGCGCCGCCGCGGAAGCGCGCGACGCGGCCGCGCCGGGGCACCCGTGGCGCTTCCCCGACGCGATGCTGCGCTACCTGCACGGCGCGCGCCCGGCCGCGTCGCTCGCGCGCGCGGTGGGCGAGGCGCGGGCGGCGGCCGCGGCGGCCGCGGCCGCGCGGCCGGCGACGCCGGCGCGCGCTGGCGGCGCCGTGTGGCCGCGCGCCGGGTCGCCCGTGTCCGGGTAGCGGGCCGCTTTTGTTTGATGGCGGGCGCGGCGCGCGGGGCGGGGTGGAGCCTTCCCCGCGCCACCCGCGCCCCGCCCCTTTCGTTTGGTTTCGTCGGCGCGCCGCGCGGGCTGTGCACCCGCGCGCGCGAGGTAGAGAGAAAGAGTAAACCCTTGGACCCCACCCCACCCACACGAGCCCCACCCCGGGAGCGACCCCTGCCGCCGCCGAGCGCGCCGTGGTGAACGGCGCGGGGCGACGGGGCCCGCTTTGATTGCAACTGGGTGGCGCGGGAGGGAGGAGAAAAAAAAAGGGGGACGAGGGGCGCGCCCCCTGTGTCACACGCGGCGCTTGCGTGACAGCGCCCCCCCGCGCCCGACGACCGGCGGGCTGTTCTCCGCGCCCGCCTCTCGCAGCGCGGCCTCGGCGGCCGCGAGGCGGTCGGCCAGGGCGTCGCGCTCAGCGAGCGCGCCGCGCGCCGCTTCGGTCGCTGCTGCAGCGGCCGCCGCCGCCGCCTCACGCTCGGCCACCAGGGCCGCCACCGTGGCCTGCAGCCGGTCGGCGTTGGCTGACAGCGCGGCGCCGGAGCGCAGAGCCTGGGGAAGAGAGGGAGGGCGTGTGGGGGCGCCGCGGTTGCGGCCGTCCGCCGCCACCCGCCACCCGCTCACTCTCATACCTCGTCCAGATCGGCCAGGGCGGCATCAACTTCAGCTCGCAAGGCCTGAAGGGTGGGAGAGGGCGGCAACGCGCCGGCGTCAGGCCGCCACATGCCGCGCGCGCTCGCGCGCGCCTCCTCCCTCCCTCCTCCCCCCCTCCCCTCATACCTCCACCTCGCCTTTTTTGCAGCGCAACGCGGCGTCCGCCATGGCCAGAAAGGCTTTCACCTGGGGCCACTCGACGACGAGCGGGCGGGGACGGGCGGACGCGGTGGCGGTGGAGGCCGCCACCCGCACCGACGGCGATGGCGGCAGCTCGTCCATGGCGGCCGCGATTGAGGCCAGCATGGTGGCCGACGCGGGGCCGCGCCACGACTGGCAGCGGGCGGCCGGCACGCGCGCGACTGTTGGCACTCCCGCACCGTCGCGGCGACCCCGCCGCCGGCGCCGGCGCTGCGCCGGCGGCCGCGCCCGTCCCTACAACCCGCCCCAGCGGCCGGGCGAGGGCCGAGCGAGCGCGGCATGCGGGCGCCGCGCGGCGGAGCGCCCGCGCCCGCGCCCGCGCCCGCGGCATCCACCGCGCTCGAAGCGGCCGATGACGCCGGCGCCTCCGGCGGGGCGTGCGGCGCCAATGCGCCACCTCCCGGCGCGGGACCGCCACCCCTCGCCACCACCCCACCCCGCCCACCCCCTCCGCCGCGCAAGCCCGACCGCCCGGGAGACCTGGCCGCCGCGCACGCGGCGGCGGCGGCCAAGGTGGCGCGCCGGCTGCGGTTTGAGCGCGAGAGTTAGGGACGAGCGGGGGGAGGTTTGGGGCTGTGTCGCGGTTTTGTTGCTGCTGGTGCTGTGTCGCTGGTCGTTGGGGCGCATCCCTGCAGGGCCTTGGCGGGGCGGCGCGGCGTCTCCGGGGAGCGGGGAGCAAAACAAGCGCGCGCCCCGCGCGCGCTCGGCCGCCGCCACCCCCGCCGCCCCTCCAACCGCCTCCCGCGCCCCCCCGCGCCCCCCCACGACCTCCCACGACCTCCCGCGACCCCGCCCGCAAAAAGAAGGTCCGCACAGGGGCGGCGCAACGCTCTGGCCGGGAGTTGAACCCGGGTCTTCGCCGAACAGGGTGTCTCGCGGGGCCCGCCGTCGCCGGGGGGCCCGCACATGACAAGGCGACATACTAACCGTTATACGACCAAAGCTGGGCAGCTCGGGCGCGGCGGCCGAGTCGGGACTCGACCGGGCGACACCCGGTTGGCGGTCGGCGGGGGGCCCTGGGGCGCCCCGCGGTTGGTTGACAATTTTGCTTTTTGGCTGGTCTTATCGCGTGAAGGCGGCGGGGCGGGCGGGGCGCGCGCTGGGGGCGCCCGCGCGCGCGCTGTTTTCTCGGCCGCCGCCGGCGCCCGCCGCGGGGCCCGCACATGCATTCCTCGGTCGCACGGATCGCCGGATCAATGACTGGCGTGCCGAAAAGAGGCGTTCCTCTCCCCTTGTGCGCCAGCGCGCGGCGCACCGCGCGCCGCGATCCGCACCACTCCCCACCCCTTCCCTCCCCGCGCCCCTACCGCCCTTGCGGCGCCCGCATCCATGCGCCCCCTCCAGGCGCTGCTCGCGGCCCTGGCGGTGGCGGCCCTGGCGACCGCGCCGCGCGCGCGCGCGGCGGGACCCCTCATGGCGGTCGACCTCGGCGGCGAGTTTGTCAAGGTGGGGGAGTGGGGGATGAGGCGTCGCGTGGCGGAAAGAGCGGGAGGCGCGGCGGCCGGCGCGGGCGCGACCCGGCCTCCCGCCGACCCCCGCCCCCCTCTCCTCCCCGTCGCCAGGTCGCTGTCGTCTCCTCGGCCTCGTCCCGCCGCGCGTCCCCGATCCAGGTCGCCACCAACGAGATGTCCCGCCGCCGCTCCGCGGCCGCGGTGGGCGCCGGCGCCGACGGCGCGCGCTTGCTGGCCGACACCGCGGCGGCCGCCGCGGCGCGGCGCCCCTCCTCCGTCATCGCCCGCGTGCGCCCCCTGCTCGGCCTCAACGCGAGCGCGGTGCAGGCCGCCGCCGACGCCTGGCTCGCGCCGCTGTCCGTCGTCCCCTTTGGCGCGCGCGCGTCGGCCGCGGTGACCCTCCCGCCCTCCCCCCGCCCCCGCTCCGCGGAAGAGCTCGCCGCCTCCATCCTGCACCACGCGCGCACCATCGCGGAAGCGACCGCGGGCGGGCCGATCACGGACGCGGTCGTCACTGTCCCTCCGTCGATGCCGGCGACAGCGCGCGGCGCGCTGCTCGACGCCGCCGCCGCCGCCGGCCTCTCGGTCCTCGCCCTCGTCCCAACGCCGACCGCGGCCGCCCTGGCGTACGGCATTGAACGCTCCTGGGGCAAGGAGAAAGCGTTCGTCCTCTTTTTCGAACAAGGGTCGACGCACACCTCCGCCGCGCTCGCCGCCTTCGCCGCCGGCGGCGGCCCCGCGGGCGCGGGCGCGTTTGAGATCGTCGACCTGGCGTGGGACGACGCGACGGGGTCGGACGCCTTGGACGGTCTCCTTTTGGCGCACTTTCAAAAAGAGTTTGAAGCGGCGACCAAAACCTCCATCGCGGCCGACCACCGCGCCCTCGCCCGCCTGCGGGCCGCCGTGCGCCGCACCAAAGAGATTCTGTCGGCCAACGCGGACGCGCCGGTGTCGGTCGAGGAGTTGGCGGGCGGGGTCGATTTCCGGTCGACCATCTCGCGCGCAGAGTTCGAGGCCATGGCCGCCAAGGCCGGCTTCTGGGCCCGGTCCGTCGCGCCCGTGGTCGCTCTGCTGCGCGACAACGCGGCGGTCGTCAAACCCTCGTCCCTGGCCGCCGTGGAGCTCGTCGGCGGCGGCACGCGCGTGCCCGGCCTCCAAGCCGCCCTCACCGCCGCCCTCGGCGGCCGCGCCTTGGACCGCCACATGGACGCGGACGAGGCGGTGCTGCACGGGGCGGCGCTGTTCGGGGCCAACGCGTCGACCGCGTTTCGGTTGAAGCGGTTTGGGGGCGCTGACGTCGCGCCGTTTGCGGTGGCCCTGTCTCACGCGCCCCTGGACGCCGCAGGGGGGTCGCTCGCCCCGGCCACGCGGTCAAAACAGGCGCTGCTGCCGTTTGGGCGGGCGCTGCCCGCGCGGCGCGTCGCAAAGCTCTCGCCGAAGGACGCGGGGGCGAAGGCCGACGGGTGGGCGCTGACCGTCTCCTACGACCCGGCCTCCAAGCGGGGCCCGCCCGGCGACGGCGCCACGCTCGTGGGCGAGTGGCGCGTGAGCGGCCTCCTTGGCGCCCTCGCCGAGCGCGGCGGCGCGCAGCGCGTCGAGGTCGCGTTTGCGACGACCCCCGACGGCCGCCTCGCGCCGGAGCGGGCGGACGCGGTGGCCGAGTACGAGGAAGAGTACGAGGTGCAGGTGCCGATCGTGGAGGAGGAGAAGGGCGGCAAGGGCAAGAAGGCCGACGCGAAAGCGGCCGACGCGGCCGCAAAAAACGGCACCGCCGCCGACCCTCCCAAATTCAAGACGGAGAAGCGGACCCGCACGCGCACCGCACGCCACGCGCTGAAACTGACCGGCGCCCTGGCGTGGCCGCGGCTCGCGCCGGCCGACGCGGCGGCCGTCGCGGCCGCGCTCGCGGCCGACGCCGCCGCCGACGCGACGGCCGCCGCCAACGCGGCAGCCAAAAACGAGCTGGAAGCGTACGTTATCGACGCGCGCGGGCGGCTGGACGATGAAGGGGATGAGGCGCTCAAAGCGGCGGCGACCGCCGACGACCGCGGCGCCCTCCACGCCGCGCTCACCGACGCCGAAGACTGGCTCTATGGCGAGGGTGAGGGCGAGACGGCGGCCGCGTTTAGCGCGCGCCTGGCGACGTTGCGAGGGGCGGCGGAGCCGGTCTTTTTGCGCGCGCGCGAGCGGGCCGACCTCCCGCCCGCGCTCACCGCCGCCACCGCGGCCGCGGCCTCCGCCACCGCCGACGCCAAGGCCTGGAAAAAGGCGCGCCCCTGGCTGCCGGCCAAGGAGGTGGCGGGGCTGGGGAAGAAGGCCGCGGCGCTCGCGACCCTTGCGACCAAGGACGGCGCCGCCCAGATCAGGGCGCCCCCCACCGCGCCGCCCAAGCTGCTGTCGGCGGATGTGCTGACCGCGGTGGCCGAGCTGGAGGCGGAGCGGGAGCGGCTGGCGGCGGTCGCGGCGCCCGCGCCGCCCGTGGCGGCGCCGGCAGCGCCGCCGGCCGCTGCCCCGGCCCCAGCGCCGGCCGCGCCGCCTGCCGCCGCCCCGACCCCTTCCCCTGCGGCGGGCGACGAGGAGGGGAGCCACGACGAGTTGTGAACCCGACACCCAAACTCTCTGCGACCCTCTGCAGGGGAGGCCTCTCAACACGCGCCCCACACAGAAACGGCGCCCTCTCCCTCACCCCGACCCCAGGCGCACGTTCTGCGCGCCGCCCGCGGCAGCAATCAGGGACGCGGCCGCCGCCTCCAACGCTTTCGGGTCGCGCGTCGACGCGCGCACCGGCTTGGCCGGCTCGGCCTCGAGCATGGACGCCGGCGCGGTGGACGAGCCGAGCGGGAGCGGGGCCCAGCCGAGGGCGGCGGCGGCGTGCGCCTCCCACTCGGCGTCCGACGCCGCGTCCGCGCACGCGGTCCCCGCCTTGGCCCACGCGCGCGGCGCGCCGGGCGCGCGCCCGGACCCCCCGCGCGCGCACGCGCCGGCCGCGCGGGCGAGGGCCCGCTCCCGGGCCCGCAGCGCGAGGCCCAGGCCCGCCTTGAGCGCGCCGACGTGCGTGGGCTCCACCGAGCCCGCCCCGGTCACCCTGTCCGGCGAGACAAAGAGCTCGGTGCCGGCCGCGGTGCGCAGGGTGGTGGCGGAATGGATGTCCGCGACAAACGCGCGCGCGCCGTCGACGCCGCCGCCGCCGGCGGCGCCCGTGTCCTCCCCAGCCTGAAACACGACGTCCACCGCAAACACTTCAAACGCCGCCCCCGGCGCCAGCGAAAACTGGAGGTCGCCGTGCGGGTCGCCGATGCGGCCGGGGAGCGCGACCCAGCGAAACGCGGCCGTCGCCGCGGCGACCGCCTTGGCGCGCAGCTTGCGCACGCCGCCCTTGCCGACCTGTTTGGCGAGGGCGTCGCCACCGGCGCCGTCCAGGGGGGCGGTCCAGAGCGGGGCGACGGATGTGTTTGTCCTTTTCGCGGCTTCACGCACCGCGAGCGGGTCGCGCAGGGTGACCGTCGCCCCCTCGAACACGTACGCGCGCGCGGGTTGCAGGGCGGTGACGGCGATGAAGAGGCGCAGGGTGCCGCGGGAGCCGAGGGCGGCGGGGAAGAGGGGCGGCGCGACGAGCTGGGAGCGAGGGCGGCGGCGTGAGGGTCCACCACGTGGCCCGCCACGCCCACCCACCCCTCCCCCGCCCCCTCCCCCCGGCGCGCCTGTTGCGCCACTTCATACTCGGCCTGGGGCAGCATGGTGGCCGACGCGGCGGCGGCCAGGGGGTGCGCGTCGTGGCCGCGCGTCGGGTGGCCGGAGCGCGTCGCCTTGAGAATCCAGGTGGCGTCCGGGGCGACCGTCTGCCCATGCTCGAGCCAGTCTTGGTACTCGGTCGGCAGGATGAAGGAGCGCGGGACGACCGACCAGCCGCCGGGCGCGCGCGCGGCAATCGCGGCGAGCGCGCGCCGGTTGGAGATGGATTCGGGGACCGTGGCCACCACTTGGCCGGGGCGCAGGCCGATGCGCAGGCGTTCCAGGCCACCCTGATGGAGGAGGGAGGAGGGTAGGAGGAGGGGTGGGGTTGGCGCGGCGTTTCGCGGCGGCCGCGCGCGCCACCACCCCTTTCCCGCCTCTTCTCCTTGGCTCACCAGCCGCGCTCCGTACAGGACGTCCCACGGGGTGTCGTCCGCGCCGTCCACCGCGACGGCGACGCCCTCGGCGGCGAGTTGCTGAGAGGGGAAAAGGGGAGGGTGGGTCCGCGTCGGCCTCGGACGCGCCGCGCGCTCCATCCAGCGACGCGCCAGCGTGCGCGGCACGCGGCGGCGGGCGTCGGCGGCGCGAGGCGGCGCAGGCAGGGCGGCGCGGCGCCCGCGGCATGCGCGCGCGCGCCGCGCCGCAGCCTCCATCCCCTCCCCCAAACCCCAAACCCCAAACCCCACTCCTACCTGCAGCGCCACTTCCAGCGCCCCCGGCTTGGCCGGCTTGAGCGTCCCCCGCTCCACGCGCACGCGCGCGGGCCATGCAGGGACACCGCGCGCACGGGGCGCGTTGGCGCCGCCGCCCACGTACATGCCGGGGAGCGGGGTGTTGTCGAATACAGTGGCGTCGAGGGGCGCCGGCGGCGGCGCGAGCCAGCGCGGCGCGACGAGCGCGGCCGCGGCGACCGCGACGGCGACCGCGGCCGCCAGCGGCAGCAGGCGCCGGCCGGCCGGCTTCGCCAGCTTGGCCGCCGACGGCGGGGGGCGGGAAGGGGAGGCGGGGGTCATGGCGGGAGGTGTGAGAGAGACGAGGCGCGTGTGAGAGAGACGAGGCGCGCCGCTCTCCTCTCCCCCGGCGCCCGCCACCCCGCCGCCAACGCACGCCGTGCAACTCCACGCTTCTTCTACATGCCCGCGCCCCAGCGCCACCCCGCAAGCGCGCCCACGAGGCGCGCGGGTGACGCGGGCGGGGCAACGGCGGGCGGGCGCGCGTCGCCCAGGCCGCCCGCCGGCGACTCGCTACGCCCGCCGCCCAGCCCTCCTCCAGGCGCCGACCCCGCGAGCTCGCGCTCGACCGCGTCGGCGAGCGCGCGCCGCGCGTCGGCCGACCCCGCGCCGGGGCCGGCCACGAGGAAGCGGTGTACCTCCCGCCGGCGCGGCGGCGACGGGTGAACGGTGGAGGCGGGCGGGAGCGGGGCGCCGGGACGCGGCGGCGAGTCGGCGGCAAGGCCGCCGCGGTCGCCGCCGAAGCTCCCGCCGCCGCCTCCACCCCCGTCCTCCTCGCTCTCCACGAAGACGTCGGCCGAGACGACGTCCAGGCCCAGCGCCGCCAGCGCCGCCGTGACGTCGGCCGTGACGCGCGGCCGGCCGCGGCCGCCCGCGTCGACGGGAGCTGTGACGGTCAGCTCCGCGCCCCCGGTGGACGCGGGCGACGCGGGCCCGGCGCCGGCGCCCGTGCCGCCCCCGCCTCCCGTCGCTTTGCAGAGGGATATGCCGAGGGGGAGCCCCGCCGCGCGCGTGACGCGCGCGACGAGCTCCTCGACCAGGGCCGCGTCCGTCACGCGCCCGCCGCGGGCAGCGTCGCAGACAAACAGGTCGATGCGCGCGGTTGGGGGCGGGGCGGGGTCGGGAGGGCGGGGGGGCGGGGCGGCGGGGCGCGGCACGCCCGCGAGCGGCGGCGGCCCCCCCCCCCCACCCCCCCCAAACCGCAACACCCCCCCCGAACCCACCCCCCCCGCCCCCTCTTTAAGCGGGCGCCAGAGGTCGTAAAC
>Ga0315276_10005610_pt1 | contig 11570 bp, 7 predicted proteins | sample YL17G05_0_MG_FD_204542 | JGI IMG/M metagenome (GOLD analysis project Ga0315276, IMG submission 204542) | Sediment microbial communities from Yellowstone Lake, YNP, Wyoming, USA - YL17G05_0 | ecosystem: Environmental > Aquatic > Freshwater > Lake > Sediment | place: USA: Wyoming | collected... | reverse complement strand
CACCCGAACAGCACACCCCGCCGGCAACCACCGGCGGGCGCGGCCTGGACCCTTGACAAAAACGCCCCCATATCAGTGGGGCTTGCTGCAACGTAAGACCCGAAATGATCGTTGCAGCAAGCCCCACTAATGCTTGCTGTAAAGCGGCCCCGCTTCGCGGACGGAGGGTTTCGGGCAACCTTGCCTCAAGGGCCACTAGCGGCCCGCGGTTCTGCGGCAGAGGTGTCTTCGGACCGACGTGTCGTGCTCTGGCCGCTGGTCTAGCCGTCCGGGCCCACCCACCGCCGGCGACTCCGTCGACTCCAGGAGCGCGGTCGCGACCTCGTGCCCCGCCTTGTGCGCGGCAGGATGCCCGGTGAGCGCTTCGAGGGGCGTCTCCATCTCGAGCGCGTAGGGCCTCGCCGGCGTCAACTTGCGAACAGTTGCCGTCCGGGGAGACGACTCCCGTGGTGACCGTTCGCGACGACGGCGGGAAGGGTGGCTACTGAGGCCTCGCGATGCTGCGGTGCGCGAGCGCACCGGCCCATCGACTCGGATGACGTCGGGATCTGCTCGCCGCCGCGGCTGGACTCCGGCCGCCCCTGCCACTACTCTGGACGTCTGCATAAGCCGTGGCTGCGGCGGGGGAGCAATGTTCGTAGCAGCGGAGCGGGAGTGTTCTCAATGAAGGGAGAGGGATTCTTGACCTACATCAGACGTCGAAAAGGTAGGTCGCTGGTCGGCCTGCTCGCGTTGCTCGGTCTTCTCATCGGCATCGTGGTTACAGTCATCCCAGGAGCAATCGGCGGCACGGCCGCGCTGGTTCCGATTCCGCCAGAGACGCACCCTGAGAACGTCACACCGAGCGTGGTCAACGTAGGGGGGAGCAACTTCTCCTGTTTGACGCAGGATGCCGACGTGCCTGGCCTGAAGCAGGCGCCGTACATCTCCAAGGCCGTTACCGGCACGTACACGGATCCCGCAACCGGTGTCACGTTCACGATCAAGAACCCGCCCGACAACGCGCCGATCGGCGACGGTGCGGGTCAGATCTCGTTGAAGGAGGCGAAGAACTACTTCTCCTTCTCGGTTTCAGGTGGAAAGGTCTACGACGTCGGTGTCAACGGCGGTAGCGGTACCGCCTGGTACCACTACGAGGGTGGTGTGAAGTCGGACGGAACAGGCGACTATTGGCCGGGCTCCGCCACCTATCCCGCGGGTCTTCACGCCTTGCATGCGACGCGCGACAGCAAGAACAACCTCTATGTCGCCAGCATCACCACGTTCTGCTACATCCCGACGTACGTGACGATCAAGGGAACCGTCTTCAAGGACACGAATGAGGACCAGTCGGTCGGGAAGACGAACGGCATCGTGAACTCACCCGATGCCGCTCTCCCCGGCTGGACCGTCACGCTCTTCCGCGACGGCGTGAGCCTCGGCACCGCGACAGCGGATGCGAACGGCTACTACGAGTTCGCGAACGTTCTCGCGACCGGCACCGGGTTCAAGCTCTGCGAGACGGCTCCGAGCGGCAGCTGGTTCCAGACGACGCCCCCGGCAAACACGTGCTCGAGCCCGCTGGCAAGGGGCTTCACCTTCGCACCGGATTCCGTTCAGCCGACGTCGACGTACGACTTCGGGAACGTCCCGGTCGTCACGAGCACGTGCGGCAACACGGTTTCGTATCCGACGTCCTCCGGCACGTATGAGGTGCGGCTGGCGGGAACAACGGGGAAGTGCAACGGACAGTACGTGCTGTTGACGTACCTGGATCCGAGCGGAAAACAGGTCGCGAAGCTCCACCAGGTCCAGTCGACCACCTCCAGGGTCGAGGTTGTCGAGAAGATCGTCTGGAGCGGCTATTCCCCCACGACGACCTCGGTGCCCGTCGTCTACGACGATTCGTTCGGGAACCCCCTGACAAAGACGCCGATGCTGTTCTGCAAGTACGACCCCCGCAAGGTCCAGAGTGGGGTGCGGAGCGAGTTCGAGCTCGGCACCACGACCACCGGGGTCCTTCCGGATGGGGTCACGAACGATCCGACGGCTGACTACGGCAGCCACACGTCGTGCTTGATCTCGGCGAAGCTCGAAGCTCCCGCGACGTCGACGTCCACGACCGGTCTCGTGTTCACGGCCTACGTCTACTCGTCCGTGGACGGCTACCGCGGAGACGGCTAGGCAACCAGCTAGCGAACGGTTACGCCGAGGAGGTGCAGGAGTCGATCGGCTTCCTGCACCTCCTTGTCCGCCGTTCCACCTCGTCGTCGCACGAGGCCTGCCCGGACAAGCCGGATCCGGGCTTCCTCGTAGAGCAGCCCCTGGCGCTTCGCATCGACGAGCCCGGCTTCGAGCACCCGCTCCGCCTCGTCCAGCCGGCCGAGCTCGAGCAGCGCCTCTGCGGTGATTCGCCGAACGGCCGCTGCCGCGACGGCGATCTCGTCGCCCGCTGACGCCTCGGCCTCCTCCAGCACAGCCAGAGCCGCTTCCGGCTCGCCGAATCGAACGTGCGCCGACGCAAGCTGCACCAGCGCCTCGAGCAGCAGGAACGAGTTGCTCCCCTCCGCCGCTTCCGCCGCGACCTTCCGCAGCGCCTCCACGGCACCGGGCTCGCCGCGCCGCGCCATCAACCGTCCGAGCTGGGTTTCTGCGAAGATCGCCGCGGTGTGATGTGCGGCCCGGAGAGCCCTGCGCGCATCACGCAAGATCTCTTCGGCTGCCTCCCACTCACCGCGACTGATCAGCACCTCTCCCAGGTTCGCCTCCGCGAACGCCACCTGCGTCGAGTCTCCCGCCTGACGGAAGCTGTCGCGGGCGCGACGGTACCACTCGACGGACTCGTCCCACTTGCCGTCCGAGTAGGCCTGCACGCCGAGGTTCATCTCGACGATCGCCGCGCGCCGCGTGAGCCCGAGTTGTTGCCAGATCGGAAGCGCCTTCAGCTCGTTCACGGCCTTCTGTGGCTCCCCGAGCATCTGGTAGGCGCCATCGAGGGCGGAATACGCCCGGGCCAGGGCCTCGAGCTCGCCCGAGGCCTCCGCCAGCTCAACCGCTCGTTGTGCGATCGCGATGGCCTGCCGCTCGTGCCCCTGCCACTTGTGAACGTCGGCGCGCAGCGCCAGGAGGCTGGCAATCGCGCGCGTTGCGTCCACGGAATCGAGATCGCGGACGCATTTGAGCCCGGCCGTCGTCTCTCGGAGGGCAAGGGAGTAGGAACCGACGCGAAGGCGGGCAATCGCCCTTTGCTCGAAGACTCTCGCCCGCCCCACCGGATCCTCGGGCAGCAGCCGGGAGGCGCGCCGGTACGCCTCGAACGCGCGGTCGAACAGGCCGCCCGCTTCCCAGACCGATCCCAGCGCCTGCCAGGTGCCCGCTCGATCCGCGTCGTTCACCGCCCGCACGTGACGCCCGGCCGCGAGGGCCCTCTCGTAGAAGCGCGCCGCCTCGACGTTCGCGTAGATCCGTCGTGCACGGTCGCCTGCACGTCGGCAGTACTCCCATGCCTTGTCGTGAACCTGGGCCTCGTAGAAGTGCAGGGCAAGCGTCCCGACCTCCTCTTCGGTAGAGGATCCCGCATGTGCCTCGATCGATTCGGCGACGCGGCGATGGAGGAGATGCCGACGCTTGTAGGGGAGGCCTTCATACGCCGCTTCGCGGATGAGGGTGTTCCTGAACCTCAGGCGCGCCGGGCCGTCGAGCTCCACCAGCTCGTGGAGTCGCTCCCACACGCCCTCGTCGATCTCCGCATCGTCTCCCACCGCTGACTCGAGCAGGCCTGGGTCGAAGCTCGTCCCGAGCACCGCGGCGAACCGCAGCACCGTCCGGTCGCCGGGTGACAGGCGATCGATCTCGGCTGCCACAAGCGCCTCGATCGAGTCCGGGAGACCCTCAAGAGACCCGGTGCTGCGCACCGTCTCGAGGAGCTCGAACAGGAACAGCGGATTCCCGGCTGAGCGGCGTGCGAGCTCCTCAACGATGTGCGGGGGGAATGGCTCGTCCTCGGAGACCGCGTGGATTGCTGCGATTGCAGCTTCGAGGTGGAGCGGAAGGAGGCACAGGGAGATCGCGTGGAGGTGGTCGGGCCCCTCGGCATCGAAGAGGCTGCCGCCGCCGTCGTGCGTGACGAACAGGACCTGCTTCCGGTCGGCTCCCACGATTGCAAGCCGGCGAAGGAGGTCCCGGCTCGACTCGTCCATGTACTGGGCGTCTTCGACCGCGAGCATCGTGGTGGTTCCGGCCAGCGTCGTGTAGAGGAACTGAACCGCCACTTCGGCAAGTCGATCGGGAACGAAGCGCTCATCGAGCGACTGAGTCTCAGGCGTGGGCGGGAGATCGAGGCCCAGGAGAATTCCGAGCAGCGGTACCCAGGGAACGAGAGATGAATCGGCGAGCGCGACCGCCTCGTGGAGGCGCGCCGTCACCTCGGGCGTATCCCAGCCGGGCTCGATTCCTAGGAGCCTGCGAAACGGCGCTCGCAGCGGGAAGTAAGGGGTCGCCGCCTCGTACTGTTCACACCGCGAGTGGAACACGTAGACATCGGGCTCGTGCTCGAGTAGCGCCTTCAGCAGCCGCGTCTTCCCGACGCCGGCTGCACCCGAGAGATCGACGATCCATCCGGTCGACCGGCGAGCGTCGTCCACGACCCGCCGCAAGGCCTCGAGCTCGCGCTCCCGCCCACAGAGTGGCATTGCCACCGTGTCGGTTGAGCGGGTTCCCACGACCGGGCCCACGATCGACGCACGCACGGGCTCGGACTTCCCCTTCGCGGCGAACGGCTCTATCGGAAGGGTGTCGAACGTGGTGCGAGAGCGCTCGAGCACGATCTCCGTCGCCAGGATCTGCCCAGCGTCGGCCCTGCTCATCACGCGCGCAGCCGTGTTGATCGCGTCTCCGAAGACGCGGTAGGAGCGGCGATAGGAGGGGCCGAAGTCGCCGGTGAAGACCTTGCCTGTGTTCACGCCCACCCGGATGGGAACGGCACCGGGCGTTTCCATGATGTCGCGCAGTGCACGAAGTATCCGCTCCTCGTCCTGGCCGGTCGAGGACGGTGCGCCGGCAGTGAGGAGCGCCTTGATGCTCCCCTTGCCGACGTCCGACTCGTAGAACGGCACCTCGTAGGCGAGAGCGGCCTCCTGAATCGTTCGCAGCCGCTCGTCGAGCGCAACCGCGAGACGCTCCAGGCCGATCTGCTCGAGGAGCAGGTCGGTGTCCATCAGGTCGATGAAGGCTGCGGTGATGGTCCTGTGCTCCGGTTCGCTTCGCTCGAGCAGGACGTGCTGCCGTGCGGCGACGGGGATGCACGTCGCGATATCGATCGTGCTGACGTCGCCGACATCGGGTGCCCGCTGGCGGTCGACATCGGGTGGCCGGGAGAGCAGGAGCGAGGTCTCCTTCGGAAGGCCGATGCAGTCCGGGTCGAGCCTGGCGGCGAGGACGGGGCTCAGGGCGATCTCGCCGGCATCGGCGATTCCCTCCATCGTGACCGTCTCCGTCACCGCCGGGCCCGCGATCAGGAGCTCGCGGTGCACGCTCCCCGCCATGACGAACTGGAACGTTCCGGTTGTGATGCCGACGGACATGCGAAGCGTGATAGAGGCACTGCCCGTCTTGAGCCGACCGACCCGGTCGAGCGTCTGCTGCATCTCCCAGGCGGCGCGACAGGAACGCTCTTCGTGGCGAGGGCCATCGAAGAGCAGCAGCAGAGCGTCGCCGCCCCATTTCAGCAGTCCCGCACCGTAGTCGTACGCCTCGTCGAGCAGCGCGATGAAGACACCGTTGAGCGTGTCGCGCATGAGCTCGGCGCCGATCTTGCCGCGGCGGGACAGGCGCTCTGACAGAGCCGTGAAGCCGGAGATGTCGACGAAGACCATCGAGCCCTCGACCTCCCGATACAGCGCGTCCGGCGTCTGCCTCAGCCAGTCGACGACGAGCCGGGGGACGTACGGCGTCAGAACCTCGTTCGCGCGCACACGAGAGGCCGCGGCCTCGTCGGTGACGGCGGTGGACATGAGCCGAGTCTAGCGGCTCGACGCGAGTTGATCGCACGTCCGGATTCGGCTCTGCATGCTGTGGATCGCCCCGGCCGAGCGCACTATCCCTCTGCCGGCGCGAGTCGCTCGGCAGCGGCCGCATGCGCGGCGGTGTACGCGACAGCGTGCCCCGTGAGCACTTCGAGGAACGGCTGCTTCTCGAGCGAGTACAGCTTCACCGGGGTCAGTGCAGACACGGTCGCCGTGCGCATCACGTCGTGCAGGAGCGCGATCTCGCCGAAGCCGTCGCCGCGACCGAGCGTGTTCACCCGGATGCCGTCCTTGATGACCTCGAGCTCCCCTTCGGCGATCGCGTAGTAGCGGTCGCCCTCCTCGCCCTGGGTCACGATCGCCTCGCCCGGTGACGCCGACTCGGACTCGAGGCTTCGTGCCAGGCCCTCGAGCTGTGGCGGCGGCAGAGCGGAGAAGAGCCGCAGTGAACGCAGCAGGCCGATCTCCACGACCGGGACGTGCGCCGAGTGGTCGAGCGCGAGCAGTCGCCTGCCGCCGACCAGTGCGAGCAGGGGCAACATCGCCCCGACTCCGACGATCGCGGCCGTTGCGCCGCCGAGATTGACGAGCACCGGGGCGATGAGCGCGCCCGCGGCGGTGCCGGCCATGATCAGAGCCTCGAGGATGCCGAAGACCCGTGCGAGCACGTCGGCCGGTGCCGTCCGCTGCAGGAGCGTGCGCCCCGCGACGTCGAAGAGGCTGCGCGCTGCGCCGGCGACTGCCAGGAGGAGCAGCGCACCCACGGCCTGCGACCACACTGTCATCACCGCGAACGCAACTGCCCAGACGCCGAGCGAGGTGACGACGGCAGGCATCAGGCGGGCACGGCCCACGAGCGACGCGGTGACGGCGATCCCGAGAGCGCCGCCGGCTCCGAAAGCAGCGTTGAGATACCCCGCCCCGCCTTCGCCCATGCCGAGCGTGCCGATCGCGAGGACGACGTAGAGGACGTCGAGCATCCCGAGCGCGACGTACTGCGAGCCGAGCAGGCCGACGAGCAGCCGCGCCGCCGGTTCGCGGCGCAGAACGCGGAACCCCTCCAGCAGCTCGGATACCGTGCTCTCGCCTTCGCCGGCCGCGGCGGCCGCCGGGCCCCTGACGGGAAGCACGAGAACCGCCCCGACGAGAACGAGCAGCGCCATCAGCAGGAACACCCAGCCGGGACCCCAGGTCGCTATGAGGAGGCCGGCGAGAGCGGGCGCGATCAGGACGCTGACGCTCTCGTTCCAACCCGAGACGACGTTCGCCGCCGTCAGCTCCTCCGGTGCACGTGCGAGGGCCGGGGTGAGCGCCGCGAGCGTCGGCCGGGTCACGGTCACGGCCGTCGCGGCGACCGCTGCGGCGGCGTACGCCAGCCAGGCGGGGCCGTCGAGCAGGAGCACGGCCGCGGTGGCGCCCATGCCGATGCCCTGCGCGACGTAGCTCAGCGTGATCACGAGGGCGGGCCGATAGCGGTCCGCGAGCACCGATGCGAACGGTGCGAAGAGCGCTGCAGGCACGAGCTGGATGAGGGCCACGAGACCCGCCATCGTCGCTCCGCCGCGGCCGTACGCGTACACGAGCATCGCAATCCAGACGGCCCACTCCGCACCGTTGAAGAGGAAAAACGCGATCTCCTCGCGCCGCAGGTCGGGGTTGCGGAAGACGACCGCGATGACGCGGCCGATCTGGCGGATGTGTCCTTTCACCTTCGAGGTCCCACGGCGTGGGCAGTATCTCCTGCCGGTGGGCCGGCAGTCTCCTCGTACCGTCCCCGTCAGCGATACTGGGGTCATGGGCGACGACCTGCTCGCGCTCGCGAGGGACATTGAACGACGCGACGCCGATCTCGCGGCGCGGATCTCCACGGCCACCGATCTGCTGCAACGCGTCGACTCGGTCAGGGACAAGGCTCGCGAGCTACAGGCAGCGCTGGTGGCGATTCCGGGTGAGATCGCACACGCCGAGGAGGCCGAGCGCGACGCACGCACGCGCGAGTCCGACGCGCGGCTCGAGCTCGTCGAGGCCGAGCGCCGCCTCGACGAGGCCGCCCGCTCGCGGCGAGCCGGGGAGGACGTGAAGGTTGCAGCAGAGCGTGCCGTACGGCGAGCGGCCGTGGCCGCAGAGGATGCAGCTGCCACGGTGGCGAGGATGCGCGAGCGGCTCGAGGCGCTCGTGCGCGAGGAGGCCGCGCTCCAGGCAGAGGGGGAGGGGCTCGCGGTCGAGGCGCGGAATGCCGCGGCAGCGGTCGCGGAGCTGCCTCGCGTCTCCGAATCCGGGCGTTCGGTCCCAGGGGCTTCCCTCCCGGAGATCGAGGAGTGGGGGGCACGCGCGCACGCGGCACTCTTCGTCGTCCGCGGCGGCCTCGAGAACGAGCGGGAGCGGGTCGTGTTCGAGGCGAACGCTCTGGCAGCGGCTGCGCTCGGCGACCATGCGGGGGGCTCGAGCGTGGCTCTGGTCGTGCGGCGGCTGGAACAGTCGCTCTCGGGACCGTAGGGTGAGCGCGGGACCCGGGGGAGAGGCTGAAGCCTCTCCCCGCCTCCACCGGGGCGAGCTTCCCTCGGTCCTACGGGAAGGTTGGGTCGTTCGGGCGCAAGTCGAGCGAGCCGTCGTTGCGGCAGCCCGGAGGGAGGCGGTAGTCGAGGCGCTGGACGCTCGCGTCGGAGAGGTCGCGGTCGCGCTGGGACCGCATCAGCGCCCGCGCCGTGGCGGCATCGAGACCGAGCCGCTCGCCGAGCGTGACGCCCTCCTGGAGCGCGTAGCACTCGGTCTCGGCCTCGTTGCGCACGCCCCGGAGGTGGATAGCCTCGTGGGCGAGCACGGTGATCGCGAACGCCGCATCGTCCCGCGCGCCGACACGATCCTCGAACGTGATCCGGTACAGCGACCTGCAGATCGTGGGCTGGAGGAAGGCGAGACCCCGCGGGATGAACGCGATCCCCGCAGCGTCCGAGCCGACGCCTGTGACGGCGTAACCGTCGTCGCAGCGCACCGTCACGGACGTGCCGGCGATGCGCGAGGCCTCCGCCGTGTACCGCCGCTCTGCCCGCGCCTGCTCCGCCGCCGACACGGAGGGCCAGCCCGCCTCACGGTCGACGCGATAGGCATAGGTGAACAGGGTGACTCCGACCAGCAGGACGAGGAGGAACGGCACGCGCGAGCGGCGGCGCGCGCGCGGCGCAGCGGGAACCAGCAGCGGCTCCCCTTCCTCATCGACCATCTCGACCCAGCCGAGATCGGCATCGTCCGCGCCCGGAAGCCGACGCGATGCCGGACGCGGCTCGACTCCGTGGCGACGCTCGCGGACACCCCGGAAGACGAACTCCAGCTCCGTGGCGGCGAGGATCGCGAAGGGGAGCCAGAACGGAACGACCGCCTGCAACCGGTCCGAGAGCAGCCAGAGGACGACGAAGCCGAGCCCTCCGACCCGAGCCGCCGTCTGTGCGCGGTCCCGCGAGAGGCTTGGCACGCCTCCAAGGGTAGAGGGAGCGTAGGATCCCGGGCATGATCGATCCACTCGAGCGCTGGCGTGAGGCGGGACTGCCGGACAAGCCCGACTACGCGGGGCTGCTGACCTACGCGGGCCTGCCGTACACGCACGACCCCACGGAGCTCGTCGGCATGGACGTCGCGATCGTGGGCGCGCCGATGGACGACCTCACCTCCGACCGGCCGGGAACCCGCTTCGGCCCTCGCGCCATCCGTGCCGCAGGCTGCCCGCCGGGCCCACATCTCGAGGCCGGGATCGACGCGATGGCGGTTCTCCGGGTGGTCGACTTCGGCGATGCGCCGATCGTCCCCGCGGATCCACTCGGCAGCCACGCCGCGATCGAGCGGACCGTCGGCCAGGTCGTCGCAGCGGGCGCGATCCCGATCGTCCTCGGCGGCGACCACTCGATCACCGAGCCCGACGTCAAGGCCGTGGCGGCGCATCATGGGCCGGTCGCGCTCGTCCATTTCGACACCCACACGGATACGGGTGAAGAGGTCTTCGGGGTCGAGATCTCGCACGGGACGCCGATGTACCGGCTCGTGCGTGACGGGCATGTCGACGGCTCCCGCTACGTGCAGATCGGTCTGCGCGGGTACTGGCCGGGCGAGAAGGAATTCGCGTGGCAGGCGGAGCACGGGATCACCGGCTTCTTCATGCACGACGTCCGCGACCGCGGGATCCGCGCGATCGTCGACGAGACGATTGCGACCGTCGGCGCAGGGCCGGTGTTCCTGACGGTGGACGTCGACGTGCTCGACCCGGCATTCGCGCCGGGGACCGGCACCCCCGAGCCCGGCGGGATGACGAGCGGCGACCTGCTCTGGGCCTGTCGCGAGCTCTCGGCGCGGCTGCAGGTCGTGGGGATGGACGTGGTCGAGGTGATCCCCACCGGCGTCGCGTCGACCGATATCACCGCGCTCGTCGCCGAGCGGATCGTTCGGGAGGCGTTGACGGGGATCGCTCTGCGGCGCTCAGGCGGTCAATAGCCGGGGAGCGAGGTGAGCGGTGCGGGGCAGCGCCAGACCTCCTGGTGCTTGAAGAGTCCGGCGCTCTGGCACCCGTCTGCCTCGAGGGCGGGAAATCCGGTCAGCAGCCCCTGCTTGCACGCGTACCAGGCACCGTCAGAGCTCGAGTTGGCCGGCCGGGTGACGGCACACTTGCCAACCACGCCGGCCTTCTGGGGCCAGCGCTGGGTCTGCGCGACTCCCATCAACACGACGAGGGCGACGCCGACCAGGAGGATCTTGACGAGAACCATCGGGGCTCGATTCTGGGGTAGCTAGGAGCCCGGTGCGGCGGGCTCCATCAGGAGGTATCGGCACGAACGGCCCTCGGGTTGAGCCTCGATCGCCTCCCGCAGTTGCCGCGGCACAGCTTTGGCTAGAGTCGCCGCGATGACCGCTGTGCGCATGGACGGAAAGGAGCTCGCAGCCCGGGTGCGGGTTGACGTGGCACGCGAGGTCGAGGAAATCGGACACGTCGGGCTCGCGACGGTGCTGGTCGGTGACGACGAGGCGTCGCACGTCTACATCGGGGCGAAGCACAAGGCGGCGACCGAGGCGGGCATCGACGCCCGCGACGTGCGCCTTCCGGCTGACACGAGTGAGGAGGACGTGCTCGCGCTCATTGCCCGGTTGAATGCGGACGACGAGGTCGACGGGATCCTCGTGCAGCTCCCGCTTCCGTCGCACATGAACGAGACGAAGGTGACCTACGCCGTTTCGCCTGCCAAGGACGTCGACGGCTTCCACCCGCTCAACGCCGGCAACCTGTATCTCGGAACGCCGATCCACGTGCCCGCGACGCCGTCCGGCTGCATGGAGCTCCTGCGTGCCTACGACATCCACCCCTCCGGCAAGGAGGCGGTCGTGATCGGACGCAGCGAGATCGTCGGCCGGCCCATGGCGATGCTCCTGATGCACGCGAACGCCACCGTCACCGTCTGCCATTCGCGCACGGCCGACCTCGCCTCGCACGTCCGCCGCGCCGACATCGTCGTCGCCGCCGTTGGTCGCCCCGGCATCGTCACGGCCGACATGGTGAAGCCCGGTGCCGCGTGCCTCGACGTCGGCCTG
>Ga0315276_10005609_pt1 | contig 11570 bp, 8 predicted proteins | sample YL17G05_0_MG_FD_204542 | JGI IMG/M metagenome (GOLD analysis project Ga0315276, IMG submission 204542) | Sediment microbial communities from Yellowstone Lake, YNP, Wyoming, USA - YL17G05_0 | ecosystem: Environmental > Aquatic > Freshwater > Lake > Sediment | place: USA: Wyoming | collected... | reverse complement strand
GCAGGAGCGCCAGGTCACGATCGGGGACAAGACCTTCAAGCTGGCCGACCCGTTCCTGGTGCTGGCCACCCAGAACCCCATCGAGCAGGAGGGGACCTATCCGCTGCCCGAGGCGCAGCTCGACCGCTTCCTCCTGAAGATCAAGATCAGCTATCCGACCCGGCAGGAGGAGCGGGAGATCGTGGACCGCATCGCGGTCGCCGGCGAGCCGAAGATCTCGGCCGTGGTGGAGCCCGCCGACATCATCCGGGCACGGGAACTCTGCAAGTCCATCTACATAGACAGCAAGATCCAGGACTACATCATCGACCTGGTGTTCGCCACCCGCGAGCCCGAGAAGTACGGCCTTCCGGAACTCAAGCCGCTGATCCGGTTCGGGGCGTCCCCGCGGGCCTCGATCTACCTGACGACCACGGTGCGGGCCATGGCCTTCCTCCGGCGCCGGGGCTTCGTCATCCCCGAGGACATCAAGGAACTGGCGGCCGACGTCCTGCGCCATCGCATCATCCTCTCGTACGAAGCCGAGGCGGAGGAGATGACCACGGACGACATCGTCCACAGGATCCTGGCCTCGGTCGAAGTGCCGTGAGCGGCGGGGGAGCGCCGATGGATGTCGCCCGCCCGCGGGCCCGGGGCCGCCGGTAGATCCGTGCATCCATGCCGACCATGAGATCCCTCGAGCTGCTGAAGAAGCTGCGCCGGATCGAGCTCCACACCCGGAAGATCCTCAACACCAGCTTCGTCGGCGAGTACAAGTCCACCTTCAAGGGCACGGGCATGGAGTTCGTCGACGTTCGCGAGTACCTGCCGGGCGACGACATCCGGGCCATCGACTGGAAGGTGACCGCCCGCATGGCGCGGCCCTACGTCAAGAAGTTCGTCGAGGAGCGCGAGCTGACCGTGATCCTGTGCGTGGATGCTTCGGGCTCGGGCTACTTCGGCACCCGGTCGCAGTTCAAGCTGGAACAGTCGGCGCAGGTCGCGGCCACGCTGGCCTTCTCGGCGGTCGTCAACAACGACAAGGTGGGGCTGCTGTTCTTCACCGACCGGGTCGAGAAGTTCATCCCGCCGCGCAAGGGGCGGCAGCACGTGATGCGGCTGGTCCGCGACATCCTGCTGTTCCAGCCCGAACACGGCGCGACCAGTCCGGCGGCGGCGCTGGAGTTCGTGATGCACATCCTCAAGCACCGGGCCATAGTCTTCCTGATCAGCGACTTCATGGGACCGGGCTTCGCGCCGGAGACCGTCCGCATCCCGCTGGGGATCGCGGCCCGCCGGCACGATCTCGTGGCCATCCCCATCGTTGATGCGGCGGAGCAGGAACTGCCGCCGGCCGGCCTGGTGGATCTGGAGGACGCGGAGACGGGGGAGATCGTCACCGTGAACACGTCGGACCAGCGGCTGCGCCAGGCCTACCGGGAGCACGCGCGCGGGCTGGAGTCGCGGCGCGACCGGTTGTTCAAGCAGCTCAGCATCGACAGCATCCGCCTGCACACGCACGAGGACTTCACGCCGAGACTGCACAAGTTCTTCCGACTTCGAGCTCGCCGGTTCCATTGACCCATGTTTCCCGCCCGGTTCTTCCTGACGCTCCTGCTCGTGGCGCAGCTCCCCGGGCATCCGTCGCTGACCACGCGGCGGGTGTCCGGCGAGCGCCTCACGGTCGGTGATCCCTTCGACGTGGCGCTGGTTCTCGCAGGCGCTGACTCCAGCCAGGTGATGGGGCCGCTGGCCGACTCGCTGGGCGTGTTCCTGCCGGTGCCGCAGGAGGACAGGGCCGCAGGCCGCCGGGAACGCGACCGGAACGTCCATCGCCTGAGGCTGGCGGCCTTCAAGGCCGGCCGCCACGGTCTGCCGGTCTTCACCTTCCTGGTGCGCACCGGCACGAGGGTGGACACGCTGCGCAGCGAGCCGGAGTCGCTGACCGTCGCCAGCGTGCTACGCCCGGACATGAAGGACATCAACGACCTCAAGCCCGCGGAGACCTTCCCCAACCGCTGGCTGTGGATCGTCCCGCTTGCACTGCTGCTGGCGGCCGCTCTGGTTCTGGGTGGGGTCAGGCTCTATCGCAGGATCCGGAGGATCCGGGCGCAGGCCGCGAACCCGCCGCCGGCCTGGGAGCAGGCGCTGGCCGCGCTCGATGCGCTGCCGTGGCGGGAGTGGCTCGCGGCCGGCCAGGTCAAGCGCTACTACTACGCCCTGTCCCAGGTGCTGAAGCGCTACATCGAGCGGCGGTTCGAGTTCAACGCGCTGGAGCAGACCACGACCGAGATCCTCTCCAGCATTCGGGTCCGGAAGATGCCGATGCGCGACGAGGTCCGGCAGTTTCTCGTCCGCTCCGACTTCGTGAAGTACGCCAGGACGATCCCGCCGGACGAGGAGATGCGGTCCGCCATCGACCAGGTCCGTGACTTCGTGGTGCGGACGAAGCCGGCGGAGCCGGCTCCCGCAGCCCCGGCGCCAGCCGGGGGGAGCACGCCCGAAGCGGGGGAGGGACGCGTGTAGCCATGCGGTTCGCCTCACCCTGGTACCTGCTCCTGCTCGCCCCGGTGGCGGTGTTTGTCTGGCTGGAGTTGCGCAAGCGCTCGAGCGCCGTGCGCTTCTCGGACGCGTCGTTCTTCCGCGCGTACCGGGGGCCGGGCCGCCATCTCAGGAAGGCGCTGCTCGTGGTGAACGCCGTGGCGCTGACCCTGATGGTCGTGGCTCTGGCCCGGCCGCAGGCTGGCCGCGTCTATGAGGAGGTCGAGTCCCGGGGCGTCGACATCATGCTGTGCATGGATGTCTCGGAGACCATGTCGTACGCGGACTTCCGGCCCGACCGGATCACCGTGGCCCGGCAGCGGGCCGAGGAGTTCGTCGCCCGGCGGTCGGGGGATCGCATCGGTCTGGTGGTCTTCGCCAACGGCGCCATGGCCCGCTGCCCGCTCACGGCCGACAAGACGGTGCTGAGGTCCATCATCGGCCGGCTGCAGGTCGGCACGCTCGACCCGTCGCGCACCGGCATCGGCATGGGACTGGCCAGCGCGATCGCCCGGATCAAGGACTCCCGGGCCCGGGACAGGATCGTGATCCTGCTGACCGACGGGCTGAACAACACGGGCGAGATCGACCCGCTGACGGCCGCCCGGCTGGCCCGGAGCTTCGGCATCAAGGTCTACTGCATTGGCATTGGCTCCCAGGGCCCGGTGACGGTGATGGTCAACGACCCGCTCTGGGGCCCCCGCCCGCAGACGATGCAGGTCGAATTCGACATGGGGACTCTGGATGAGATCTCCGCGATCACGGGCGGCAAGTCGTTCCTCGCCTCGGACAACGAGGCGCTCGGGCGGATCTACGATGAGATCGACCGGATGGAGCCGACGACCTACAAGGTCGCCCGTCACACGGTCTACTCCGAGAAGGCCCACGGGCTGCTGCTGCCTGCCTGCCTGCTGCTCGTGCTGGGCCTGGGCGCCTCCGCCCTGCTGCTGCGGAGGCTGCCATGATCCGCTGGGCGGCAGCGCAGTACCTGTACCTGCTCCTCGCGCTTCCGTTCGTGGTCGCCTTGATCGCTGCGGGCGGGTGGCTCGGGCGCAGGAGCCTGCGGCGGCTGGCCGACCCCGGGCTCGTGCCGCGCCTGACCGACAGCCGCGACCCGCGGCTGGCCGCGGCCAAGGCCGTGTGCCTCACGCTGGGCCTGCTGTTCACGGTCCTCGCGCTGGCCCGGCCGCAGTGGGGCGAGAAGCTGCAGGTGTACGCGGGCCGCGGCATCGACATCGTCATCGCGCTCGACGCCTCCCGGAGCATGCTCGCCACCGACGTCAAGCCCAGCCGCCTGTCGCGCGCCAAGACCGAGCTCGCCTCGCTGCTCGACGGTCTCAGCGCGAACCGGGTGGGCATCGTGGCCTTCGCCGGCGATGCCCACGTCATGTGCCCGCTGACGACGGACGTGGAGGCAGCCAAGCTGTTCCTGGACATCATCGACCCCGGCAACATGCCGCGACCCGGCACCAACATCGAGCGCGCCGTCGAGGCGGCCGCATCCCTGTTCAACGCCAGGGAGCAGGACTCCAAGGCGCTGCTGCTCGTCACCGACGGTGACAACCTCGAGGGGGACCCCGGCGCGGCCACGGCCCGGGCGGCCCGGTCCGGCATCCGCATCTTCGCGGTGGGCGTCGGCACGCTGGAGGGCACGACCGTTCCCGAGACCGGCGCCTCCGGCACCACCTACACGAAGGACCAGGACGACAAGATCGTGATCTCGCGCCTGGCCGAGCGGCTGCTGCTCGTGATGGCCCGGGCCACCGATGGCCGGTACTTCCGCTCCGAGAGCATCAACCTGGACGCCCTGGCCGCGGCGCTGGACCAGCTCCAGAAGAAGCAGATCTCCGGCGGCGAGTTCGTGGAGTACGAGGAGCGCTTCCAGTACTTCCTGCTGGCCGCCTTCGTCCTGACCCTGGCCGGCCTGCTCCTCAGCGACCGGAAGGGGGCGTGGTTCCCGCGCCCGCTCGCGCGGTGGCCCCGGTTGCCGGGCCTGCGTCCGTTCCGCGGTCCGGCCGGGCGTGGCGCCCGGAGCGTCATGATCGTCCTGCTGGCGCTCCTCGGCCTGGCCGGGCCCGCCCGCGCGAGCGTCGGGTCCCGCATGCGGGAAGGCGCCGCTCTCGAGCGGAAGGGCAAGTACGAGGACGCGCTCCGGAAGTATCAGGACGCGCTGGTGCTGGAGCCGGACAACGTCCGGATCCACTACGATCTCGGCCGCGTGCTCCACCGGCTGAACAAGCACCCCGAAGCCGAGGCGGAGTTCCAGCTGGGTCTCCTGTCGAAGTCCGGCAAACTCAGGGCCCGGAGCCTGTACAACATCGGCAACTGCCAGTTCCGGCAGGGCCGGCTCGATGCCGCCATCGCCTCTTACACGCAGGCCCTGTTGCTGGACCCGAAGGACCTGCAGGCGAAGCAGAATCTCGAGTACTGCTGGAAGGTGAAGGAGCAGGCGAAGCAGCAGCAGGGCGATTCCACGCAGACACAACCGCAGCAGCAGCCGCAGCAGCAACCGCATCAGCAACGCCAGGCCGAGCCCCAGAAGGGCGAGATCAGCAGGGATCAGGCCGAACGCATGCTCCAGGCTCTTCAGAGCAAGGAGCGCGAGGACATGAAGAAGCAACGCCAGCAGGCGAAGCAGCCGGCGAGAGGCGGGAAGGACTGGTGACGCCTCCGAGGTCACGACCGGCGGCGCGACTCTGGCGGGGCCATCGTGCGTTCGAACCGGGGTCGTGTATGGTGGGCCGCGTGCGGCCCGTTCTTCTCCTGCTGACCTTCCTCGCGTTCCCGGCGGTGGTCCGGCCGGCCGAGTTGCAGTTCTCGGCGTCGGTCGACCGGACGACCGTGGGGCTGGGCGAACAGTTCCAGCTCGAACTGACCGTGCAGGGCGAGGACATGGCGTCGGTGCCCCGGCCGGTCCTGCCGCCCCTGACGGACTTCAATCTGCTGGGCAGCACGTCGTCCCAGTCCACCAACATCTCCTTCATCAACGGCCAGATGAAGAAGCAGGCGTCGGTCAGCTTCGTCTACGGTCTGTCGGCGAAGAGGCTGGGGCGGCTCACCATCCCGCCGTGCAGGCTGACCCACGAGGGCAGGGAATACGGGAGTCAGCCGATCGAGATCACCGTGGTCAAGGCGGCGCAGGGCCAGGCCCAGGCGATCCCGCAGCAGCCCGGGACGCGGCCGCGCGGCGTGAATGTGCCGATCGAAGGCAACCTGTTCCTGTCGGCCTCACCCAGCCGCCGGACCGTGTTCGTGGGTGAGCCGATCGTGCTGGAGGTCTCCCTGTGCTCGCGCCTGCGGGTCACCGACGGCGGCTGGGCCGGGGTGCCGGCGTTCGACGGCTTCTGGGCCGAGAAGATCTACGACGCCGGCCGGTTCGATTTCCAGCGCCGGACCATCGACGGCAAGGCCTACGACGTCTCGCTGCTCAAGACCGTCGCCCTTTCCCCGCTGTCATCCGGTGACGTCACGATCAAGCCCATGGCCTTCAACGTGGCCGTGCTGCAGCCCTCCCGCGACATCTTCGACATGTTCGGGACCACTCAGACCATCCGGCTCGAGTCCAGGCCCATCACGATCAAGGTCATGCCGCTGCCGGAACGTGATAGGCCCCGGGAGTTCACCGGAGGAGTCGGCCGGTTCACCCTCTCGGGGGCGATGGACCGGACGACGACCACCGGCAGCGAGCCGATCAACCTGACCCTGAGGATCAACGGCAGCGGCAACGTCCGGCTGATCGAGAAGCCGGAGATCGCGCCGGTCCCCGGGCTCCGCATCCTCGACCCCGAGATCAAGGACGACGTGCGCGCGAGTGCGGACGGCGTGCGGGGAACCCGCACCTTCCGCTACCCCATCATCCCGCAGACCGACGGCAGGTTCGTGATCCCTTCCGTCCGGATCGCGTACTTCGATCCGCAGACGAAGTCGTACAAGATCATCGGCGCCGGTCCGTTCGAGTGTTCGGCCACCGGCTCCGTGCAGAGCGCGCCGCTCGTGGAGGCCACGGGACTGAAGGTGCTCGGCGCCGACATTGACTACATCAAGGCCGATGCGGCCGGCCTGGCGGTGACGCCGTTCGATCCGCCGTGGTGGCCCGATCTGCTCTACGCCGTATCGCTCGGCCTGGTGGGAGGGGCCTTCTGGTACCGCGGGCACAGCCGGCGGCTGCTGTCGGATCGCGGCTACGCCCGCAAGGTGCGCTCGTCGAGGCTGGTGAGGGAACGGCTCCGGGAGGCCGGGACGTTCCTGAAGAAGCAGGACGAGAGGAGCTTCCACGCCGCGCTGGCCCGGGCCGTGGTGGGCTATCTGGGCGACCGCTTCAACATCGAGACCCAGGCCATGACCAAGGAGCAACTGCGGGCCGAGCTGGAGCGGCTGCAGGTCGGGCCGGAGGCCGTGGCCGCCGTCATCGAGATCATCGAGCAATGCGAGACCGGCCGGTTCTCACCGGGGATGCCGGCCCTGATGGCCCCGCAGTCGCTGTTCCAGAAGGCCCGGGACACGCTGGGGCGGGTTTGACCACGGAGCACGCGAGCGCATGACATGCTGTCCCGACTGATCTTCCTTTCCGTCCTCGCCCTGGTTCCCGCCACCTCGTACAACCAGGGCAACCAGCTCTACGCCCGGCAGGACTACGACGGGGCGATCCGCGCGTACCGGCAGGCGCTCGAGGCCGGACCCAACGCCGGCGTCTGCTACAACCTCGGCAACGCACTGTTCAAGTCCGGCAGGATCGGCGCGGCCATCGTGCAGTACCGGCGGGCCTGGCACCTCCGGCCGCGCGACGCGGACATCGGCAGGAACCTGGCGTTCGCCCGCAGCTACCGCGCTGACAAGGTGCTGACCGTCCCCGGCCCGCTCGCCCGGGCCCTCGACCGGACCTTCCACCTGTTGTCCCGCGGAGAGGCCGCCCTGCTGGCGGCCGCGTTCTTCCTGCTGGCCGCGCTCTCCCTGTCGGTGTGGCTCGTGCGCCGCTGGGCGGTGTTCGCCTCCGGCGCGGTCCTGCTCGCGGTTCTCTCGCTCTTCTGTCTCATCACCCGGTGGGTGTGGGCGGGCGAGGTGAGCGCGCGGCCGGCGGTGGTGGTCACCCCCGAGGTCAACGTCCTGAGCGGGCCGGGCGAGGAGTACAAGCAGATCCTCCTGCTGCACGACGGCACGGAGGTCCTGATCCGCGAGCAGCGCGCGGGCCATCTGCTCGTGCAACTGCCCGGCGGCAGCGGCGGCTGGCTCAAGGTGGACGCGGTGGAGCGCGTGTACTAAGGCGGCGTGGCCCCGCCCGCCTCCTGCAGGGTCCGGTTCAGCCGCCCCGGGTCGTATCCCTGCCGCCGCAGGCGCTCGAGGATGCCCTCGTACACCGCGGGCGCCATGGCCGGCGTGCGGCTCAGGATCCAGAGGTACTTGCGGTTCGGGTGCCCGACCACCGCGTACTCGTAGTCGCGGCCGAGGTCGATGATCCAGTAGTCGCCCCAGAACGGCCAGAAGAAGCTCACCTTGAGCCTGGCGTTGCTCTCCCGGTCCACGACCCGGGCCCGTCCCCGGGCGACGGTGACGCGGCCATCCAGCGAATCGCGCGCACAGCGGTTGAGCACCTCGACCGTGCCGTCCGGGAGCAGGGAGTAGGTCGCGATCGTGCCGGTGCACCCCTTCTGGAAGCGCTGCGGGTAACTGGCGATCTCGTACCAGGTCCCGGCGTACCGGGCAAGATCGACGTGGGGCACCGTCTCGAGCGGCGGATCCTTGGACATCCCGGAGCCTGGGAGGGCGACGGCGACGACGGTGGAAAGAAGAAGCGGGAGCATCGAGCGACTTGTCGTGTCTCGGATCATAGCCATCGGTTCCCGATTCTATCACTTGTCGTGGTAGAGTGGCGCGCGCGATGACCTTTGGCGTGGGCGGGAGGTGCCCTGGATGAGTGCATTCCCCCACGCGGAGCTCTTCAATGTTCCATGTTCATCACGGGTCTGCGAAGGGGTGCGCAGAGGCCGTCTCTCGTGCGGCAGGGCCGAAGCGGCGTGGTTCATGATGCCGGGCAGGATGGGAGACAAGCGGATGACCCGGGGCAAGGACCGGAGGCCACCGGCGGGGGAGGGGAGATCCCCGCCCAGGGTGGCCCGGGTCTCTGCCCTCGCCTACTGGAGCGTGGCCGGCCTGTCGGCCACTGCCGCGGTCCTGTCAGCGTTCCTGGTCTTGAAGCACTTCGGCGGAGGAGTGCCGGGATGCGGTCCGGCCAGCGGTTGCGAGGCCCTGGAGAAGTCGCCGTGGGGGACGCTCCCCGGAGCGCGGTGGCCGGTCTCGTTCGCCGGCCTGGCCTACTTCGCGGCCGTGCTGGCCGGGTGGTTGGCGGCCGGCCGGCAGGTTCCGGTTGCGGGACGCTGGGTCCTCCGCGCCGGGGCCGCGGCTTCCCTGCTCTTCAGCGCCGTGATGATCGCCTACGGCACGTTCTGTCCCTACTGCATCGGGGTGCACGCCGCCAATCTCCTGGCGGTGGCGGTGATCGAGCAGGGGACGCGCCGGGCAGCCCGGCTATCGTCTCCGGGAGAGGCGGTGGTCTCCGGAGCGACCCTGCGCTGGGCCGCGTGGCCGGCGCTGGGCGCGTTCCTGGCGGTGTCACTGGTGCTGGGGATGGCCGAGGCGCGTTTCGAGCGGAAGCAAGCCGCGGTTGCGGAAAGCGACCGTCGTGAATCCACGGACGAGATCCTCGCCCAGGTCCAGGCCCAGTCCCAGTCCCAGCCCCAGGCCCAGTCCCAGGTCCAGGCCCAGGCCCAGGTCCAGGTCCAGCCCCAGGTCCAGGCCGAGGACCAGGCCCAGGTCCGGTCTCCAGATTCGGGGGCCGTGGCGGACGGAGCGCGCGCGACCGCGTTCACGGGTCGCTACCGGCTGGGTCCCGAGGAATGCCCCATCCGTGTCGTGGCGCTGACCGACTACCAGTGCGCCGACTGCCAGCGGGTCGAGCGCGAGATCGAGGAGATGCTGTCCACCCGCAAGGACATCTCGTTCTCGGTCAAGCAGTTTCCGATGTGCGCCGAAGCGGCTCCCGGGGTTCCCTGCAACCGGCATGTCAAGCAGACCCTGCACGCCAATGCCTGCTGGGCCGCGCGGGTGGCTGAAGCCGCGGGCATCCTCAGAGGAAACGAAGGTTTCTGGCAGATGCACCGGTGGCTCTTCGCCAGAAGGGGAGGCTTCACGGATGCCGAGCTGAAGGCCGGCCTCGCCCAGATGGGATACGACCATGAGGCGTTCCTGTCGGTCCTGGGCGGGGCCGACGCGCTTCAGCGGGTCCGGGCCGATTGCGAGGAAGGGAATGCCCTCGGCCTCTTCTTCACCCCCATGGTCTTCATCAACGGGGTCGAGTTCAAGGGCTGGCAGGTCCCGGGGGCGCTGCGGCGGACCATCGAGGAGATCGCCGCCCGGAATCCTCCGGCGCTCAGGGCCACGGCAGACCGGCCGGTCCCGGCCGACACCAAGTCCATCCAGGATTGGCGCGATCAGCCCGTTCGCAAGATGCTTCCCGACACCAGGACCTGGTCGATGGGCGCCCCTTCGGCCGATGCGGTCCCCGCGGGGACGCGCTTCGTGGACGTGGTCCTGTTCGGGGACTATCAGGAGCCCTACACCGCGGCCATAGACGCGGCCATCCGTGACCGGATGAAGACGAAGACGAACGTCCGATACACCTTCCGGCACTATCCCATCGATCCGGTCTCCAATCCCACGATCCCCCCCAACGTCAGGCCCGAGGCCGTTCACCCGCTCGCCGGGCGGGCAGCCAGGGCGGCGGAGGCCGCCGGGTCCCTGGGTGGCGACCAGGCCTACTGGCGGATGCACGACTGGCTCATGAGGAACGTGGATTCCTTCGGTGACGAGTCGCTTCGGGCGGCCGCGCGCAGGATGGGGCTCGATCCCGACTCGCTCTTTGTCGAGATGGGCAGGCCGGAGGCCGCCGCCGCCATCGTCGAGGACGCGCGAGCCGCGCAGCAGCTCGGTCTGACCGGCGTTCCCATGGTCTTCGTCAACGGCAGGTGGGTCTGGCGGACGATGCGCGAAGAGAAGAACGTCGTCCTGCAGATCATCGACGCGGCCGGCAGCCCACGGCCCTGACCATCCAGGGGTGAGCCGCCGCGGGGAAGAAGCCGTGCGCATCCATCCGCCGCGCATCCATCCGCCGCGCCGCGTTGCGCCGGCGCGGTCTCCCCGCCATACTGCGCGAGCACGCCCGCGTCGTCCGGGCTTCGCGCGCCCCTCAGCGGCGGGCCTCCTCGCTGACTCGTGACGCGTTCCACGGAACGTCCGGGCCAGGCGCCTCGCGCGATCCCCTCGATGCGCCGCCCGATGATGTCGAAGGTCAGGCCGGTCATACGTCAACTCGAGGAGGACACCATGGGTTTCCGGGAGAAGCTCTCCTCCGCGGTCCAGAAGAACCGTTCCGTCGTCTGCATCGGACTCGACAGCGAACTCGGCAGGCTGCCCGGGCATCTCAAGTCCAGGGACGATCCCCAGTTCGAGTTCAACCGGGCCATCATCAACGCGACCGCGGACCTGGTCTGCGCGTACAAGCCGAACATGGCGTTCTACGAGGCGGCCGGGCTCGCCGGGATCGCCTCCCTCAAGCGCACGATGGAGTACATCCCCGGGCACATCCCGATCGTGCTCGACGCCAAACGCGGCGACATCGACAACACCTCGCGCCTGTACGCCCAGGCCTGCTACGACTACTTCGGAGCGGATGCCGTCACGCTGCATGGCTACATGGGCACTGACACGGTCAAGCCGTTCCTCGAATACGCGGACAAGGCCGTCTTCGTCCTGGTCAAGACCTCCAACCCGAGCGCCGGGGAATTCGAGGACATCGAGGACGCGCAGGGCAGGAGGCTCTACCTGCGCATGGCGGACAAGATCGCCGAGTGGAGCCGCGCCTTTCCGGGGGAGTGCGGCGCCGTGGTCGGCGCCACCTATCCGGAGGACCTGGCACGGATCAGGGACATCCTGCCCACGGCCCCGTTCCTGATCCCCGGGCTGGGCAGGCAGGGCGGCGACGCCGAACGGACGGTCAG
>Ga0315276_10005608_pt1 | contig 11571 bp, 10 predicted proteins | sample YL17G05_0_MG_FD_204542 | JGI IMG/M metagenome (GOLD analysis project Ga0315276, IMG submission 204542) | Sediment microbial communities from Yellowstone Lake, YNP, Wyoming, USA - YL17G05_0 | ecosystem: Environmental > Aquatic > Freshwater > Lake > Sediment | place: USA: Wyoming | collected... | reverse complement strand
AATTTCTTCCACAATAAATGCTTCCTGTGGGTTGGCAGCAAGTAGTTGATGGAGGAACCTGTTTTCTATTTGATGTAAGGAATCAATGCCACAGGCATCTAATCTACCAATGTTTGCAAGGTTACCTAAACTGTCGATAGCTGCCGGCTTTATTCCGGGTTTTAATTTAACCGCATAGGTTTTGCCATTATCAATGCGTTGCACTATGAAAGCAAATTTTATGCTGTCGGAAACATAAAATGTATTGAACTGGTAACGGCCTCCGGTCAGGTAGATGGCAATATCTGTAAGGCAGGGAGAAGATTTGCTTACTATTCTTGTGTTGGTTCTATCTATGATGCTATCGGGATATATTTTATAAAGGGCTTCTCTCAATCCTAAAAAGCCAACTACTAAACCATCACACAAATGACCGTGAAATTTAGCGGCATCATCCAGAGTAATTGTTTGCCGGAGTATTAACCGGCCTTTTGAGAAGTCGGTGTCTAATACTTTGATAGCAGGATTTTGAGCAAAAGCATTTTGCATCAATAATACAGCCATTGAAAAAAATAAATATTTGAACATTGATAGTATTTAGTTTTGTTTGTAAGCTAACAATCTTAATGCATTAACAACTACCGCTACAGTTGAACCTTCGTGAATAATAACCGCTATCCCCAAATTTGCAATACCAAACATAGTTAGCGGAATAAGGAGTGCAACAACTCCCAAACTAATCCAAAGATTTTGTTTGATTATATTTTTAGATTGCCGGCTTAATCCAATTGCAAAAGCCAAATTTTCTAAGTTATCAGACATCAGTGCAATGTCCGCTGTTTCTAAAGCAACATCAGAACCAGCGGCTCCCATTGCTATTCCTACTGTGCTATTGGCCATTGCAGGAGCATCATTTACACCATCGCCAACCATCGCCACTTTATTTTCTGCACTCGTTAATTCCACTATCGCTTTTACTTTCGCTTCTGGCAATAAGTTACCCCAGGCATCTGTTATACCAATCTCCTTTGCAACTGCATCCGCAACTTTTTGATTATCGCCTGTTAGCATAATCATCCGATTAATGCCAATCCGTTTTAATTTTTCCAATGCGATGGCCGCTCCTTTTCTGGGTGTATCCATCAAAGAAAAAATTCCAATATAGATTTTATTTTTACGGACTATCATGGTGGTGTTACCTGAAGATTCCAACAATGCTACCTGTTTCCTAATTTCATCCGATGGTTTATTTTCATCCACCTCTTCAAATAAATTCAGGTTACCAATCAATATTTCTTCGCCATTAATTTCTGCTCTCACACCTCTGCCTAATATTGATTCGATATTTGCCGCATGTAATATTTCTTTGTTTTTGTTTCGCTCCATTGCTCCTGCCACAATTGCTTTGGCTAAAGGATGATCACTCAAACTTTCAACGGCAACCAGGATGTTTAATAAATTATCTTCACTAAAACCATCCAATGGAATAAAATTGGTGAGTTTTGGTTTGCCTTCCGTTAAAGTACCTGTTTTGTCAAATGCAATAGCGGTAATTGCGCCGAGGTCTTCTAATGGTCGTCCGCCTTTAATAAGTACACCGCCACGGGCAGCCCTTGCTATTGCACTTAATACCGCACTTGGGGTTGATATAGCCAAAGCGCAGGGGCTTGCTGCAACCAATACTGCCATTGACCTGTAAAAACTGGCACTAAAGGGTTCATCAATAATTAAAAAACCAAAATTAAGAATGACAACCAGCGCTAAAACTGCCGGCACAAAATATTTTTCAAACTTATCAGTGAATAACTGCGTGGGTGATTTTTGGGTCTGAGCTTCGTTTACTAATTTGACCAACCTGGAAAGCGTAGAATCTTTGGCCAATTTCAGCACTTTAACTTCTAATAAATTGTTTCCATTAATAGTGCCTGCAAAAACCCTGTTCTCATCTTTTATATTTTTCTCATCAAACTCCTTTGCAGGTATTTTATCAACCGGCATACTTTCGCCTGTAATGGGAGCCTGGTTAACAGATCCCTGTCCTTTAATTAATAAGCCATCAGCAGCGATTTTAGTGTTGGGCTGAATTAAAATAACATCCCCAATTTGTAATTTATCTATACTTACTTCTTCAGTGCTATCATTCCTTTTAAGTAATGCCGTTTTAGGCGCAAGACCTGCCAGTGCAGCTATTGATTTTTGTGCTTTGGCCATTGCGTAATGCTCCAGAGAATGGCCTATACCAAACAGAAACAGCAATAATGCGCCTTCCGGCCAGTCGCCTATAATGGCGGCTCCAATAGCGGCAACAAGCATTAAGAAATCAATTTCAAAACCACCTTTAAACATGGTTTCAATAGCCTCTTTGGCTAAGAAAAAGCCAGCAAAAAAATAAGCTCCTATATAAAAGTACAGACTAACATGATGATGTATTCCGTGTATAAAAGACAATCCAAATCCAATACCCAATAAAGAACCGCCAATAAGGGAAAATATCAATTCTGTTTTTTCTCCAAATATGCCACCATGCTCATGTTCTTCCTCATGAACATGCTCATCAGTTGTTTTAAGGGTAAGCTTTTGTTTACCGATTATTTTTAAAATTGCATCCTGGTTAATTTCTCCTGTATCAAACTCCACACGTATCAAACCTGTTTCTGTTACAGAAGCTTCAAGAATCCCTTTTTGTTTTTTTAGAATTATTTCTATTTGTTTTGCATGGCGCACATGACGGATACCAGTTACTTCAAATAGTTTATGCCCAATTTTGGCTGTCAATATCGCCCCGGTTTGTTTTGCCAAATCAGTAATCCGGGCTATAGAAATGATACCGGGGTTGTAATGAAAACAGAGTTCGGGAATTCCGTTATCCTTCTCTTCTGCAATATGAATTTTATCAATACCTATTTCATCCTGCAATGTATCGATCAGTCTTTGAATGCATTGATCTTTCTCATCGGGTATTTCAGGAAGAATGAGCGGTATTTTTATGTGGAGTTTTTTCATTTGAATAGTAAATATTTATTTCTGTCGGCGAATCTGTTTATTTCGAATCCTTTGAGCGTACCAGGAAATTATTTTTAATTAAATACAATTATGCTTTTTAGAACTTTTCTTTCTCAAAAGCATCAATCTTTAAAATGAAATTTGGTTACTATTCATTCATCACTTTTTCACCTTATCAATTTTAAGCATTTCTATGTTTTTTAAAGAACCACACTTTCAATATGTCTGCTGATATTATGTAAGCCGCAACTATTAGTAGCATTATACCGAGATTAAGCATTGGTAATGGTGTTAAGCCAATGTCATTTGCAAAAGGAAGATAAGGAAGTCCTATTGTTAAGATTAAAGCTATAATACTTAATATAAAAAGATACTTACCCGGTCTGCTTTTAAAAAAATTCTTATGAGTTCTGATAATGAAAACAATCAATAGCTCCGAAAGAACCGATTCAATAAACCAGCCAGTTTGAAATTCAGATTCTTTTACTTTCAATAAAAAGTATAATGTGATGAATGTAATTAAATCAAACAGGGAACTGTGCATACCAAAAACGACCATATAACTACGAATAAGTTTTAGGTTCCATTTACCTGGTCTTTCTACCTGTTCTTTATCTACATTATCTGTTGTAACCATAAGAAATGGGAAATCAGTAAGAAAATTAGTTAATAGGATTTGTTTAGGGAGCATAGGTAAAAACGGCAATACTAAGGATGCGGCAGCTACACTGCACATATTCCCAAAAGTAGAACCTGTACTGATGAATAAATATTTCATCGTGTTGGCAAAGGTTTTCCTTCCTTCTCTAATACCATCTACTAATACCATCAAATTCTTTTCCATGAGTACAAAATCAGCCGCTTCCCTGGCTACATCTACAGCATTCTCAACCGATATGCCTACATCGGCTGCATTTATTGCTGACACATCATTGATTCCGTCTCCGATATAGGCTACTGTATATGTCTTTTTAAGTGCCAGTATGATGCGTTCTTTTTGTTGTGGTTCTATCTCTGCAAAAATGTAGATTTCCTTTACGAGTTGTTTTAATGCTTCCGGACTTGTGGAGAAAAGTTGCTTTCCAGTCATAACCACAGGGTCCTTTATTCCTATGTTTAAGGCGATAGATTTAGCTACATTAACATTATCGCCGGTGATAATTTTTAATCCAACTTTCAGTTTACTCAATTCCTCAATAGTTGCAATGATATCTGATTTTACGGGGTCGTTCATTAGAATAAATCCTGCAAAAACCATATCTGTTTCAATGTCTTTAGAAATGTTGTTTGCGTCAATTGATTTGTAACAAATGGCTATAGCTCGTAAACCATCGGTGCCATATTTCACAAACATATTTTCAAGTGTTTGTTTGTGTGGAGCAATGTCTTCAACACTTTCGTTACCTGTTTTTATCTTAGTGCAGATACTAAGAATTTGAGAGAAAGCACCTTTGCTGATAAATAGCTTTTCTTTTTCGGTGCTGACTGCTATGCTCAGTCTTTTGCGAATAAAATCATAAGGCACTTCGCCAATTTTTTCTGCAGAAATATTTACGTCAAGTTTTAATTGTTTTAATGCTTCATCAATAGGATTGGAATATCCTGCTTCAAGAGAAGCGTTCCAAAAAGCCAGTTGTTTTACAAATTCACTTTCCTGCCCTACACCATTTACGATGCCCGCCACCTTAATACTTCCTTCGGTGATTGTACCTGTTTTGTCTGTGCAGAGCAAGTCTACTTCACCAAGATTCTGAATAGAATTAAGTTTCTTTACAATTACTTTTTTCGCTAACAATCTCTTTGCCCCTGCACTCATGGCAATGGTTGTAATAGCTGGCAACAATTCAGGAGCCATTCCAACAGCTAAAGCCAGGGCAAATAGTGCTGACTCAATGATGCCTTTGTGATTTAACAGGTTTACTACAAGAATAAATATGGCTAATGTAAGTGTGATTTTCATCAGAAAGAAGCCAAAGTCTTTTATGCCCTTTTCAAATGTAGTTTCTATTGTTCCTGATGCACTTTTTGCGATACTACCAAAAATGGTTTCTTCTCCTGTTTGAATAACCAAGGCTTTGGCATTTCCACTTACAATGTTAGTTCCCTCCCAGAGGCAATTTGTCCGTTTCGACTGTTCTGTTTGTTCTTCCAATACACCGGCTTCTTTTCGGGTAGGGTAAGATTCACCGGTTAAACTGGCCTCATTGGCATAAAGCTCTTCAGATTCTATTATGAGGCAGTCAGCAGGCAACATAATTCCTGCATTTAAGATAATTACATCGCCTTTTACAATTTGAGATGAAGCAATCTCTTGTTGTATTCCTTCACGCACAACTTTTGTTTTTAGAGAAATCATTGATTGAAGTTTCTCTACAACTTTCCCTGCGTTCCTTTCCTGGAAAAAGCTGAGTAGCCCGGTTGATAAAACGATAAAAAGAATAATAATTACATCAGATGTGTCGCCAAGGAACCCGGAAATAATAACTGCTCCAATTAGCAGGAGCATCAATGGACTTTTAAATTGGCTTGCAAAAAGTAGAAAATCTTTTTTGAAAACAGATTTACTTTTAGGATGAAGCCCTTGCTGAAGTAATATTTTATCAGCCGTGGCTTGAGACAGTCCTTTTTCAGAACTATTCAATTGTTGAAACCAATGGTTGGTGTCAAATTGCCAAAATCTATTTTCTGTTGTTGTTTGCATTAGCCCAAAATATAAGACAATCCTTCTGACTTCCCCTCGGATGTTTCTTAGTATTAATGATAATAGTCTGATGCGACACTGCTATGCGCATTTCAATTTCACAACGCCAGCTTCCCGGTGTGATATGCTGTATGCTGGTTACTTCAAATAGTTTATGCCCAATTTTGGCTGTTAATACGGCCCCGGTTTGTTTTGCCAAATCAGTAATCCGGGCTATAGAAATAATATCGGGGTTGTAATGAAAACAGAGTTCAGGTATTCCGTTATTCTTCTCATCCGCAATACGAATTTTATCAATACCTTTTTCATCCTGCAGTGTATCAATCAGCCTTTGAATACAATGGTCTTTTTCATCGGGTACATCAGGAAGAATGAGCGGTATTTTTATGTGGAGTTTTTCCATTAGAATAATAAATATTTAGACTGGTGACTTTACTTTTTATAAACTAATGCGTGTGCCGGGCATAGTTCGATTGGATAATACGACAATTTTGCCTTTCTCAGCCCTTCTATGCCTAAATCTTCTTCTCTGTTTATATGCTTGCAACCTTTTGCTGCAATTTTTTTTGCCGTTTCTCTATTTACCAATTGATATAAGCCTTTATATTCACGCATTGCTTTTTCAAAGTGAACTACACAGGTTGAAGGATTAAGATGTTCGTATAAAGAGAAGGCTACCGGATTTCCATCTATGCGAATCAAAACGCCTTCTTCCTTAAGTTGTGTGAAATGATTTAAAACAAAATCAAGGGCTTTTAATTCATGTGCAAGATATGAGTCTGCATCCAATTCATTTTGCTTGTAGATTTTATTGACTACTTCAAAACAGTCAGGGATATTTGCGATTGTAATCGGCTCACTTGTCCAGTTATTATTGGTTTCAAACTGGGTGATAAGATTTCTTTTTGGTTGATAATTCCTTCCTTTTAATAGTGCTAAATCCTCTGCCGAATAAATATAATTATCCATGTCCCTGTGTTCCGATCGTTCAAAGTAAGAAACAAATACAGGATTTTTAGAAATAAAATTGTTGGAAACACCGTAAATGGTTAAAGGATAATTTAGCGATTGAGCATACTTAATAATTTTATCCTGCAAAGATTTAGGAAACTCCCCGATGGGCTGCATTAATTGTTCTTTACCATCTTCAATGGTTATAAATTTTAGAAGTAAAGTGTCATTTAAAACAGTCCATTCATAATGATAAACTCTTTCCCATGCCAGCAGGCTTGAAAAAGTGAAAGCGGAAAGACAAAAGGATGAGTATTTTAATAAATAAAACTCAATTGCTTCTTTATCTTCAAGCGTAATTTTTTTAAATGTGTTTATCATATTCCATATTAAATTACTGTATGGTCTCCCACAATTTCACTTAACGCCAATCCCCAATGTGGGATTTTACCACCCAGTGTATAATACATTTGTTTGAAACCCATTTTAAGTGCATAAGGGGTAACACCCATTTCAAGATGACTTTCATTACCGCCCCACCATTCGTTGGTACGCATATAAAATCCTTTGATGCCACCCATATCGCCCATGCACAAGAGTTCAAATTCCATGGGTTTAATATCTCCTTTTATGATTCCCAATTCTTTAGCTAAGGTATTGGCTAACACTTCTGCTTCCATGTGCCCTAAGGAGCCAATTTTTGGAACGGTAATAGAAGCTGCATCGCCCACTGCGAAAATATTTTGATAATCGGGGTTACGCATATACAAATCGGTAATCACAAAGCCCATATCATCGGTAAAGGGTAATTCTTTTAAGAAAGGATGCGCTTGCCAGTCGGGAAAAAGAATAGCAACTTCGGCTTCTTGTGTTGTGCCATCATTGAATTCAATTCCTCCTTTATGCACTTTTTTAATTCCATTGGTATTTGCCTGGTAATTGTAACCCATTTTAGTCATCATTGGTAATAATTGGTGCAAAATGGTTTCTCCCGCATCTTCGGCTATAACTTTAGCAGGCGTAGATAAAAATACTTTAGCAGCATTTCCTTTTTCATTTTTTTCTAACCAATGTGCCATGGAGAATGCTAACTCAACTGGTGGACCTTCGCAAGCTGTTTGTGCAATAGGCAAATCTTTGGGCAGTTTATCACTTTTGCCCTGATGAAAAATATCAGATGTAATGGCAATAGGCCCACCTTTATATTCTTTGTGCAGGTAATTTCTTAACCGGTTACCTAGGAAAGTATCTGTTACGCTATGCCCGTTTTCACTAAAGCCGTCAATAGCATCATACGCCAGGCGATTGCCCAAAGCAATAACTAAATAATCGTATTGAATTTTACGAACCGGATGCCCAATGCGTTCATTTGGTTGATAAAAAACAGTATTGGTATCTGGGTCAATGGTGGTCACTTCTGCCTGAATAAATTCGCTGCCATCGTGTTCTAAAAACGACATGAATTTATACTGCAGGTCAATTGCCGGATTGATGTTTGCCAATACCTGTAGTGGAATATTAGGAACAAAAGTGAGCAATGATTTACGATCAATAATGGTAATATCTGCTTTGTCTTTTACCGAAGCATGGATATACCTTGCTGTGGTAAGCCCGGCGAAATTGCATCCGAGAATGATGATGTGGGGTTTTGACATGAAGCTTAGTTTAGAAATGCGTAATACAAACTCTATTTACTTATGGAAACATTCCTTTAGACGCCTAATAAAAATGCTTTTCATTTTATAATAATGATCGGAATCATAGTAACTTTTGATTTTACAGAATTTGAAATCAAACAAGCTGCTTCTGATTTTTGTAAAACCCTTTCGGCTCTTTCACGGTCTTTTTCATCACTAATAGTAACAGTTGGCTCAAGAATAATTTCACTCATCATGAATTTTCCATCCACCTGTTCCAATTTCCCTTTTGATTTACAACTGAAACTTACAAATGCCAATTTTGAATTTTCAGCAATTGACAAAAATGTAGTCATTAAGCAACTGCTTACAGCGGCTGTAAACAAATGCTCTGGCGACCATATACCGGGCATACCTTTTGGAAACTCGGGTGGCGTTGCCACTTCAATACAACTGCCTGCATCCTTATTTAACTCCGGTGAACACATGATGCCTTTGCGTTCGGTATTCCAGTTTACTTCAACATTATAATAATGTGGTTCCATATTAATTTGTTTTTACTTTTTCAATAGCCAATGGTTTGGTACAAAAAAACCAATCGGAACACGTCATATCATCTTTGCTTTCCATCCTTTCTTTAGCAACACCACAGGAACCGGCTGTTGGTACAATCACATCATCGCCTGGTTGCCAATCGGCAGGTGTGGCAATGCTGTAGGTATCGGCAGTTTGCATGGCAATTAAAGCTCTTTTTAATTCATCAAAATTCCTACCCATCGAAAGCGGGTAATAAATAATGGCACGAATCATTCCTTTGGGGTCAATAAAGAAAACTGCTCTTACGGCTTTGGTAGAACTTTCACCGGGTTGAATCATACCATATTTTTTTGCAACCTCCATCGTAATGTCTTCAATCAAAGGAAACTTTACTTCAATGTTTTTCATCCCCTTAAATTCGATTTTGTCTTTAATGGTTCTTAACCAGGCAATATGACTGTACAATCCATCAATTGATAATCCAACCAACTGACAATTCAGTGCATTAAATTCATGCTCCCTTGCTGCAAAAGTGATAAACTCTGACGTGCACACTGGTGTAAAGTCGGCAGGGTGACTGAATAGAATTACCCATTTACCTTTATAGTCTGCAGGAAAGTTTATATCACCTTGTGTGGTGATGGCTTTAAATTCGGGAGCGTTATCTCCTATTCGTGGCATAGCCACTACTTGTTCTGCTGTTTCCATTTTTTACTTTTTTTAAATTATTTTAGATTAATGATTGTTACGGTTTCTTTTTTCTTGTAGAAATTCCGAAAGGCAAATACAATGGACAAAAACTCATAAAGCTGGTGAGTATAAAAATACCGGCAAGAATTAAAAGTATAATGGCAACTGTTCCTGAAATGATGTTGGCAAAATACAAACCTGCAATGATGACAGCAGCAAGTATCCTTACTACTTTATCGACTGTTCCCATGTTTTTTTTCATTTTTAAATATTTTATGATTATTGATCGTAAAGTTCACGTAATTCAATTTGATATACAGCAACATTTGTTACTTATGTGTGCAACCCGGTAAAGCCTTATTGATAATATCTGTTTTAACGAACTTATTTTCTAAAACGGGTTCCCATTTAAAGTCATTTATCTTTTCTACCATAAACAAACCGGCAGGTGCTGACGATAATAGCAAAGCGGAGAAATCATCTTCCAGTTTTTTTAACTGGTCTAAATCACAGGGAGATAATTTTCTTTCAATTGCCTTGTTGCCCATTTCTTCAATGATAGATGGTTTTATACCGGGTTTTAATTTTACCCCATAGCTTAATCCATTGTCGATCCGTTGTACTATATAAGCATACAAAATACTGTCATCCACATAAAACGTATTAAACTGGTAGCGGCCACCGGTTAAGTAGATAGCAACATCTGTAATGCATGGAGATGATTTGCTTACAATTCTTGTATTGGTTCGATCAATGATTTTATCCGGGTACAACTGGTATAATGCCTCCCTCAAACCCAAAAAACCAACTACTAATCCATCACATAAATGTCCGTGAAACTTTGCAGTATCTTCTAATATTATCGTCTGTTCATGATTTAATCTTCCTTTTGAAAAATCTGTATCAATAGTTTGAATAGCAGGATTGTTTTTCATTTTTACTACAAATTAAAAAGTAATTACCGCTGCATTTTCTGCACCATAGCGTAAAAATGCATCCCTGGCAAATTCCACATTCACTCCTTTGGCTTTTAATGCTCCGGTAGTTCCCTTTGCTTCAGCAGTATTTTTACAGGTACTTACTTTTATACCCGCTGCAATAAGGTCATCAATGGTTTTTATATAATCTGCTTTAACACCGGTTTCTGCATTGCTTGAATAAGCTGCCTGTCCTGGCCCAAACAAATAAACTTCCAATTCTACACCCACTTCTTTATTTACCTGCGACATTCTTAAACCCACATGTGAGCCTGAACTCAATGCGGCATCATTGTCGTTGAAAATTACTACTGCTGTTTTTTTCATAGTTTTATTTTAAAGTTTTTATAATCATAAACCAAAGGAATCTATATGTATATTTTCTGATGAAATCCCTTGTTCCAATAAACTTTTCATTATTCCCGGCATCATTGCAGGATTCCCGGCCACATAAGCGTCTGTTTCTTTAAACCCGTTGCTGTTATTAATAATTATATCAGCCAGTCGTCCTGAAAAAACCTGAATGCCTTCCGGTAGTGTTGGTAAATCACCATGATCTATTGCCAGTGTGCAGTTGAAATTGGGTGCATTGTTTTTCCATAAGAGAAGTTCTTCTGTTTCATAAATATCTTCAGCACTTCCAACTCCCCAATACAATTCCATTTTGCGTAAGCTATTCATTTGAATTTGTTGTTCAATCAAAGCTTTTATGGGTGCAAAACCTGTTCCTCCGGCTACAAAAACCAATGATTTTTCAGGCAGCGATTTCATGGTGAAATTTCCTCTTGGCCCCCGAACCTGTACTACATCATCTTCTTTTAATTCTTCAAAAAGCCACTTACTCAATCTTCCCGTTTCAACTAACCTTACCTGGAGTTCAACAGAGCCTCCATTTTGTGGTGCATTTCCAATGGAGTATGCTCTCGGCAACCATTGCCCGTTCGGGGGTATAATTTCTACATATTGCCCCGGCATGAACTGGCAAAAACAATCTCCCTTCACAATAGGAGTAAGTGTTATTATCAGCGTTTTATTATTGATTTTTTTTAGCACTGTTACTTTCATATTCATCACACGGTCGGGGTGAGGAATATTT
>Ga0315276_10005604_pt1 | contig 11576 bp, 8 predicted proteins | sample YL17G05_0_MG_FD_204542 | JGI IMG/M metagenome (GOLD analysis project Ga0315276, IMG submission 204542) | Sediment microbial communities from Yellowstone Lake, YNP, Wyoming, USA - YL17G05_0 | ecosystem: Environmental > Aquatic > Freshwater > Lake > Sediment | place: USA: Wyoming | collected... | reverse complement strand
CACCGCCTCCGCGAGAGCGTCGAGGCCTGCGCCGCTCACCGCGGACACCGGCAGGGCGGCATCGGCCCAGCCGAGCGCGAGCGCCTCCCGGCCGGCGCGCCGCAGCTCGCCCTCCTCCGCGAGGTCCGCCTTGTTGACGGCGACGACCGCGGGCCGCTCGGCGAGCGCGGCGCGGGACGCGGCCAGCTCGCGCCGCACGGTGCCCAGGGCGGTCATGGCGGCGTCGGCGCCCAGCGAGCCGTCGACCACGAAGACGAGGGCGGCGGTGCGCTCGATGTGGGCGAGGAAGCGGTCGCCGAGGCCGGCGCCTTCGCTCGCCCCTTCGATCAGGCCGGGGATGTCGGCAAGGACCACGGCCCCGTCGTCGAGGGCCATCACGCCGAGGTTCGGCTCGAGTGTCGTGAATGGGTAGGGGGCGATCTTGGGCCGGGCCCGGGTCAGCGCCGCGAGGAGCGACGACTTGCCGGCGTTCGGGAGCCCGACGAGGCCGATGTCGGCGAGAAGCTTGAGCGAGAGCGTGAGCCAGAGCTCGTCGCCCTCGAGCCCGCGCTCGGCGAACTTGGGCGCCTGGCGCGTCGAGCTCTTGAAGCACACGTTGCCGCGGCCCCCCTCGCCGCCGCGGGCCACGAGAAGGCGCTGGCCCTCGCGCACGAGGTCGCCGAGCAGCGTGCCCTCGGCGTCGCTGATCTCCGTGCCGACGGGCACGTTCACGAGAAGGTCGAGCCCTTCGGCGCCGCGCTTGTTGGCGCCGCGCCCGTGACCGCCGTCGGCGGCGCGGAAGTGGTGCTTGTGACGGAAGTGCGAGAGGTCCTGCAGCTGACGGGTGGCGACGAGCACGACGCCGCCGCCGGGCGCGCCGTCGCCGCCGTCGGGCCCGCCTCTGGGCACGTACTTCTCGCGGCGGAAGCTCATGGAGCCGTTGCCGCCGCGACCTCCGCGCACGCAGATGCTGGCCCTGTCGAGCATGAGTGTGGCTACGGCCGGCGGGCGCCGGCCCTGCTCAGGCCTCGGGGACGACCGAGATGAAGCGGCCGGCGCCCTTCTCGGTGAACACGAGCCTGCCCGTCACCTTGGCGAAGATGGTGTGGTCGACGCCGATGCCGGCGTTCTCGCCGGGACGGAAGCGCGTGCCGCGCTGGCGCACGATGATCGATCCTGCCGGTACGACCTGGCCGGCGAACGCCTTGACGCCGAGGCGCTGAGCCTCGGAGTCGCGCCCGTTGCGGCTGGTGCCGGCGCCCTTCTTATGCGCCACCCTTGGTCTCCTTCTCGCTCTTGAGGGTGATCGACTCGATGGTCAGTTGCGACAGGCGGCTGCGGTAGCCGCGCGTCTTCTTGAACGTCGACTTCGGCTTGTACGTGCCGACGCGGATCTTCTCGCCCAGCACGTGGCCGGCGACTTTGGCCTTGACGGTGGCCTTGCCCGCGGCGTCGGCGTCGAACTCACCGCTGCCCGTACGCACGGCCAGCGCGTCGAGTGTGATGGTCTTGCCCTCGTCGGCGGCCACGCGGTCGACGACGATCGTCTCGCCCTTGCTCACCTTGAACTGCTGACCGCCCACACGCACGACGGCGTAGGCGACGTCGGTGTCCTTCATAGTTGCTCCCGTGAAGACAACGGCCGTTGATAGTAGCCAACCGCCGGAGGGGTGTCAATTCGCCCTCAAGCCTCCCTGACCGGGCGCTCCTCTCTGCTCAGCCGCGCTCGCCGCCTGCTCGCCCGCCCGTCAGGACCGCCGAGGCGCCGGTGCGCGACGTGTCCGTGACGCGGACCTTCCGGCGCTCGCCGAGGAAGGCACGGCCTCCTTCGACGATGACCATGTACCCATCGACGTAGCCGACCGCGTCATGAGGGCTGTACGTGAGCGCGAACTCGAGCTCGACGTCGACCTCCTGGCCCTCGCGCACGGGGATGCGCTGCCCCTGGACCTGCTCGGCCGACCCCTCGGCGAGGATACGGAACGCGTCGACGGCGACGGTGGTCGAGCCCTCCAGGAAGATGCGCCGCCCGGTCTCCTTCTCGAGCGCCTTGAGGCGGCCCGAGGCGCTCAGCCGCTCGGCCACGCCGGCGTTCACCTCCACGAGGTACGCCTTGGCGCCCGACTTGCGCGCATGCACGCGCAGGCGGCGCTCGACGGTGAGCGCCACGGTCTCCTCGGAGAGGGTGCGCGCCTTGCCCTGGCAGGACTGACAGGTACGTGTGAGGATCCCGCGCGCGCCGTCGGTGGTGTTCTGGCGGGTCATCTCCACGAGGCCGAGCGGGGACAGCTCGACGACGTAGGTCTTGGTGCGGTCGGTGTCGAGCTCGGCCTCCAGCGTGGCCAGTACCGTCTCGCGATTCTTCACGTGTGACATGTCGATGAAGTCGATGATGATGATGCCGCCGATGTCGCGCAGGCGCAGCTGGCGCACCACCTCGCGCGCCGCCTCGAGGTTCGTCTTCAGGATCGTGTCCTCGAGGCCGCGACCGCTGGTGTAACGGCCGCTGTTGACGTCGATCACCGTCAGGGCCTCGGCGTGGTCGATGACGATGTTGCCGCCGCTCGGCAGCGGGACGCGCCGCTCGAGGGCGCGGGAGATCTGCTGTTCGATGCCGTAGGCCTCGAAGAGCGGCTCCGCGCCCGCGTGCAGGCGCACCCGCGGCACCAGCTCGGGGGCGACCTTGTCGAGGAAGCCGACGATCGCCTTGTGCCGCTTCTCGTCGTCGACGATCAGGCTCTCGACCGACTCGTTGAAGAGGTCCCGGGTCACTTCGAGCGAGATGTCGACCTCCTTGTGGATCAGACCCGGGATCGGCGCCGTCTCGGCCTTCTTCTTGAGTCGCGACCACAGGCGCGAGAGGACGCGCACGTCGCGGCGCACCTCCTCGAGACCCTCGCCCTCGGCCGCCGTGCGCACGATGAGGCCGGCGTTCTTGACGCGGAGCTCCTTGCAGAGGTCGCGCAGGCGATCGCGCTCGTCCTGCGAGAGCCGCCGCGAGACACCGACGCCGCTCCCCCCGGGCACGTACACGACGTAACGCCCGGCGAGCGAGATGTGCATCGTGAGGCGGGCGCCCTTGCTGCCCATCGGGTCCTTCATGACCTGGACGACCACGTCCTGGCCTGGCTTGAGCACCTCGCCGATGCGGCGCCCGCGCCGGTCGCCCTCGCCGGTGCGCACCTCGTCGACGTACAGGAACCCGTTCTTGTCGAGGCCGAAGTCGACGAACGCGGCGTCGATTCCGGCGAGCACGTTCTCGACCTTGCCACGGTAGATGTCGCCGAGGTACGAGCGCTTCTCGGGGCGCTCGAAGTAGATCTCCGCCAGGCGGCCGTCCTCGACGAGGGCGACGCGCAGCTCGCTCGGATCCTCGGTGACGAGGATCTGCTTGCGCTTCGCCAGGTCGACCTTGACCTCGGGGCGCCGGCCGGTCGTCAGCGCCGGACCGGCGACCGCGTCGGCGTCGGCGCCGGTCAGCGCCTCCGGCCGGACGATCGCCTTGGGGCGGCGACGGTCGCGACGCCCCTTCCGTGGCGGTCGCTCCTCCTTGGCGGCCGTCGGGGCGGCCGTGGGCGTCTCGCCGATCAGAGGCGTCTCGGCGTGTGGCAGGCCCGCGTCGGAGCCTGCGCCGTCGGTCGGCGCAGCGCCGGCGATCCCGCTCTCCGCCGCTCCATCGGGCGTGAGACGCTTGGCCCGCCTGCCGCCACGCCGGGTCCGCTTCTTGCCGGCGCCCGGCTCCCCGTCGCCCGATGCAACGGGCTCGGCAGGCGGAGCCGCCTGGACGGCTTCGCGCCCCGCTTCTCCGGTCACATGCGAGGCCGGTGTGGCAGCCGGCGCGGCCTCTGCCTCCGCCGCGACCTTGCGCCGCCCGCCGCGGCGTCCTCGGCGACGCCCGCCGGGCGTCGCCTCGCTCTCGGCGGGCGCCTCGTCAGGAGTCGCTGCCATCTCGGCGGGCGCCTCGCCCGGCGCGCCGACCGGCGGGACCTCCGGCGCCGCCTCAGGGACCTTCGCGATGCGGACTGGCGCAGCAGGGCCGGCAGCGGTCTCGTCCTCGGGCGCCACATGGGCCGCCGCGCGTCGCGCCTCGCGGGCGCGGACGCGGCGGCCGCCACGCGCGCCTCGACGCCGCCGCTTGGGCGCCGAGTCCTCGCCGTCTTCGGCCTGCATGGCGTCCTCGGACGCCGCTACGTGGGGCGCCCTGGGCTCCGCCGAGGCGCCTGCCGCCATCCCCGCGGCAGACGCGGTCTCAGACTCCGTTTTTCTCCTCCGTCGCGGGCGCCGTGCCGGCCTGGCGGCAGACTCACTCTCCGCCGGCCCATCGGGCGCAGCGGCCTCGGGCGGGGCTGGCTCGGTCGCCGTTGCCTCGGGCGCCGGCTTGCGCCGGCGCCGCGGGCGGCGCGCCGGCTGATCCGCCACCGGCGCGGCACCGGCGCTCCCGGCGCTCTCTGGCTCAGGCGACGGTGTTGCGGCGGGCGCGGGCGCCTCAAGCGCGCTCTGCTCGACGCTCGGCGCCGGGCCGCGCGCGCCCCGTCGGCGCTGTCCGCCGCGTGACCCCCGCCGGCTGCGCGAACGGGCGGCGGACGATGTCGCGTCGGCACCGCCCGGGGCCCCGGCGTCGCCGAGGCCACCATCGCCGGCGGCAGGCGGCACGGGATCGCGTCCCATCTTCTCTCTCTCATCCACAGCAGTTCACTCCTCTCCCCCGGACTCGGTGTCACGGGGCAAACCCTCGTAGCTCACGGAGATCCGCGTGAGCCGGTGCATGACCGGCTCGCAGCCGGCCCGTCGCGCGAGGAGATCGACGACCTCCTGGGGACGGGCGGCGCCGTCACGTCCGTGGCGCACCGCGAACTCGAGGCGGGCGCCGACGGGGACGGCCACGGCGGCCAGGTCCTTGACGTACTTCGCGAGGTCGAGAGTGCGCCGTCCCTTGGGTGACACGCGCTCGACCATGACTTCTCTCTGTGCCGCGAACCACTCGGCGGCCCTCTCGAGCGCCTCCGCGTCGCCCGTCACCTCGCACGCGTAGCGGGCGAGGACCGGACGCGGACGCGGATGCGTCGCGCACGCCGCGAGACGCGACAGCGGCAGGCCCTCAGGCGCCGCCGCGCGCAGCGCGCACAGCGCGCTCGCCGGCGCCGGCGCCCGCTCGGCGACCTCGACGACGGCGAGTTCCTCGAGAGCGGCGGCGCCCACCGGGAGCGGAAGCGGCAGCGAGAACCTCACCTTGGGGCGGAACCCCTGCGAGAGGGCGAGGTCGACGCCGGCGCGCGCGAAGGTGCGCTGCAACGCACGCGCGGTGTCGAGGTGCGACAGGTAGCTCGCCGGACCCCAGCGTCCGAACCATAGCAGCCAATGGCTCACGCGACGACCTCCGTCTCGATGCCGTCGCCGCAGACTCCGCAACTGCCGCAGCGACCGCCCCGGCAATCCTCGGTGAGGAGGCCGTCGAGCGCCCGTGCCTGCTCGGCGGCAAGGAAGGCCGCGTCGATGCCGGGATCGACGGCGTCACGCCACGGCGCCGCCGCGACGTCGGCCATGGCGGGCTCACCGAGCGTCACGTCGCAGGCCAGGGCCGCGGTGCGCCACGCCTGCGGGCGGAAGTGCTCGCTCCAGCCGTCGAAGCGCGCCCCGGCACGCCAGGCGCGCTCGACGAGCTCGTCCGAGCCGCGTCCCGCGCGGGCCAGCGTCGCCTCGACGAGCGAGGCACCGACGTCGTGGAAAGAGACCTTGACGCCGCGCGGGAGGGCGTCGCGCAGCAGCTGCTGACGGCGACGCAGGGTGGCCTCGCCGGCGAACGGCTCACGCTCGAAGGGCGTGTGCGGCTTGGGGACGTACGACGAGACGGCGATCGAGAGGCGGGCGCGGCCGCGGGCGACGCGCTTCGCGAGCTCCGCCGCCGCGCCCGCCATGCCGGCGATCGCCGTCGCGTCGTCGTCCGTCTCGCCGGGCAGCCCGATCATGAAGTACAGCTTGAGGCCGGTGAACCCGCCCCTGAAGACGGCCTCGATGGCCTCCACGACCTGCGTCTCGTCGACGCCCTTGTTGATGCGGTCGCGAAGCTCCTGCGTCGCCGCTTCCGGAGCCAGAGTGACGGAGCCTCGCTGGGCCTCGCCGAAGCGCGCGAGCTGCACGGCGGCCGAGTCGATGCGCAGCGAAGGCAGCGACACGCGCAGCCCGGGACGCAGCGCGCGGACCCTGCTCACCGCCTCGTCGATCGCCGAGTAGTCGCACGAGCTCAGCGACACCAGCGCCACCTCGTCGCAACCGGTGGCAGCCAGGACGCGCTCGGCGGCCTCCACGACCATATCGACGGGGCGCTCGCGCACCGGGCGGTACCACATCCCGGCCTGGCAGAATCGGCAGCCGGCCGTGCAGCCGCGCATCAGCTCGACGACGGCGCGGTCGTGCACCGCCTCGAGCAGCGGGACGACGGGTCTCGTCACGGGCATCGTGCGCGCGAAGTCGGCGAAGACCTGGCGCCGCGCCGGCGGGCCGGCGGCGCCCGCGACGCCCGCGACACCCCGCGGCGGGATCCAGACGCCGGGGATGCGGCCGAGTGCCTCGAGGCGGGCGGCGCGCGAGGGCGCGCCGAGCGCCGCGACCAGCTCGGCCACCCGGCCCTCGACCTCGCCCACGAAGAAGGCGTCGAAGAAGGGCGCCAGCGGCCACGGGTCCGCCACGGCCGGGCCGCCGCCGAGCACGATGGGCTCGTCCTCGCCGCGCTCCACCGACCGCAGGCGCACGCCGGCGAGATCGAGCATCTCGAGGACGTTGGTGTAGGTAAGCTCGTGCGGCAGCGTGAAGCCCCACAGGTCGCACGTCGCCACCGGCTCCTGCGACTCGAGGCTCCAGAGCGGGACGCCCCGCGCGCGCATGAGGTCCGCCATGTCGGGCCAGGGGCAGTAGGCTCGTTCGGCTGCCGCGGCGCTGTCGTCGTTCACCGCCGCGTACAGGATCTGCAGGGCCTGGTTGGCCATGCCGATCTCGTACACGTCCGGGTACGACAGGACCACGCGCGGCCGCACCCCGGGCTTTCGCCGAAGGTTGAACTCCCCACCGACGTAGCGGCCGGGGCGGGTGACGCGGGCGAGAAGGTCTTCTAGCTCATCCCGCGGCCACTCCCCGGAAGGGCAACGCCTTCCTGAAGCGGTCGACTGTACCTGCAAGCTTCGTGAACCTCGCTGGCGTGAGGGGCGCGCCCGCCTCGAAATACTCGATGGCGGCGCTGCCGAGCGCGACGGTGCCGGAGAACCCGACCGCTCCCTTCACCGCCCAGCCGAAGCCGGGGACGAAGTCGAGCGCCTGTCGCGCGAGGGTTCGGAACACCAGACCGGTGCCTACGACGGAGAGGATCTCGAAAGCCCTGTCGAGGCCGAGCTCCTCGCCGTAGGCGGCGGCGATGCGGAGGACCATGCGGATCTGGTTGACGGTCATCGCCGGCATGTCGGCGCCGGGGATGATGACGACGACGCCGATCACGCCGTTCTGGCGCGCGGCGGCGAGGACGACATGGTCGGCGACGGGACGGCGCAGCGCAGGCAGGCGCTGGGCGAGTGCGATGCCGTCGTCGCCGAGCGCCGCGGCCAGGCGGCCCTGAAGCGTCGGCTTGGGCTCGCCGGGCCGGCCCAGCGAAGCCGCGCTGTCGCCGCGCGAGACCCCGGCCGCCGCGAGCCACGCGGAGCCGCCGGGAGCGTCGCGATCGGGGACCAGGGCCACGACGGCGACGCGCGCGGCGCGCGCCGCCGCCACGAGTCGAGCCGCCCGTGCGGGGTCGAGCCCGGGGGCGACGAGGACGAGGAGACGCCAGCGACCCAGCACCCTGGCGTCCAGGGGGACGTCGGCCGGGGAGAGCACGTCGAAGCCGGCGCTGACGCCGTCCACGGCGTCCGTCGCGCCGGCCGACAGCGTCAGCGCGACGTCACGCACCGCGGGTCCGTCCCCGACCACGCAGAGCCTGGCCGGACCGCCCGAACCCGAGCGGACCTCGGAGATCACCTTGAGGATCTTCTTGACGCTAAGGCCGGCCAACGCCTACCCCCGGAGTCGTCGCGATCATGGCCCGCACGTGGATGCTCTCCAGCAGGCCGACGAGAAGAAGGAACGTGATCATCGCCGCCCCGCCGTAGCTCACGAACGGGAGCGGGATTCCCGTCACCGGCATGATACCAATAGTCATGCCGATGTTGACGAACATCTGGAAGAGAAGCAGCGCGGCGACGCCGCCGGCCATGATGCTGCCGTACATGTCGCGCGAGAGCGTCGCGATGCGCAGCGCCCGCCACAGGAGCAGCGCGTAGAGCGCCAGGAGCACGACCGCGCCGACGAAGCCGAAGCGTTCGCCGATCACCGAGAAGATGAAGTCCGTGTGGTGTTCGGGCAGAAAGTCGAGCGTCGTCTGCGTCGCCTGCTCCCCTCGCCCGGTGAGCGCCCCGGAGCCGACGGCGATCATCGACTGTACGACGTTGTAGCCGGTCCCGCCCGGGTCGCGGCCGGGGTCGAGGAACACGAGCAGGCGGTCCATCTGATACGACTTGATCAGCTCGAGCCCCACCATCGGCAGCATCCAGACCACCGCCGCGAAGGCGGCCAGACCCAGCCCCGCCAGAGCGGCGAAGTGCGTCCACGGCGTGCCGAAGAAGAACAGCAGCGCGAGGACGAGGGCCAGGTACACGGTGCTGGTGCCGAAGTCCGGCTGGTAGAAGACGAGAGTCGCGGGGATGGCCGCGTAGATGAGGGCGGCGACGGTGATCTTGCGCGTGCCGAGAAGCTCGACGCGGTCAACGAGGAAGGCGGCCAGCGCCACCGTGACGAGGAAGAGCCCGAGCTGCGACGGCTGCAGGTTGAAGAAGGGCAGCTCGATCCAGCGCCGGGAGCCGCGGGTCACGGTGCCTACGACGTAGACCGCGGCGATGGAGAGAACGGCGAAGCCGTACAGGGCCCACTGCCAGCGGCGGTAGACCTCGTAGTCGATGACCGAGATGACGACGAGCAGGACCAAGCCCACCGCCGCGTTCACGACCTGGGCGCGGGCGTAGGCCAAGGGGTCGCCCTCGATGTCGTCGCGGGTGGCGAAGTAGACCATGGCCACCCCGTAGACGATGAGGGCGACGGACGCGAACAGGAGCGTGAAATCGAGGTGACGCAGGTACGAGCGGACGTCCATGGTCAGTCGGTGCTCGTCGCGCCGGCCACCCGATCGCCGCTCAGATGGAAGAGCGCGTCGTAGATCATGCGGGCCGCCGGCGCCGCCGCCGTCCCGCCGTGCCCGCCCTGCTCGATGAGCACGACCACGACGTAGCGCGGATCGTCCGCCGGCGCGTAGCTCGCGTACCAGGCGTAGTCGCCCTTGCCGTAGACCTCCGCGGTGCCGGTCTTGCCGGCCACGGCCACGGGGTACGAGCTGAAGACGGCGGCCGAGGTGCCGACCGTGGCCGCGGAACGCAGACCGCGGCGCACGGCGTCGAGCGTCCCGGCTGAGATGGCGAGCTTCTTCACCTTGCCGGTCCCGAGCTTGCGCACCACCTTGCCTTCGGGCGAGAGGATCTTCTGGCCGAGGTGCGGCTGGACCACGGTGCCGCCGTTGGCGATGGCGGCGTAGGCGACGGCCATCTGCAGCGGCGTCACCTCGAGGTCGCCCTGACCGATCGACAGCAGGATCGAGTTGCCCGGCTTCCAGATCTTGTCGATCTCGTCCTTGAAGTACTGCTGCCTCCACTCGGGGGTCGGGACCCGGCCCGCGACCTCGCCCGGGATGTCGATCCCCGTCTCCTTGCCGAGGCCGAGCCGCATCGCCCAGTCCGCGAGCTCGGTCCCGGCCCGGTTATAGAAGGCGTAGCCCACGTTGTAGAAGTACACGTCGCAGGATTGGGAGAGAGCCGTGACCAGGTCGGGGCTGCCGTGGCCGTACGGTGTCCAGCAACGCCACGTCGACCCGCCGATGTCGCCGCTGGGCGGGTAGTGGCCGTTGCAGTAGTAGCGCGTCGACGGGACGATCACGCCCTCTTCGAGAGCGGCCACCGCGTCGATCGCCTTGAACGTGGAGCCCGCCGCGTAGACGCCCTGGAAGGCCTTGTTCAGGAGCGGCTGGTTGGCCTGGGGATCGCCGAGCTTCTTCCACTCCTTCTCCGTCAGGCCGTCGGCCCACACGGCGGGATCGAAGGTCGGGTAACTCGCCAGGGCGAGGAGCTCGCCGTTCTTGACGTCCATGACCACCGCGGCCGCACCGTTGGCGCGCCAGTTCTGGCTGCCATGGGCGAGGTCGATGCCGTAGCGAAGCGCCTCCTCGGCCTTCGCCTGGACCTTGGAGTCCAGCGTCAGCACCAACGTGTCGCCGGGTTCGGGCAGACGTCCCCCGGCGACGGGCTCGCGGGACTTGGGGCGGCCCATGGCGTCGACCTCGACGCGGGCCAGGCCGTCGCGACCCCGCAGCCAGCTGTCGTAGGTCGACTCGACGCCGCCCTGGCCGATCACGTCGCCCGACTTGTAGGTGCGGTAGCGCGCCTGCTCGAGCTGCTCTCTGTCGATCTCCCCGAGGTGCCCCAGGACCTGCGCGGCGAGCTCTCCCATGGGGTAGCTCCGCAGGTAGTCCTTGCGGACCTCCACGCCGGGGTAGAGCGCGTTGCGCTCGAGGAGACGCGACACGACCCGGCGGCCGACGTCCTCGTCGACGACGACGAGATCGTAGCCGCCGACGGCTTCGCGCGAATCGAGCTGCTGGAGGGTCAGACCCGTCGATTCGCGCAGCTTCTGCCGGATGCGCTTCTCCGGGACGCGAAGGACCGCCGCGAGCCGGGCGACGACCGTCTGGAGCTCACCCTGGGGCACGTCCATCGGGCGGATGCCGACCGCAAGCCCGGGGCGGTTCTCGACGATCAACCGGCCGTCGCGGTCGACGATGGGGCCCCGCGGCGCGACGATCTTCACCGACCGCAGGCGGTTATCGTTGGCCCGCGCCTCGAACTGCTTGCCGCTCAGCACCTGGAGGAACCACAGCCGGAACAGGATGACCGCGATGAGCGCCACGGCGAGGCCGACGAGCATGGCGACCCGCAGGGCCACGGACGGAAGCTGGATGATCGGCTTGTCAGGGCGCCCGGTCCGGATGGGCCTCTCGCGACGCACGGGTTCCCTAGGCGGTCTGGTCAGCACGCAGCACCCCCCTTCCGCCGAGCACTCTGCGGACCAGCAGGTAGAACACCGCCGAAAGAAGGGTGTTGAGCACGAGCGACGGCACCAGCACGCGCCCGACCCAGAATCCGAACGGGACCTGCCGCTCGAGCAGGTACTGCAGGGTCGCGAACAGGACGTTGGCGAGCAGCGTGGCGGCGAACACGCCGACCAGGGGCGCCACGGGCGCCGACAGGTCGGCGGTCTCAGCGTAGCGTCCAGAGAAGTACCCCACGACGACGTAGACCAGGGCGCTCATCCCCAGCGGTTCGAGCAGAGCGACCCCCACCAGGACCCCTGTGAGGAAGCCGAACACCGCCCCGACTTGCGCCCCGCGAAGGAGGGCGACACACACGACGATGATGAGGGCGAAATCGGGGCTCGCACCGAGGATGCGGATGTTCGGGGCCACGGTCGTCTGCAGG
>Ga0315276_10005603_pt1 | contig 11577 bp, 9 predicted proteins | sample YL17G05_0_MG_FD_204542 | JGI IMG/M metagenome (GOLD analysis project Ga0315276, IMG submission 204542) | Sediment microbial communities from Yellowstone Lake, YNP, Wyoming, USA - YL17G05_0 | ecosystem: Environmental > Aquatic > Freshwater > Lake > Sediment | place: USA: Wyoming | collected... | reverse complement strand
CTTACCTTCAGTGAGTCCCTGCTCAAAACAATTCCATTCGCAATGGATATTGTCGATGAAACAGGAACAATTTTATACCAGAGTGACATTTTCAACATACTTTTCGAAAAGGAAGGTATCGGGAAAAAATGCTGGGATTTGTACAGGGATGATAGAAAGCAATGCAGTGATTGTCCTTTGATTAAAGGTATCACTATCGGTGAAACAGACACTAATGAATCTCACGGTGTTTTAGGTAACAGGATATTTGAGATTAGCCATACCGGTATGATGTATGAGGGTAAGAAGGCTATGCTTGAAATATTCCAGGACATATCCGAAAGAAAGCTTTACGAAGAAAAGCTTATTAAAGCTAAAGAAAAAGCCGAAGAAAGCGACCGCCTCAAATCAGCCTTCCTAGCCAATATGAGCCATGAGATACGCACTCCCATGAACGGTATTATTGGCTTTACTGAACTCCTAAAAGAACCTCTCTTAACAGTTGAAGAGCAACAAGATTTTATTCAAACCATCCAGATTAGTGGAGCACGTATGCTCAATACTATCAACAGCATAGTTGATATGTCTAAAATTGAATCCGGACTTATAAGCGTTGACATTAAGGAAACGAATCTTAATGAGAAAATTGAATTCACTTATAAGTTCTTCAAACCAGAAGTTGAAAGTAAAGGATTGCAGTTTTTATTTAAAACCAGCTTGACTGCAAAAGAAGCCATCATTAAAACAGACAATGAAAAAGTCTATGGAATACTGACTAACCTTCTTAGAAATGCAATTAAGTTTACATATGAAGGTTCAATTGAATTCGGATATGATATGGTAAAGACGCAGCATACTGCGTCTCTGCAATTCTTTGTAAAAGACACGGGTGTAGGCATCCCTGAGAATCAGAAGGAAATAATTTTTGAAAGATTCAGGCAGGTGAATGAATCGCATAACCGGGGTTATGAAGGCAGTGGCTTGGGTTTATCAATATGCAAATCTTATGTAGAAATGCTGGGCGGGAAGATTTGGGTGGAAAGCGAAGAAGGGAAAGGCTCAATATTTTATTTTACAATACCTTACAATCCTGTATCAGAACAAACAAGCGTAATCAAAAATGTAGTTTTTACTGAAAATAAAGAAGTTCAGATAAGGAAATTGAAAATATTGATTGTTGAAGACGATGAAATATCATATTCGCTACTCACCAGAACGCTACAGAAAATCAGTAAAGAAGTATTACATGCAATAACAGGAGTTCAGGCTATTGAGGCTTGCCGGAGTAATCCTGATATCAATTTGGTTTTAATGGACATCAGAATGCCGGTAATGAACGGATTGGAAGCCACACAACAAATCCGTCAGTTTAACAAAGATGTAATCATCGTTGCACAAACAGCCTATGGATTTTCAGATGACTTTGAAAAGGCACTAGAAGCGGGTTGCAATGATTATATAGCTAAACCGATTAATAAGACTTTATTGTATGAGGTAATCAAAAAGCATTGTAATAAATAGCAAATCGGCTGTGCAGCAAATAAATGCAACTGTTAAAGTTTATAGAGTAATACTCAAAATAAAACAAAGACCATGACTAAGCAAAACATAGATTTAGGATTTGTACCCCAGAACTTTCTGGAAGGCACACACATGTGTTTAATTTATAAGGATGACGAAGAAAGAGAAAATGTAATTTCACAGTATCTTATTAGAGGACTTTTAAACAACGAGAAAGTATCATACTTTGCATTTAAAGCAAGTAAAGAAGAGATTATAACATTTAAAAAAAATCGGGGGTTGTAGTAAACGAGCAGAACCTTGATGTTTTGAATGCAGCAGAAACCTATTGTCCAAACGGTAAATTCGTTCCAGAAAAGATGCTTGAAACGCTTCGACAATTTTATAATTCTTCAATTAAAAAAGGTTATAAATCTTGCAGAGTTAGTGGTGAAATGCACTGGGCCTTGCAACAAATTTCTGGTTCTGAGAGACTAATGGAATATGAAGCATTAGTTAATAATGTTTTAGTAACCCATCCTGTAACAGCTATTTGTCAGTACGATGCACGAAAATTCAGTGGAGAAACAATTATTGATTGTTTAAAAGTACATCCATATATGATTATTAATGGCCAGGTTATTGAGAATCCTTACTATATGAGTCCTGCAGAATTCTTAGAACAAAGATAAAAGTGGAAGATAATCTTAAAGAAGAATTACAAGTGGAAAATCCGGTCAAACTGAGCACCTGATACCGGAGTAAACTGAGCATATCAATCCGGAGCAAAGTGAGCACCTCTGTCCGGTGCAAACTGAGCAATCAAAAATAAAAGATTTACCAGGCTATTGAAGCGATAATTTCGGGCTGAAAACTAAACAGCACGAGTTATGGCCAATAAAACAATAGTTATGAGTAAACTAAGAAGATTATTACAGCTTCACCAGCAAGGTAAAAGCAAGCTGTTCATTAGCAAATATCTTGAGTTATCGCGCAATACCGTCGATAAATATGTCCTTCAGTACAAGCTGCTGGATCTTCCGGCAGATGAGATAGAGAGGTTAACAGACAGTGATCTTGATAAGCTTTTCTTCGTCCAGGTAACGGATGACCTTACACCCCGCCAGAAGGTGATGTACGAGTTCTTTCCATACATGGAGAAAGAACTCAAAAAGATTGGTATGACCCGCCAGCTTATGTGGGAAGAATATATAACGAGACATCCGGGAGGGATAAGGAGGACGCAGTTTAATGAGCATTATAACAAGTGGTGCAAAAAAGTTAACCCGGTAATGCATATGCCGCACAAGGCCGGGGATAAGATGTATGTGGATTATGCAGGCAAGACGCTACAGATAGCCGATATCGAAAGCGGAGAACTTATAGATGTACAGTTCTTTGTAGCGATACTTGGGTCGAGCCAGTACACATATGCTGAGGCAACAATGAGCCAGGGGAAGGAGGACTTTGTATCATCTGTTGAAAACGCTCTGCATTTTTTTGGAGGTGTACCGGCAGCAATAGTACCAGACAATCTGAAGAGTGCTGTTATCAAGAGCAACCGTTATGAACCCACGCTTAATGAGACGTTCCTTCACTTTGCAGAGCATTATGGAACAACAATCCTGCCTACCAGATCCTACAAACCCAGAGATAAGTCACTTGTGGAAGGTATGGTCAAGATCCTATATACCAGGATATACACGGCTTTAAGAGATAGACCCTTCTTCAGCCTTAAAGAGATAAACATTGCAATAAGAGAGGCATTAGAGGTCCATAACTCAACCAGACTCACGGGGAGGCCATATACTCGCAAAGACGTGTTTAAAGAGGTTGAGAAGGATGTCCTGTTACCGCTTCCTGAAAGACCCTACGAGTTAAAGCAGCTCTCATTTGCAACAGTAATGCTTAACGGGCATGTGCTACTTGGGCAGGATAAACATTATTACAGTGTGCCTTATCAGTTTATCCGGAAGAAAGTTAAGCTTCTTTACAGTAACAGCCAGGTTGAAGTTTACTACAAGTACAACCGCATCGCCTTCCATCAAAGAATAAAGAAGCCGTACGGTTACACAACCATTACAGAACATCTTGCATCCACCCATAAGTTTATCACCGAGTGGACACCTCAGAAGTTCATTAACTGGGCCGAAAGTATTGACGAAGCTGTTAAGGAGTATATCATACAGATCCTTGATAAGAAGCAGCATCCGGAGCAGGCTTATAAAAGCTGTATGGGTGTCTTATCCCTGGCAAAGAAGGTTGGAGAAGGTCGTCTGAAGAATGCATGTAAAAGAGCCATTGAGTATAACATGTACAGCTATAAAACAATACAGAACATCCTGGAGAAGGGACTTGATCAGATGGATAAAGATACTCTGGTGGAGGATGTTCTCCCTGAGCATAATAACATAAGAGGCAAGGAATATTACAAGTAACCAGATAAAAACTATAAAACATGAATGAGACGACACTTACTAAAATGAGACAGATGAAGCTCTATGGGGATGCAATTATGGTCTGCAAATCTTAATTTGTGTTCAAAATCTATATCCCGTTTTTACCTCATCTTTTGATCACGATTGCCTGAATTGAAAGTTTATTTATTTTTACACCTGCCCTGGAGAGGAGCAACATAAAACAGCATATAAAAATTTACAAGTGAAAAAGAAGGCGCCTGTTGAAAAGGGGATTAAAGGTAACCGGGTTTCCGGTGAAACTGATTATTCAAAACACTGTACGGAAGGAACGCCCTTTTCTGTTGAGCGGATTCTCCTGCCAAATGGCATTGATCTAAAGAGCGTTACCTTTACCCCGGCAATCCAGAAAGGTCATCTTCCTGTGATCTTTGTACCCGGGATGGCCTCGGTAATGGAAAATTTCAGCGGTACGCTGATTGCTCTTACTAGAGATTTTGTCGTTCATTTTATTGAAACAAGAGAAAAAGCTTCCAGCATATTGCCTGAAAAGACGGGGTTTGATGTTGCGGGTATTGCTTCCGATATTGCAGGAGCTGTCGATCATTATAATTTTGACCCCGGAGAATATATTTTGTTAACATACTCCCTGGGAGCAACCGCAGCCGCTGAATCATTTAATTCGATAATAAGAAACAAACCCCGTCTTCTTGTTATGATTGAGCCATCAGGTACTTTCCGGATTCCTAAAATTGGTATTTTTATCGCCTCCTATTTTGTGTGGACCTACAGATTGATTAAACCTTTGATAAAGCTTTATATCAAAAAATTTCTTGTCAACACAAAAGAGGACTACTATATGAATCTGATAAGCATACATGTTATCGATGCGGCAGATCCGCGGAAACTTGGAGCAACTATCCTGGCAATATCCAGATATAAAATCTGGAGCGCTCTTGAAAAAATTGATGTGCCTACAGTCGTAATAGGAGCTTCAAGAGATACTTTCCACAGCCTTGATGAAGCTATGGAGATCTCCTCACACATAAAAGGATCTACCTACATCGATATGGTCACGAATAAAAGGACTCACAGCGATGAAGTTGTGGACTGTATAATTAAATTTATTTAAAAATGTCAGCCCCCTTGTCCGCTTTTAGAAAAACTTGCTAAATCCGATTTCGATACCAAACCGGTTTGCTTTATCAGTAATATTATTTGTTCCGCTTTTCCACTTTTCTGAAGTAAATTCATAAACCAGGCAGGGTTCCAATGCGACTTTGGAATTTATGAATATTGCATATCCTATTCCCGGCTTCACAGATAAGTACCCGTCCTTCATGTTAGACTGGAATACATAAGAAGTTTCTGCTTTCAGCAGGAGCCCGGCCTCAAAATAATACCTTATTTCAGGTCCTATTCCCAATGTATAATCAGTTTTCTTATCGTGAAGGGACAATCCCAGATCAAGGGTAGCGCCAATGGCAAGTCCATCAGTAACAAAGTAAAGAAATGTTGGATACAGCGAAATGGCAGTTCTTTTATATTCGGAGGTAAAAACTCCATAATCGGTTTTTGATTTGTAATAATCAATAGTGCCGCCACCGCCCACAATAATATTACCCTGGCTGATAGGCAATTCTTCAGTTGAAGAAATAAGCGCACCGCCACCCTGTTCCTTTTCCATTTTTTCAATTTCATCCATCTTGAATTCTGCAATGGTCCTGCTGGCAGTATATACTTTTATACTCTGGTTCGGAACCTGTTCGATGATCTTGCCTCGCACAATGGTGCCGTTTTTCAGATAGATAACATCCTGGGATCCCTGCTGGGCAATTCCAGAAAGAGAGATCAGGAATACAATCAGAATCAATGATAATTTTTTCATAGACAATTCTTATTTAGTGAGTATTTATTTCAACAGCAAGTTAAGATTTTTTTATTTCCAGCTTTCAAGCATTTCCCAGCGTGTAACAGCTTCATTAAAGGTTTTTGCTATTTCTGAGGCTTTCTTCTGCGTGTATTCTTTAGCTTTTTTGACATCGAAATCAAGTTTTCCTGCGCCTGCAGCCGGATAGCGTGTTGTAGCCCATGCCGGAAGCATAGCATAACCCTCATCCACCCAAGCTCTTCCGACATTATCGGCACCCAGCTTTTCGTACATCGCCTTATCGACAAGTGCCGGATTGTAAGAAATAACAAGGGCTGATTCCTCAAGATCACCATGGCCGGACTGAACCGGTTTGCCCCCATACACCTCCTCTGCCAGGTTCCAGGCGATCTTCCACCAGTCAACAATCATAAACCGGGCGCCTGTTTCCAGGTGCAATCTTGTAAAAGCACGTTTCGTGGCTTCAGTATTGCCTCCATGGCCGTTAATTATAAGAATATTCTTAAAACCGCTCTTCACAAGTCCTTTAAGGATATCATAGATATATTCTTCAAAGATATTTTCGCGTACCATAATCGACCCGGGGTAGCCTGAAAGCGAAACACCCGTGAACCCGTGATTTATTACAGGAGCCACCAGCGCATTCACATCGCTCCAGATTAATTCCGCAAGATTAAGCGGTATAACATTGTCTGTACCGATAGCACATGCCCCGTGAGACTCCACTGTCCCAATCGGAAGTATTACTCTGTCAGTAACTTCAGGAACTATAGTCGCAAATCTCATCCAGCTGTAGTTTTACATCTCATGAAACGGGAGATCTTTTACAGTTTTCTTCTGAGAATAAACTGTAACGGTGACAGCCAGCAAAATGGTTAGCCAATACAATTTCTTTCTGATCATAAAAAGTCCTACATAGTTTAAGTTATTATTTTTCTGATCGGTTTATTTAGCAATTTGACAATTAACCTTTCAGCTTCCTGTATTTAATCCTGACAGGCGTCGCATTATTTACTCTCTTCCTGAAATTCTCTTCATAATCGGAATAAGTTCCTTCGAACCATACAACTTTTGAATCTCCCTCAAAAGCCAGGATATGGGTTGTCACCCTGTCGAGGAACCATCTGTCGTGTGAGATAATGACCGCACAGCCGGCAAAGTTTTCAAGCCCCTCTTCCAGGGCTCTCAGTGTATTGACATCAATATCATTAGTAGGTTCGTCAAGAAGTAAAACGTTTGCACCCGATTTCAGGGTAAGAGCAAGATGAAGCCTGTTTCTTTCACCTCCCGAGAGGACTCCGCATTTTTTCTCCTGGTCTGCTCCGGTAAAATTAAATCGTGCAACATATGCCCTTGCATTGACCAGCCGGTTCCCTACCATAATATCGTTCTGACCTCCGGATATGACATCGTATACCGTTTTTGCCGGATCAATAGCTTCGTGTGCCTGGTCAACATAACCAAGGACAACTGTTTTCCCTATCTCGAAAACCCCTTTTGTAGCCTTTTCCTGATTCATTATCATCCTGAAAAGTGTTGTCTTGCCGGCACCGTTCGGACCAATTACTCCTACTATTCCATTTGGCGGAAGGTTAAACTCAAGATCATCAAAAAGCAATTTGTCTCCAAAAGATTTTGCGACCCGTGTCGCCTGTATAACTTTATCTCCAAGACGTGGTCCGTTTGGTATGAATATTTCAAGTTTTTCCTCTTTTTGCTTTACATCCTGGTTAAGAAGGTTTTCATAAGCGCCAAGCCTGGCCTTTGATTTTGCATGCCTGGCCTTTGGTGACATTCTTACCCATTCAAGCTCACGCTCAAGAATTTTTCTTCTTTTCACATTGCCCTTTTCCTCTGCTTCGAGTCTTTTGGCTTTTTGCTCAAGCCATGATGAATAATTTCCTTTCCATGGTATTCCTTCTCCCCTGTCAAGCTCCAGGATCCATCCTGCAACATTGTCGAGAAAATATCTGTCGTGAGTAATGCAAATTACAGTTCCCTGATATTGTTTAAGATGTGTTTCAAGCCATTGGACCGATTCAGTATCAAGATGGTTAGTCGGCTCGTCAAGCAGAAGAATATCGGGCTGCTGAAGAAGCAGCCGGCAGAGTGCCACCCGTCTTCTTTCACCACCTGAAAGGACATTGACATTTGTATTGCTGTCAGGACATCTCAGGGCATCCATTGCACGCTCCAGCCTGTGCTCAATATTCCAGCCGTCGAGATATTCTATCTTCTCCTGAAGAACAGCCTGCCTGTCCATAAGAGCCTGCATCTTATCAGGATTTTCATAGATTTCAGGCTCCCCGAAACTATTGTTAATCTTTTCAAACTCCTTTATGATCTCCATTGTTTCTTTCACCCCTTCCTCAACAATCTCCCTTACAGTCCGCGATTCATCAAGAAGCGGATCCTGAGAAAGATGGCCCACGGTATATTCCTGACTGAATACAACTTCTCCCTGGTATTCTTTTTCCATTCCCGCTATAATTCTCAACAATGTTGATTTACCTGAACCGTTCAACCCGATAATTCCGATTTTGGCGCCCAGGAAAAATGAGAGAGAAATATCTTTGAGAACCTGCCTGTGAGGAGGATACATTTTACCAACACGGTACATTGAAAAAATAATCTTATTGTCGTCGCCCATAAAATGGTCTTTTAGATTGTATACAAAAATAATCCAAATTATGATCTTTCAAATAACCGGAAAATCAATGTTTTTAAACCGGTTTGTACCACAGAATGACAGGTTATTTACTAAATTTGATTCTTATTCAGATTTTTAGAATATGCCTGGTATTAATAAAAAATTCTTTCTTCAGTTGCCGGGTCTGATAATAGCAGGTTTACTTTTTCTCTCTTACCTTCATAACAAACAACCTGAAGACTATAATTCTGAGAAAGATTACCTGAGATTCAGGGCGGAGGGATTAAAATATTCAGAGGCAGCCAGATCGGGAATCAAATATCTTAGCAAATATCTTAATAAGCGAACCCTTGCACCCGACACTATTGCTGAATTCTTTAACAGACAGTCAGAAATTAATAAATCATTGAGGAATCCCCCGGATCAGAAAATTATTCTGTCTCTGGCCTTTGCAGGAGATATCATGTGGATACGGAACGGATGGGATACCTTTCTCAGCAAAGAAGTAAAGTCATACCTTGAAAAATTTGACCTGGTGTTTGGTAATCTCGAAACGCCAATCGATACAGTGAAAAATGTTCCTTCATTTTTCCCTGATTATCATTCATATAATTCATCACCGGACCTTATAAGATCCTTCAGCAAGAATAAAAATGAAAATATTTTTACTGTGCTTTCCCTGGCCAATAACCATGCTCTCGACAGGGGAAAAGAGGGACTTGAAAGTACTATTGCCTTTCTGAGGCAGTCAGGTATCGTACCATCCGGTGTCTCTGTAAATGATTCCCTCAAAAAAGCTTATGATCTTATTGAAAAGAAAGGGATCAGGATCGGGTTTTATGCTGCAACGTGGGGATTAAATGACCCTGAAAATCTCAAGTTAAGCGATGTTGAAATAAATGTTATTCGAGGTATTGCCCCTCTTCGGAAAGAGAGCATTGATATCAAAGGAATAATCAGGGTTCTCGATCAGATGAAAAAAGACAATATTGACATCAAGATCTTATCACTTCACTGGGGCTATGAGTTTGAGTTATACCCCGATGCGGAAATAATAAAAATCGGAAGGGAACTGGCGGCTGGAGGAGCTGATCTCATAATCGGGAGCCATCCGCATCTAATACAGCCCGATGAGATATGCTTTTTAAACGGATACCGGTACTTTACTGACGAATCTGATGCTGAAAGTACAGCATTCTGGCAATCGTCAGATTCCGTAAAAGTTCCGCGAAAAACATTAATTGTTTATTCACTTGGGAATTTTGTCACTTCGATGTTTACTCCACTATGCAGGTTAGGAGCCATCCAGTCTGTAAATCTTTATCTCAATCCCTTAACCGGAAAAACTGACTGGACCTATCCGGAAATAAAATATGTATATAACACCTGTTCTGATCCTGAATTTTCGGGTCGAAAGCTTATGCTATGGGAGGATTATATAAACAGACTCCGGCTAAAATCGCCTTCAAAAGCAAATAAAATTAGAAAAGAAGCGGCTGTAATCCTTAAATTATTTAATTGAGGTATCTTTAATGATCCATAAAAAGGAGGCTGACTTCAAAATTCTTACTGATAAGAAGAGATAACAAAAAGATGGTCATAATTATCAGGAACTTTAATTCACAGAAGAAAACCTTATGTCTGATATCAAAACTGTTTACACCAGATTGGGAAAGATCTCTTTGAGGGTATCTTTCCTTTTTGCGATTCTATTTATCTCATTCAGTTGCCGTGATGCAAGTCAGGGCAAGAAGAATTCTTTTGAATGCCCTGGTTTATTCCCTGGTGTTGAAAGACCTGATTCAGTTGCCAGAGTTTTTGCCCCCGGTTTAATTTCAACCTATAATTTTGAGTTCAGCCTTATTATTCATCCCTGTCAAAAAAGAATCTACTATAACATTTTCGAAAGGGCCAATTCCAGGTATTCGGTTTTTATGGTTGAGGAGGTAAACAATGTCTGGAATAAACCCAGGAAAGTATTTTCCGATAAATACAATAATATTTTATGCGCAGTATCGTCTGATGGGAATACTCTCTATTTCTATTCTGACAGGCCCTCCAGGTTCGGTAACGGTGATCTGCTGGCACATTCCGATATATGGGTCAGGCAAATGGGGAAAGGAGAACCGGATACTTTACAGAATATTGGCACCCCGATAAATACCCGTATCAGGGAATTAAGCCTTTCCGTGAGCCATAAAAATGTAATTTATTATTATTCCTCCGACAGTAATTATAAAACATCGATTTATTCATCTTCCTTTTCCGGTGGCATTTACACAGCTCCTGAAATAATGGGAAGTGAAATAAATGATTCGGAGGATGCACATAATCCTTGTATTGCCCCGGATGAAAGCTATATTATTTTTACGTCGTACAGGACGGGCGGATTTGGGGATGCCGACCTATATATAAGTTTTCACAGATCCGATGGTACATGGACTCAGGCAAAAAATATGGGACCTGAAATAAATTCTTCATCCCAGGATGACTTTGCCACTCTATCACCCGACGGAAATTATTTGTTCTTTTCAACAGACAGAAATTCGAAAGGTTATTGTGATATTTACTGGATAAGTACAAATATAATTGAGAAACTGAAGCCAAAAGACTAAACTCAAATTTGAACTTTTTACCCTTTTGTTCCGGATATAAAGACAACTATAATAAAAAAAGGGGGTGCAAAAGCCTTTTTTTCAAATCCACCCCTAAAGCCCCCTTCGCTTTCGCGAAGCTTCAGCGAAGCAAAGCCTGGGGGTGCGTGGTTAAACCTAACTTTTAAGACACTCCCTTTTGGTTTTGAATCATTTATTGTTTCTTATCGAATAATTTCACTGTTTCATCCTGCATAAGTACCCAGATTGAATATACACCAACGAGTGTACCGATCGGGATATTAAGACAGCTAATTACCGAAATAATTATTACCACAACCCTTGACCATGGTCTGTATGACAAAAGTGCAATTCCCCCAATCAGGCCAAGGAGGGAGATAACCCCGATAAAAACCGGCAGAATAACACCGATGAATCCTAAAACCTTAACGGCAATCTGATCGTCATCAACAACTCCCCTGGCAAAACCTAAAATAAAGTATAATACTATAGCGCCAATAAGCCAGAGGGTGCCGAACCCGATAT
>Ga0315276_10005602_pt1 | contig 11577 bp, 9 predicted proteins | sample YL17G05_0_MG_FD_204542 | JGI IMG/M metagenome (GOLD analysis project Ga0315276, IMG submission 204542) | Sediment microbial communities from Yellowstone Lake, YNP, Wyoming, USA - YL17G05_0 | ecosystem: Environmental > Aquatic > Freshwater > Lake > Sediment | place: USA: Wyoming | collected... | reverse complement strand
GAAAAGAAGTATCCACAATTCTTCCAGAATGAAATGGTTAAAAAAAGGTACTTTGATGCTGTCGAGGCTTTATCTATCACAGTCAATGCATGGGAAAGCGGGAATATGAATGGACTGGATGAAGATAAACTGCGCGCCGATTATTTAAAGCCATTAATGAAAGAGATAGTATGGATTGAAGAGACAATTAAACACTTGAATGAAAACCCATTCAGTCCAACCCCATAATAATAGTCAATAAACCAACAAAAGGTGAACGCAAATGGTAACAACACAAATTGATTTCATGCATCTGAGGACAACGGCTGGGCTTGCCCAGCAGGTCAGAAGAGTGGCTAGGAGGCTTGTACGCCATAACATCCCTGGTGACCTCAAGAAGCAGCAGCTGAAGCTGGAAGAGGATATCAAGAAGGGAGAGATTGACAGCGTGATGACATCTTTTAAGAAGATTCTCGAGGATGAAGCAAAAGAGGAGCATTATCTTTTTATTATTGAGAAAGACGAGCTCATCCTGCTCAATGAAGAGGAGAAAGTCGCCTTTAAGGAGAAAGACATTGAGAACCAGCTCAAGCCTTTCATTGCCCAGCTCCAGGACGAGAAGCTGATGGCTGAATTCATGGACAAGATTGATAGGCCCTTAGCTGAGATTTGCACTAAGATTCACTTGAGGACTGAGGACATAAGGCAAACCCTTGCCTTTCTCAAGGAAGAGAATGTAGGCGGGATTAGCAGGAAGGATTTCATGAGCCGACTAATGTCAGAGAAGAACATTGAAAGGACTATCAAGTACGAAGCCAGGTATGAGAAAAAATATGCCAAGGGAGAAAAAAGTGGCATTGAGAAGCTGTACGGCCTTTTCAAGGAGATAGTGGATGATATTAAGAAAGGCAAAAGAGAACCGGCCATCAAGAAGCTTGAGGAATTCATGAAACAAGACAAGAAGATTTTCGATGAGATGAAAGCTGAGGCTGATTACATCTATGACATAATCCTCAAGGGAACTTACCTATACCTAAAACTTCTTGAGCTAGTAAAGGACATATTGCCTCAAAAATTAAAGCAATTGCAGGACGAAAAGTTCCCAGAGACTGAGAGGGCAAAGCTTCAGAAGGAAGTTGATGACTGGTTCAAGGAGTTTTGGAACCACCTCAATAACATCTATTCACTGGCCCGTTATCAGGAGATCCGTGCCAGGTAAGATTCTCTTATTTTTGTTTTTTTGTTGTTCATCCCTTTTCTAATATGCTCTAGTGCCATTGCTATTTGGATTATACTCTATCTTAAGAATAAGCTAAGAAAAAGTTTAATAAAAAAATTTGAAAATCAGCTTAACAGATCTTTAAGCTTCCCAAAGGAATGATTCCTTTGCATATCAGCCACATGAGAAGCAGTCCTACTACAAATCCCACACAGATGGCTACAACCGGATGATGAAGATATCCTTTCTTGTTCATTAAAAATCACCTCGCTTATTTTATTACTTTTTGTTCTCTGGTTATATAAATATTTCTATTTTAGCGAGTTTGCCGCATTAAAAATTGTTTTGAGCAACCTCAGGCTTGTCCTGAGATTGTGCCTTAATGCTAGCATTAAGGTGTCGAGTCTTCTAGTGTGCTCTAGTCTAGCGTGAGTGATCATTAGTCCTGCGTTTGTTGCTCCTCCAAAAACAGTTTCTACGATTCCGGGTTTTTTTAAAGAGAAATATATTTAAATAATTCTTAGTTTTTCCGATGAAGTCTGAGATGTGGGCTCATAGCTCAGCCTGGTAGAAAAGCTATGGGAACATACTTTGCCATAAGCACTCGACTCTTAACAAAACCTACGTTTTGTGTTTTTCAGACGGCGGTTTGAAAGATATCGAGTGGTCGGGGGTTCGAAACCCCCTGGGCCCACTTTTTTATTAATTGCAGGAGCAACTGAGCACTCTTGCAACATATTATTTTCAAGTGCCCCTGCAGTATGATAGCGTAGCTAGCATACGCAGAACGTTCATGTTCTGCAGTATGATGGCGCAGCCAGCATGCTCAGGATGGGAACCGTCCCTGTAGTGTAGTCCGGTAAGCCTTTGCGAAAGCCTTAAGGGAAACAAGTTAAGGAGGACATTAACTTTGTTACAACAAAAATCCTTAGGATTTTTGGGTACCAAAAACTCAAAGTTTTTGTTAAGTCCTCCGAACTAAGAAAGATTTCGCAAACTTGGGCAATCAATCACACTGCCCTCTCACGGTTGAGAAAAACAATTGAAGAAAGGCAGTAACCTGGGTTCAAATCCCAGCGGGGGATCGAGTGAAACGAGATGCAACCGGCGGCTCAGAAATAATCAAGTATTCTTGTCTGCCGACGGGGGCATTTATTTATTCTCGTTCTAAAGAAAGCACTGAGAAATTGTACGGAAAAAACAAAACAGGACTTAAAAACAAAAGATTCCATTACAGGAGCCATGATTAAAGTCTTTCCCGTGCTGGTTTCTGATTCATACACGGGCCCTGAGCCTATTTCATGTTCAATCCGATTGTGCTGCCTATGAAGTCATCCATCCTTTTTGTTATTGAGAGGAGGTATTCTAGCACGATCTGTTCAGTCTCGTTCTTTGTCGGGTGTATTGAGCGGATTCTTTTTATCAGCCTCTCACGCTCTTCATAGACCTTGCTCATATCTTCTGGATTGTATGAGTAATATGTTTTGTAGAATGATTCGACAAGGGCATTGACGCTTTCGTATATCTTCATTGTCTCGTTGCTGATTGAAAGCGGCGAATTCTTTCTCTCAATGAGGTATGCGCATAGGTCCCTATAGTCGTCTCCAAGTTTGTCAAGTACCCATAGAATCACATAAATGAAATGGTTTTTTGTGCTTGGGAGGATGTGGTTATTGATGATTATTCGGCAGCATAGGGAGTAGAACTTGTCCGCAGTCTCTTTCATGACCAGAAGCTCTCCCAGGCTTGCGACATCTTTTTCCTTTATTCTTTCAAGGCTTGTTTTTGCTGAGGAGAGCACTATCAGGAAGATCCTTCTTAGGATTGTGTGAAACTCTGATTCTATGATGTTGCTGACATTCTTTACTATGCACGAGTTCTTGTGTTGTTCGATGATTTCATACCCTAATAGGCGAGTCTTTATTATATTCTGGATTAGGTCGAATGTTTTTGTGTCGCCAAACAGGATCTCTATCTCGTCGTAGCCTGCTTTGTATGCTATGACTAGGTGCCCTTCGATAATCCTGTAGCTCATATTTTTTAGGTCCAGGGTTAGTACACGCTTGGTGGTTTCTCCTTTTGATGTCACTACCAATCCAAATTCGCTTTCGTTTATGTCAAGCTCATCTCCCGGGCTGATCCTGTTCTCTTCCACCCACCTGCTTGGTAGGGTTATTGTCAGGGTGTTGTGTCCTTGCTTGATTACTCGTCGTTTCATTGTGGCACCTCTAGCATTCCTGCTTTGTTCATCACACTCCCAGTATAGTTATCACTATTTCGGAACCGGTTTCACTATTTAAACATATCCATTATTGAGAAATATATTCACAAGGGTTTCACTAGTGAGTTCTTATATCCCATGCCACTATACAGTGGTAGAGAACACTATTGACAATATTAAAATCCTGGGAGCTAAACCTGCAGGATGTGGGACTAGAACAATCTAAACTGGTAAAATTAAACCTCGGATGCGGAAATCGTGTTTACGACGGATATGTGAATGTAGACAAAGAAATGCTCCCCGGGGTTGACCTTGTGCATGACCTTGAAAGGACCCCGCTGCCTTTTTCAGATAACAGTGTTGACATTATCCGCTGCGAACATGTGCTTGAGCATGTGCAGAACTACCTGCCTCTTCTTGAGGACATGTATCGCATATCAAAGCCTTGCGCAAGGATTATAGTGAGAGTGCCTTATTTCAAGTATGAAGGCGCTTTTCGCGACCCTACGCACGTGCGTTTCTTCACCGAGCACTCATTTGACTATTTCTCCGACAGCTGCAATTATTCATATTACAGCAAAATCAGGTTCCGGGTTAAGAAAGCAGAAAAAATAGTGAGATTCCTCTCTTCAATCCCAGATATAAAGAAGAAGATAATACCACACATACCATTCAAGCGCGTGTTTGATCTTTTCTTCTGGAATGTTTATTCAGAGATTTATTTTGAACTGGAGGTGGTAAAATAAGAATCGCCGGAATACACATAGTTGAGAAAAAGCTTGACCCGAAAATACAGCATGTCGGCTCAGAGCCTTATGGTCTTGAGAGGATACTGGCTGTCGCAGAAAGCAAAGGGCAAGAGGCATCCCTGTTCTTGGCAGGACTTGAAGAGGATGGAAGAATCGACGAAGAGATAATTGAGAGAATTGCTGATTTCAAGCCTTATATTGCAGCCTTCTCTTTATATACCTGCCAATATAATTATGGGAGGGCGATTGCCAAAAAACTAAAAAAAATGATTCCGGAAATAGTCACGATCGCAGGAAGCAGATATCCGACATTTTTGAATGATAAGATCGAGTACCCTTTTGACATTTTTGTCATCAAGGAAGGCGAGGCAACTTTCAAAGAATTGATTGAAGCATTAGAGTATAAAAAGCTGCTTTCTGAAGTGAAAGGAATCGCCTATCGCGAGAATGGAAGAGCGGTCTTCACAGGCTTGCGGGAGAGAATTTCCAACATCGACGAATACCCTTTTGCTCTGAGGTTTAGCGAGATTTACAGCCAGCCTTACAGGGGCATTAGCATACCCTCCTGGTCTAATAATCCGAAATCAGCCATAATTGAGTATAGCAGGTGCTGCTACAATAACTGCTCTTTTTGCGATAATGCTGGATTTTGGGGCAATAAAACAATCTATCGTGAAGTGCCAAATGTAATCAAGGAGATGAAGCAGCTCAAAGAGAAAGGGATTGACATATTCTATTTCATGGATCTGAATTTTACTGCGGACGAAGAGAAGGCAAAAGAGCTCTGTCAGGCCATGATATCAGAGAAGTTGAACGCATCATGGTACTGCATGAGCAACGTTAGCACCACTGACCGTAAGAGAGAGATGCTGGAGCTCATGAAGAAGGCAGGATGCTATAAGATCGCTTTCGGGGTCGAGTCCACCAGTGATAATGCGCTTTTGATGATGAACAAGAAGGTCGGGAATGAGCTGACGACCAATGACCAGGCCAATCGCGTTCTTATGATGACTCATAATATGGGCTTTGTCAACCAGGGATTCTATATAATCGGTTTTCCTTGGGAGACTAGTGAGAGCATACTGGCTGATGCAAAGCAGCTTGTGAACATGCCATTGCATCAATTGAACATAGGGATTTTTACTCCTATCCCGCTAAGCAGGTTTCATAAAAAAATGATGGAAGAAGGATACATTTTGGATCCTAACCTTGAGAGGCATGACAGGAACCATCTTATCTACAATCACAAGAGCATAAACGCTGATGAAATGAAGGAGATGCAGGAGCTAATGTATAGAGAGTTTTATCAGAGCAAAGAGTATAAGAAAAGAATTATTGAAAGCTGTGAATACAATCCAGATCTGAGAAAGGCATTTTCTGATTATTTCGAACACAGCGACATAAAGGTGGAATTATGAATTTGAAAACAGCAGTCATCACAGGCGCGAGCAGAGGAATTGGAAGGTCTATCGCAGAAGAATTCGCAAGGGAAGGCTATAATGTTGCGTTGATAGGGCGAGACCAGGCCATGCTTGATGAAGTTGTGAGAGGCATAAGGGAAGAATGCCCTGTTGCGGCAGCCTCGTATAGGTGCGATATTCGGAATAAATCTGAATTGGTAGAGACTTTTTCAAAGATTTTTCATGATAGCGGATCAATCGACGTCCTTGTAAACAATGCAGGAATGAATTCAAGGAAAAGCATTGATTGCAGAGAAGACATGATTGATGCGCTTGATGAGAACCTTGCAGGGTTCTGCGATGAGATTGCAACAAACCTCACAGGTAGCTATGTCGCATCCTATGTCGCCTCTTCATACATGATACGGTCAGGCGGAGGGTCAATCATAAATATATCCTCAATAAAAGGCATTGAGCCAACGACAAGCCTGGGCTATGGGGCTTCAAAGGCAGGGTTGGTGAAGATGACAAAGGACTTTGCTAAGGCTCTTGCAGCAAGAAATATACGGGTAAACTGCATAGCCCCTGGTTTCATAGATGCAGGCTTAACGCAGGAGCTTCCAAGGGATAGGCAGGATGCTTACAAGAGAATGATTCCGCAGGGCAAGTTCGGGGAGCCTAAAGACATCGCTTGCGCTTGCGCTTTCCTTGCGAGCGAAAAAGCGAAATATATAACTGGGGTAACCCTCTGTATCAGCGGCGGTTATCTTATGCAATGAGGTGAACAATATGATACGAGTAGAACTGAATAACGCAAACCTGGATTTAGGATTTAAGGAGTTTGAAAAAGAGATTGATCTTGTGATGAACCTTAAGACTCCTGACTTTGCAAGGGTCGCTGTCGACACAAGATTAATAAAAAGAATCGCTAAGAAATATTCTCATTATAAAAACCTGATTATCATTGGGAATGGGGGGGCAATAAACAGCTTCAGGGCATTTTACGAGGCGCTTGCAAAGCAGGCTGGCAAAAAGAATGTGTTCATCCTGAACACACCCGAGCCTGATTATATTAATTACCTTAATAAAAACCTTTCTAAGAAAAAAACTCTTGTTCTATCAATCAGCAAATCAGGAACAAACATCACTAACCTTGAAGCGACTGCAGCATTCATGGAATACCCTGTTCTTGCCATAACAACAAAGGATTCCGGAGCTCTTTTTGAAATTGCAAAAAAGAAAGGATGGGATATAATATACTATCCGCCTTATGAAGAGTATCCTGATCTGGATGATAGGTTCACAGGGGCAACCGCCTCTGGTCTAGGGCCTGCAGCCATCTGCGGAATAAATATTGACAAGATCACTTCTGGAATAAAAGAGGCTCACGCCGTATGCGCACCGAAAGTTGGGATTAAAGACAATCCTGCCTTGGCTTTGGCCTGCGCCCTGTACAGCTTAGACCTGAAAGGATATGGTGAAATCTTTTGCCTGATATACTCCACCAAACTAGTTGGATTTTTACCGCTTGTTGTGCAGCTGATGCACGAGACGATATGCAAAGATGGAAAAGGTCAGACAGTATATGGAGATCTTGCCCCTGAATGCCAGCATCACACAAACCAGAGATTCTTTGGCGGAAAGAAAAATGCTATTGGACTATTTATTGATGTTAAGTGCGAGGATAAAGATAGTAAAGTGCTGTTTCCTGAGGATTATGCTGATATAAAACTGCGTAACAGCCGCTTAAAGGATATAATCGGGATCTCTTATGCGAAATCACTCGCGTTTGAGATGCAAGGAACTTATCAGGATGCAGTCAACAAAAAGATCCCGGTTGTTAAGATAAGCATAGGGCGGGTAGATGAGAGGTCTGTTGGCCAGTTTCTTGGGTTTTTGCAGTATCTGGCAGTGTACTCTGGAATCATCAGGAATGTCAATCCCTACGGCCAGCCTCAGGTTGAATCAAGCAAAGAGATAAGCTTTATGCTTAGGAAAAAGTATAAAAAAGAATAGCCTTAAAAATCAGCAATTAAATACAAATGACATGTAGCCCAAAATGGAATGTATTACTTTTTAGATATCTGAAAGCGAGGTAAGGACATGGAAAGGGAAAAATGAACCTCCTCGCCCTAAAGGGCGAGGTATCATGCAAAGGAAGTAACTTTCCTTTGTTGCACAAAATCCCAGCTCCCTTGAGACTGAGAAATGTAATGCTGAATGGTTTCAGCAGTCACATTCCCGACACTGCGGAAAAACTTTCCAGGACTCCAGAAATGTCCTTTGCGAAAATGCTTTCGCAACCAAGGATGCTGCCTAAAAAGTTTGTAGGAGGAAATTCCCTTAAACAACTGAAGAGCCTTACTAACACTCATCGTTGGAGGAATTTCAACAAACAAATGCACATGATCAGGCATAACTTGAAGCTCATAAATTTCAAAACCATAACTAAGGGCAATTTCATAAAGAAATTGCTCACAGTCCTGACGGACTAAAGCAAACTTAAAAGGGTCCTTAGCATACTTTGGCCTCCAAACCAAATGGTAAGCATTTTGACCCACGCCATGCCTAAAATTATTCAAACCTTTCATTTTCGTTGCCTCCATCGCGACGAAAAATTTTATAGCTCACGCTAAAATGGTTTAGACTGGTGCGTGCGCCGATTTCGTTGCGCACCACCTTTTATGATAAGAAGATTAGAAAAAACTTACGGAGGCATAGGCTACCATTGCCCTAAAGGGCAAGGTATCCTTTATTTGTAATGAAACAAGCCAATATGAACCAAACGATTTTTGCATTAATAGCAATGCTAGTTGTGATGCTATATATACCAAGCGCACATGCCGTTCTGGACAATACAGCATCTATATCACTCAGCCTGATAAATCAGGATCCCGACCCTGCGATTACAGGAGACACAGTGGAAGTCAGGATCGGAATCCAGAACATAGGAGGGAATGCTGTAGAAGGCTTGACCATGGAGCTTGTCCCATCGTATCCTTTCACGCTCTTGTCTGATGAAAGCGGAGTGCAAGAGATTGGCACAATCCAAGGATATCAGGGCTATTATGAGACTTCAAGCATGAAAACTGTCAAGTATACTGTCATGATTGACAAGGATGCAATAGCAGGCAGCTACAACCTAAAGATAAAATATTATGGAGATGGATTAGGCAATGCTGTTGAGAAGAGCATTCCTATTGATATAAGCAGCAGGCAGAGCGCGGAAATAATTCACATAGACAAGACCACACTTGTGCCAGGCCACCAGAGCAGCTTGAAGTTCAGCATCAACAACGTTGGAAACGCCCCATTGAGAGACCTAACATTTTCCTGGGAGAATGATGAAGGCATAATCCTTCCTGTAGGAAGCGATAACACCAGGTACATAAAATACATTGATGTGGGAGAGAGCGCTGAGATTGAGTACCAGGTAATAGCTGATACCAATGCTGATGCAGGATTATACAAGCTCGACTTGTATCTTAATTATGAGAATTCATTGAATAGCAGCACTAGCAGGATGTCCACCATTGCAGGAATCTATGTAGGTGGAGGCACAGATTTTGACATCACCTATTCTGAAAGCTCAGGAACCGATATCTCTTTTACAATAGCAAATATTGGCAGCAACCCGGCAACGTCAGTATCAATCATCATACCAGAGCAAAGCAGATGGAAAACCACTGGTGCCAGCTCAACAATAATCGGAAACCTTGACACGGGCGATTACACAGTGGCTACCTTTACTTTGCAGTCCACGCAGGCACAAACAGGATTTACACCCGGCCAAGGTTACACTAGGCCTGGCCAGCAAAGGAACCTAACCCAAGGCGCAACAGTGCCACAGGTGAATAATACCCAGTCCCAAAGCAATTTGAAAGTCCAGATTGCATACACTGATACCATGGGCACCAGGCAGCTTGTTGAGAAACAAGTATCAATGAGCCAAAGCTCATCAAGCGGAAATTCCACTAGCACAACAGCAGGATTTACAGCAGGAGGGACGAACTTCAGGTTCCAAAGGCAAGAAAGCTTCTTATCAAAATACAAATGGTACATCGCGGGGTTAGTAGTTTTGGTCATTGTCGGCAGTGTTTTCATCAAATACAGGAAAGAAAAGCTTCTCAACCCGAGCTACAAGCTAAAAGATGTCTTCAGGAAAAGAGACAAGGCCCAAAAAGAAGTCTTTGCTGCAAGAAAGAGATAAAATAAGTTAGAGAAAGAAAGCTGAGAGCTACAAAATGAAACTTCGCAAATGCCTAAAGCACGCCTTTGAGATGGTGCTGCACAGCAAGCTGAGAAGCTGGCTGACTATACTTGGAATCGTGATTGGCGTAGCTTCAGTCATAGCCATCATGTCCATAAGCGGAGGCATGGAAGCGCAGATGAACCAGCAGATGGGCGGCCTTGGCGCAGACATCCTAACTCTAAGTGCAGGATCCTCCAGAGGGTTCAGGACATTTGGTCCTGGAGGAGGGAGCGATGACCGTTTTGGAGGAGGCGGTGGCTCAACAGCAACTGATGAAGAGCCTGTACTTGACAATTCAGATATCCAGGCATTGAAGTCAATACCTGAGATTGAATTGATTAATCCTGTGATTAGTGGGAGTGTAAAGGCTGCTTATCTTGGAAAATCAGGCTCTGTGACACTGACAGGAGTTGACCAGGCAGTATGGGCAAGGATAACCACTGAAACAATAGACGAAGGAAGGATGCTTGACTCTGCTGACCAGAACGTCATCGTGATAGGTGGAAGGCTTGCCTCATCATATTTTGACAAGCCAGTAGGCATCAACCAGAAGCTTACTATCACTTATCAGAACAAGAGCAATGTCTTTCGGGTTGTAGGAACCCTTGATGGTAACAGCAATACAATATACATGCCCATCCAGATGGCTTTCCAGGTGCTCTCTGACAAGACAAGGAATGAGTATGATTCAATAACCATAAAGATCAAGGATGCTGACCAACTTGATGATACCATGTCCAAGATTGAAAACAAGCTTATGCTATTAAGGCACGTCACTAATAAGACCAAGGATTTCTCTCTCAGCTCAAGCGCCAAGATGCAGGAGACCATGTCATCAATGAGGCAAACTATGAGCTCATTCCTGTTAGCCATAGCAGCTGTATCGTTGATTGTCGGCGCAGTAGGCATTGCCAATACCATGTTCACTTCAGTGCTTGAAAGGACAAAGGAGATAGGTATCATGAAGGCCATAGGCGCAAGGAACAAGGACATCATGAGCATCTTCCTGCTTCATGCAGCCCTCATTGGCCTGGTTGGAGGGTTGCTTGGCATCATCTTTGGGGGCATACTCTCAGGATTATTGCCTGTGCTCATGGGTGAGACTGGCATGTTAAGAGGAGGGACCTTTGTATCGCTGAATTCGGTGATTATAGCATTATCTGTGTCTATATTCATAGGCATAGCTTCAGGGATAATACCGGCATACAAAGGCTCAAAGCTCAAGCCAGTGGATGCCTTGCGCTATGAATAGCGCGAGGCTCAAAACAGTAATTTTTGTTGCTTTGCGTTACGAGTAAATTTTTATAATAGCTAAGCTTATCTTTTGTTACATATGGGGTGCAGGCACTAAAATGAGCATATTCTACAAGACTGAACAAAAAACCAGGGAGAATGGGGAGCAATACGCAGAAAGGCAAATGCGTGGCTGGGCTAAATGGGCCGCTTACATCGGAACTGCTGCCGCCATAGGCATCGGTATCAACCATTTCACTGGCGATCCTTCTGGACTTGAGAAGATGGTTGGTGTGAAGCAGGAAAGCCAGGTTGATTCCAGATACAAGAACATGGACTTAGGAAACCTTCTCAAAACTGAACTCCTAAAGCAAAAGAAGCTTTACCTGGTTCAATTGATATGGAACGGCCAGGATTACCTAGCTGGCGCCCAGCTCAAACAACCAGTGGTCGCTGACACTTCTTACACTGCAGTCGAAAAATTCTATTTCCTGGACTTAAGCGGATTTCCTCCAAAGGTTGAG
>Ga0315276_10005601_pt1 | contig 11577 bp, 10 predicted proteins | sample YL17G05_0_MG_FD_204542 | JGI IMG/M metagenome (GOLD analysis project Ga0315276, IMG submission 204542) | Sediment microbial communities from Yellowstone Lake, YNP, Wyoming, USA - YL17G05_0 | ecosystem: Environmental > Aquatic > Freshwater > Lake > Sediment | place: USA: Wyoming | collected... | reverse complement strand
GCGGAGCGGTCGATCGTGTCCCGCACCAGCACGTCCTCGCTGACCGTTTCCTGGCAGATGAAGCGGAACGCCGCACGGCGCAGGCGCGCCGAGTAGTCGGCGGCCAGGCGTAGCAGCGCCACCGTCTCGGCGGGCATCTCCCCGCCCATGACGTCGAGCGTGGATTCGCCCTGGGCCTGGAGCCCGGTCAGGCCGTCGACCACCTGCGCCGCCAGCCGGTATCTGCCCGCGGGCAGCTTCCCGACCGGGATCTCCACGCTCCCGGTGGTGGTGGTCTCTACGTCCTTCGCCAGGACCTGCGGCTTCTCGTTTTCCTTGGCGGCGGACAACGAGACCCGGACCAGGCCGGAGCGCTGCTCCCCCTGGCCGATCATGTAAAAATTTTCCAGGTCCAGGCGCACCATTCCCGGGAGCGGGACGATCGCGGCCAGCTTGATCCCGGGCAGTTTCTCCATCTCCACGCGCCGGCCGTGGATGACCTTCACCCCGTCTCGCTGGACCGTGATATCGACCCGCCGCTCGCGGCTTTTTCCCTCTGTCGGGGCGTAGGTGAGCACGTAATAGACGTCTTCCCGGTTCGCCACCTCGGCCAGCGCTTCCTTCATGCGGTTGCCGTCCATGATCTCCCCGCCGGTGGCCTCGCTGATCTGGCGGAAGGTCTCTTCCCAGTTGGAAAACACCGGGAAAGGGTTTATCACCGCGAATCGGGAAGCGGCGTCCCCGGCGGTCGAAGACTGCCGGCTGTTCAGGAGCAGCAGGTGGAACTGGGTGTTGGCCTGGATGAAGCGGGTGCGCAGGGAATCGGCGATGCGCAGGGCCTCCACGGGATAAAGGAGTTCGCGGTTCGCCTTTTCGAGAGAAGCGATCGCCGGCCCCAAGCGCAAATGGTAGTTCTCCGATCTCAGCTTCTCGATGTCGAACAGCGGCAGGGATTCATGCTGGAAGAAGACCAGCGCCCACTTGTCCGCGTCTATGGTCTCCAGCGAGCGGCTCATGGCCTCAAGCCGGTCCGTATTGGGCATCAGGTTCTTCAGGCGGTATTCTTTCAGGAGCTGCGTATACTGGAAGACCAGGTTCTCCGGATCGCACCTTGGAGGATATTTGGTCCTGTTTTGGGCATCGAGGCAGTCGATCCAGGTTTTCATGCAGGCGTCGATCCCGGATTTCAATCTTTCCCTGGCGATACGCAGCTCACCGCAAAGGGCTGACAAGCCGGTTTTGAACTCCTCCACCTTCGCCGTCCTTTCCTCAGCATTATTGATCTCTAAAGAATGGCGCTGGTCGGCCAGGATGACCCGGTCACCCTCGCGGTAGATGGACTTGAAGAAGTAATCCGGCACGTCGTCGATCTTTACCGCGGATTCGTTGACCCAGAAAAAGAGGAGGAACAGGCGGCCGGGGCGTTCCTTTTTCTCGTCCTTCAGTTCTTCCTCCGCAGCAGGGGGAGTGATGCGCCGGTGAACTTCAAGAAAGCCGTTGATCTCCTGCTTGCGGCCGTTCTCGAGCAGGGTGAAATCCCCTTTCTTCAATCCCGCGAGCGGCTGGCCGTCTTTCATCACCCGCACCAGCATCTCGATATTCAGGACCTGGACGTACTCGCGCTCGACCTCCTGCTGGGAAAAAAGAAAAACCGTCAATGATAAGAATGCGCCCCAAAGAGATATGCCCCGGATGGATCTCTTCATTTCCCCTCCATATATAATCATGATAATAGCCTATTAAAAACTTGTAAAGTCCGCCCTTGTTCAGCACGCATTTCTTATACCAGTATTATCTGACTTTTCTGGATGAAAAACAGGACAAACGGCCTGCTCGGACCAGGGAAAAAGGACAGGGTTTAAAAAAAACTATTGAGCGGGCTCGATCTTGTAGAATTTCCTCTTGCCGATCTTCAATAAATAGGAGCGCTCTTTTTTCAGCATGAACGTGATCTCCGCCGGGCGCTCGTTGTCTAGGTAGATGCCGCCCTGGGCGTGGACGCGCTTCACCTCGCCGCGCGAGGACAGCACGCCGTGGCGCACGATGAAATCGACCAGCGCTTCGTCGGCGGCCAGCGGCAGGACTGCCGCGTCCTCAGGGGTCTCCTTGTTGCGAAAGACCTTGATGAACTCGGCCTCCGCCGCCTCGGCGGCGTCTCTGGAATGGAAATCGGCGATGATCGACTTGGCCAGCCCGATCTTGACCGCCATGGGATTCAACGCGCCGGCGGCGATCTCCTTTTTCAACCGCGCGATCTCCTTGGCCGGCGTGTCGGTCAGCAGGTCATAATAGCGGAACATCAGCTCGTCGTTGACCGACATGACCTTGCCGAATATTTCCGTCGGCGACTCATGGATGCCGATGTAGTTGCCCAGGCTCTTGCTCATCTTCTGCACGCCGTCCAGCCCCTCGAGCAGGGGCATGGTGATGATCACCTGCGGCTCCTGGCCGTAGTCGCGCTGCAGCTCGCGGCCGACCAGCAGGTTGAACTTCTGGTCGCTGCCGCCCAGCTCGACGTCGGCATGGAGAGCCACCGAGTCGTAGCCCTGCATCAGCGGGTAGAGCAGCTCGTGGACCGAGATCGGCTCGCCGTTCTTGTAGCGCTTGGAAAAGTCGTCGCGCTCCAGGATGCGCGCCACGGTGTAGGAGGCGGTCAGCTTGACGATCTCCACCGCCGTCAGCCGGCCGAGCCAGCGCGAGTTGAAATCGATCACCGTTTTTTTCGGGTCCAGGAGCTTGAAGATCTGTTCCTTGTAGGTCTCGGCGTTGCGCGCGATCTCCTCCTGGCTCAACGGCGGCCGCGTCTTGTTGCGGCCGCTGGGGTCGCCGATCAGGCCGGTGAAGTCGCCGATCAGGAAGACCACGGTGTGGCCGAGGTCCTGGAAGTGCTTCATCTTGCGGATGAGCACGGTGTGCCCCAGGTGGATGTCGGGCGCCGTGGGGTCGAACCCCGCCTTGACCAGCAGGGGCTTTTTCGTCTTCAGCGAGCGGGCGAGCTTCTTCTCCAGGTCCTCCTCGCTGATGACCTCCAGCGCCCCTTTCTTGAGCAGGTCGAGTTGCTCGGCTACGGCAGGGAAATCCATCTTATTTGATCAGGTTCATCCCGACCTCGATGGCCTTGATGTTCATCTCCACCGCGCCCTTGGGGGCCCAGTGCTTGACGTGCGCCACCATGTGATCGTAGGTGATGATATTGGTCAGCTTCTGGGTTACGGCCAGGCTGACCACCGAGGTCAGCACCACGTTCCCCGCCCCCACCTTGGTCTCGTTGATGATCGGCACCTGGTACACCTTCCAGTGCCTGGTGTCGCCGAGCTCGCGCACCAGGTGGGAATCGACGACCACGATGGCGTCGTCCTTCAGGCGGTCCTTGTAGATGTCGTAGGGGCGCTGGTCGGTGCAGAGGAAAAAGTCGATCGCCGTTGCGTGGGGGAAGTCGATCTTCTCGTCGGCGATGATGACGTCGACCTTGGTCGGGCCGCCGCGCACGGCGGCGGTGTAGGTGGGGCTTTCGATGGCGAACTTGTTCTCCATCTCCACGGCGATGTCCACCAGCAGGGCGCCGGCGGTGATGATGCCCTGGCCGCCGACGGCGGCGTAGCGTATCTCGAATTTCTTCATTTTCCCCCCTGGGCGCCCGCCTGCTGGGCCACGGGAACGATGTGGTTGTAATAAAGGTCGGTGTATTCCAGCCTCTGGTTGTCCTGCACGAAGATCCCCAGCGGATACTTCGGCGCCTGCTCCTCGGGGGACAGCTTCTCGAACTCGGCCATGGGCATGGTGATGTCGCGGATGTACTTGGTCATCACCAGCGGGCTCTTCATCTTGTTGCGCCGGCCCAGGTTGACGTGGCAGTTGCTCATCACCTCCACCACCGAGAAGCCCTTGTGCTGGAACGACTTCTTGATCACCTGCTTCAGCTGCATCAGGCGGTTGACGGTCTCGCGGGCCACGAAGGTGGCCTCGGCGGCGGTCAGCAGCTTGCGCACGTTGAAATGCGGCTCGATGTTGCCGTAGGGCGTGGTCTCGGTGAAGAACGTGGGCGGCGTCAGCGGCGAGACCTGGCCGCCGGTCATGCCGTAGATGCCGTTGTTGATCAGGATCATCTTGATGCCGATGTTGCGCCGGGCGGCGTGGATCAGATGGTTGCCGCCGATCGCCGTGGCGTCGCCGTCGCCGGAGATGACCACCACCAGCTTCTCGGGCTTGGCCAGCTTGATCCCAGTGGCGAAGGTCAGGGCGCGGCCGTGGGTGGTGTGCAGGGTGTTGGTGTTGAAATAGGTGGGCATGCGGCCGGAGCAGCCGATGCCGGCGATCACGATGATGTCGTCCGGGTCGAGGTTCAGCTCGGCGAAGGCCATGGCGATGGACTTGAGGATGACGCCGTCCCCGCAGCCGGGGCACCAGGGGGTGGGAAAGGTGCGGTAGCGGATGTATTTTTCGTAGTCTCTCATTTGACGAACTCCTTGATGGCGTTCAGCACTTCGTCGGGCGCGAAGGGCATGCCATTGGCGCGCAGCAGGGTCTGCTTCTCCACGTCGTGGGGGGCGATGCGCTCCACCTCGTATTTCATCTGGCCCATGTTCATCTCCACGGTCAGCACCTTCTTCGTCTTCTTGAAGCGCTCGCGCAGGGCGGCGCTGGGGAACGGCCAGACGGTCAGGGCCTGGAACAGGCCGGCCTTGATCCCCTGCTCGCGGGCCGTCTTGACGGCGGCGAGCGCCGCGCGGGCCGAGATGCCGAAGCTGAACACCAGCACCTCGGCGTCATCCAGGAAGTATTCCTTGTACTTGATGATGTCGTCCAGGTTCTGGTAGATCTTCTGCATGCGCAGCTTCTGCATCTTGTCCACGGTCTTGGCGTCGAAGGAGGGCCAGCCGTGGGCGTCATGCTCCAGGCTGTCGATGTGGATCGGGTAGCCGTGGAAAAAATCGATGCGCGGCGGATTCTCCCCGATCTTGCGGTCGTAGATATTCAGGTCCTTGATCTCGTGGGTTTTTTCCCAATACACGTCATAGCTCCCCGGCTCGGGGATCTCCACGTCCATATGGGCCTTGCCCAGGACCTCGTCCGACAGCAGGATCACCGGGTTCCAGTACTTCTCGGCCAGGTTGAAGGCGCGGACCGTCTCGCTGAACATCTCCTCGGAAAAAGCCGGGTACAGGGCGATGATCGGATGGTCGCCGTGGGTGCCCCAGCGGGCCTGCATCATGTCGGCCTGCGCCGGCTTGGTGGGCATGCCGGTGGAGGGGCCGCCGCGCATGACGTTCACGATCACCACCGGCACCTCGGCCATGACCGCCAGGCCGATGTGCTCCTGCATTAGGGAAAATCCGGGGCCGGACGTTGCCGTCAGGGCTTTTTTCCCCGCCAGGGAGGCGCCGATGCAGGCGCCCAGCGAGGCGATCTCGTCCTCCATCTGGATGAAGGTGCGCTCCATCTTCGGCATCTCCTTGGACATGTACTGCGCGATCTCCGAGGAAGGGGTGATGGGATAGCCGGCGAAAAAATCGCAGCCGGCCGCCAGCGCCGCCTTGGCGATGATGATGTTGCCCTGCAGGACCTTGCGCTGGCTCATTGGCCACCTTCCTTTTTCTTGTCCTCGTAGTTGACGAATATGGCGAAATCGGGGCACTGCAGCTCGCACATCTTGCAGCCGATGCAGAATTCCTGAGCGTCGATCTTCACCGAGGTGCCGAACTTGTTCTTGGGGTCGTCGTACAGCTGCAGGGTGCCGGTGGGACAGACTTCCACGCACAGGCCGCAGCCCTTGCAGTATAGCGGCACCAGGGTCAGCTGGTTCTGCTTCGGCGACGGCTTTTTCTTGCCGCGCCGCTCCAGGGCGTCCTGGTTCGCCTTTGCTTCTTCCTTCTCCATGCTTCACCTCGGTATTGGGGATGGGGCTTCAAGATACTGGATTTTATCACATCCGCGGCCATTTTGAAACCCGGCAGTGGTTTTGCCCCGGGCAGCGGTGCCTCAGGTCTTGATCTTCAGGAACAGGACCAGAGAGATCAGCGAAAACAGGACCAGCGGGGCGAAGGCGGCCAGCAGGGGCGACATGACCCCGGTGGCGCCGACCGAGCTGAAGATCCCCAGCGCCCCCCAGTAGATCATGGAGATGCCCACGGCGATGCCGATGCCGAACAGGGCCCCGCGGTTGCCCATGAGGAAGGAGAAGGGGATGGCGATGAAGACCATAACCAGCGACGAAAAGGGGAAGGCGTAGTTGTTGTAGAGCTGGGCCTGGTAGCGCAGCGGGTCGCTGCGGTTCTTCTTCAGGTAACGGATGTACTCCTTCAGCTCGCTGCTGTTCATGGCCCCGGAGAACTTCACTTTTTCCGTGAAGAACTGCTGGTTCTCCGCGATCGCCAGCGGCATCTGCCGGAAGGGGATCAGCGCCCCGGGGAGGTTGTCCTGGAAATTCCTGGAAAAGCCCTGGCGCAGCAGCAGCGACTGGTCCGATTGCCAGGTGGCGCTGCCGGCGGTGACGCGCCGCTGCAGCCGGAATTCTTTGTCCAGGTAGAGGATGTTGAAGTTGATGAAGCGCCGTCTTTGCTTTTCGAAGTAATCGTAGAAATAGATCTGGTTGTCGCGGCCCAGCACCCAGTTGCGGGCGAACTCGGTGTCGGTGACCGACTGGCGCTTGTGGATCACGTCCAGCATGCGCGCCGACTGGCGGTTGGCCTCGGGCAGGACGTTCTCCTGGACGAAAAAAACGGCCAGTGAGAGGAACAGCCCCAGGAAAACGGCCGGCAGCGCCAGGCGCAGCAGGCTGATGCCGCTGACCTGGACCGCGACCACCTCGTTGTTCTTGCTCATCAGGGAGAAGGTGAGCAGCACGGCGGTCAGGATGGCGATGGGCAGGATGATGGTGACGATCTCCGGGGTGGCGTAAAAATCGTATTTCAGGACATAGATGAAAGGGATCTTGTTCTCGATGATGTTGTCGATCAGCTCCAGGATGTTGATGATATAGAAGACCAGCAGCAGCGACGAAAAAACAAGGAAAAAGATCACGCCCATCCGCCGCAGCACGTAGCTGTCGAGTATCTTGACCGGGCGCCAGCGGAAGCGCGGTTTTTGCCTGGGGCCGGCCTCGCCGGGCGGAAGGTCGGCCGGCTTGTGCCGCTTCAAGCCGAAGGAAAAGATCCTGTCCCAGACGATCTCTTTTTCCAGGGCCGAATAGCGATAGAGCCAGATGCCGATGGCGACCAGGAACAAGGTGGGCGCCCACGAGCCCCAGAAGGGGGTGACGATCCTCTTGACGATCAGGTTGCGGCCGGCGGTCATCAGCACGTAGTAGAGGAAAATGATCCCCAGCGAGATGACGAAGCCGCTGGTCTTGCCTCCCTTGCGGGTGGAGATGCCCAGCGACATGCCCAGGAAGCCCAGGGCCAGGCAGGCGAAGGGCAGGGCGAACTTCTTGTGGAACTCGAGGCTCAGCAGCACGTCGCCCGGCTCGGCGCGCAGGCGGCGCAGCAGCTCGGGGAAGACCAGCTGGGTGCTGCGCCGGGTCTGGCGGAAGGTGACCAGGTTGCTGATCGTCTCGGTCTTGCGGGAGAAGAAGGTCAGCGAATACTTTCCCGGGGCCTTTTTCTTGAACCCGTGCACCACGCCGTCGGACAGCACGATGTAGTTGTCCTTCTGGGATTGCTGGTAGATGAACCGCCCCTTGCGGGCGAAGATCAGCGTGTCCTCGTCCGGCTTCATCATGGAGCAGAGGAACACGTCGCGCCATTCGCCGTCGCGGTCCTGGTCGCGAAAATACAGGCTGTAGAACGGCAGGCCCTGGTAAAAGACCCCGGGCTTGATCCCCGAGATCGTCTGCGAGAGCGCCACGCCAGTGTACAACTTGTTGAAGCGATAGTTGGCCTCGGGCGCCAGGTACATGATCAGCCAGGAGGAGACGAGCCAGGTGACGACCGAGAACAGCATCACCGGCTTGAGCAGCTGGCGGTTGCGCAGGCCCATGGTGCGGAAGGCCACGATCTCGGAATCGGAGCTCAGGCGGCTCATGCCGGCCAGGACGCCCATCAGGGTGGCCATGGGGATGGTGAAGGCGAAGAGGTCGGGCAGCAGGTAGAGCAGGATCTTGAAAATAGTACCGACCGTCGCGCCCTTGGCGATCAGCGTCTTGGAGAGGATGAGGATCTGGTTGATCAGCAGGGTGAAGGTGTAGACCAGCAGGCCGATGGCGAACGGGGAAGCGATCTCCTTCAGGATGTAGCGGTCGAAGGCCCTTTTCATGCAGGAATAATAGCACAGCATCGCCGCCTTTCAAAGAAGGCGGCGGTCAGGGGGCGACGGCCAGCGGGGCGGGCGTGAAGCAGAGGATGAAGATGAGCAGGGCGACGGCGGCCAAAGCCTTTCTTCGCCAGTCGAGGCGTTCCTCCTCGAATATCGGCGGGTGGCGCAGGCCGACCAGGGTGACGATCAGCGCCCAGAAGAGCCAGCCTTGCCAGAAAAATATCCCCAGCACGACCAGGATGACGATCGAGGCCACGCCGGCGTAATACGCCTTCCTGCCGAGCAGGGCGTAGAGGATGTGGCCGCCGTCCAGCTGGCCGATGGGAAAGAGGTTGAAGGAGGTGGCGAGGAGGCCGAACCAGCCGGCGAACGCCATGGGGTGGACCAGCAGTTCCCGGTGGGCGGGCAGCTCGCCCACGAGCAGGTGGCTGAACAGATTGAAGACCAGCGGCTCGCCCAGGGTCAGCCCCGTGGCCAGCGCCCCCTGCTCCACCACCCGCGAGCGCGCGATCCCCAGGGCGATGACCGGCAGGGCGGCCAGGAACCCGGCCAGCGGCCCGGCCAGGCCCACGTCGAAAAGGGACTTCTTCGAGGAGAACGGCGAGCGGATCTTGATGAAAGCGCCGAACGTGCCGATCAGGGTCGGGGCGGGGATGAAATAGGGCAGGGTGGCCTCGAGGTGGTGCCGGCGGCAGGCGCAGAAATGGCCCATCTCGTGGACTAGTAGGATGCCCAGCAGCGAGAACGAGTAGGCAACGCCCCAGAGCCAGGCGGCGGGATGGCTCCAGAGGAACTCCCAGAAGCCCTGGCCGGCGGGCAGGGCCACGTTGTGAAAGTCGAGGTGGTATTGGACGCCGATGACCAGGGTACAGAGCAGGGTGAGCAGGAACAGGGCGGCGGGGATCGCGAAGTACCTGAATCGCTGGGCGGTCATCTGGCGCGGCGGGTTAACGGCTTTTCAAAAGATCGTTCCCGGGGCGGGAACGCGGTTGGCGAACGGCGCGGAACGGGAACGCTTATTGCTTGACGCAGGAATCGGTGGGGCACACCGAGGCGCACTGGGGTTCGTCGAAATGGCCCTTGCACTCCACGCAGACGCTGGCGTCGATCACGTAATACTGGTCGCCCTGGGAGATGGCCTGGACCGGGCAGACCGCTTCGCAGGCACCGCAGCTGATGCAGGTATCGTTAATCGTCAGTGACATTTCAGTCCTCCTTTGAGAAACCTAATTTTAATATCAAAACCGCTTCTTGTCAACCTCGGGACCGGGACCGTCCCCATCCCGCTCACGGCAGATCTATTTCCCGCCGATCATCTTGCCCAGCGAGCCCAGGACCGACCCCTCGTCCTTCTGGCGGCCCAGGCCGACCTTGGAAGCGCTGATGATGCGGTCGGCCAGCCGCGAGAACGGCAGGGTCTGGAGGTACAGCTTGCCGCGCCCCTTCAGCGTGGCCAGGAACAGGCCTTCGCCGCCGAAGAACATGGACTTCAGGTTACCCGCCATCTCGATGTCGTACTCCAGCGCCGGCGAGAAGGCGACGATGCAGCCGGTGTCGACGCGGATGGTCTCGCCCTGCAGCTCCTTTTCAATGATCGTGCCGCCGGCATGGACAAAGGCCAGGCCGTCGCCCTGCAGTCGCTGCAGGATGAAGCCCTCGCCGCCGAAGAGGCCGGCGCCGAAGCGCTTGGTGAAAGCGATGGAAATGCCCGTGCCCAGGGCGGCGCACAGGAAGGCGTCCTTCTGGCACAGCAGCTCGCCCCCCAGGGCGGCCAGGTCGATGGGGACGATCTTGCCCGGGTAGGGGGCGGCGAAGGCCACCCGCTTCTTGCCGCTGCCGCCGTTGGTGAAATGGGTCATGAACAGGGATTCGCCGGTGATGCTGCGCTTGGCCGCCGACAGCAGCTTGTCCAGCAGGCCCGCCTCGGGCCGGGAGCCGTCGCCCAGCTTGGTCTCGAAGGTGATGCCGTCCTCCATCCAGTTCATCACCCCGGCCTCGGCGACCACCGTCTCGCCGGGGTCGAGCTCCACCTCCACCACCTGCATGTCGTCGCCGAAAATTTGATAACCGATCTCGTGTGATTTCATTCTGCTCCTCCTTGGATCAAAGCCAGCGATCGCTATTCCAGCAATTGCGAAACGAAAACGATCTCGACCTTCTGCTGCTTCAGCCAGGGCAGGGAGTCGCGCAGGGCGGCCAGGGTGGAGGCGAAAGGGTGGCCGATGGCCAGGGCGCGGCCATTCTGCCGGGCCAGCTCCACCAGGCGCCGCACTTGGCCGCCGGTGTATTCGTAGGTCTGCACGTCGTCGAGGAAGACGTCGCGCTGGGCGGTCCTGATCCTCATCTGCCGGGCCAGCGCGTAGGCGACGGTGCTCGGGGCGGTCTTGGAGTCGACGAAGAACAATCCCTGCCCGCGCACCAGCTCCAGCACCCGGCGCATCGCCTGGGGATCGGACGTGAGCAGCGAGCCCATGTGGTTGTTCAGCCCGCGGGCGTACGGGACCTGCGCCTGCGCGTTGCGCAGCAGCGACAGGATCTCGGCGTCGCTGGAGTCGAGCAGGACGAACTGGTCGCGGGGGTGGTGGTTGGCCGGGTCCTTGGGCTGCATGGGCAGGTGGATGATCTCCTCCAGCCCGTAATCATGGAGCTGCTGCGCTTCGCTGCGGGCGAAGGGAGCGTCGGGGATGACGGCGCCGGTCAGGGGGATGCCGAGGTCGCGCAGCTGGTCGGCGACCAGGTCGGCGTAGCCGATGTCGTCGATGATGATGGCCAGGCGCGGCGTCCGAGCTGGCCGTACTTTGACGCCGGGGGCGGCGAACGGTTCGACGGTCCGGGCGAGGGCGGGGAGCCTCTTGGTGAGCAGGATCACGTGGGTCGGCCGCTTGTCGAAGCTGACCTGGTACAGGTAGACGACCTGCTCTTTCATGCCCTGGACCTCGCTCAAGAGCTGCAGCCCCCCGTTCCTTTTGACCAGCTGCCGCAGGTCCCGGGTCAGGGGAAGGAAGAGGGGCTCGGCCAGGTCGATCTTGAAATGGATGATGCCCGAGCGGTCGCGGAAAAAGTCATAGGCTATTTTTTGCCCGCCCAGCAGCGCGGTCAGCTCGCTGTTGAACCGTTCCCCGGGCGACATTTTCTCTTTCAGCGGGACCACTTTACTGAAGATGAACGAGTATTTCCCAGCCTGGTGGTCCAGGAACTCGAGCGCGACCACGATGGCCAGGGCGATGAAGCCGAACAGGAAAAAGGAGAGAGCGGCGGCCCTGCGGTTGGACTTGGCGATCGTTCGTCTTTGCGGCTTCATGTTCTCATTAATGAATGGCAGATTCTATCACCTTTTGCCCAGCCACA
>Ga0315276_10005599_pt1 | contig 11578 bp, 10 predicted proteins | sample YL17G05_0_MG_FD_204542 | JGI IMG/M metagenome (GOLD analysis project Ga0315276, IMG submission 204542) | Sediment microbial communities from Yellowstone Lake, YNP, Wyoming, USA - YL17G05_0 | ecosystem: Environmental > Aquatic > Freshwater > Lake > Sediment | place: USA: Wyoming | collected... | reverse complement strand
CGGCAAGGCCGACTTCCGCAGCGCGCCCTTCCAGGCCGTCTACTTCTACTCGATGAACGTGACGCGCCGGCCCTTCGACGATGTCCGGGTGCGCCGCGCGCTGAACCTCGCTGTGGACCGCGACGCCATCGCCCGCGACCTGCTCAAGGGCACCCGCGCGCCGTGGGGCAGGTTCACGCCACAGGGCTACCCCGGCTATCCCGCGCCGCCGCCGCTCGGCCACGATCCCGCGCGGGCCCGCGAGGTCCTGGCGCAGGCGGGCTATCCCGGCGGGCAGGCCTTCCCGAGGATCTCGATCCTGTTCAGCACCAGCGAGGATCACCGCCGCATCGCCGAGGCCGTGCAGGCCATGTGGACGAAGGAACTCGGCATCCCGGTCGAGCTGCGGAACATGGAGTGGGGCTCGACCTTGCAGGCCATGACCACGCTGCAATACGACGTGGCGCGGCGCTCGTGGATCGGCGACTACCTCGACCCCGGCACCTTCCTCGAGATCATGCGCGGCGGCGACGGCAACAACCGCACGGGCTGGAAGGATGCGCGCTACGACCGGCTGCTGTCCGCAGCCCGAAGCGAGCCCGACCCGGCGGAGCGCCTGCGCCGGCTCGGCCGGGCGGAGTCGCTGCTGCTCGCGGACGGGCCGGTCATCCCCATCTACCACTACTCGACGGTTGAGCTGGTGAAGCCCTACGTGCGCGGCATCTGGTCGAACGCCCTCGACACCCACCCGCTCGAGGACGTCTGGATCGACCACGCCTGGCGGCCGGGCTCGCGTCTCGCCGACGAGCCCCCGCCCGCCCCACGCACGGCTTCCGGGCCCGGCGCGACCCCGGCGGCACCCACACCCTCCACGGTGTCCCGCGGGCGGCGCCGGCCATGACGCGCTACGTGGTGCGCCGGTTGCTGCTCTTCGTCCCCACGCTGTGGGCGATCGCGACGCTGACCTTCTTCCTGATGCGCCTCGCCCCCGGCGGCCCTTTCAACGCCGAGCGCGACATCCCGCAAGCGGCGCGCGCGGCGCTGGCGCAGAAGTACGGGCTCGACCGGCCGCTCGCCGGGCAGTACGTCACCTTCCTCGCCCGCGCAGTCCGGCTCGACTTCGGGCCCTCGTACAAGTTCCCGACGCGCCAGGTGCGCGAGATCATCCTCGAGGGCTTTCCGGTCTCGGCCGAACTGGGCGGCTGGGCGCTGCTGGTCGCGCTGCTCGTGGGCATCCCGCTCGGCGTCATCGCCGCGCAGCGGCAGAACACCGCAGCCGACACCGCCGTCATGGCGGCCGCGCTGGCCGGGGTCTCGATCCCCAGCTTCGTGCTCGGGCCGCTGCTGGTGCTGGCCTTCTCGCTGGGCCTCTACTGGCTGCCTCCCGCGCTCTGGGAAGGGCCGCAGAGCCGCGTGCTGCCGGTGCTCACGCTTTCGGCGGCGTACGTCGCCTACGTCGCGCGCCTGACTCGCGCCGGGATGCTCGAAGTGCTGCACCAGGACTTCATCCGCACCGCTCGCGCCAAGGGACTGCCCGAGCGCGTGGTCGTGCTCAAGCACGCGCTGCGGCTGGGGCTGCTGCCGGTCGTCTCGTACCTCGGCCCCGCCACCGCGGCGATCATCATGGGCTCGCTCGTGGTCGAGCAGGTCTTCACCGTGCCCGGCCTGGGCCGCTACCTGGTCAACGGCGCCTTCAACCGCGACTACACGCTGGTGATGGGCGTGGTGCTCTTCTACGCCGCGTTCCTGATGGCGCTGAACCTGCTCGTGGACCTCGCCTACGCCTGGCTCGATCCGCGCGTGGAACTCAAGTGAACCGGCCATGAGCGCCACGACCGCGGCTTCCACCGCCCTCTCCGCCGCTGTCGCGGGCCCGCCGCGCAGCCTGTGGTCGGACGCGCGGCGACGTCTCGCCCGCAACCGCGCCGCGGTGGCCTCGGGCGGCCTGCTCGCCTTCGTCGTGCTGGCCTGCTTCGCGGCACCCTGGCTCCCGGGCCTGGCCGATCCGGCCGCGCAGGACCTCCGGCTCGGCGCCGCACTGCCCACGATCGCGCACCCGTTCGGCACCGACGAACTGGGGCGCGACCTGCTCGCACGCGTGCTTCACGGCGGGCGCATCTCGCTGCTGGTCGGACTCGTGGGCACGCTCGTGAGCCTGCTCGTGGGCGTCAGCTGGGGCGCGGTCGCCGGTTACGCCGGCGGCAAGCTGGACGAGTTCATGATGCGCACCGTGGATGTGCTCTACGCCCTGCCCAACATCTTCCTCGTCATCCTGCTGATGGTCCTCTTCAGCCGCAGCCTGCTCATGCTCTTCGTGGCACTCGGGCTGGTGCAGTGGCTGACCATGGCGCGGATCGTGCGCGGGCAGGTGCTCACGCTGAAGCGCCAGACCTTCGTCGAGGCAGCGCGGGCGCTGGGGGCGGGCGACTGGAGCATTGTCTTCCGGCACATCGTGCCCAACACGCTGGGCCCGGTGATCGTCTACGCCACGCTCACCGTGCCGGCCGTGATCCTGCAGGAGGCCTTCCTCTCCTTCCTCGGCCTGGGCGTGCAGCCGCCGGACGCCTCGTGGGGCACGCTCATCGCCGATGGCGCCCGGGTGATGGCGCTCTTCCCCTGGCTCGTGGTCTTCCCCGGCCTGGCGCTCTCGCTCACCCTGCTGGCGCTCAACTTCCTGGGCGACGGCCTGCGAGACGCGCTGGATCCGCAGGACCTGCCACAGGCGCGATAGGAGCCTGTCCGAGAAATCTGAAGACCGCGGATCCCTGCCCGCAAGGTCGGGCGGGTCCGCGACCGCCCCGGACGGCGAGAACTCCATTTCCCACGACGCCTTCAACAGGTGGCTCCTGCCACCCCGCGCATCAGCAGAGTTCCAACGTTTCCTCGTCGAAGACGACGTAGCCCGGCCCCCTGGAACGATGTAGGACTCCTCCGGTCTCAGCCTCACCTGTCGACCGTCCAGCCTCTCCCAGGAGGACCCAGTCCTGCGAAGGACCTGCTGCTCGACTACATCGCACAGCATCAGCAGGTAGACGGGAGGCCCACCATACCGATGCAAGAGGCTCCCCTCGGGTGTCCGGGTGCGTGTGTCGACGATCCGCTCCGCGAGCTCGGCGGGCAGGGACTCCATCCATTCGTCGGACTCTTGCGACAGGCTGAACAGGCGCGAGGCCCCGAGCCCGATGATGGTGAGCCCGCCGGCCTGCGTCAGGGCGCGGCGGCCGGGGCTCGACAAGCCCCCAGAAGTCGCGGGCCTGGTCGCAATCCGAACAAACGGCCCCCCTGCCGAGGCGCTCTGGCAGGATCATCCGGCCCTCTTCGACTCCTACAACCCTCGGCCCGAAAGACGCCCCTATTCGTTCATCGGTACGTCGTCTTGAGCCGGCCCCAAGTGGTGTTCCGGATGGTCGTCGCCCCCTCCCTGCAAGTGGAGGGTGGCATCTCACCCACACCCCCTTCGACAGGCCATGCCCCGATCTGTCCGCAGGTCGGATCACTTGATGGCGCGCAGGGGGAGTCGGCTCTGAGCGTGAAACGTCCGTTCGCGGCATCGCTGAACATCGGATCGGCTGAGAAGTTGCCGCCAAGGCCGAACTGGTCGGCTATGCAGCCGACCCAGCTGCCGTTTGCGTTGCCGTAGACATCGCAGCACGAGAGAAGCGGCTGGCTGCCCGAAGAGCAGGTGATGGCGGGTCCCTGCTCGCCAAAGGCCACGATCGAGCTCTCGATCCGAGGGGATGAGTTGTTGTCGCAATGAATCGTTCCGTTGTCGCAACAGGAACCTGACCGGTTGCCCGAGAATGTTGCGTCGACGAGGAAGGGTGACGAACCCAGATTGCAGGCCAAACCACCCGCACCCAGGCTCGCCGTGTTGTTGAAGAACGTGGCGCCGAGAAGGCAGGGACTCGAGCCCTGCCAGCACATCATCCCCCCGCCCCACAGTGCTGAGTTCTCCCCAACGATGACGTTCGTGATCGTCGGACAAGACCACCCCGTGCACTGAATGCCACCCCCCTGCCCTCCGGCCGAGTTCCGAAACACGCTCACGTTCAAGAGCGTCGGCGAGGAGTAACCCTCGCACACCAGACCGCCACCGTGTTCGGTGGCGACGTTGCCTTCAAGAGTGATGTTCATCAACAGGGCCTCGGACCACTCAGTGCAGCATAGTCCTCCGCCGTTGGTGGCCCGGTTCCCGGTCAGCATGACATTCTCGATCTTGGGGGAGGACCGGGCGCATATGTAGATGCCGCCGCCATCGCCGTCCGGCGCCGGGCCCGAGACCAACCCCCCTGAAATCGTTATGCCGTGCAACACGGACCCGCTCCCCTCCCCGGAGTGAAAGAAGAATCCTCGATGAGGGCTATTCGCATCGCCACGACAATCAATGATGCACGCGGCCGGGTTCCCGCTCCGCGATCGAACGATGATGGACTTGCCTCCATAATCGAGGTCGCGATTTCCCGGCCCCAAGTAGGTCCCGTCTTCGAGTTGGATGATGTCCCCGTTGGAAGCTCCACCGATTGCTGCCTGGATCGTCGGAAAGTCCCCCGTGCCGTCACATCTCACGAGATACTCCGCGGCCATCGCCGGGCCGGCCAGGGCAAGGACAACCAAGGCGAAGCACCCAGCAACTGACTTCATGGCGCACCTCCGGCATTGGGATAAGTCGGGCGTGGGAGGCAGAGTCGCCGGAGGTCGTGCTGAGACGAGCGCCCGAAGTGCCTGCGCTCCACCGTGCGGCATCCAAGTGGCGGTATGCTGCCGGGAAGATGGCGCCCGAGCCTCTTGACCAGCCATGCGACCTCTGCGATGGAGTAGACATCCCCCGGCAAAGCCGGGGGTCCCGTCTGGTACTCGGGTGAACGGCCCGGTCCCGGCCCCGGCGATCACCTACCGCGTCGCGGGATAATGCCCGCGGCCCTCCGCGACCAGAGAGGGCCTGCGCGTGATCGCCTGCAGGTGATGATGGCCACAGAACTTGCACCGAGGGTAGAGGAGGACGTTGATGGTCGTCACGCAGACAGCGCGCACGGACTCGTAGAAGATCCTCGGCAGCCGGCGCACCGCGAGCCACATGAAGGCCAGCGGAACGAAAAGACCCGCACACAGAAGGAGCAACCCGCCGAGCAGGAGGGCCATCGCTCCTGCCGCCACCACGATCACCACTGGAGCGGCAACGAGTGCAACGAGCAGCGCCAGCACCGTCACGAGGAGGAGATCCTCGATCAAGAATTGCGGGTGGCCTTGCACCCAGAGGCTGGCATAGAGCACGGCGATGGCGCCGGCAACGCCGCCGACCAGAAGGGAACCCGCCTCGACCAGTGGCTCGAACTGTCTCCTGGACGGGCACCGCCGCATGCGCGACCTCCACGATGATGCACTCCCGCCGGGACCGCGCGGTCCGCAGCACGGGACCGGCGACGCACAATCCGTGTGTCAGCGTGTCGCGGCTGAGTGACCACGTCAACCGCGATCTCCTCCCTGGCACACCTGGTTGGCCGCATGACGACAGCCGCTCTTCCGGCCTCCTGGGTCACAGGTTTCCCCACCGCTGGTCCCTTCGGTGGCCCCGTGGTGGCCAAAGGTAGTATACTTATGTACCGGTTGCTCCTGACCCGGAGCACCCGACCCGACCCGCATACCCAGGTGGCAGGATCGGCCTCGCTCCGACCGGCCCCGCCGACCGAAGGGAATCCACGAATGAGTCCCTCCCGCAAACGCCCGAAGCCACGGAGCGCCGCACGCCCGGCGCCGGCTCGCCCCCCGCGCATCCGCATCGTCGTCGCCGACGGCCACGCCATCGATCGCCACGGGTTCGTGAGCATGTTGCGCGGGCAGCCGGACTTCGAGTGCGTGGGCGAGGCCGCCAACTCATCCGAGGCGATCGAGCGCTGCGCCAGTTTGCGGCCCGCGGTGCTGGTGCTGACCCTCAGCCTGCCCGCCGAATCAGGAGGTCCGGCGCTGCCCATCATCCACACCGCACTGCCGGGCCTGCGCATCCTCGCGATCTCCGAGCGCGGGGTGGCCAATTGCCTCGTCCTGAACCCGCCCGGGCGCGCGCGCCTGGCCGCGCACTCGCGGCTGCCCCACTGCGACGGGGGCACCGACTGCCTGCAGTTGGCGATGGTTCACGGCGCGCTCGGCACGGTGCGGCGCAGCGCCGAACCGGACGCGTTGTTCCAGGCGGTCCGTGCGGTGGCGACCGGGCAGACGTCTTACGAGCCGCGCACCGGCATGGCGTTCAGCCCGGGCGGCATCGGCGCCGCGACCCGCGGCGACCTCGGCCTCTCGGTGCGCGAGTTGGATGTGGCGGTGCTGCTGGCCGAAGGTCAGTCCAACAAGGAGATCTCGGGCCTGCTCTCGATCAGCGAGCCGACGGTGAAGAAGCACGTCGGCCAGATCCTGAAGAAGCTGAGCGTACAGGACCGGCTCCAGGCCGGCCTCTTCGTGGCGCGCCACCCGCTGCTCTTCTCGCGGAACGGCACCTCGTCGGACTGAGCGAGGCCGGGCGAGGCCTGCGCGCCGGATCATTCAGGGCGTGGCCGTGACGCGAATCAGGCCGCCGTGCGCTCCGCGCCGGCCGCCGGCCGAGGCGCGGCCCCGGGTGCCGCGGCCGGCTTGCCTTCCTATCACGCTCCGGCCGGCTCCCGCGGCGGAACGGCCGCCGCCCGCTCGGCGACCGACATGGGCTTCGCCGCGCGCACCAGGTCCCGCGCCCAGTCCACGGCACCCCACACGTTCCACAGCAGCACACCGCGCACGACGTCGTCCCGCAGGTAGAAGACGACGCCCTGGCGCAGCGGCTCGCGCCAGACCGCTTCGACGCGCAACGTGGGATCCAGATCTCCCACGGCCTCGAAACCCAGATCGAACAGGTCCGAGAAGAAGTACGGGATCCCCTCGTAGATCCGGTCGGCGCCCGCCATGTTGGCCCCGGCGCAGCGGCCCTGCTCGCGGGCGTGGTCCCAGTGCTCGACGTGCAGGCTGCGCTGCAGCGGGACGCAGGGGAAGCGCGTCACGTCGCCGGCGGCGAAGATGTCGGGGTCCGTGGTGCGCGCGAACTCGTCCACCACGACGCCGTCATCCACGCCGAGGCCGGCCGCCTCGGCCAGGTCCGCCTCGGGCTCGATCCCGATGCCCACCAGCACCGTCTGCGTGGAGATGCTGCTGCCGCTCGCCAGGCGGACGTGGATGAGTCCCTGCGACGACTCGAAGCCGACGACCTTGTCCTCGGAGACCGTCTCGACGCCCTGCTGGCGGTAGTGATCCGCCACGAACAGGCCCAACTCGCGCGGCAGCACGCGGAAGAGCGGGTACTCACGGTCGTAGAGGAACGTCACCTCCTTGCCCGCGTGCCGCAGCGCCGCGGCCAACTCGGCGCCCACGAAGCCGCCGCCCACGACGAGCACATGCTCGAAGCGGTCGAGCCGGCGCTCCAGGTAGAGGTAGTCCTCGAGGCTGCGGGAATAGTGCACGCCCTCCACCTCGGCTCCGCTCACCACCAGCCGGCGCGGTCTGCCGCCCGTGGCGAGCAACAGGCGCTCGTAGCCGTGTTCGATCCCGCGTTCGTCCCACAGCAGGTGCCTCGCAGGGTCCAACTCGACCGCCTCGCGGCGCAACAGCAGTTCGACGCCGTGCTCGCGGTAGAAGGCATCCGGGTGGATGGACAGCTCGTCCTTGGTGGACTTGCCGAACCACAGACCCTTCGACAGCGGCGGACGGTGGTAGGGCGCGAAGTTCTCGCGGGCGAGCATCAGGATGCCGCCCTCGCGGTCGTGCGCGCGGATGCCCTCGATGGCCGAGGCGCCCGCGAGCCCGCCACCGACGATCACATACTTGTGGCGCATGGCATCATCCTCCTTGCGGCCCGGTCTCCGGGTGTCCGGGTGTGCGGGCGTAGGCGAGCTCCGAGAGGTAGCCGGCATGCAGGTCCATCAGCGCGTGGATGAGCATGCCGGCGAAGAGCGAGCGCGTGATCCAGTAGACCGCCGCCAGGAAGCCACCCACCACCGCGGTGAGCAGGATGCCGCGCGCACCCTGATAGGCGTGCCCCGCGCCGAAGAGGAGCGACGAGGCAACCGCCGCCATCAGGAACGACGAGTGGGGCGCGAAGAGCCACGTCCAGGCGACCAGGTACCAGATCAGGTAGCCGCGGTAGAGCACTTCCTCGCAGACACCCGCGGTCCCCGCCAGCGCGAAGAACCACGAGCGCTCGCGCAGCGTCGTCGGCAGCATGCGCTCGAGGTGCCGCGTGCGCTGGCGCACGTGCTCGAGCGAAGCGTCGTCGGCCGGCTGGAGATAGCCCTGCCGCACGAGGACGGCCACGATGACGGCGAGCCCCGCGACCACGCCCAGCAGCCCTCCGCCGAGGCGCGGCACCAGACCGAGCGCGCTCCACGACCGGTGCGTCACGAGCCACAGCACGGCGACCAGCGCGACAACCGTCCACTGGAGCACGATCGCGCGGCGGTAGACGGCGAGCTTCACGCGTGGCAGGTCCGTTTCCGCAGCGCGCCGGAGCGGGCGGAGCCCGAAGAGCGCCGTCCGCACCGGGAACACCACGGCCAGGACCACGAAGAGCAGGTGGTCGGGCCAGCCGAGGGGCGAGGGCATGGGATTCAGTCCCGGCGCGCCACGCGGCTGCCGTCGCGGGGGGCGCGGACCACTTTCGCCAGCGCCCGCACCTCGCCGTGGCGGAAGCAGGTGACGAGGTGGTCGTTCACCACGCCCGCCGCCTGCAGCAGGGCGTAGACGATGGTCGAGCCCACGAACCTGAATCCGCGCCGCCGCAGCTCCGCGCTCACCGCGTCCGAGAGCGGCGTGCGGGCCGGGATGCGCCGGTCGCTCCGGCGGCGGTTCTGGACCGGGCGGCCCGCAGCAAGACCCCAGATGAAACGGTCGAAGCTCCCGAACTCCCGCTGCACCTCGAGGAAGGCGCGCGCGTTCGTGACGGCCGAGGCGATCTTCAGCCGGTTGCGCACGATGCCCGGGTCGCGCAGCAGTGAGCGCACCTTGCGCGCGTCGTAGCGCGCGACCTTGCGCGGATCGAAACGGTCGAAGGCGCGCCGATAGCCCTCGCGCTTCTCGAGGATGGTGCGCCACGAGAGCCCGGCCTGCGCGCCGTCGAGCACGAGCACCTCGAACCAGCGGCGGTCCGCGTGCACCGGCACGCCCCACTCGCGGTCGTGATAGGCGCGGTAGAGCGGCGTGCTCTCGCACCAGGGGCACCGCCGCCGCGCTGTCCCGGGCCGCGCGGTTGACGTGCTCCGGGGCTTCACGGCCGGGGCGGCTGGGCGCATCGCTATTCCGAGTGTCCGCTTCATCGCCATCTGTCGCCGGCGGTCAGCTGCGCGGCCCTGGACCGTCGGCTGCATCTTGAAGTTCGGCAGATCACCCTTCCTCGAAGTAGTCCGAGTCCACGCGCTTGACATGGAAGGTGCGGGCAGTCGCAACTCCCACCTCAAAGTCGATCATGAGTTCTGCGAGGCGGCGGCCATCGATCAGTACGACCTTGGGATCGATGTGCTCAACATACGCCGCCGCATCGGACGAGAAGGACCCGGTGGTGATGAACACGCCCTTCTTCGCACGCTTACCGTGGAGCGCACCCACGAACTTCTGGATCTCGGGTCGGCCGACAGAGCCGTCCCATCTCTTCGCTTGCAGATAGACGATATCGAGACCCAGCCGGTCCTCACTGATTACTCCGTCGATCCCCTCGTCACCCGCCTTGCCTATGGCCTGCCCGGCGTCGGCTCGTGAACCCCCGTAGCCCATCTTCAGCAGCAACTCGACCACAAGGCCCTCGAAGAAGATCGGGGAACCAGCCTTCACTCGAGCCAGGACTTCGGCCGCGAGGCTGGCCTCGATCCTGGCGTGAGCCGCCTCAAGAGCCTCCTCGGGAGTCTCGGCGTCGGGGGCCTCGGGTGCGGCCGGAGCAGACGGCGCTTGGGCGTCGCGCTTGGGTCTGCGGAATTCGATGAACTCGGGGTATTGCCCGAGGAACTTGATGTCGATTCGCCCTGGAGGCGCCTTGAGTACCTCGCGGCCGCGGTCCGAGACCACAAGATGACCGCGCCGCGGCGACAGAAGCAGTCCGCCCTGTTCGAGGTAGACCTTGGCCCAGGCGACTCGGTTTCCAAAGCGAGACTGCCGCCCGCTCGGCAAGAGCTCTACTTGCTCGGCCTGAGTCAGCTTGAACTCCGCTCCCAAGCGGACACGAGCATCCGAAAGGGAGTGCTCTTTGCCATCACCCGCGATCCGGAGCAACGGAAGCATCAAGGACTGGAAGTCAGGAGCCGCCACGCTCGCTCCTCTCTGGTCTGTCGAATGCCCGCGATGAACGGCGTCCGCGTCTTCTACGTGACGGTCAACCAGCAGCACGGCGTGTGCGTGGCCGTCCGCTCGAGCGCGCTGTCAGACGCCGTGTCACAGCCGACACTTGCAGGAGTGACCGCAGCGCTTCGTTTACGGCCTCTGAATCGCGGAAGGCCTTGGCGACATCCGGATCCAGGACAACTACGTTCGCGCCTTCCTTCAGCAAACGCCGGTAATGCTTGCCACGGACCGCCGTGGAGTAGTCGAACTCGTATTCGGGACGCAGCGCGTCTCGCACAACCTTAGGCTTCTGCTTCATGTCGATTCCTCTCACGGCGCGTCGCCCGTCGCGCACTGATCAACCGTACTCCGCTCCCTCGATCCGTGTGGCAGACGACCAAGAGCCGATTTCTGGCCGAATACCCGACCGTGATCGACCGGGGCTCCCCGTGCGAGTGGTCAGGATCCTCAAAGGTTGCCGCCAGAGAATCATAGAACACCGTGACGGCCTCATCGAAAGAAACCCTGTGCTTGCGAAGATTGGATGACGCCTTGTCCCGATTCCATTCGAATCGCACGGCTATCCCACCCTCCACCCAGTGCGACTGCGTCTGACCCAACTGGTGCGCTTGTTCTCGAGTACATCAACCGTGCCGCACCTCTCTGGACCATGGTACCCCGCACGACAGCCGAGCTGCCAGTGACACAGGCCGGAGACGAGCGCGGAAGGCGGCCTACCTCCCCGTCACCCGGACCACCGTCTCCCCGGTCCGCGCCGTGAGGTCCGGATCGTACATCGCTCCGGCGCTCGCCGGGAGCGCCACCAGGCTGCCGGCCAGTTCGGGGCGCACCAGGTACTCGATCACCGTGTCGCCCTCCGGCACGCTCTCCAGGAAGAACACCGCCCGCGTGTCGCGCGCCTCGGCGTGCAGGTCCCACGGGTGCTCGGCGCCCTCGGGCCGGAGGTCGTCCACCTCGAAGCCCGCCGGACGCGGGTCCTCGACCATCAGGTGATCGAGCGCGAGTGCCGCATGCAGCGTCAGCCGCACGAGCACCGCCTCGCCGGTGCGGAAGCCCTCCTGCGGAACCAGGGGCGTGGCCAGCCAGCGCGGGCGTCCGCGGCGGTCCGCCGTGCGCTCGGCGTGGAAGTACTCGCGCGTCACCGCCAGCCGCTTCCCGTCCATCGCGGGCCCGGGGCTCGGCACCAGCGCGCGCGCCTCCCACGACCAGAACAGCGTGCCCCCACCGGACTTCCTCAGCGTCAGCCGGTTCTCGCCGGACT
>Ga0315276_10005598_pt1 | contig 11579 bp, 14 predicted proteins | sample YL17G05_0_MG_FD_204542 | JGI IMG/M metagenome (GOLD analysis project Ga0315276, IMG submission 204542) | Sediment microbial communities from Yellowstone Lake, YNP, Wyoming, USA - YL17G05_0 | ecosystem: Environmental > Aquatic > Freshwater > Lake > Sediment | place: USA: Wyoming | collected... | reverse complement strand
GATGAGAAGCACGTGTGCATCCCATGTTCGGGGTTCCAAGGATGAACGAGGGTCCCGCAACGAGAACTTCGCAACAGTATGCTGCGATACTCAAGAACACAGTGGGCTTGACCTCCATGCCTGTGGGTGTAACATTCCTCAATTCAATGGGGAGTGACGAGCTATCCGGTACCGACTATCGTCTTTGCCAGGCGTTGATGGATGCGAGAAGAGGGAAACGGGTGGTTCTACACAAAGAGAACATCTCTTGTCCTGCTGCCGCCGCGGCGTTGGGTTTGAAACCTCTGCCGAAACAGCTCCAGGATGGAACGATGCTCTGTGGCTACGGGATCTTCAAGACGAAGCAAGCGGCCATCCGTGTCATGGAAACAATGCCCCGACTCAAACCAGAACAGTACGTCGCAATCGAGGTCAAACCTCTTGAGGAGTGCCAACAGATCCCTGATGTCGTCGTTTTCGAAGATGAGGTCGAGAAGCTGATGTGGATCGCCCTCGCCTATCTCAACGAAGAAGGAGGACGGCTAAATTTCAGCACGAGCATCTTACAGGCGGCTTGTGTCGACTCTGTCGTCCTCCCTTTTCTGTCCGGAAGGATTAATATGAGCTTCGGTTGCTATGGCTGCCGCGATGCGACCGATGCAGCATCGAGCGAAGCCCTGCTGGGATTTCCCGGGGAGAATCTCGCAATGGTTGCAGGGAACCTATCTTTTCTGAAATCGCAGGCGGTCGATCGCTCACGCGCCAAGAATGCTTACAAAGCGTTCGCGGGACGGTCTGAAATTCGCGAAGAACACGAAATGGGTCGACCATGAATGCACCAGTGGAAATAGATCGACGGGATAAGCGGGGATTTCGGGTGTTGCTCGGACGGAGCTATCGCGGAGATTGTCGATGGAATTAATTGCAGGTATCATTACTCTCATCTTCACAGCGCTGCTTACCATTGCAGGTGTTGGCGCAGCCTTTATCCTCATCCCGGTATTCCTCGCCCTCGGCATCGAGGTCCACACTGCTATGGCCACCGCATTGCTCCTGAACGCAGTTGCCATGTCTGTCGCTTCCGTGAAATTTGTGCGGAGCCGGCTCGTCGTGTGGAAGGTGGCCATCCCGATTCTCATCGTTGCGTCCGTGCTCTCCCCCGTCGGGGCATGGGTAAGTCAAGGACTCGATCGCAACATACTTCTTTGGCTCTTCGTCGGCTTCCTGATGTTTGCCGCTCTCATGATGCTCTTCTACAAACCAAAAGCAAGAGAGACGTCAGCAAGCTTGCGTTCGCTGATCGGGGTGGGGATGGGTGTAGGAAGTGTTGCCGGATTCCTTGGAGGCCTCCTGGGAGTCGGTGGAGGGAACATTGTTGTTCCGGCACTGGTCGCGCTCGGCTTTGATCCGAAGAAGGCATCAGCCACCACCTCTTTCGTGGTCATTTTTTCATCATTGACGGGATTTCTGGGGCACGCCTCTATGGCCGGCATGGATTTCGGCCTACTGGCCTGGACCGTAGCGGGTTCAGCTGGCGGTGCGGCGATCGGTTCCTGGCTCATGGTCGCTAAACTCAAAGGTCGACAGGTGAAGCTCATCATCGGTGTGGTGCTCATTCTGATCGCAGCAAACATGATGAGGGGCCTGATATGAAACACAGCAATCGTGCACTGTCACTTGCCCTTGCACTCTTTGCGACCTTCGCGGCTCCTTCACTCGGTCACGCACAGCTAACCTGGGGAGGATACATACAAACGCGGTTCTCGTCTGATTTTAGCACATCGACGGGTTTCTCAATAAGGCGCGCGAAACTCTACACCACCGCCATAGCCCCGTTTGACACAAATCTCACTGCGCGCATGCAGGCAATTTTCAGGTCGCAAAATGCCGGGACACTCACATTGCAGGATGCATACGCTGAGTACTGCCTCCCGGTCGTTGCGTTCCGTGCCGGGCAGTTTGTGCCCGGGTTCAGCCTTCAACGCCTCCAGCCCGATGCGGCGATGCCAGTTGTAGAGCGTGCGCTCGTCGTCGATGCCCTTGTTCCTTCGGCTGAAACGTATGCGAGAGATATCGGCGCCCAACTCGCCCTGTATCCGCACTCCCATTGGCGTCTCACCCTCGGCGCGTTCGACGGGAACGGAGGAAATCAATGCGGCAACAACGACCGGCAATTGCTGTACGTCGCTCGCTCTACGTTCCAAGCATCACTCACCGACAGCATCCAGCTCCACCTCGGCGCGTCGTTCGCGTATCGAAACAAGAGCGCCATGACATTCAAGAAGATATTCGGGACGGCAGTGCCGTTCTCCGGCAAGGATGTCCGCTGGGGAGGTGAGGTACGATTTGCGTCTCCCTGGTGGAGTCTTCAGGCGGAGTACCTGGAAGCGAATCTCGAAACCAGTAAGGCCTCGGGGTACTACATTCTCGGTTCCGTATTTGTCGACAGGGCGAATGAAGTCGATGGTCTCGCCGAGCAGTTCCAGGATCTGGACCCGACAACGAACGATGCAGCGTGGTACGGTGTCGGATGGAACCATTACTTTGCAGAAAACAAGTTTAAAACCCAGCTTGCGGCCCGGGCACAGCTCTCGCCCGAAGGAAATCACTACTCCGCAACACTTCAATTGCAGCTTTACATACACTAAGAAAGGATTTGAGAATGGTACAGGCAGGAGAATGGTTAGAATTCGGACAAAAATTCCACGGACACAAGTGTCCCGCAATGCCGATGGGCTTGCGTGTTGGAGCGGCAGCGATGAACGCACTTGGCGTCGAACGAGCGAAGGACGGACAGATCGTTGCTTTTGTCGATCTGGGCGACGACCACTGCGCAACGTGCTATGGCGACGGTTTACAAGTGATTATGGGAACAACGTTTGGCAAAGGTAATCTGAAGAAAACACATAAAGGAAAATGGGCTGTAACAGTTGTTGATAGAAAAACCGGCAAAGCGGCTCGCGTTACACCAAAAGCAGAAGCAATGCTCGCGAACAAACAATCAGCATTTTTCAAAGACTATCGCGAAAAAGGTGTTCCGGCAAGTCAGGTCCCAGCCACAATTGTGGATCCTCTAATTGCAAACGTAATGAATGCACCTGATGACAAACTCCTTACCGTATCACCGATCTTTGATTACAAATTAGAACCGCACAAAGATAGTTTTGACGGTTTTGTATGCGAAGAATGCAACGAAATGACCGTCATGCAGTACGGACGCATCAAAGGCGATAAAAAAGTCTGCATCGATTGCGCGTCGAAGGTCTAACATCGGGCGACCACCTCAGATTTATCTCACTTGAAAAGGAGTAGATCATGCAAATCGACAACTCGAAAGAATGGCATTGGTTCAAGGGAGGTGTTCTGACCTCCCTCTTATCCGTTGCCACGTATTTTGTTTTTGCTGCAATTGCGGAACGCAATTATCCGTTCGGCGTTACGGCCGGATTCGGATATATTGCGGCCGCGTTCGGAAAGCTTTTCGAGGGACTGCAGGACAATCCTGTCATCAAACGATTCGGGGAGAAACCGGATGCTTTTATTGAGTTCTTCACATTGATAGGACTGATCATCGGCGGATATACCGCAACCCGGCTTTCCAAAACCTTCTCTCCGGAACACATTCCCGCGACGTGGATAAAGTACCACGGAAACAGTCTACCTAAGAGATATTTGTTCGTGATCAGTGGAAGCATTTTCCTGGGTTTCGGTGCAGCTTTGTCGGGCGGATGCACAACCGGCAATATTCTTCAGGGATGGGCACATTTATCGCTTGGAAGCATCGTCGCCGGCGCTTCATTTTTTGCGTCAGGCATTGTAACGGCAAAACTCCTCTACCCAAATGTCGGAGGCACTCATGACGCTCATTAAGATCCTTTTCGGGCTGACGGTGGGATTTTCGTTCGGATATATTCTCACTAGAACCGGCATCACGAAATATCCCCGTGTCATGGGTATGCTCCTCCTCAAGGACTTCAAGATTCTCAAGTTCATGCTTACCGCAGTCATCGGCTCCATGCTTCTTTTTTATGCATTAGGAGATCTCGGATTCCTCACACTCACCCTCAAAAGTCTCGATTGGGGAAAGCTTGTCGGCGGATTGGTCTTCGGAACAGGCATGGGAATGCTGGGATATTGTCCGGGAACCATGGCCGCAAGGATAGGGGAAGGAAAGAAAGAAGCCATCGTTGCCCTCTTCGGCATGGCTTTCGGGATATTCATCTATGCGCTGATGATCAAACCGATTAAAGCGACGTTGTTGTCCAGCGAAATCACCGGCGATATCTCGTTACTGCTTGGCATAAACCATTGGCTTCTCATCATCCCCGCCGCTTTGTTGTTCTCAGGAATAGTCTATTTCGTGAACAAGAAGGTGGACGACAACAAAGCGATATTCTGATAAGGCGACTATGGCACATCGGCACGATCACACAGAGGGCACATCGGAGAAGAATCTCTTCATCACGATGCTCTTGAACTTCCTCATCACTTTCGTTGAGATTGTCGGCGGGATTGTTTCGGGAAGTCTCTCGCTCCTCTCGGATGCGACTCACAATTTCAGCGACGGTATCGCCATCATCGTCAGCTACATTGCGATCCGGCTGAGCAAGAGACCGCGGACACTGAAATATACATTCGGCCTAAAACGCGCCGAGCTTCTGGCGGCGATCATCAATGCGAGCACGCTCATCATCATCAGTTTCTTCCTGATCAAGGAGGCAATCGAGAGATTCTCGAACCCAACTCCGATCACCGGAAACCTGATGCTGGTTGTTGCCGTCGTCGGTTTGATCGCCAATGTTGTCGGCACCATGCTGCTCAAACCAGGTTCGGATCAGAACATAAACATGCGTGCTGCCTACATTCATCTGCTAAGTGATGCCGTTTCCAGCTTTGCAGTCATCATTGGCGCTGTGTTTATCATGATGTTCAACATCACCTGGATTGACCCTGCGCTCACGATCATGATTTCTCTTTGGATCCTCAAAGAGACATATGAGATTGTGAAGGAATCTGTTGAGGTTATTCTGATGTCTACGCCGCCAGATATCGACATCAACGAGGTTCAGCGAGCGATCGAGGCTGTTCCGGGCGTGAAGAACATTCACCACGTCCATCTGTGGAAGATGAACGATTCCGACATTCACTTTGAAGCACATATTGACGTCGATGATGTCCCGGTGAGCCGTACAGCCGAGATACGTGAGGCAATTGACCGATGCCTGCACGACACGTATGACATCAATCACACAACCTTGCAGTTTGAGTGCGATTCATGCAGTGCAAAAGGTCTCATTTGAGGAGGCGAGTATGGGCGTCGAATTTCTTTCTTTTGAGAGGTGCCCGCACGTGGGCCAAGGCACAAGACGCGTCCATTTTCAACCAAGCGTTCGCACAGGTTTTTGAGAAAATCACTGCAAGCGAAAGGATACTCACATCATGAATGAAATTCTGGATTCGCTCGGCGAGGGAATCTTTACCGTCGACAAAGAATTCCGCATCACATTTGTCAACCGGGCAGCCGAACAGATGCTTGGCCTCAAGCGCGATGGGGCCATCGGGCGGTTCTGTAAGGACGTGCTGAGGTCACAATACTGCATCAGTCAATGTCCGATTGCCCATGTCCTGCAGACCGGAGAAAATATCTATGACCGGCCTTCCAGTATTACCACGGATACTGGCGCACTGGTCCCCATTCGGCTCAATGCCGCAGTGCTCAGGAATGGAGACGATGAGCCGATGGGTGGCGTGGTATCGTTCCGTGACCTATCCTTTGACACTGAGGTGAAGGAATACCTGAAGCATGAGGGTGCGTTCCACGGAATTGTCGGTCGGGGCAAGGTGATGACCGACATCTTCAACCTCATCGTCGAAGTCAGTGACAGCGATGCACCCGTACTGATTCAGGGTGAGACGGGCACAGGAAAAGAACTCATCGCCAACGCCATCCAGGCGACCAGTCGAAGACGCGACAATCGATTCGTGAAGGTGAACTGTTCCTCCCTCCCCGCGCAATTGCTCACCAGTGAACTGTTCGGTCATGCCAAGGGTGCCTTCACCGACGCCGTGAGAGATCGAATCGGAAGATTTGAGTTTGCCGACAAGGGAACAATCTTTCTTGATGAAATTGGCGAGATGCCCCTGCAGATGCAAAGTCAGATCCTCCGGGTTCTTCAGGAGGGCACGTTCGAACGTCTCGGCGAGTCTGCTACTCGAAAAGTGGATGTCCGTGTCATTACGGCGACCAACCGAGATGTCCAGGGTGCATTGAAATCGGGATTGTTCAGGAATGATCTATACTACCGCTTGAATGTCATTCCCATCACCGTTCCTCCTTTGCGCGATCGCACTGAAGACATCCCGTTCCTTGTGCAGCACTTCATCAAGAAGTACGAGCTCGTGTACGGGAAGACGATTCACGAGATCCCCGACTTAACAATGGATCTTCTCCTGCAATGGCGATGGCCAGGTAATGTACGTGAATTGGAAAATGTCGTCGAATACGCCGTTGTGCGTGCAAAGCCGGATGCACTGTTCTGTATCTGTCTTCTACCTCCGGCACTCCGGGAGGGACTCGCCTGTCCCGAACTGAAGACAAAGGATGGGAACGGCGATGTTGTCGACTCGGCTCATCTCATTCACCTTCTCGAAAAACACCGCTGGAACAAATCGAAAGTCGCGGAAGCCCTCGGCGTAAACAGGACTACCATTTGGCGGCGGATGAAAGCTCTCGGGATTGAAAACTGTCACTGATTGTCATCCCAACCTGTTGCGCACTGCAACGTTTTGTTGCACGTGCTGATCACCTGCGTTTCTGCCAATCTGCAACACACTGTTGCATCGCAGTGCAACGTCTCACCTTTTTCCCCTCGAGCTGACGTTAGAATAGGCGTTCTCCTTGGCAGGCATTTTGCACAGTTTCGTGCATGCATGAAATGCTCGGCCATCACCACTTTTTGCTCAGACAATACACTCCGGCCCTCTCTCACTACGAAGCTGCTGTCTCGCAGGGAAAGGCAACCAAGTCTGTTCGCAAAAGAGCCATTGTCTGCTATATCCAGACCCGGCAAGTCAATAAGGCCCTTCCGTTGTTCGCCAGCCTGATTGCCGAGGACATTGGATGTATCATCGGACACGACAATGAACAGGAAGGGTGTCCCTGCCCCGAGATCATTCGGGAGTATGAGAGCCGTATGTCGGACAATCTCTCTCAAGATGACATGACCGCGCTCGGCATGCTCTGGTTGTACTGCGAACCACAACAATCGCTTCCGTGGTTCGATCGGGCTGTTCAGCAGGAACCGCAAAATCCTTACCTCAAATCAGTCGTCATGATCCTTTCCTCAAGGAACATTGCATACACATCATCACATCATTTACACAAGGAGGAGTAACGTAATGAAGAACAAATGGATACTACTGTTGTGTCTCGCGTTCTGTCTTACATCAGTGGCTTTTACGCAGGCAAAGTTCAGCACCAGCGTGCACGCAATGCGTCCGGGCAAGAACGACGCTTATAAGAAAGCCAACGGCGGAATGGAGCTGATTACAAATATTCCGATGACCGCGCTTGCGTGTCCGATGTGCCATTCCACCACCGAGAAATATCCGGATGGAAGTGCCATCAACGCCGCGACCTACGCTCCGGGCTGCAACGATTGTCACGATCTGACCAAAGGCACCACGGTGGATGAACAAACCTGTATCAATTGCCATAACAGGCAAAGCTACGAGAGAACCGCATATCCTAATGTCGATGTCCACAAGAACAAAGGGATGACCTGCATTGCCTGTCATACAAAAGCCGAGCTTCATGGCGATGATGGGGTCGCCTATGTGTCCCTGAAACAGGCCGGCGCTGTGAAGGTAAAGTGCGAAGACTGCCACGCGAATTTGTCGAGCAGCGTATCCCATACCACGCACGCCGGGAAAGTTGACTGTGCTGCATGCCACGCGGTTGGAGTCTTGACGTGCGCTGGCTGTCATTTTGAAACTGTGATCGCAACTGGGAAGAACAGAGCCATTAACCAGATCAAGAACTACCGCCTCCTCGTGAAAAAGGACGGTGAAGTCAGATTAGGCGGCCTCATGTCACACACCTACAATGGCAAGACCAATTTCATCATATCATCCTACCATTCTCATGCGATCACCAAGAACGCAACCACGTGCACCGATTGTCACGCAAACATGGGGGGTACCATTGCCGCGATCAATGAATACAACACCAGCGGCACCATGACGATGAATAAGTGGAATGCGACCACGAAGAAAATCGAAGGACCAACGGGTATCGTGCCGATTCCGTCAGACTGGAAGAAAGCGCTCAAATTCGATTTCGTGACCTACACAGGCGATGTCAACAATCTCACCTCAGACGCAACAAAATGGGAATTCCTGAAATCGACCATCGATAATAGCCATATGTATTTCGCAGCTCCCCTTGATGACGCCACAATGGCAAAACTCGGCGTTACGCGCAAAGCGACCGCGGTAGAGCAATTGGCGGATGTTCCGACAGAGTTCACCCTGGCGCAGAACTATCCCAACCCATTCAACCCCTCCACCATCATCCGGTATGCGATCCCTCGATCAGGCCCGGTTGAGCTCAAGGTCTTCAACCTCATGGGCGAAGGGGTCGCCACCTTGGTAAATCAAGTTCAGCCCGCGGGAACATTTGAATGCCGCTTCGATGCTGCCGGATTGGCGAGTGGAATGTACTTCTATCAGCTCCGCGCAGAGGGCTTCACTGCCACGAAGAAGCTCCTCTTGCTTCGTTAATCTGGGCGCACACGATCCAACCGAAAGGGCATCCTCTGGGTGCCCTTTCTCTTTCCCCCCGCGAAGCAAATATCTGGAGACCATCCGCCAGCCGGCAGGGGTTTATGAACTTCTACGAACGAGAAGCGTCACGCACAGAAGGATGCGCTGTTGGCGTCCAATAAGAATCGGATAATACAGCTCAGTGAGAGAGTGATTTATGGACAGTTACAGAAGCGCCGCGGTAGAGATTATTCGACTGGGGTTCTGGAATCATCGTGTTCAAAACGCGTTGGCAAAGGAAGTCAACCTCCCAGTGTATCAACTCGAGTGCGTTCTCCTTCTCCACCTCGATCATCCAGACTCAGCAGGCAGCCTCGCCGATAAACTGGGCATTCACAAAAGTTCCCTTTCAAAACTACTATCAGCGCTCCAGGAGCGAGGCCTGATTGAAAGGGCACTTGGGGAAACCGATCGTCGGACGGAGCGGCTGACGCTCACTGATGCCGGAATTGCATTAGTCGAGCAGGTCCAGTCCAGAGCCGAAGAAATCGCGATAGCCCTTCTGGAACTACTCCCTGAAGAGCGACGGTCTCAATTTATCAGTTGCGTCCGCATGATCACATCAAATTATGTCCCAGTCGAAAGCGAGGTTGCAAGTAGTCATTCCCAGTCGTCGCACGAACCAACTGCTATTTGAAGGATGCTTTCGACAAGATTTCGCCAAAAGACTTACTCACCTCAACGACAGAGGGAAGGAGGCTACCAGTACCATTGCGGGGTAACATTTCGATGCCGCCGGTTTGGCTAGTAGTATGTACTTCGACCGGCTCCACACGGAGGATCTTTCCGCGACAAAGACACTCCTGTTAGTTCGCTAATCCAAGTGTACACTATCTGCTGCCGAAAGGGCATCCTCGGATGCCCTTTCTCTTTCCCCCCGCTTAGCGCAAATCCAGAGACCGTCCGCGAGCCGGAGAGTTGAAGCGGTTGATCAGGACAAGGAACCGCAATCGACACGAGCACTCGTCGGAGGAGCGTCACGGTTATCACCGGGGCCATTGTATCAGAGTCTAGGTTATTTTCATTTCGATCAAGTTTCCCTTACTATAGCTGTATACTCCTTTCAGACATGCGGTGCTAGAACAAGAACTCATAGAGCGAATCAGGGCAGACGATCCGCGGGCCTTCAAGGAACTGTTCGATTCCAACGTCACCCTGGTCCACAATGTCTGCTTCCGGATGCTCGGCAACCGTCAAGATGCGGAAGACGTGACGCAAGAGGTCTTCCTCGAAGTCTGCAAATCCCTCAAGCGGTTCCGATTCGAGTCGAAGCTCTCCACATGGTTCTATCGTATCGCTGTGAACCGCTCACTGAACCATCAACGCAAGAGAAAATTGGAACGATGGCTCTCACTCGACTTCGACTCGAACGACAAGAGCGACGAAGTCTTCGATGCACCTGGGATATCTGAAAACAGTCCTGACGGCGCGATGGAAAAGAAAGATACTGAACGCATTGTGCAAGCTGCTATTAACTCCCTCCCCGACCAGCAGCGACTCGCCCTGCTGCTGCACCGATACGAAGAGCTGTCATACGAGGAGATTGCGAAAGTCATGGGTGTCACCGTTGCCTCCGTGGAATCCCGATTACACCGGGCCAAGCAGGCTCTAGCCAAAAAGCTCCTTCCTTTCAAGAAAGAGCTATGAGACGACCGCAGGTTTCCAGAACAAACCGTGTCTAATTTCTAGAAAGGTGAACCAGGAATGATACACGAAGAGATTCAACAGCAACTGCTGCTCTACCTCGACGGTGAATTGCCGGACGAGGAAATGAGGCAAATCCGGGAGCACTTGTCCGCCTGTGCCGTCTGCGCCCAACGTCGGGACGAGCTTGCATCACTCTGGCAGTCTGAGCGCAGATTGGAGAAAGTGAAACCTTCTCCATTTCTTTGGACAAGGCTTCAGGCACGCATCAAGGAGTACGAGCAAACTCCAGCATTCGCTTGGGATTTGAAAAGAAGTATGCAGCAAATTCCATTGCGCCCGTTTCCTGCTCTGGCAGTAATTGCTGCGATCGTTGTGGGCATCTACATCGGCACGCCTCGTGAGCCTCAGAGAAATGCACGCGTTCAGGCGGTCAGTCAGTCCGTCGGTTCCGTTGATGAATTGGGACTTGACCAATTCGATGTGATTCCTCCCGGGGCGCTCGGCAGTACGCTGGTTAAGATATCAAAAACACAGAGGTGAGAGGCTGATATGAAGAGAACTATCGTTTACGCTGCAGCGATTATTTTAACTGTCGTCAATCTCGCAGCATTTGGCACGCTGCTCTATAACCGCTGGAGTAACGCTCAACCGTCACACCTGCCTGATCAACGCGATCAGCGGTTTGAGCAAATGAAACGAGAGCTGGCACTCTCGGCGAAACAAGCCGAACAACTCAACGTGTACCGTACGACGTTTCATGCCGAGCTTGACTCGCTTTCCACGCAGCTTGTCGCCGCACGGACACTGCTGGCACACGCTCTGTCAGAACAAAAGATGGACACGACCCGCACCAACAGCATTTTCGCTGACATTAGTCGCCTGCAATCGACTGCGCAAAGAAGGGTAATTTCCCATCTCCTGTCTGTCAAGAGCATGCTCAATTCTGAGCAGCAGACGAAATTCTTCGCTATCGTGCTGGAGCGATTTTCCTCTGCATCGGACCAGCCCCTGCCCGGACGACCGTCTCACTGAAACGCGTCCGCCCCAGCTCTCCCATCTGTTTTCGATACCCCCGCAGGTATTTGTTCCTGCTCGTGTCTAATCTTGAGAAGCACTTAACTGGAGCAACG
>Ga0315276_10005597_pt1 | contig 11579 bp, 10 predicted proteins | sample YL17G05_0_MG_FD_204542 | JGI IMG/M metagenome (GOLD analysis project Ga0315276, IMG submission 204542) | Sediment microbial communities from Yellowstone Lake, YNP, Wyoming, USA - YL17G05_0 | ecosystem: Environmental > Aquatic > Freshwater > Lake > Sediment | place: USA: Wyoming | collected... | reverse complement strand
TGCAGCGCTCGATCCGGTATACCCTGGACCGCCTCGGTCAGCATGACCTGCCGTTGATCGGCCGCGCTGACTGGAACGACTGCCTGAACCTGAACTGTTTCTCGGATACTCCCGGCCAATCCTTCCAGACCACGACCAACAAGGACGGCAAGGTTGCAGAAAGCGTCTTCATTGCAGGGTTGTTCGTACTGGCGGCAAAGGAGATGATCCCGATGGCCGCTCACCAGCAGGATGGCGGGCAGGCGAAACTGCTTGAGAAAGCCAACCGCAGGCTGGAGAAAGCCGTTCAGGAGGCGGGCTGGGATGGCGAGTGGTTCCGCCGTGCGTACGACGATTTCGGCAATCCGGTCGGTTCGAAGGATTGTAAGGAAGGTCAGATCTTCATCGAACCGCAGGGGATGTGCGTGATGGCCGGGCTGGGCGTGGAGGACGGGCGCGCTGCCAAGGCTCTGGACTCCGTTGCCGCCCGGCTGGCGACCACGCATGGCATTGTCCTGCTCCAGCCGCCGTTCACGCAGTATTATCTCCACCTGGGTGAGATCACCTCCTATCCCCCCGGATATAAAGAGAACGGCAGCGTTTTCCTGCACACCAACCCGTGGGTTATCATCGCCGAAGCGAAGCTTGGTCACGGCGACCGTGCCCACGAGTATTACTCGCGCACCAACCCTTCGGCGCGCGAACCCATCAGCGAGATCCACCGCTGCGAGCCGTACGTCTATCCCCAGATGATCGCCGGGAAGGATGCCGTGGCACCGGGCGAGGCCAAGAATTCTTGGCTGACAGGCGCGGCTGCCTGGCATTATGTTGCCATCACCCAGTGGATCCTGGGAATCCGGCCCACCTATGAGGGTCTGCAGATCGCCCCGGTCATCCCGGCGGCGTGGAACGGCTTCCAGGCGGTGCGCATCTACCGGGGTGTGCGTTACAACGTCGCGGTCGAGCGGAGCGGACCCGGCAGCAGCGTTTCCCTCGCAGTCGATGGACGCCTGGTGGAAGGGACACTCATCCCGCTACCGCCTGCCGGTACGGAAGAGGTCCATGTCACGGTGAAGGTGTCCTGATGCAGTACGGCTTCTTCGATGACAAAGCCCGGGAGTATGTCATCACCCGGCCCGATACGCCGCAGTCGTGGAGCAATTACCTGGGCTCCACCGAATACGGGGCGATCATCACCAACAACGCCGGGGGGTACGGCTTTTACCAGTCCGGTGCACGCGGCCGTTTCCTGCGCCTGCGCTTTAATAACGTCCCTCAGGATCAGCCGGGGCGTTATTTCTATCTGAGGGATAATGAGAACGGCGATTACTGGTCAGCCTCCTGGCAGCCGGTGGGGAAGCCGCTCGACCAGTACCGCTCCGTTTGCCGCCAAGGCACAGGCTACACGGTCATCGAATCCCACTATGCTGGGATCGCTTCAGAAACCACCTATTTTGTCCCGCTGGGGGGGACTTTCGAATACTGGTGTCTTAAGATCACGAACGAGAGCGACCGGCCGCGCCGGCTTTCGGCTTTCACCTTTTGCGAGTTCACCAACCAGTGGGATACCTTCCAGGATAGTGTCAACCTGCAGTACTCCCTCTTCATTATTAGAGGGGAGAAGACCGAAGACAACCTGCTGCGCATCGCCATCCAGGATAACCTGACGCCCGAGAGCGGGAGTTTTTTCATCCATGACATCGCGCGTCATTGTTGGATGGGACTGGTTGGCGCGCCTGTCGACGGATACGATACCAGCCGGGAGGCATTCCTCGGCCCGTACCGGGGGTATCACAACCCGCAGGTGGTGGAAAACGGGAGATGCACCGGCAGCAACGCGTACGGTGATAATGCCTGCGGCAGCCTGCAAACGAACCTGGCCCTCCAGCCCGGGGAGAGCCGGGAGATCCTGGTCATGCTCGGGATCGGCGATGCGCGCTCCACCGGCAGTAAAACGATGGCGGAGTTTGGCTCGCTGGAGCGTAGCGGATCCGAACTGGTCCGCCTAAAGGAACACTGGCATGCCAGGCTGGGCAGCCTGACGGTGGAGACACCCGACGAGGAGTTCAACCACACGGTCAATGTGTGGGGACTGTACAACTGCCTGGTGGCTTTTGCCTGGTCGCGCTCGGCCAGCCTGGTATACAACGGCGAACGCGACGGGCTGGGCTTCCGCGACTCGGTGCAGGACATCCTGGGCGTGGCTGCGGCTATCCCCGAGACGGCCCGGCAGCGGCTCGAGTTGATGCTTACCGGGCAGGTCTCCACTGGCGGGGCGATGCCGATCGTCAGACCATTCGAGCACAATCCTGGTCACGAAAAAGCCCCGACTCTGGAAGAGTACCGTTCGGATGACTGCCTGTGGTTTTTTAACGCCGTGCCGGCATACGTCAACGAAACCGGCGACCTGGATTTCTACAGCAGGGTGCTGCCCTATGCCGACCAGGGGGAAGCGACGGTGCTTGGTCACCTGCGCCGGGGGCTGGAATTCAATCTGGAGCGGACTGGCAGGCACGGTCTGCCCTGCGGCCTGGCGGCGGACTGGAACGATTGTCTCAAACTTGGCTACCACGGGGAAAGCCTTTTTGTGGCATTCCAGCTTCGGTTCGGGTTGACGGTCTACGCAGAGATCGCCGGGCGCTTGGGGAAGCCCGAAGAATCTGCCTGGGCGCTCGGGCAGAGGGAAACGCTGGATGCCAGCATCCAGGCCTGCGCCTGGGACGGCGGCTGGTTCATCTGGGCCATCGGGGAGGACGGCACGGTTTACGGCACACAGAGATCCGCCGAAGGACAGATCTACCTGAACACCCAGGCCTGGGCAGTGCTTAGCGGCGCCGCCGGGGCTGAACAGGCAGCCGGTTGCATGGACGCTGTCCACGGCAGGTTGGCGACACCGTTCGGATTGATGCTATCAGCCCCGCCGTTTGTAAAAATGCCGATCGACGTGATGCGGGCGGTGGTCTTCAACCCCGGAATCAAGGAGAACGCCGGGATCTTCAACCACACCCAGGGCTGGGGGGTGATGGCGGAATGCCTGCTGGGTCGCGGCGACCGGGCGTACGAGTATTATCACGCCGCCATGCCCGCCGCCTATAACCGCCATGCCGAAGTGCGCCAGTGCGAGCCTTACGTGCAGGGACAGACTACCTACTCGACCTATTCCCCGCGCCCCGGCAATACACGCACCTCCTGGCTGACCGGCGCGGCGGCCTGGTCATACTTCAGTGCAACGCAGTACATCCTGGGGCTGAGGCCCGAAATGGATGGCCTGCGAATTGACCCGTGCATCCCGTCCACCTGGAAAGGCTTTTCCGCAGTACGCAGATTCAGGGGCAGGGTGTTCCGCATTGCCGTCCACAACCCCGAGGCTGTTTGTAAAGGCGTGGTCAAAATGATCGTGAATTCGAAAGAGATCACGGGGAATCTCATCCCCCCTGGCCTGCCGGGAGAAGAACAGCAGGTGGAGATCTGGCTGGGGAAACAGCCATAAGGAGAGGAGAGGTTGACCTAGATGAAAAAGAATCAGGAAGGAAGGCCGATCCGGGTTGCGATCATCGGAACCTCGCCCCGTTCCAGTTATCTCTACGGGCCATTGCTGGCAGCCCTCCCCGATGAAGTGACCCTCGTCTCGGTGTGGGGGCGGAGTGAAGCCTCTGCCAGGAAACTTGGGGAAAACCTGGGTGTTCCCTGGTTCACAGGGATCGATAAACTGATCGAAGAGACGAAGCCTCAGATCGGCATCGTTTGTGTCGCCTACCACGCCAATGGGGAAGTGGGCCTGATGGCAGTCGAACATGGCTTGCACGTGTTGCTCGAAACGCCGATCGCACACAAATTGACTGAGGCGGATGCGATCATCGATGCCGCGCGCCGGCGCGGGATCAAGGTCGAAGTGGCGGAACAGTTCCACCGGCGACCGGTGGAGCAGTTGAAACTCAAGGCCATCGAGTCTGGATTGTTCGGACGGGTCTACACCGCGTTCAATGATTTTGCCGGTCACGGCTACCATGGTGTCAGCGTTTTGCGCAGTTACCTGGGTTTTGACCTCAAGCCTGTCCAGGTGGTTGGTGCCGTCCAGCACAATCCCCTGGCGCCTCACTGGTCCAGGCTGGCGGCTGAATATGGTCCGCGCGTGGAAGCGCAGGAACATGGCATCATCACCTTTGAGACCGGGCAATTGGGGATTTTTCACTGGACCGAAGTGGGCTACGACTCGGCTCTGCGCTGGTGGCGGAGTAGCCGGTTCCTGGCTGAAAAAGGGATGGGAATATCCGTCGGGGTGGGGATCGATACCGATGAACGCTGGTCATTGCTTTCGCCCGCTGGAGAGGCCCCGCAGTTCATTACCATCGAAAGGCAATTCGAAAGGGTAGATGGGGGAGCCCTGGCGGCGATGATCGCTCACACGGGAAACCCTGACCTTCCAGTAGTTCGCTGGGAAAATCCGTTCAAACCGAAAATCCAGGGGCACGGCGTCCAGTGGCACGATGACGAGATCGGGGTTGCCGGATGTCTGATGAGCCTGGTGAATGCGGTCCGGAATGATACCGCCCCCACCTATGGGGCCGAGCAGGCAAGGTTGGATCAGGAAATTATCCTTGCCATCCAAAGGTCGGCAAAAGGGAACGGCATTCCGGTGAAATTACCGCTGGACAGATCCGAAGAAGATTGAGCAAATCAGATTGTTTGCAATGGTGATCAAATGATGGCAGGGAAAACAGGCATAGGTTTCATTGGTTGCGGAAACGTCAGCAACCTCTATTTCAAGGTCGCCCGGACCTTTGAGAACCTGGAAGTGGTCGCCTGCGCCGATATTGACCTGGAACGCGCCAGGGTCCAGGCGGAAAAATATCACTTGCGGCGTGCCTGCACGGTGGAAGACCTGCTGGCTGATGCGGGGATCGAGATCGTGGTGAACCTGACTCCGCCCGGCGCCCATGCCCGGGTTGCGATTGCTGCCCTGGAAGCCGGCAAATCGGTCTACAACGAAAAGCCGCTGACGATCGAGCGCCAGGATGCAAAACAAATCCTGGAACTGGCTGAACGCAAGTCCCTGCTCGTCGGCTGCGCGCCGGACACCTTCCTGGGTGCCGGGCTGCAGACTTGCCGCAAACTGATCGACGAAGGCGCCATCGGAGAGCCGGTGGGCGCGGCCGCCTTCATACTCGGTCACGGGCCCGAAGCCTGGCACCCCGACCCGGATTTCTTCTACCAGCCCGGCGCGGGTCCGCTGTTCGACGTGGGACCATATTACCTGACCGCCCTGGTGACCCTGCTCGGCGCGGTGCGGCGCCTCACCGGCACCTCACGCATCTCGTTCCCCGAGCGCACCGTCGGCAGCGGTCCCAGGCGCGGCGAAAAGATCACCGTCCGCACCCCCACCCACATCGCGGGGATATTGGAATTCGCCTCCGGGCCGGTCGCCACGATCACCACCAGCTTCGACGTCTGGAAAAGCAATTTACCGTTCATTGAGATATACGGCAGCAAAGGCACGCTGGAGTTACCTGACCCCAACACCTTCGGCGGACCGGTCCGGCTATGGCGGACTGAAACCGATGGCTGGGAGGATGTGCCGCTGGTTCCGGGTTATACCGAGAACAGCCGCGGCCTGGGCGTCGCCGACATGGTCAGCGCCCTGCGGACCGGCAGGCCCCACCGGGCGAGCGGTCAACTGGCGTACCACGTACTCGACATCATGCACGCCATTCAGGAAGCAGCGCAGGCTGGGCGGCACATGGAGATAACCAGCCTCTGCGAACGCCCGGCAGCCTTCCCGGATGAGAAATTGGATTGATCCGGGTCGCATCAGGAATTGGCAGTACCACCATGGGAGAGGGGAAGTTTGGCAAGATGTGACTGGGCGGAAAAAGAAGCCAATCGTTCAAAATTGCGCGATAATACTATTAAGCAAGAGTATTCAGCGAAAGGGATACTATGGGCAAGAATCGAATCCCGTTAGTGGTTTGCCTGGCGGTCGCCTTCCTGGCTGCGTGCGGGCCATCCACTCAGGCCGCCCAGACGGCAGACGCAGAAACACGGGCGGCTATTCCCTCCTCGACCTTTACCCATGTCCCCCCGACAAATACGGCAACGGATGTGCCCACCCTGACTCTTTCGCCAACCCTGGATTTACTATCCCTTCAAGAGATTCTGAAAGAATTCCTTGTTCAGGAATCAGATCTGCCGCCCATGGCAAATTACACCGCGAACTTTCATTTACCCGCGTTGGTTTCCAACGAAATTAGTTCACAAACCATGGGTGCTGATGGGGCCGATTTCCTTGAAAAAACCGGGCGCATCGATGGATGGGAGGTCGATGTTGTTTTTGATGGAGATGCCAATCTTGGGATAACCCCGTTCATTCTATATAACCAGGCAGCCCTGTATGGCACCCTTGAAGGTGCACAACTGGCTATTGGTAAGTATTCTGATCTCTATGTCACAGAAAATGGATTTACCGAAACAAACAGCCCATTTATGAAAGGGGATGTAAGTCGGGCTTTTTATTTGAGATACCAGGAGCCTCCGGAAAGCAGCGGGTATTCATTGAAATACATTATCGTGTTCTCTTATCGAAATGTGGTGGTGACCTTGCAGGAAAGCGGGCTGGAACGGCCTATCGACCCGATCTTCATGGCGGATATTGCCCAAAGACTCCTCGACAGGCTTCAGGCATCGCCGCTGCTCAATCCGTGATCCCTGGCCCTCCAAAAGGACCGGCGTGCACAGGGGGTAGATAAAGAAACGAAGAGTGCTGACTGAATGTTACCGGAAATCCCTCCTCTATAAATCGACAAGTTATATTTCACCTTTATCGTTGTATAATGAAATTGCATCCTCCTTTTCTTTGCACGCGGAAGTCCTCCAATCAGGTTACATTGAAACCGCTGAGAACCCTCAGCGGTTTATATTTCAAAATAAGAGAGGAGAAATAGTGCCTCGTCTTTGTTACAGAATGAATGGTAGTTCGGACAATTTCATCCGATCCAATCATCTTGTGCTGTTTGCGTCGTATGTCTAGTCGACAATTGGAATCAGGCGGGAACCGCTTTACACCGGGGCGGTTTTCAATACCTGGGATCGCTTTTTCATAAGAAAGGAGACCTTTTCATGAAACTTAAATACTGGATGATCGCCAAGGCGATAGTCGTACTGATATTTGGGGTCGGCTTTGTTCTGGTCCCGGATCTATTGGCTGGGGTATACGGCATGGCCTTCGACCCTGTTGCAGCCTTGATGGCGCGCCTTTTTGGTGGCGCTTTCATCCTGGAGGCAATTGTGCTCTGGTATGCCAGGAACACGGACCGGGACGATGCTGCCTGTCGCGGGATCATGCTCGGAGTCGTTGTCAGCAATGCGATCGGCTTCATCGTTTGCCTGCTTGCCACGCTCGCCGGGACATGGAATGTACTCGGCTGGCTCTCGGTCGCACTGTACCTGGTATTTGGAACGGCTTTTGCGTATTTCCTTTTCTCGAAGAAGAAGTAGTGGGAGCGAAGCTAATAAAGTTAAACCCGGTGTGTCTGATAGAAGCGATCCCATAATATTTTTTTTGATTTATGTGACCGGAAAAGGTTGCGGAAGACGATCTGAATATTTTGAAGTATTTCTTATTCCCCAAGGCTTGTTACCGCTCGCAGCGAAACTCACCGCTCATCATTGCCTTCACAGGGAATTTCATGCTAACCCGGTTGTTGTTGTACCAGCAACCAGGCGTATTCAGGCTCAATTCTGCACGTCTGTACGCCGTGTCGTGCCGCCTGCTGATGGTAATAATTGCCTACCCCAATAGCCGCTCCCGAATGGCAGCCAGGTCATCCTTACTTGCCCCGCCCATGTTGAGGTAGTTCTCAATGGTAAGCCCTTCCAGTGTGCCGAGGATGGCCTCTTGCACAGAGGAATGCTCGCCCGCTAGGAGTGCGTCCCGCTCGGGATCGGCGCTCAGCTCGTAATCCGCAATGATATCATCCGGCGTAACATCAACAAGTGCGAGCAGTAACAGGGAAATAATGCCCGTACGATCATACCCGCGGATGCAATGGAAAAGAACACCACCCGGTTGAGCCTGGGCGATCGCAGAAATGACAGCAGCATGTCTCTCCGGCCACCGTCGAAGGGCATCCTTGAAATAGAGCGGTGTACCCCAGAGATTGCTGATTGCCCACTTCTGCAAAAATTCCTTGTCTGTTAAGTCTTCTATAGCTGCCTGGACCGTTACCAGATCAGGATAAGGTGACGTAAAGCCGAGCTCGTCTTCCGTCATGCCGACCGTGCGCAGCGTAATAATTGTGCGGATGCCATAGTCATACAGCGCTGACCATCCCGCCGCAGTGAGCCTGGCAGGTGTATCCGAGCGGACAATTGCTTTCCAGCGGGTGCTGCGGCCGTTGCCAGTGCTCAGACCACCGAGATCGCGAACATTGATGCATCCATCCCAGGCAAGAACCCGTTCATTCATTGACCAATGTCTCCTTTACACCAAAGGGATTATTATGCCTTTCGAAGAATATTTAAAGAAGCTATTTTTCTCTCACCTTGATCGCCAGATGCGAAGTCCTGCAGGTCGTATAAATAATACATGAAGCCGTCTTTTCCATATTTCTTTTCGGACCCATTGAGATAATTACTATCCATTGCGGCTGATACTACTTTTCCGATGATCAAGGAAGATATACCTTTTCCCGACAGGTCGTTATTGGAGTGGAATTTGCACTCCAGCGATAGAAATGCTTCCTGGATACGAGGTACGTTAATGCTGCGTGCCTGTTCTGGTGTAAAGCCGCCTGCGGCAATTTCATCCGTTTCTTCAGAATTTTCAGTGATTGTCTTATAACAGGCCTCAAAATAGTCGGCGCAGATGAAATTGATACAGAACTCTTGTGTACGAAGTATATTCTGATAAGTATGGGTTGTTTGAACTATTGGAGTGATCGCGAAATAGCCGCCACTATCTCCGCAAAATGAACTCCAGGATTGAAAGCAGGCATTCGATTTACCATTCTCTTTCAGCGTGGTAATAAGGAAAAGAGAGTGCGGGATGCCCAATGCCATATCAAAGTGTGAAAAAATTTTGAATTCCCCCGGCCACCGATCGATAAAATTATCGGGTTTCGCACAACCAATTTCAATTTTCATGATGTTCCTCATTCGTAAGAGCCGACTATTAAGTGGATTTTCTGCAAAATTTCCGGATAACAGGACAATTCCTTTTATTATACAGAATCAATCCATAAACTTTTCATTAATGCAAAAAAAATACCACGCTGTTTGGCTTACACATGGGTGGCGATGATGTACTTCCTGAAGAATGGTTCGTTTGGTCACAAACACAGGTTCAGTTCCAAGGTGGTATACAATTTTATATATTGGGGAAAAGTAGGCCCGGCAGGATTCGAATTTCGACCAGGCGTATTCAGGATCAATTCCAGTTTGGCTATATTATGACCCATACTTAATTGGCAACTGTGAGCCTAGCGGTTCAAAGTTTAAATCCTTTTAACACAGAATTTTCTGCCTGTCATTTGATAGTAACATAATCAAGAGATGAAAATAATCGAAATGCTCTCACCTTAGATCTTAGAGTCTTGGCTGATAACCCGCTTCCTCATCCAGTCGAGGTTTTTTTATGGGTTATTTCTCTACCAGATATACATTGTCGCAAATCTCATCACCATCCATTAATTTCTTTGTACTTCGGAATCCAAGCTTAGGATTATAAGATTTCACCCATGGTTCATCTCGAGCACAAATGATCAAGCCTAACTCAGGCTCACCCAGTTCCCGGAGTATCTCAGCGTACATGCACCGTGTAAATTCGTATCCTATGGCTGTCGTGGTATCGATCACGCGTTTCCAGCGATGTGTCCCAGCCGCCATGTGCTCGGCCATATTACAGAAATCTTGCAGATCCTTTTCAGGACTATCTGTCTTCTCACGTTTATCAAATTCTTGCTGACTTGCCATTTCCCGGATGACCTCCCGTGCCTCAGATCCAAAACGTTTCTCCATGGCATGTAGGATTTCTACAGCCAGGTCTAGAGAGACCATCATCTTTCTTCTAACAAAATCCAATACAGCCTCTTCGTTTTTCTTGCTTATGGGCTCAGGTAGAATTTCATTCAAACTGCCTTCCATAGTTTATATCTCCTCTCTGGCTTAATTTGGTGCGCCTGGTTGGAGTTGGACCTGTGACCAAGCGTATTCGGGTTCAAATCCAGTTAGGCTACATTCTACGCTTCATCTGGATACGGACTTCGAACCTGGCGATTCTAGGTTCTAAATATTTCACACCTGCGGTTGAGCAACGGCAACCTGACTGATTTTCCGCTCCAGTAGAATGCAGAGAACCAATCCAAGCGCCAACATGGCAACCATGCGCAAGATTTCAAGGTTATTTGAATAAGGCATGACCGTATTCACGGTGAAGTTGTTGACAAGATGCATCATGAATGCCGAAAGGATGCTGCGGTTGGTTTTGACATATACCCAGGTCATCATCATGGCAAGCCCGATGCTGTAAAGCATGAATGTCCAGAAACCTGCGAATTTGAAACCCATTTGTCCGTGCCAGGTCTGTGGCATAAAGAACAGCGGCAAATGCCAGATGCCCCAGATGATTCCAAGGATGAGCGAGCCGCGCAGAATGCCAAACCGTTTGAGCAACGGGTCGAGCGAGTAGCCGCGCCAGCCGAATTCTTCCGACCACGGTCCGGAGAGGAAACTCATGAAGAGCGCCATCGGGATGATCATGGGCGAAGCAATATAAGCTTTCAGGTTGGTCATACCGGGCAGGGAGTCACCCGTCAGCACATCCAACAAGATGATGAAAGCAAAAAGAAGCGGGATCGCAAAGAGGATAAATGCCCAATAAGGTAACTTGATCTGCTTGAAAGAGAAGGATCGCCGGAAGTAATCACGCCGCTGTTCCTTGTCGTAGGTGAACAGCACCATCAGCACGGCCACCCAACTTGGCGCTGATCCACCAATCAGGAGGAAGACCATCCCTGGCATGGTGTATGGATCCCAGCCTTTGAAAACGATCGTAAAGTAGGTAGCCCAGGTGGCGGCAAAGGTCGCCAGGAAGAACAGGATGAGATTGCGAGTTTCTTTATTCATCGAAAGGATTCCATTCAAAGAGTATGCGCTTCTATTATAAGTGGGCTCGGATGGAGTCGAACCAGCGACCAGGCGTATTCAAGCTCATTTCAAACTTGCGATAATTTGACCTTCATTTAGATTGCTGTTGGTAACCTGGTGCAATTCAAGCGGGTGAATCCAAGGCTTCAATTGCTACAAGAGAATTGAAGGAAGGTGAATTGTTCATCATCACCACCACTACCATCATTATCATCATCATCATCACCTCCACCATAACTATTATCACCACCATCATGACCATCAATAGGATTATGACCATGATGATGATAAAAACAATCAATTTTGATTTATCTTTGTGTAACACCTATGATAGACAAATAATTTTGTATAACACATTTTGTAATAAGTGTTATACAAATGCTAAGAGTTAATTAAATCATATAGTTTTTTAAAACGTAGAATTTCTGGTGTTCTTCCAGATGATTTCTTTAATACTTCTA
>Ga0315276_10005596_pt1 | contig 11579 bp, 5 predicted proteins | sample YL17G05_0_MG_FD_204542 | JGI IMG/M metagenome (GOLD analysis project Ga0315276, IMG submission 204542) | Sediment microbial communities from Yellowstone Lake, YNP, Wyoming, USA - YL17G05_0 | ecosystem: Environmental > Aquatic > Freshwater > Lake > Sediment | place: USA: Wyoming | collected... | reverse complement strand
AGGATGGGATCGATGGCATGCCGCGTAATTTCTGGGCTGAGATGGGACCCTCCTTTGTGTATGCCAACAAGATCGCCGGTTCACCTTATAAGACTTCTTATGGACCCGATACTACGGCGCTTGCTGTAGATCCTGCAAATGTTCCCGGCGGTCAACCGGTAAACCTGACGGGGACTGTCCTGGATCAGCGCTATTCGGGCGACCCGTTGCAACCCGTATCTGGAGCTGAATATTTCATCGATGCCCCGGGAGCAGACGGCACCGGTATCGCCATGTCAGCGACGGATGGTGCCTGGGGAGAAACCAATGAGCCCGTGGAAGCTGTCGTGGATACCGCAGGTCTTTCTGAAGGCAAACATTACATCCTGGTTCACGGATTGAATGACGATGGCTTCTGGGGACCCTTCACGGCTGTCTTTCTCAACATAACCACCCCCTCCTATGGCGTGATGCTTACACCCGAATCTGCTTCCGCCCAGGCTGATCCTGGTGTGATAGTTACTTATCCGATGCAGGTCAATAATATCGGCTTGAATGGTGATACCTATAATATTACCGTGACTAGCGTTTGGGAAACGAGCGCACCTGGAACCATCGGACCCATTGGACCGGGCGAGCATGCAACGTTTGATGTATCGGTGACGGTCCCTGCAGATGCTCTGAATGGAGAATCTGACGTTGCTACTATCACCGTCATTTCACAGTTCAACTCATCCTACACTGATTCGTCATCATTAACCACCACCGCCAACTTCTATGACCTTGCCTTGAGCCCGCCCACTGCGGATGCTAACGGTTATCCTGGTGGTCAGGTTGGATATATCCTGCATCTAACCAATTTAGGGAATACGACGGATAGCTTCGCTATCCAATCCACCAGCTTGTGGACGATCACCCTGCCATCCATGGTTGGACCTTTGGCGACGGGTGCCGGGATTGACATTAACGTCACCGTGGATGTCCCACCCACCGCTCTCCCAGGTGAGTTCGACACCGCCACGATCACAGCTACCTCACAAGCAGACGGAGTAAAAACCCAATCCTCCACGCTGACAACCACTGCGATCCAGGCTGGTCCATTCGTTGACCCTGCCAGTGACGAAGGTTCCGGAGACCCTGGCACACAGGTGGTTTACACACTCCAATTAACCAACCATAACTATGTTCCTGATACATTCGCGCTTAGCGTTGAAACAGGCTGGGGATTGGAATACCCGCTCACGGTTGGTCCTGTGCCTGCGGATGGAAGCACAAGTGTGCAGATCACCATTAATGTACCTGCGGATGCTGCAGGTGGTGCTAGCGATACCGCAGTAGTCTCCTTTACTTCCTCAATTCCAGATCTTCCGACCGCGACGGCTACTTTAGTCACATCTGCGAATAATATCTATAGTTTCCAGGCAGTTCCGGAAGTAGATACGTTGACGGGATATGGTAAAGGGACGACCGTAGAATATATCGTACTGGTCACCAACACTGGTAACATTGCGGATACATACAATATATATTCGTCAAGCGCTTGGACTGTGGATGTACAGGCACATGTCGGTCCGATCGCGAGAGCTCAAAGCGTATCTGTCACGGTCTTGGTGCACGTTCCATTCGATATCGCCATGGGTGATTCCAATACTGCCACAATTTCATTCATCTCCCAGGGTAACTCAACTGGTCATCAAGTGCACCTGGTTACCAACACATTCTGGTATAGCAATTACCTGCCTTTATCTCAGAGGCATTAGAATCACGAAAATCCAAACCCATCCAGACTTTCTTCTGACAAGATCAGGGGGATGGTCTGGAACCAAGAGGAGAATATGAATAGGAAAATCTTATCGTTGCTCGTACTTATTTCCATGCTGCTGGCGATGGTTTCCAGCGCCGCTGCTTCTTCAGTATCTGAAACACCGGAATCGCAACAATCTACCCCAACGCTAACTACTGTTGTTGTCTCAAGGGTTTATTTCACAACGCAAGATGAATTGAATAACCTTGCAGCTAGGTATGATATCCTGGAGGTTAATCATGAACAGGGATATGCCCTGATTATTCTCTCCCCAGAACAGTATGATGTTCTTCTCCAATCTGGGTATCGGATGGAAATTGACGAGAATAAAACCAAGTTGCTGAACCAACCTCATCAGGCTCTACCCGGCCAGGGACCAGATACCATCCCTGGTTTCCCTTGTTATCGCACTGTGGCAGAAACCTATCAAACGTTGCAGGATCTCACCAATTCTCATCCCGATATGGCTAGCCTGTTTAATATCGGGTCGAGCTGGGACCGTTTTCACAATGGATATCCAAACGGTTATGACATCCAGGCATTGCGTCTGACGAATGAGAGCTTTGGCAATGTTGCTTCCAAACCAACTTTCTTCCTCATGGCTGAGATTCATGCCCGTGAATATGTGACCACTGAAGCTGCGTTGCGCTATGCCGAGTATCTGATCAATAACTATAATGTTGATCCGGATATCACCTGGCTATTGGATTACTTTCGGGTATATATTGTCGTCTTGACCAATCCAGATGGACGGATAAAAGCCGAAGCGGGGCAGCTCTGGCGGAAAAATATCGATAATGATGATGGATGTACTGATCCTTACAGTTGGGGCACTGACCTGAATAGAAATAATAACTTCCACTGGAATGGAGGTGGCTCTAGCCCTTATCCATGTGATGAGACTTACCGCGGCCCGTCAGAAGCATCTGAACCTGAAACCCAGGCCATCGAAAATTTCGTTTCTTCGATCTTCCCCGATCAGCGTGGTCCGGGTGATACCGATCCGGCTCCGGATGATACCACCGGTGTTTTTATCACATTGCATAGCTATTCACAGGTCGTCCTATACCCATGGGGTTGGACATCAAGCCCAGCACCAAACATGACGGATTTAGCTACGCTTGGCAGGAAATTTGGTTTCTATAACGCGTACGAAGTATGTCAATCGAATTCCGGTTGCATGTATGCCACCAATGGAACCAGTGATGACTGGTCTTATGGGACTCTGGGAATTGCTTCGTATACTTTTGAAATGGGTACCACCTTTTTCGAATCGTGCAGCTCCTTCGAATCTACGACATATCCTAATAATCTACCCGCTTTGCTTTTTGCATTCAAAGCTGCGCGTCGTCCATATCAAAATCCCGCAGGTCCTGATTCGTCATATGTCAGCGCTTTACCAGCGGCTGCAAACCCCGGCGAGCCGGTACTATTGACCGCCACCGCTGATGATACTCATTACAATGGCGGTGAGCCAACTCAAAATATCGCAGAGGCACGCTTCAGTATTGATAATCCTTCCTGGATCACCGATACGGTCACCTACCCCATGTCTGCCAGTGATGGAAGCTTCAACACGAAGGTAGAAAACATCGAAGCGACCATCGATACAACCGGACTAACTGCGGGCAGACATACGATCTTCGTTGAAAGCAAGGATGTCAACAATAATTGGGGAGTACCCAGTTCAACCTTCCTTTACATCATTGAGCCTGGTGTTTCACCAGTAATTGAGGGATATGTACGCGAAGCTGGATCCAACATTCCACTGGCAGCTGATGTTACCGCAGGTTTATTCGCCACCACAACGGATCCGGCAACGGGCTATTACAGTATGACGGTGATCAGTGGCACGTACGATCTTGTGGCGGAAGCAGCGAATTTCTCGCCTGCTTATGCAAAAGGGGTCGTTGCTGAGAACTATCAAACGGTTCGGCAAGATTTCAGCCTCTATCCATACTGCTCGATTTTTACCGATGATGTTGAAAATGGGAACCAGGGCTGGACCGCGCAATCTCCATGGGCAATCACTGCAGAAACCTCCCATAGCCCAACCCATTCATGGACGGATAGTCCGGGTGGTAATTATAGTGATTACCGGGATATCTCACTGACGTCTCAAACCTTTGATTTTAGCGGGTATACCGGTATCTCCGTGAATTTCTGGCATAAATATGTTACCGAGCAAGGGTGGGACTTTGGCTATGTCGAATATAATTCCGGTGCGGGCTGGAATGCGGTTGCCAATTATGACGGTAATCAAACCAGCTGGATTCAAGAACAAGTACTGATTCCTGGGCTTGATGGACAGCCAAACGCGCAAATCCGCTTCCATTTCACGAGTGACTCAAATACGACAGCGGATGGGTGGCACATCGATGATATTGTGATCAATGGTGGCGGACCAAGTTGTGTATCCGACTTCCCACCTGATGCAGAATTTTCCAGTAACAGCCCAGTCGTGCTGGGTCAGCCGATCCAATTCACCAATTTAACCGCTGGTACTGCTCCTCTATCTTATGCATGGGACTTTGGCGATGGATCCGGCATATCAAATGAGGTCGATCCAACGTACACATATGCTTCAACGGGTACTTATGTAGTCTCCTTATTTGCTGAGAATTCGTTCGGAACGGATACTGTCACGCACACGGTGGTGATTTTACCTGTTGGGATAACCAGCGTTGTCCTCACTCAGGTGTCAGAAGGTCCCATCCTGCCGGACTTGTTAGTAGACTTCAGCGCAGACTTATCACCGGATGAGGCAGGCAAGCCTTACACCTACACGATTGACTTCGGGGATGGCACTGTCATCACAGATACTTCCAGCCTCGATCCGATCCTGTTTACCCATGCGTTCACTACGAGTGGCTGGCATACAGTGCATATCTTGGTAGGTAACGCTGGTATGACCGATCCAGTTACAGATGTGCTGGATGTTATGGTGTTATACAGGTATTTGTTACCATTAACTGCTAAATAAAGTAATTGGGTGCTGCAATTATCGGTTACAATTTGAAGCACCCAATCAAATTATATATACTGGAGGAGTTCATGAGCAAAGCAGCTTTACGCGAGCAACGCCGTGCCCAACGGCTCGCTAAACGAAATCGCCAACGTGTGATCATCGGGGTAATTATCTTGATTGTAGCTGTCGTTATTGGTTATTTTGTTTTTAGGGATTATAAGACCAGGACTGAAGCGGCAACAGCAACGCCGACGACCACGGCGAATACGACCTACCCGATCGGTACACTGGATACAACCCCTCCAGCACCCACTGCAAATGCTGTAACCACTGCCTCAGGTCTCATCTATGAAGACCTGCAGGTCGGAGACGGTGCTACCGCAAAAACCGGAGACACCGTGTCGGTCAATTATACGGGTTGGTTGGCGGATGGAACAAAGTTCGACTCATCGCTTGACCGGGGGACACCCTTAGAATTTACCCTGGGTGCCGGACAGGTCATCCCCGGTTGGGATGAAGGCGTGACCGGTATGAACGTGAATGGAACCCGTTTGCTGGTCATCCCACCTGAACTTGCCTATGGTGCTCAAGGCGCAGGGTCTACAATCCCCCCCAATTCGACCCTGACATTCGAAGTACAACTGGTGGCTATTAAATAGGAACTGGGCGTGCGTTTTGCACACGCCCAAATTGTCAAATATTCTCCATTTCACCTAGTGGGCTGTCCCTGTTGTTTTTTTGTGGACAGCCCTTTCCCTTAACATCCTGCGACGATCTTTTCTTTTAATACATTGCTTAGACGTTCTATTCCAATTTGGATCTGGTCTGGATTGGAGTATGAGAAATTAAGCCGCATGGTGTTTTTTCCACCCCCCAGCGCATAAAATGAAGTACCTGGGACGAATGCCACCTTGCGAGCCACAGCAGTTTTAAATAATTCGGTGGTATCCATTCCTTCAGGTAATACTCCCCACAGGAACAACCCACCCTGTGGCTTGGTCCATGTCACACCGGGCGGGAAAAGCTCCTCCATCGCGTCCAGCATGATGTTTCTTCGTTCGCCGTATGTGCGCCTGATCAACCAGATATGCCGGTCGAGGAAGCCTCCTCGTCCCACTTCAAAGGCTACGATCTGGTTAAAGGTCGCAGTGTGCAGGTCTGCTCCCTGCTTTGCCTGTACCAGCTTGCGGATCACCTGGGTGGGTGCGATTACCCAGGCGAGCCGTAATCCTGGAGCAAGGGTCTTGGAAAACGTGCTCAGATAGATCACGTTACCCCGATAATCAGTGCTGCCATTTCCCCGAAATTCGTTGTCCATGGAAACGATCGAGGGCAGGTTTTCTCCTTCATAACGCAGCTGACCGTAAGGGTCGTCCTCGATGATCGGTACCCCATATCGGTCGGCAATTTCAAGCAGTTCCTGCCTGCGCTCCCGTGATAATGTCACTCCAGTTGGATTTTGGAAATTCGGTAAGACGTAGATAAATTTAACCCCACTGCGCAAGGCGTTATCCAAGGCTTCGGTGACCATGCCGTTCTCGTCCATCGGGACGGTGACATATTCAGCGCCATATGCATTCCAGGCCTGCAAGGCTCCTAAATATGTAGGTTCCTCCACCAGGATGCGGTCGCCCGGATTGATGAATACTTTTCCAATAAGGTCCAGCGCTTGCTGGCTCCCGCTCGTGATCAGTATATTCTCTGCAGTCACACTGATACCATATCGCGCAGTGTGCCGGGCAATCATCTCGCGAAGCGGAAGGTATCCCTCGGTCGAGCCATATTGGAGTGCCTGTGCACCCCAATCTTTTAATACCTGCCCACAGGCTGCATTAAATTCTTCCACTGGAAATACCTCTGGTGCTGGCAATCCCCCAGCAAACGAGATCACTTCGGGGTCTTCGGTTAGCTTGAGTAATTCACGTATGGCAGAACTGGTCATGCGCTGAGTACGTTGGGCATAACGATGATCCCAAGGGGTTTCCATCGACTCACTCTCCTTTTATCGCTTTATTTATTGGTCAATAATTGGTCGTCATTTAAATGCTGTGATGTTGTTCCTATTTTATCTTATAGCTTTGGGAATCGACGTAGGATGTGAGCAGGTGAAGGAAGGATAACTCGCTCGCCTACCTGTAGTTGTCCCAGGATCTTACTGCTGTCCTTAGGGGCACCCTGATAGATATAAATAATAGTGCCCTTCTCAGAGGCCTTGGCTTCGACATACGCCTGCCCGGTCAGGTAGCCATCCTTATCCACAGCACAGCTGGTTACATGACCTATGACACGTCCACGCCAATCCACTACCGGATCACCCAGGTGCGCCATCCTCACTCCTTTTTCATCAAAACAAAAACGGACCAACGCACCTTTGCGTCCTTTTTCCTTCTCAAGAAATGCCTCACGGCCTACAAACCAGGGTTTATATGTCTTAATAAATTGGCCGAAACCTGCTTCAGCAACACCCAGATTAAGCTCGCCACCCATTTCGTGCCCATAAAGGGGTAATCCAGCTTCCGTGCGCAGCGAATCGCGTGCACCCAACCCGCAGGGTTTAAGCCCATCGGCAGCTCCGATCTCCAGGAGCGCATTAAAAAGATCATCTGCTCTGCCAGGGTGAACGAATATCTCGTATGAAAACTTTTCACCTGTATAGCCCGTGCGGGAAATGATCAGATCAAATCCACCGGCGGATACTTCACAAATTCGGGTTCGTTTGAGGTAGCGCATACAGCAACGCGTATCTTCATCACAGCCTAAACCCATCAGGATCTGTCTTGCGCGCGGACCCTGCAACGCGATGTCTACACGCATGTCGCTTCCTTCTTGGGGGTCTTTTAAATTTCGCAAGATAGCATTTCGCCCAAAAACCTTTGCCCAGGGTCGCTGGTTATCAACCAGCACTCGACCTTCCTTAACCGCATTCAACCATGCCCAATCCTTATCCGCATTGGCCGCATTCACCACCATCAGCATTTTCTCTTTTTGGCGTTTGTAAACGATCAGATCATCAATGACATTGGCGTCCGGATCGAGGAAATGGGTATAGCATGATTCGCCAACCGATAAATAGCTCACATCATTTGCCACCACACTGTCCAGGAAAGCCGGTCCATCCGGACCTTCAACTTGGAACACACCCATATGGGCAACGTCAAATAAACCCGCGGTCTGTCTGACTGCCAGGTGCTCTTCCATCACTGATGTATACCAAACGGGCATCTCCCAACCTGCATAGGAAATGATCTTCGCCCCCAGTTTTTTGTGCGTTTCATACATCGGGGTCCGTTTTAGGTTGGATTCACTTTCCCGCCAGGTAAATTTTTGTAGAGGCACGCCTTTCCCAATTTCCATGCCAATACAATACGGTTTCGGAACAAACGGGCTACCCGGCATCGGCAAAACAGGAATGCTATTGGAGACCTTCACAACCGTCAAGCCTGGTAATTTTTTCAGAACATCCTCATCAAAAGCCACATAACCATCCGAAAGGTCGCGTAACCAGGCTGCTACAATCCCTTGCATTTTAGTGGGAATAGTTAATTGGAATTGGTAGGCACTGATGCAGGTTAATGTTCCATCGACTGCCCCTTCGATTGTATTTAACCTGGTTGGCTGGCTTTCGCCTGGTTTTAATATTTCAATATCGCTGGTGAGCGCTTCACTCAAGAATAACCTTACACGCTCACCATATAAATCTAAAACCGACCAGTCACCATCGCCTGGTTTATCATCAAGATAATAAAAATGGGGGTATCCATGCTGGCTGGCAGAAAAATCGATGCCTGCTGATTCTGCCAGGGTCCTTACCCTCATTTTTCCTTCTTCCAGGGAGTGAAAATTCACCTTCGCCCGGCGGAGAAGACCCGTTGCACCCATCCGCCCATGGGGTTTGGTGGATAGCAGGATATCCCCGATGATATCAGCCAGCTGCGTCATTTCGGTTTCCTTGAATCCACGTTGAGTCACCCACGGTGTACCCATACGGATCCCTGACGGGTCAGCAGCCGATTCATCCCCCGGTATCGTATTGCGGTTGACCACGATCCCTGCAATGTCCAGGATACGCGAAGCCATATCTCCGGAGAGACCCGTCCCATCCGATCCAACCACCGTATTACATACCAGGTTCATCAAATGGGTATTTGTGCCACCATACGCGATCCGGAAACCACGCTGCCGAAGCCTCTCTGTGAATGTTGCACAATTGATTACCACCTGGTGTTGAAGTTGCCGGAATTGATCAGTCCTAGCGACCTTAAAAGCTACCGCCATGCCAGCATAAGAATTGACATGCGGACCTCCCTGCTCGCCAGGGAAAACCGCCCGGTCGATATCGCGGGACATTTTCTCGTCAAAAGTCAGGATGCAGGCCCCACGCGGACCACACAATGACTTATGGGTCGTAAAAGTGACCACATCCGCGTATCCAATGGGCGAGGGGTAAGCACCAGCCACTACCAGACCAGCGATATGGGCAATATCCGCAAATAGATATGCCCCCACCTCGTCTGCGATCCTTCTGAAGCGTGCCCAATCCGCTGCCCACGGGTATGAGGAATAACCTGCAATGATAAAGCGGGGTTTATGTGCTCGAGCCAGCTCTTCCACCGCATCATAATTGATCTGCTCAGTTTGTGGGTCCACAGAGTAGTGCACTGCATTGTAGTATTTCCCTGAGCGATTAACCGGTGATCCATGGGTGAGGTGGCCTCCATGCAGTAGGTCCATGCCCATGATGGTTGCACCAGGTTCTACCAGTGCGTGGTAAACCGCATTATTGGCTGGTGCACCCGAAAGTGGTTGGACATTTACATAGATATCATCCGCATCGATCCTATCATTGGCGAATAGTTCCGCACACCTGCGGCGAGCCAGCTCTTCAATGGTATCCGCATATTCCACCCCTTTATAATAGCGTTTATCAGAATAGCGCCGAAAATTCGCCAATCTGGCGGGGAAATCCAGGATTTCAGCCTCACTCATGCTGCGTGTTTCATCCCGAGGATAACCTTCCGCATAGATATTTTGGAATGCCGAAGATAATGCCTCACGCACAGCCATGGGTGCCTGGCTTTCGCTGGGGATCAGGATGAGCTTACGAAACTGTCTTTCAGATTCTAATTGGGTTAACTCATAAATAGCGGGATCCAGCTCAGCTAGATTTCCGCGGAACAGATAATCTTCCATTCGTGTCTCCTGGGTGCATTTTGAGTGTGATAACGAACAACTGAATTGTAGCCCTTTGGCGTGGTTGGGTCAAGTGCTCGAACCACAAACCAGCCCTTTACGCCTATTTTGGAAATGGATCAGTATTGAAGTTCAAAATTCACCTGATACTTCAACGGCTCCTTGTCAATGAAAAGCTTATAATTTTCGATGAACAGTGCTACAATGTCGGGAAGATAATTCCTTGCTGCAGTATGAGAGGTAAGAAACGTGTTTGGTGTTCGCCACAAGGAATGGTTTTCAGGTAAGGGCTCTTCATTGAAAACGTCCAACACAGCCCCGGCTATGGAACCCTGCCTCAATGCATGCACCAAAGAAGCTTCATCAAGAGCGTACCCACGGCCAACATTGATCAACCATGCCTTAGTGGGTAGCGATGATAAAAAGTCGGCATTGATTATCGCTCGGGTCTTCGGGGTGCCAGGCAGAGAACAGACCAGGTAATCGCAGTCAATTGCAAAATCAAGGATCGCATCCCCATGAAAATACCTGGATACATCCGGGCAACTTTCACTCCTTTGAGTATAGCCATGCACGCGCATCCCAAAGTGATGGGCAGTGGCTGCAAGATGAGATCCAATCGTGCCTACACCTAACAATCCAATTTGCTTGCCCTTTAAGGTACCCGCAGGACTCTCATCCCATTCGAAGTTAAGCTGAGACTGATAGCGTTGCAGAATACGGCGCTCGATCAATAACATGTATCCAAATACATATTCGGACATCATGGCGCTATAGACGTTTCGAGCGTTGGTAAGAACATAATCCTGACGCAAACCAGGAACCATTAATGGCTCTACCCCTGCCCAAGTGCTCTGAGACCATTGCAGATTTGGAAGCTGATTTATCACCTGGGCAACCATGGATGGTTCTCCAAATATTAGGTCACATCTCTTACCGAGATTAATTGCCTCCCCGGGATCATCACAGGCCTGGATGATTAATTTCGGTAATCCTTCAGCCTCGATCAATTGCTTATAGATTTCAAAATCTTTGGATAAGATAAGTAGCTGATTGTACTCAGGTCTAATTTTCATTTGCCTGTATGGCGGATGAATGTCTGACAAAATAGATCTCACACGCTTCATCGATCAATTCCTGAGTAAGGTGTATCTCCCGATCATCATAATTGCATACAGCTCGAATGATGGTTAACAAATCCCTCGGATGGACAGCTTGAAATTGCCGGTTATCATTTCGGTACCACTTTTCTATCAAATGATTAAAGCTTGCATCCTCAAAATAAATATCCATTTGCTGGCACACTTTGATAAAAATCCGTTTAAATTCTGCGTCGTTGGGATTAAAAATCCCAACTTTCATTTGAATTCTACGGAAAAAAGACTCATCCGCCAGATTATATGGGTCCAGATTGGTGCAGAAAATGATCAATGCTCGAAACGGGATGACCATAGTCTGTCCAGTGCGTAACCGTAGAAAATCCACCCCATTTTCCAAAGGCATGATCCACCGGTTGAGCAGATCAATTGGGCTGGCCTGTTGCCGACCAAAGTCATCGATCAGAAATACCCCCCCATTTGCTTTGAGCTGTAAAGGCGCTTCATAGAAATTCGCAAGTGGATCAAAGCGTAGATCGAG
>Ga0315276_10005595_pt1 | contig 11579 bp, 7 predicted proteins | sample YL17G05_0_MG_FD_204542 | JGI IMG/M metagenome (GOLD analysis project Ga0315276, IMG submission 204542) | Sediment microbial communities from Yellowstone Lake, YNP, Wyoming, USA - YL17G05_0 | ecosystem: Environmental > Aquatic > Freshwater > Lake > Sediment | place: USA: Wyoming | collected... | reverse complement strand
TATCGATAATTTTTAAGCAATTTAGAATACAGCGTATTTGTTTTTCATTGGCTTTGGCCGGGTCCAGGCATTGGACCATACTGTTTATTTCACGAAAGGGCGCCTCTCTTACCAGGTTCTCCAGCAGGGGCGGGAAGGGGACAGGCGAAAAATTTCCTCATTAAAAAAATTGCATTTTCCTGGTTTTTCGTATATTATTAAAGGATGAGTACGAAAAAAAATGACGTGTTCAAAATGGTCAGTGTGATGCTGAAAGATGGTCTGTCTATTAAAAAAGGGGTTTTGATATGTTAAGACAAATCGTATGGATGGGTTCTTCACTTAAAGATGTGAAAAAATTTCCTGAAACGGTAAAAGATGAAATCGGTTATATTCTCTATTTGGTGCAAAATGGAGAATATCATCGAAATATAAAACCCCTAATAGGGCTGTCCGGTGGAATTATGGAGATTATAAGCGATTATGATAAGGATACATATAGGGCTGTTTTTACCGCTAAATTGGGTAATGATATTTACGTACTCCACACATTTATGAAAAAATCTAAAAAGGGCAGCAAAATTCCAAACGAAGATTTAGAGGTTATAAATCAACGTTTTAAAAGAGCCCTGGAAATAGCAAAAAATAAAAGAGGTTAGAAAAATGGAAGACTATACGATAAGCTCAGGAAATGTTTTTGAAGATATGGGTTTTGCCGATGCGGAAGAAAAATTAGCAAAAGCAAAGCTTGCCGCTGTAATAAATAAGATCATTGAACAGAAGGATTTTACCGAAGCAGAAACCGCAAAAATTCTCGGTCTTAATCAACCGAAAATATCTGCTCTTAAGAATGGAAGATTAAAAGGCTTTTCCATCGAGTCGTTATTTTTTTTCCTGGAGGCGTTGGATCAGCATATTGAAATAACGATTACTCATAAATCAAAAACGAGCATAGAACCACGAATAAATGTCGCTTATGTATAAGGAGTCGGATGATTAGAGGACGGCCAAATTTCCCCCCCTATTTTTCCTGACTCCTGATCCCTTATTTCCTCTCTTCCGCGCTTCCCCGCTTCCGCGCTTCCTTTTTTTACTTCATCATTCATCATTCATCATTTTTTCCCCCCTGCGCGAAAGTGGTAAAGGGGTAAAGTGGAAAGTTATAACGACCTCGAAAGGCGAAAGCCGACAAAGACGTCGCGGAAGGCGGGGTGGAGGAGGTTGCGGAAAGCCGCCCGGCAATTCGGGGCGACGAGGATCCAACTGCCGCCGCGCAGCACCCGGTCCGAGCCGAACGAAGGACCCATTGGGTTCTCTTTGGGACTTTCCTTATAGTAGTTCTCGTCATACCAATCGGAACACCACTCCCACACGTTACCGGCCATATCCATACATCCGTAAGGACTTTTCCCGTCCGGGAATATTCCCACGGGGCTGGTGCGATTCAACCCACCTTCATACGAATTATACTTATTCTTATCGAACTTATCCCCCCAGGGGTATTGAAAACTGGCGCCGCGGCTGCCGCGCGCGGCTTTCTCCCACTGGGCTTCCGTGGGCAGACAATACCTATTTCCTGTTTTTTCACTCAACCAGGCCGCATAAGCGGCGGCTTCATACCAGCTTACCCCCACCACGGGAAAATTGGGACCATTCCATTTGCGGTCATGCCATAATCCCGGTTCGGAAATGTTTTCCTCTCGACGCCTTTGCCAACCTTCCGGCGTCCAGTACGCTTCATTGTCATAGCCGCCGTCCAGGATAAAGGCCTTAAACTCCGCGTTGGTGACCGGGTATTTCCCTATCATGTATTTATCCAGGTAAATCCGGCGCACCGGCTTCTCCTCTTTTTCCTTCTTTGATCCCCTGGTAAAATCGCCGGCGGGAACTTCTACCATGACAGGTTCGATGCTTCCGGGAACGGCGACGATACGGGAATCCCCCAATCCCCCAAGTAGCAAACCGGCCTGGAAACGTTCCTCTAAACCCGCATTGGATTCGATCACTTCCCGCAACCGTTCACAGACCCGCAAAACTACAGTTTCATCCCTACCGGCAGGTTGGAAATCATACAGCGCCTTGCCCGCCAATAAGAAATGGTTTTTGGCTAAAAACAATTCGACGATTTCATTACTTTTTTTCTTCCGGTCCAGGCTTACCAGGCCGGTATACAGCAGCAGCGCTTCCTCCCACCACCTGTCTTCAAGGTATTTGTCGCAATCCATCTCCATATATACCATGTATTTGGCGGCCAGGAACTCCTGGAAAGAGAGATGGGCAAAGCCGATTTCTCCATTGCCCCGGCGGTTGAACAATCCACACCCCGGCTCGATCTCATTAAACAGGTCCTCGATGCGCCGGTAATTACATGGGTCTTTTTCACCTATGACCCGGGGAACCGTTTCCGTTAATATTTTCAATGCGTCGCCCATATCCATGGATTTACGATTCTTCACCTGGTTCTCAAAAGCCAAACGCATCAAAAAACTTAAAATTATTTTTTCTTTCCCCGGTTGGGCAGGATCGTGAAAACGGCGATGAATAAGATTATCTATCACACGGTTATAAAGTTCGGCCCGCTGGTCCGGTATTCGTTTGCCATCTTTGTATAGGATACACATGGCGGTCAACAGCAGGGGATTCCGGATGAAAATCGAAATATGTTCATGCTGACGGATATCGGTTATCATACTTTGGGCGGTTATTTTTCCCAGGCCTTTGGCCTGGGCGGAAACGGCCCGGAACCATTTTTCGATAAAATCCGCGGCCCTGGGTTCATCCACCGGTTCGATATCCTGTAGATCGCAGCCGAACAAGGCATTAGCACGGCCTTCGATGCCGTGCGCACGCCCGGTTACCAGGAAATGGTTCTCTTTATGTTCGAACTGGAACTCTGCGATAATTGTCACCAGGTCATCGCGGAGAGTTTGCGGGACTTCATCGAGACCATCGATAAGGAAAAACGCTTTTCCCCGGGCAAGGTAATGTTCTACCACTTGCCAGGGCAGTCGGCATTTGCTCTTTTCCAGGTAGAGGGCCATTAGGTCCTCGAATATTATTTTTTTCCTGGTTTTTTGCAGTTCCTCATTGTAGATGAGCCAGAGATCTTTTAAAAATACCATTACCGGCAGCCGGTCCTTGAGCGGAGCCCGACAGTCGCCGTTGGTAATGGTATAAGCCAGGTGTTTGATTAAAGTGGTTTTTCCCATACCTGCCCCGCCCCGCAGCAAAACACGTTTTTTCCGGTCAATCAGCATTTCGATATCGATGTAGGATAGCTTTTGCTCGTCGGTTTTATCTTTTAAGGCCCCTATATGAGTAAGTACATCGGACATATCCCGGCCTTTTCTCATTTTTTCTTTGTAAGACGGATCAAGGGTTACGATGGGGATGTAGACTTCCGGGAGGCTTACGGTAATGACTTCCCCTTTCCCGGCCAGGAAATCGATGTCCATGGTGGAGTGAAACTCTTTTACCCACTCCTTATAGGCCTCGGGGATTTGCAAGGGTAAAGAAGTATCCCCGGTTTCCTTCATTTCTTTTGCAGGTACAGCGGACGTACTTAATTCAAAAAAAGGGCCATCCTGTTCTTCCCAGCGGTGGGTATCCGGGACAAACCTTAGCCGGTTCCTATCTTCCAGGCGGTAAGGCCAGACCTTAACGGTTAGTCCATGGCCGCTGAATTTTGCCTCGACAAATTGGAAGCCGATATAGTCTTCTTTATCTTTGGTATATGCGGCATTGGCCCCCAGGCAAATGCAAGAAAAGGATGGGTCGTTATAAATCCTGGCATTGTCCAGGTGCGAATGACCATGGAGAACTAACCGGCAATTGCTGAGAATTTCTCCTTCACATTTGCGGGTATCCTTTTCATACAGCCAATTGATGAGGGGGTGGTGCATTAATAGAATTTTATTTTTTTCACTGGACTGTTCCAGGGCCTTCATTAACTGGGGATAGCCCAGGGCAATCTTTAAATTTTCATTATCGCCGCCGGAGGCCCAACAACTGTTCAATCCCAAAAAAGAGACCCCATGGGATTTGTAATCTTTAGACCAGAAATAATCTTCTTCTCCCGGGTAAAGCCCTGGGGCCAATTCTTTTACGAAGTCCTTGAAATATTTAAATTTAACATGAACCGTATGCAGGAGGTGTTTTCGGCTTCCCAGGAAATCAGCGATCTTATCTTCCTCGATGATGTTTTCATAGATGGGAAAGCAGGGGTCCACTTCATCCCGGTCCACATCGTGGTTGCCCGGGACCACCAGGAATTCAGTTTCTTTCGGTAATTTTTCTTTGAGTTGTCCCAGGAACCCCTGCGCTTCGTCATACTCTTCTTTCTTCCCGGAAAAGGCAATGTCCCCGGTAATCGCCACGAAATCCGGGTTCCCCCGGTTTTTGACATGACCGGTTACGGCGTCGATCAGCCTTTGCTGTAACGCTCGACGAGATACATCATTGTCGTCGTCTTTTTTCTTTTTAAAATGGATGTCGGACAGGTGTAAAATAGTTATTTCACTCATGTATTCACCTTTTTAATATTAAATGTAAATAACATAAATAGAAAAAACTTTCAAGGTGGCAAGTAAAATAAACCGGCCGCCATTTTCGAGACAGCATGTCGCGTGTCCTACTAAGGGCGGCCGGCCGGTTATTTTTGGCCGGCGCATCGATGAACACCGGCGCCGGATAAAGACCTGGTCATTATTTTTGTACAGGCCCACGGTCCGTAAACGATGGGCATCGGACGCAAGAATGAACTCGAAAGGCGAAAGCCGACATTGTCGTCGCGGTTGGCGGGGTGGTTGTGGTTGCGGTAAGCCGCCCGGCAATTCGGGGCGTCGTTGATCCAACTGCCGCCGCGCAGCACCCGGTTCGAGCCGTATTCGGCCCTTATCCATCTAAAAAAGCGCATGAAATATCTTCCTTCGGAAATGATAAGTAGAGGCTATTTTTAAATGCGCCGCCATGCTGGCCAGGCAGCGGGAATAACGTTCCTCATCGATCTTTCCACTTTCAAAATCCTCTCCCCTGGCTTTTAATTTTTTCAGCCACCTTCTTTTATTTTCATTTTTTATTCGAATGAGGGCCGGGAAAACGCGAAAACCCAGGAAAGGAACGCCCGTAATGCTTGGGGCTATGAAGGTTGCTTTTTCTTTTAATTCCAGGCGCAACTGATACTTCAAATAAGCGGAAATGCTCGCTTTTAATTGGTGAAGGTTGCTTTTATCATTAGCAAATATTAAAAAATCGTCCATGTAACGTACATACCCTTTTACCTGGAGCTTATCCTTAATAAAATGATCCAGTTTATCCAGGTAAAAATTGGCAAAGTGCTGGCTGGTGAGGTTGCCGATAGGAATGCCGGTTTTCTCGCCGGCGGCGCTGTCGATAATGACATCCAGGAGCCACAAAAGGTCGAGGTCTTTGATTTTACGGGTCAACATCTCTTTCAGAACCCGATGATCGATGCTCTCAAAATATTTTCGGATATCGCATTTTAAGAAATAGTCATAGCGGCGGCAAAATTTTTGGGCGTTACGGATGGCGCGGTGGGTTCCTTTTCCTTCCCGGCAGGCATAGGAGTGATAAATATAGCTTTTTTCAAAAACCGGTTCCAGGAAATTGCATGCGGCGTGATGGACGACGCGGTCCCGGAATTCGGAAGCGCCTATTTTGCGGAGTTTAGGTACTTTTATAAAAAAATAGCGGATGGGACCGGGTACATATGTCTTCGCCCGGAGTTCTTTTTGGAGTGTTATTATTTCATTTTCCAGGTTGAAATAAAATGCGGCGGCCGGGTTCTTATGTTTCTTGCCTTTTAGGGCTTTTTGGGCGGCCGCCAACAGGTTTTCAAAGGATACTATTTTTTCAAAGAGGTTCCCATACCGTTTCATGGATACTGTCCTTCTTTCAACCAACCCCATACCATCTTTCCCACTTCATTTATTTGAATGGCCGCATATTGGTATTGCCGCGTGGAGATATATTTGAAATCATGGCTGATTCTTAGAAGTACCCGCAATTTTTCAATATGAAGGTTAATTTTTTTTAAGCCGGCCGGTCTTGCATTGCGGTCATATTTGCATACGATTATATTTTCCAGTATATCCAGCGCCAGGTTGTCTATCCGGGTGGTTATCGTAAACCGGGCTTTCTTGGGAAATTTATCCGTTGCCTGGAGTAACCATTTGAGGAAATCCACCCATTTCACAAATACCTGCAGTTCTTCAGCCATGTTGTCCCGTTATTGCGTCGGTTTTCAGAGGCAAACCAAAGGATTTAACGATTTGAATAATATCATTGCCGTATTTTTCTCTTTTTGCGTCGCCAACTCCTTCGATTTGCTGAAAGGCATTCAACGATACGGGTTGGGTAACGGCGATCCTGGCCAGTTGGAAATTAGTAAAAACGATATAGGGTGGGACGCCGTCTTTTCTGCCTTTTTCCGCGCGCCACTCCCTCAAACGATTGAAAAGGGGCCAATCGTTTTCGGTTAACAGTTCTTTATATCTTTCGTCTCTTTTCGCTTCACTTTTACCGGTTGTTATCGCGGCGACCCTGGCCGATGCCGGTGAATATTCCGCGATTACCGTCCAGTAGTGTTCGTTTTTATGTTCAAAGTACCGGCCAGTCCATCGGATCAATTCCTTATCGGCCAGGAAATGGACCAGGCCGGAATCGTTAAAACTTTCGAGACTATTCTCAAATTTAATCGTAAATACTTTTAACAATCGATTCCTCCAGCAACTTTTTTTACCGGAGTAATATTTTAAATGATATTTCAGTATTCGTCAATGTGAAAACTAAAAAAATTGGACTTGCGACTCTATACATATAGACGTTAGTGGGTGAAAGCGCGAAAGGGGTAAAGGGGTAAAGGGGAAAGGGGTTATAATAACCTCGAAAGGCGAAAGCCGACACTGCCGTCGCGGAAGGCGGGGCGGTTGCGGTCGCGGAAAGCCGCCCGGCAATCCGGGGCGACGAAGAGCCAACTGCCGCCGCGCAGCACCCGGAACGAGCCGCCCGAAGGCCCCACCGGGTTCTCTTTGGGACTTTCCTTATAATAATCTCCATCATACCAATCGGAACACCACTCCCACACGTTGCCGGCCATGTCCATGCATTCGTAAGGGCTTTTCCCGTCCGGGAATATACCCACGGGGCTGGTGCGATTCAACCCACTTTCATCGGAATTACATTTAGTATTATCGAACGTGTCGCCCCAGGGGTATACCAGACCATCGCGACCTCTTGCGGCTTTCTCCCACTGGGCTTCGGTGGGCAACCTATAATCCTTCCCTGTTTTGATGCTGAGCCACCGGGCATATGCGGCGGCTTCAAACCAGCTTACTGCAACCACCGGGAAATTGGGGCCATTCCATTTGCGGTCATGCCATAATCGCGGTTCGGAGATGTTTTCCTTTTGCCGCCACTGCCAGCCTTCCGACGTCCAGTAATCCTTCATGTCGTAGCCCTTATCAACGATAAACGCCCTGAATTCTTGATTGGTGACCGGGTATTTTCCCATTTGGAATTCAGTCAATTCAACCTGGTGAACCGGTTTCTCCCAATTATATTGCTCCGATCCCATGGTAAACTTACCCGCTGGAATGGGAATCATGGGGGGATTCAGCACATCGATGCGGGGGTCGCCCAATTGGCCCAGGATTTCCCCGGCTTCGACTCGCTCTTCCAAAGAGGCCGAAGCATCCGACTCGATTATGGCCAACAACTTCTTCACGGCCAGATCAACCGCGCCCCCTTCCCGTTTGGAAGCTTGAAAATCCCGCAAAGCTTTCGCGCCCAACAACTGGATACGCGGCAGGGGAGACTTTTCCACTATCTCGCATACGATATCGTTGCTGCGCTTTTTCATCTCCAGGTTCATCAAACCCAGGTAAAGTAATATGGTTTCTTTCCACCACCCGCTTTCCAGGTAGGGTTTGTAATCCATGTCCCGGTCCAGCATATGCCTGGCGGCCAGGAACTCCTGGAAAGACAAATGGGCAAACTCGATTTCCCCACTGCTGAGCCGGTTCAATAAACCGCAAACGGGTTCGATGCCGTTAAATAATTCTTCGATGCGCTTTTTACAAACGGAAACCGTCTCGCGCTCTCCCACCGGCCCGGGACAGTGTGCTTTTAATAGTTCCTTTGCATCGTAGGCTTCGATGCTCTTTATATTACGGGTCTGCATGAAAAAGGCCAGTTCCATGAGATATTCACGTACCTTGTTCTCTTTTTCCCTGTCCGCCGGGTCATGGAACCGGCGGTAAAGAAGATTGGCCACGATGCGGTCATAAAGATCGGCCCGCTGGTCCGGGATGCGTTTGCCGCCAACCATGTAAAACACGCAAAGGGCGGTCAAAAGGAGCGGGTTCCCGGTAAACAGGGCGGCGTGCTCGTGCAGGCGAATTTCCGATATCATATCCGCCGCGTTCATATCCGCCAATCCCTTTGCCTGGCCGGATACGGCCCGGAACCACCGGGTAATAAAATCCTCCGCTTTTTTTTCGCCCAGGGGTTCGATATCGCGGAGATATTTGCCAAAACAAAAACCGGCCTGTCCTTCGACGCCGTGGGGCCGGCCGGTGATTAAAAAGCGGTTCGCCCGGTAAGCATGTTGAAACTGATGCAGCAGGTCCACCAGGTGGTCCCGGTTCTCTTCCGGGACTTCGTCCAGTCCATCCAGTAAGAAAAACGCCCGGTCCCGCCCCAGGTAGGCTGCGATGGTTTCCATGGTTAACGGGCACTGGGCCTTTTTAAGGTATCCGGGCAGCAGCGCTTCAAAGGATATATTTTCCGCCCCGTCCCGCAGCGCATTTTTGTATACCGGCCAGAGGTCTTTCAGCAATATGATGACCGGCAGACAGCCCCGGAGGGGAACAAGCCCGGCGCCCTGGCTGAGACTGTAAGCCAGGTGTTTAATTACCGTGGTTTTCCCGGTCCCGGCATTGCCGCGCAGCAGTAAACAATTCCATTTCCCCAGCAATTCTTCGATATCGATGGTGGGCGGTACTTCCGAAGCTTTTCCTTCTTTCTCCTTATCCTTCCCTTTTAGCATTTTCTCATCCATGGGCTTATAGAAGGGGTTGGCCACTTCAAGAGAAATGTAAATCTCCGGGAGGCTAATGGTAACCGCCTCCCCTTTCCTGGCCAGTTGCTCCACCGGCAGGACCGAATGGAATTCCTTGATCCAATTTATATAATCCGCCGGGATTACCAGGGAAACAGGGGCGGTGGTCTTTCCTTTTCCCGGTGAAACAGGGGCCAGGGCAGCGATTTCAAAAAACGGGCGGCCATCCTGTCCGGCGTAGCGATTGTAGTCCGGGACGAATTCCTTGCGCCGGGGATCGAAAATATACGGCCATACTGTTGAAGTCGCCCCTTCCTTTGAAAAAGTGGCCTTTATGAATTGAAAACCCATAAAGCCGTTTTTATCGTTGGTGTAAGACGCATTAGCGCCCAGGCAAATGCAGGCATGGGCGGGGTCTTTAAACACCAGGGCATGATCCGAATGAGTATGGCCATGCAGCAGCAGGCGGCAATTTTTAAATAGTTCCTCCCGGCCGGTTTCCATATCTTTCAGCCAGTCGACGGGCGGATGATGCATTAAAATAATCTTAGCGGCATTATTTTCGACCTTTCCCAGTGCGCCCGTCAACTGGGGATATCCCAACGCAATATTGAAACGGTCCCCGTCCCCTTCGCATGCCCAGGCGCTGTTCAAGCCCAGGAACGCAATATTCTTCTCTTTACAATTCTTCACCCAGAAGTAATCCTCATTTGTCTGGTAAAGGCCGGGTGTTAAGCGGTCGCTAAATTCGCGATAGGCTTTGAATTTAATATTAATACAATCTTTCACTTTCTGTTCATTTTCCAAAAATTTATCGGTAAGGTCTTTCAGCACGATATATTGTTGCAAGGAGAAAAACTCATCTATTTGCTCCCTGTCTACGTCGTGGTTGCCGGGAACGGCCAGGAATTCGGTTCCTTTCGGCAATACCGCTTTAAGACCCGATAGAAAGGTAAACGCCTCGTCATACTCTTCTTTCATTCCTGAAAAGGCAATGTCCCCGGTAATCGCCACAAAATCCGGGTTCCCCTGTTTTGCGGCATGGTCGGTTACGGCATCGATCAACTTTTCCTGTACCTTTTGACGAAATGCTTTTGTTTTCTCGTCCTTCTTCTTCTTAAAATGGATGTCGGACAGGTGAAGAATCGTAATTTCACTCATGGCATTACCCCTTTTGATTTTAAATTCATGGTAAATAATACCGTACTGGGAAAAAAATTTCAAGCCTTTTTACACTGGCTTTGAAATCTAAAATTGTAGGGAACAGGCACTGCCTGTTCCAACGGGGCATTTGAGGAACAGGCAATGCCTGTTCCCTACCAATTTATTTTTGAAAAAATGGGGGGTTACCGGTAAAACAGTGTTTGCGCCGCGCGGCTTTGGTATAGTCGGAGGTCCGGTTAGTGGTTCCGCCGCGCGGCGGAAAGACATTTCAACTTCGGAACGTGTTAGCGCCGCGCGGCGGAGAGACACTTTCGATCCCTGACCATGTCAGCGCCGCGCGGCTTAATGACATTTCGGAATTGAAACGTGTCTCCGCCGCGCGGCGGAATGACTGTTTTAAGTTGAATCTATGTCAAAGCCGCACGGCGGAAAGACTGTTTTAAGTTGAATTAGTGTCAAAGCCGCGCGGCGGAACCACTCCTTTTAATCGATAAAAATTTGCTCTCCGCTCTCTAAAAGTAATTGATAGCCGTTCCTCATGAGGGCTTCGCCCACGCCCGGAGACCATGAAAACTTTTGCCACCAAGAGACGGCGCACCAAGGCACCAAGGTTTTTTTAATAATAACCTCTTGGTGTACCTTGGCGCCTTCGTGCCCTGGTGGCTATTTTCATAGCAGTGACAGGCTTGAAAATTAAACCCGTTTATATTATACTATTCCCATGATTCAAACAGCAAAGCGTTATTTCAATACCTCGGGACCGAACATCCCGGAAGAACACTACACCTTACCCAGGGAACAATTGATCCAAAAAGGAATAAACCTGGTAAAGAGTAACAGGTACTTAACCACCTGCGCGCCCCACCAGACCGGGAAATCCACTTATTTCTTACTTTTAGCTAAAGAACTCGAAAAAATAGGCTATCACCCAATATATATAAACCTGGAAAAATTTAAAAGCGCGACGGAGCAAATTCTCCTGGAATTCCTGGTCCATGAATTTAAACAGATTCTCGATATTCACATCTCTTTCCCCGGCAATGCATCGCCGACATTTCCCTGGTTTCACAGCCAGGTACTAAAAATAAAAGATAAACAAATCGTTTTTATTATCGATGAAATCGACGGGTTGAATGAAGATTTACTCGGACAATTTCTCCATACCATTCGAAATCTTTATCACTCCAGGGACGAGCACGTTTTTAAATCCATCATACTGATCAGTGTGATCAATATCGTGGGCGTGATCCAGGATAATGCCAGCCCCTTCAATATTGCCGATAACCTGGAAGTCCCCTACTTCACCGATGAAGAAACCTTCGAACTCCTCCACATGCACGAAGTGGATACCGGCCAG
>Ga0315276_10005594_pt1 | contig 11580 bp, 11 predicted proteins | sample YL17G05_0_MG_FD_204542 | JGI IMG/M metagenome (GOLD analysis project Ga0315276, IMG submission 204542) | Sediment microbial communities from Yellowstone Lake, YNP, Wyoming, USA - YL17G05_0 | ecosystem: Environmental > Aquatic > Freshwater > Lake > Sediment | place: USA: Wyoming | collected... | reverse complement strand
GGGCGTTGACGTACTTGAAGTAGGCGTCGGCGCCCCGGGAGACCGACGCGTACGGGGACGCGAGCCCCGTCAACGGTGCCGTGCCGCCGAGGAGAATGGTGCTCGAGGTGACGCCGGGGTCGGACGTACCGCGCGCCGTCCCGGCAAGTGCCGCCGTGGCCCCGAGAGCAAGCGACGCCACGAGCGCGAGGCACGCAAACGTCAGCTTCCGGTTCATCGTCGAGGCTCTCCTTCGGGGTCCGTGGTTGGAACGGGCCGAGCACGTCGCCCGATGGTAACCCCCGAGTGTTAGGGCTTCGGAAAGTCTTGCCCGCGCCGCACCAACTGCGTCACGCGCGAAACGAGGCCGGAGGCGCCACCGGGCAGCGCGAGCACGACGAGGATCAGGATCACACCGTAGACGACCGCCGGAGCACCCGGCTTCTTCGAGATGCTCTGCGTCCAGAGAGGCATGAACTGGATGAAGACGGCGCCGACGACGAGGCCCTTCAGGGAGCCGAGACCCCCGACCACCACCCCCACGAGCAGGAAGATCGAGAGCGCCACCGGAAACGTGTCGGGATTGACGTACGTCGTCGCGATCGCGAACATCGCGCCCGCCGCACCTGCGTAGGCTGCGCTGATTCCGAACGCGATCACCTTCATGCGCGTCAGGCTGACGCCCGACGACACGGCAGCCGTCTCGCTGTCACGCACGGCGCGAAACGCGCGACCCGTCCGCCCGCGCAAGATCAGCCAGGCGATCACGTAGCCGGCCAGCGCAAGCGTCCAGGCCAGGTAGTAGAGCCAGTTGTTGAAGTTCAGCTCGACCCCCGCGAGCCGCACGGGTGTCAACGATGCGGTCAGCTCCGGGGTGCCGAACAGGTTGACGCCGGAGCCGCCACCGGTGAATCCCTCGAACCTCTTGATCAGCTCGGGTGTGGCAACCGCGATCCCGAAGGTGGCCAGGGCGAGGTAGAGGCCCGAAAGGCGGGCGGCGGGAAAGCCGAAGAGCACTCCAGCCACGCCGGCCACGAGGATCGCAATCGGGATCGTGGCGATGTCCTTGACGCCGTGGTCGATCATCAGGATCGCCGTCGTGTAGCCCCCGATTGCCATGAACGCCCCGTGCCCGAGCGAGATCTGTCCCGTGTACCCGGTGAGAATGTCGAGGCCGATCAGGGCGATCAGGTAGATCCCCACATAGGAGAACTGCTGCGCACGGAAGTCGTTGACGAATGCGGGCAGCACCATCACGACCACGGCGAAAGCGACGAAGACGAGCAGGGTGCGAAGCGTGGTGCGGCTCATCAGACCTTCTTCACCTGAGGCGTCCCGAAGAGCCCGGCGGGCCGGAGGAGGAGCACGACGAGGATGACGAGGAGCGCCGCGGGCAACCGGAGCTCAGAGACGAAGTCGACATAGGCCCCGAGCAGGTTGAGGCCGACCCCGAGGATCAGCCCGCCGACGACCGCGCCGATCGGTGAGTCGATCCCGCCGAGCACGGCAGCCGCGAAGGCGTAGATCAGCACCGTCTGCATCATGTTCGGATCGAGGAATACGCTCGGTGCCGTCAGCACCCCGGCAGTCGCTCCGAGCACGGCGGCGAGCCCCCAGCCGAGCCCGAGCATCCAGGTCACCCTGATGCCGACGAGACGCGCCTCGGCCGGGTTCACTGCGGCCGCCCGGAGCGCGAGGCCGACCTTCGTGAACTGGAAGAACGCCCAGAGCACGACGACGGCCCCGAGGCAGACGGCGATCGTGCCGATGTCCCGATACGAGATCACGACCCCGTGAACATCGAGCGTCCCGCCCGGGAACGGGCTGTCGACCGCACGAATTTCGCCCGTCCAGATGAACGTCATCAGGCCGTTGAGGAGCAGGAGCAACCCGATCGTGACGATGACCACGCGGATCTGGGAGCCGCGCTCGACGGGGCGGATCACTGCCTGGTGAATGCCGATGCCTCCGACGAACGACACGAGCATGGTCACGGCGAACGCAGGCCAGTAGGAGACGCCGTGGTTCGCCGTCAACGTCCACAGGATGTACGTGGAGAACGTCGCCATCTCGCCCTGGGCGAAGTTGATCACGCCCGTCGCCCGATGGATCAGCACGAGCGCGAGCGCGAGCGCACCGTAGACACCGCCTGCGGCGAGGCCCGAGACGACCTGCTGGAAGAACACCGTCATCAGTAGCCCAGGTAGCTCCGTCGAACGGCCTCGTCGTCGCGCAGCTCGGCGCTCGACCCGGACACCGCCACCTTCCCGACCTCGAGCACGTATGCCGTCGCAGCGGCGTTGAGGGCGATGCGGGCGTCCTGCTCGACGACGAGCACGGTGAGCCCCTCCTTCTCGTTGAGCTCCCGCACGATGCGGAAGATCTCGCGCACGATCAGCGGCGCGAGACCGAGCGAGGGCTCGTCCAGCATCAGCAGCCGCGGCCTGCTCATCAGCGCCCGGGCGAGCGCGAGCATCTGCTGCTCGCCGCCCGAGAGCGTGCCGGCACGCTGCTCGCCGCGATCGCTGATCCAGGGGAAGTGGTCCGCCATCCTCTCGATGTCGGCCTTGACCGACCGTTCGCGGCGCGTGTAGGCGCCGAGCCGAAGGTTCTCGACGACCGACAGCTCGGTGAAGGTGCCCCGCCCCTCGGGGACGTGCGCGACGCCGGCTTTCGCAGCTGCCTCGGGCCCTCCGCGCAGCGGCTTGCCCGCGAGCAGGATCTCGCCACTGCGCCGGACGGTGCCCGAGACGGCGCGGAGCGTCGTCGTCTTGCCGGCGCCGTTGGCGCCGAGCACGGCGACGACCGCCCCTTCGGGCACGTCGATCGAGACGCCACGGAGCGCCTGCACGGGCCCATAGCGAGCCTCGACGTCGCGGAGCTCGAGCAGCGCGCTCATTCGTCGTCGTCACTTCCGAGATAGGCCTCGATCACATCCGGGTTCGCCCGCACGTCGTCCGGCGTTCCGTCGGCGATCTTGCGGCCGAAGCTCAGCACGTTCACGTGATCCGAGATCCGCATCACCAGGCTCATGTGGTGCTCGACGAGAAGCACTGTCAGCTCGTGGTCGTCGCGCAGCCGCAGGATGAAATCACCGAGCTCCTCCACCTCCTCGTGGTTGAGCCCACCGGCCGGCTCGTCCAACAGCAGCAGACGTGGCTTCGCGGCGAGTGCCCTCGCGATCTCGACTCGCTTCTGGATTCCGTACGGCAGCGCGGCCGCGAGCTGGTTGGCGCGGCCGCCGAGTCCGACGTAGTCGAGCGTTGCGCGTGCCTCCAGTTCCCCGACGCCACGACCCAGTGAATGGGCGCCGACGAGGACGTTCTCGAGCACGGACATCGACTTGAAGAGGTTGATGTTCTGGAAGGTGCGGGCGATTCCGCGTTCGACGATGCGGTGCGGAGGGGTCTCGAGCAGTGAGCGTCCGTCGAGCTCGAGCCGGCCACCGTCCGGTGTGTAGAGGCGCGTGATGACGTTGAACGCCGTCGTCTTCCCGGCGCCGTTCGGCCCGATCAGGCCGGAGATCTGCCCCACCTCGACGTCGAACGACACGCCGTCGAGGGCGACGATGCCCCCGAAGCGCAAGGTGATCTCCCGGACAGAGAGCAACGTCGCCACTGAATCCGGGAGGCTACTACGTCACGCGGCGGGATGTTCAAACGCTGCCCGGAGTTCGCTTGGGGTGTCTCCCCTGCTCTTCGGGAGACACCCCCGCCACAGAACCCGTCACCGGGCCGCCACTACGGAAGTCGCGGCGCCCAGAGACCCGCGAGACCGATCGCGGCTGCAAGGAGTGCGGCGGCGACGGCCACGAATGCGGCGGTCACCTCGTGCGGCTTCTCGGTCCTGGCGACGACGCGGCCGAGCCGGTCGTAGACGGCACCAAGCCCCTCGGCGTCGGTGGCCTCGAACGTCGCGGCGCCGGTCGTTTCCGCGATCCTGGCAAGCGTCGCCCGATCGGGAGGAACGGGGACGACGATCTCGGTGCCACCACGGTTGATCGTGACCGTGCCGGCGAGGGTTCCGAGCGCGATCGTGTAGACCGGAACGCCGGCCTGCTGCGCCAGTCGAGCACCGTCGTCCGGCTCCAGCACGCCACGCGTCTGGGAGCCGTCGGAGAGGAGGACGACCGCCCCGAGCGGGGGGCCACGGTCGAGGAGGGGTGCACCGTCGACCGACTCGCCCGCCACGGGGATGTTCTCACCGGTCGAAAGCTTCACCAGTTCGACGCCCCGTGCGACTGCGTCGCCGATGGCGGTGCCGTACCCGGGCGCCAGCGATGCGATCCCCGCCTTCAGTGCCTTTCGGTCGGTCGTCGGCGCAGTCACGACGACCGAGTCGTCGGCAAAGGCCACGAGCCCGACCTTGACCCGGCCCGGAACCGTGTCCGCGAACGCGGTGATCGCGGCACGCGCTGCTTCGAGCCGGCTCGGCGCCACGTCCGTGGCGTTCATGGAGACCGAGACGTCCACAACCAGGACGACCGTGGCCCGATCGGATGTACCGGCGAGCGGAAGCCGCGGGCGGGCAACGGCGACACAGAGCACTGCGATCGTGGTGAGCAGCAACCCGGCGACGAGGTGACGCTTCCAGCTCGACCGGCCGGCGATCGAGGCGAGCACCACGAGGTTGGGAAACGCGATCCCCTCTCGCAGCGGCCTGCGCTCGATCCACACGTAGCCGACGAGTGCGAGCAGCGGCACGACGAGCGTGACTAGGAGGAACGGCGAGCCGAAGGTCATCGTGTCCTCGCACAAATCGCCCGCACTTGCACCTCGGCCCGCGGGCCTGCGGCGTCCGTCGCCGTGACGCGAGCGACGACAGCGCCGTCGACGACAAACCGGCGCACGCTCACCGAACCGAGCTGCGTGTCTGACGGCTGCACCGTCTGGCGGAAAGCCGCGGCGGAGGTCGAGCCGACGAGCCGCGACCCGGCCGGGCAGACGACCCGAACCGTCTTCGACGGGGTCTGCAACCGGGCGTTGACGACGATGCTGCGGAGGGGCTGGGTCGGCTTGATGCCGGCCGTAGGCGTGGCGAGGCCGGTGAGGGCCCGGCCGCCACCGCCGCTCGTCGGGATGCACCCGATGAACGGCTGGAAGCTCGAAGCCCCACCCCCCACCCGCGCACGCTCGGCGTGGAAGACCGCACTGCGGCGAGTCGTCACGCCCGGGCCGACAGGGCTCCCCGGTTCGCCGCGGAACGCGACGTCGACGTCGCGGGCCGCCACGCGGGCATCGACGCCGCCGATGATGTACCCGGCGAGCGGGCACGCGAGCTCGTAGTCGACGCCTCCCGCGGGAACGACGACCCACGGGCCCGCGACCGGGAGGCAGACCCTGAGGCCGTCACACTCGTCGGCGCCGAAGGCCGGCCCGGCCACCAGGGCGGCAAGCGCCAGCCCGCCGACACTCGCCACGAGCGTGAGGCGCCTTCTCACAGCGGCCGCCTCGTCCACGCCAATGACAGGCCCGAGGCGACGAGGAGAAGCGAGACTCCCACGCCGGCGAACGCCGCCGTCACCTCACGCTCCTCGCGCCTCGTGCCGAGCCGGCTCCCGAGGTCGCGGTACACCTGCTGCAGGCGCTCCGCCGTGGGCGCAGCCGCGTACCGGCCACCGGTGATCCGTGCAACCTCTCGCAGCGTCCGGGCGTCCGGCGCGACCGTCACCCGCTCCTTGAGCCCGTTCGGGAGCGGCACCTCGACGACGGCCTCCCGAGTCCCGAGAGCAATCGTGTTGACCGGGATCCCGAGCTTGCGGGCCTCGGCGGCGGCCTCGAGCGGCGTCCTCCCGCCCGCGGTCTGCTCACCGTCCGACAGCAGCACCACGGTTGCAGGCGGAGCATCCTTCGGTGTCGGTTGCTCGGCGGTGAGACCGGGGCGCGCAGCCGCGACGGAGCGGTCGATCGCATCACCGATTGCCGTACCGGAAGCGAGCCGGATCTGGTCGAGCGCTGCCTGCGCCGCCGCGCGGTCGGTCGTCGCAGGGAGCACGAGGCTGGCCCGCGTCGAGAAGGAGACGATGCCGATGGAATAGCTCTTCGGTGCGACGGCGAGAAAGGTTCGGGCGGCGGTGAGCGCCGCAGCGAGTCTCGAGGGCTGGACGTCGGTCGCGGACATCGAGCGGGAGGTGTCGAGCGCGAGGATCACGGTCGCCTGCCGGCCGGGGAAGGACAGGTTTGCCCGGGGCCGCGCCACGCCCACGACGAGCGCAGTCAGGGCCACGAGTGCGAGAGCGAAGGGGAGGAGCCTCCGTCCCCGACGCGGGGCCGGTGAAGAGGCGGCGACGAGGGCCGGTGTCCCGAACCGGGCGCCCTGGGCCCTGCGGCGGCGCTCTCCGATCACGAGCAGCACGACGACCGCGGGAATCGCGAGCAGGCCGAGCAGTGCCAGCGGGGTCCCGAAGCTCATCGGCGCCTGCCCAGGTGCGAGGCAAGAGCGCGGAGCCAGTCCCCTTCGGTCGAGAGGACGACGTGCGAGGCGTGTGCGGCTGCGAGATCGTCGGCGACACCACGCCGCTCGCGGGCGGCTGCCTCCGCGAACCGCGCCCGCAGGTTCGCGTCGCCGGTGTCGACGCGGAGTCGCGCTCCGGTCTCCGGGTCGGCGAACCAGACCTCGCCGACATCGACGAGTTGCTCCTCCCGCGGATCGCGGATCTCGACGGCGAGGACGTCGTGGCGCGCGGAGAGGTCGACGAGTTGCGACCGCCAGTCGCGCGGGCCGCGGAAGTCGGAAATCACGGCAACGAGCGCCCGCTGGCGGGCAACTGCAGCGACGAGCGTCAGAGCGGGCGCTAGCTCCTGCGCCACGCCGCCGCCCTCGTCCTCGTCACCGAGCGCGAGCAGGAGGCCGACGAGGCCTGCCCGGCCCTGCCGCGGGGGCAGCGGAGATGGCGCACCGCTTCCGAACGAGGCGAGCCCGACGCGGTTCCCGCGGAGGCTCGCAGCGTGCCCGAGCGCGAGCGCGACGCCGAGCGCGACGTCGGCCTTGCGGCGGTCTGCCGTGCCGAACCCCATCGAGAGCGTCCGGTCGAGCACGACCCAGGTCACGAGAACGCGCTCGGCGAGTTGCACGCGAACGTGTGGTTCCCGGGTGCGGGCGGTCACGTTCCAGTCGATCTGCCGGACGTCGTCACCCGGTACGTACGGGCGCACCTGGGCGAGCTCGCTGCCACGGCCGAGCAGGTGCGAGCGATGCTCACCCGCGAGGAGGCCGTCGACCCGGCGACCGATCGAGAGCTCGAGCGCGCGGAGCAGCGGCTCCGGCATCGGCCCGGGGCCGGGGCGCTCCGGCGTCTCGACGACACCGAATGCCCGCAGTCGGCTCACGCTGCGACCGGCCTCCCGAGCTCGAGCGGCGGGGCGGCAACGCTCGCGAGAACCGCGTCGAGGACGTCGTCCGCCGTCCGCTGCTCGGCGAGCGCGCGGTAGGTGAGCACGAGGCGGTGACGGAGCGCGTCCTTGGCGAGCGACCGGAGGTCGGTGGCGAGCGCGTAGTCGCGGCCGTGGATCAGGGCGAGCGCCCGGGCGCTCTGCACGAGGGCGATCGGGCCGCGTGGGCTGGCGCCGTACTCGACCAGCCCAGCGAGGTCGGGCAAGCCGACCGCGTGCGGGTTCCGCGTCGCCTCGGCGAGCGAGACGGCGTAGGCCACGAGCGAGGGGTCGACGTAGACGTCGAGCACGGCCCGCTGCAGCTTCCGGAGCGACTCGAGCTCGAGCACCTGGCGCACGACCGCGGGGGCGACCAGCGAGCGCTGCACCACGGTCAGCTCCTCGTCGCGGCTCGGGTAGCCGACCACGACCTTCAGCATGAAGCGGTCGATCTGCGCCTCCGGGAGCGGGTACGTGCCCTCCGACTCGATCGGGTTCTGGGTCGCCATGACGAGGAACGGCTCGGGCACGAGGTGCGTGTCGTGGCCGATCGTCACCTGCCGCTCCTGCATCACCTCGAGCAGGGCCGATTGCACCTTCGCGGGTGCGCGGTTGATCTCGTCCGCGAGCAGGAAGTTGCAGAAAACAGGGCCTTCCTCGGTGTCGAAGCCACCGGTGTCGGGCCGGTAGATGCGGGTGCCGACGAGGTCGCTCGGCACGAGGTCCGGTGTGAACTGGATGCGGCGGAACGTGCCCCCGAGCACCGCCGCGGTCGTCTTGATCGTCAGCGTCTTCGCGAGGCCGGGCACTCCTTCGATCAGGAGGTGGCCTCCCGCGACGAGGCAGACGAGAACACGCTCGAGCATCTCGTCCTGGCCGGCGATGACCCGCTTGACCTCGACGAGGGCCTCCTCCAGCTGCGTGCGGTGGTCGGCGGACTCGGCCGCGGGCGGAATCTCGGGGGTGGACATCGGCTCCTCCTTCGCAGTGGCTTCGGCGCTCGAACCAGGGTAGACAGGGCGCTGCCGGCATGCGTGAATCCAGGGTTAAGGACAGGTGCACTGTCGACCGCCCACCAACCCTTCAGATGGTTGATCGATAATGGAGGCACGCACGGCTGGGGGCCTGCACGCGGCGCAGCGTGTCCGTCTCGATCAACACCAAGGCAACCAGCCTTCCTGCAGATCGAGCCGAACACGCTGCTTGGTGCAGACCCTCCCCGACACGCACCCCCATTATCGATCAACCATCTAGGATCAGCCCGTGGACCTCCGCGACACACCCGACGAGGAGCAGTTCCGCAACGAGCTCAGCTCCTGGCTCGAGGCGAACGTGCCGCCGGAGCTGCGCGGGCACCGTGGTGGGGCGGCGCGCTACTCGGACGATGCGATCCGTGACTGGAGTCGCGCGCTCTACGAGGCGGGCTACATCGGGCTCACCTGGCCGAAGGAGTACGGGGGCGGCGGCAAGCCGTACAGCTACCAGGCGATCTTCCTCGAGGAGTCGGCGCGCGCCGAGGCACCCCAGCACCTCGGCGTGATCGGGCTCGGAATGGCCGGGCCGACGATCATCGCGCTCGGGACCGAGGCCCAGAAGGCGCGCTACCTGCAGCCCCTCCTCTCCGCGGACGAGATCTGGTGCCAGGGCTTCTCGGAGCCCGACGCGGGATCCGACCTCTCCGCCGTGCGGACGAGCGCGCGGCTCGAGGGCTCGCACTTCGTCGTCGACGGCCAGAAGGTCTGGTCGTCGTACGCGCATATCGCCGACTGGTGCATCCTCGTCACGCGCAGCGATCCCGACTCGGAGCGGCACGCCGGGCTCACCTACCTGATCGTCGACATGAAGGCACCCGGTGTCGAGGTGCGGCCGCTGCGCCAGATCACCGGGGAGGCGGAGTTCAACGAGATCTTCTTCACCGGCGTCGAGGTGCCGCTCGAGAACGTGGTCGGCGACATCGGCGGCGGCTGGCAGGTGGCGATGACGACGTTGCTCCACGAGCGCGGGACGCTCGGTTTCGCGCTCACGGCCGCACTCGAGGTGATGGTGGGAAAGCTGATCGAGCTCGCCCGCGACCGCGGCGCGACACCGTTGCAGCGCGATGCGATCGCTCGCGAGTGGATCGAGCTCCAGGGGCTGCGCTACACCGCGTATCGCTCGCTGTCCGCACTGATGAAGACTGGGGTTCCCGGGCCGGAAGGATCGATTCTGAAGCAGCAGTGGTCCGAGGCAGCGCAGCGCCTGACGAAGCTCGCGCTCGAGCTGCTGGGCCCCGACGCGCAGCTCCTTGCCGACAACGCGCCCTACGCCGGCTACTGGCAGCACATGCAGCTCCGCAGCCGCGGCAACACGATCGAGGCGGGCACCTCGGAGATCCTGCGCAACATCATCGCCGAGCGCGTGCTCGGCCTGCCGAGGTCGCGGTAGTGGATTTCGCGTTCACGCCCGAGCAGGAGGAGCTCCGCACCCAGGCCAGGGCGTTCCTCTCGGCCCACCCCGACCCGTCCTGGCAGGAGCTCGCGGAGCTCGGCTGGACCGGGGTCTCCATCGCCGAGGCGGACGGCGGTGCCGGGCTCGGCTTCCTCGAGGAGGCGATCCTCTTCGAGGAGATGGGCCGCGCTCTCACCCACGCGCCGTACTGGTCGACGGTTGCCGTCATGCTTCCGGCGCTCCCGGCCGAGCTCCAGGCCGAGGTCGCGCGCGGCGAGGCGAGCTGGACGCTCGCTGCAGGCCCGCTCGTTCCCGATCTCGACACGGCGACCCGGATCGCCACCATCGGCGGCGACTCGATCTGGGAGCTCGACGGAGCCGAGCGGGAGGTGCTGCAGACGAACGACGAGACGCGGCCCCTCGGGGTCGTGTCAGGCGGTGAAGCGGGCCGCAAGCTCGCGAGCTCCGAGCTGCTGCCGCAGATCCGCACCCGCTCGCTGACCGCGTTGTCGCTCGAAGCCTGTGGCGTCGGATCCAGGGCGCTCGAGCTCGCCGTCGAGTACGCGAAGGAGCGCGAGCAGTTCGGCAAGCCGATCGGCACCTACCAGGCGATCTCGCATCCGCTCGCGACGACCCTGATGGAGCTCGAGCTCGGCCGGTCGCTTGCCCTCTTCGCGGCCTGGTGCATCGCAGAGGACGACCCGCGCGCACCGATAGCCGCGGCGGCCGCGAAGTCCCTCTGCGCAGACGCAGCCGTGGCTGCGTGCGAACGGTCGATCCAGGTGCACGGCGGGATCGGCTTCACCTGGGAGCACGTCCTGCACCGGCTCTACAAGCGGGCGCTCTGGATCCAGGCCTGGGAGGCCTCGGGTGCGCAGCTTCGCTCCGAAATCGCGGACCATCTTCTGGGAGGAGGAGCCTGATGGACGGGTTGATGATGGACTACCAGCTCAACGTGCCGGCGATCCTGCGTCGCGGCGACGAGCTGTTCGGCCACAGCGAGATCGTGAGCCGGCTGCCGGACAAGACCTGGCACCGCTACACGTACGCGGACTTCACACGCCGGGCGAAGCAGCTCGCCCTGGCGCTCCGCAACGAGCTCGGCCTGGTCGACGGTGACCGGGTCGGGACGTTCGCCTGGAACCACCACGAGCACCTCGAGACCTACGTCGGCGCGCCCGTCGGCGGGTTCGTCACGCACACCCTGAACCTGCGGCTCCACCCCGACGACCTCACCTATATCGCGACCCACGGCGGCGACCGTGTCCTGATCGCGGACAAGACGCTGTGGCCGCTCGTCGAAGCCTTCAAGGACCGGGTCGGCTTCGAGCACGTGATCGCAATCGGAGCCGGGCCGACGCCGGACGGCGCGATCGACTACGAGGATCTCCTCGCGACGCAGAACGCCGACGACTGGGAGTACCGGGATATCGACGAGCGCGCAGCGGCGGCGATGTGTTACACGAGCGGCACGACAGGTCAGCCGAAGGGCGTCGTCTACTCGCATCGCGCGATCGCGATCCACGCTCTGACGGCGAACACCCTGCTCGGGCTGAGCTGCGACGACGTCGCGCTGCCCGTCGTGCCGATGTTCCACGCGAACGCGTGGTGCTTCCCGTTCTCGTCGATTCTCGCCGGTGTCAAGCACGTCTACCCCGGGCCGCACCTCGACCCGATCTCGCTGCTCGAGGACTTCGAGAGCGAGAAGGTGACCGTCAGCGCCGGCGTGCCCACGATCTGGATGGGGATCCTGCAGGCCCTCGACGACAACCCGGGAGGCTGGGACCTCTCGGCGATGCGGACG
>Ga0315276_10005592_pt1 | contig 11581 bp, 9 predicted proteins | sample YL17G05_0_MG_FD_204542 | JGI IMG/M metagenome (GOLD analysis project Ga0315276, IMG submission 204542) | Sediment microbial communities from Yellowstone Lake, YNP, Wyoming, USA - YL17G05_0 | ecosystem: Environmental > Aquatic > Freshwater > Lake > Sediment | place: USA: Wyoming | collected... | reverse complement strand
TTATAAACCTTCCTCCACAAGTTCAAGAAATTTTCCACAAAAGGAATACCTTCGATCTCATCGAATTGTAAAATAATTTTTTTTCTCGGTTTTTCAGGTGTAAAGTTTTCTAGAAATTGATAGAACCTGAAATCTGGGGCATAATTTTTCCATTTTGCATCAAGATCACGATTGTATGTTGAGGGAATTTTATTTAAGAAAACCTCCATAAGCCATTGGAAAAAATATTCTTCCTTTTTGGGTGATATTTGAAAATCGAGATAAAGGCAATAGGCATTTTTAAATTCTTTTTTGATCTGTCTTAAAAAAGTTGTTTTCCCGATCTGCCTTACACCGAAGATGCCCCAGTACTCGCCATTTTTTATCCCGTTAATGACTCTAAGAAGATCATCGGTTCTATGAATGAGGACAAGTTTATCTTTATTGGGGTCCAGGGGACCTTTATATTTGAAAGGGATTTCGATGCTCATTTTATTCGTCTGTCTCCTTTATATGAATCTATTGCTTTATAAGACTTCTGCATCCTGGCCATTCTTTAATTATTCCCCCTTTTCTTTGTCAGCTTTTTTAAAAAATTTTTTAATTTCATAATGATTTCCTCCTCGATTTCTCCTTCATATGAGAGTAAAAAAGGTATAACAGGCAGCGTCACCTTTAACCTGTGTCTTATATCCAGTTTGGGATCACAAATCTTACCCAGGATACTCTCAGTATCTTTAATGGGAGAGTTTTCAGCATTTGCATGTAAGGATCCCTGGATTTTTTTTAACACATCTTCCATTTCTACTAATAGCCCGGCCATCTCGTCTTTTGAAAGCTTTTCTTTATCGATAAATTCCATCATTTGACGGACCAGCTCTGTCTGAGTCCGATCAAGTTTTTCCAGTATCGCAGCGATTATATTTTTTTCACTTTCTTCAAAGTGACCAACCACCGTCATTTGCAATTTAAAAAGGCCATCATGAAGGTTTAAGTGTTCTTTGATAATGAGATCTATTTTCCATTCAAGACTTTTTAAAATCTCGTGAAGCCCTTTAAGTAAATTATCGTAATGACCCGAAGTTGGTATATCGCGCAAAATAGAATATTCATCTTGATGTTTGGCGACCGCATTTTTTATGCGCAGGATTTCGTTTGCACTTTTGATTTCCCCGTAGAAATTTTTTTCAGACAGCCGATGATTTTCATAGTCGTCCACTAATTCCTGGTCAGTTAAGAGTTTTTCTTTTAGAGGCTGATATTGGAGGATGCTGGAGGCAGTGGAGTTTTCTGCCATATTTTCCAGTATCCCCTTTATAAATTCCCGGTATAGATTGTTTCTTATATCGCAAAAAGTGTCGCGTTCAATAATTGCCCCGGCCCCTAAAATAGAGAATTTTTTATTGGGGAAGTATTTTTTTTGTGCACCCCGAATAATGCTTCCGGCTAATTTATGTAATTCTTCATTGTGGGTTAAATCGTGCATCAACTTGTCCAGGCTTTGATTGGATGCAAATAAAACATTAATGGCATTTTCAACGTCTTTTTCAGAGATGTCTTCCTGTGATGCGATTGCCATGTCCACTAAAATATGGCATGCATGCTGGAGTATTTGCGGGTGACCGGATAGTTTTTCTTCCAGGTTTTCTTTGGCTTTCGCTTTAATTTTTATATTTAAGAGATTGATAGGCTCGGAAATCAATTTATCGATATCTTTATTTGAAAAGTCCTTGACGTAAAATATCTCTGCAACGTTAAACGGGGAGTTGGGGCTGGAAGTTACTTCAATAAGGTTTACTGAACCCGTCACGATGACAATATACCGGTTTAATTTCTTTTCATGGTATCGCCGATGATAGACTGCCCGCCACAAATGTAAAAACTCATTCAGAAAAGGAAATTCGTCAATATTGTCAAATAAGAGTATGATTTTCCGGGCATTATCTTCAGGTCTAAATTCGATAAGAAATTCAAGGAAGTCTAATTCCGGAGTGAACTTCCTTTTGTCATCGATATTCTCTATTTTCTCTGATGAGATTTCCTTTTTAAATTTATCCCTTAGACACTGATAAAAATCTTCTTTCCCTTCTGGATAAGAATCTTCAAAATCGCAATAGATATAATGGGAATGGGGAAGCCTGTTTTTAATCAGATGTAATAATGTCGTTTTTCCTATTTGTCTCGGTCCTAACAACGCCCAATAATCCCCCCTCCTTATGCCGGTTATAATATTTTTTACTTCTTCGCTTCGCGGGGCACATACCAGCTTATCTTTAACAGGGTCCAGGGGTTCTCTGTATTTATAAGGATTTCGTATCATTTTTTCAACTCCTTGACCAGTTTATCCTTAAAATCGTCGTCGATGAATTTCCTGAGAATCCCGGGAAAGAAAGAAAGAGCAAACGAATATTTATCCCTTCCTTCATCCACGAGGATGAATCTCATCACAAGGTTTCTTAAATTTTTATAAACCTCAGTCATAGGTATCTCTATCCCATACTTTACCAGTTTATTGGCGATTCCGTTTGTAGAGTATCTTTTCTTTCCCGGCTCCTCTTCTTCAGCCAATAAGATGAGTATAAGCTTATCGATATTCATTAAATTACTAAAAAACATATAAATCTCATCCATAATGTACTCTTCATAGGACGTGTTAAATAATCCCTCGATATCTTTCCTGGATATTGTCCGGCGAAGCTCTGTGTTTTCATGTTTATCGATCATTTCCACCAATTTTTTACAAAAAAATTGGAGTAAAATGGGATGGCAGGCCGTGTATTCTAGAAGAAGCTCTCTTATATCTTCATCCTCATAGTGAACGCCGATGCTTTCCAGGGGTTTAGTAATCAAAGCCAATGCTGCCTCTTTATCCAAAGGGGTCAGCCGAATTTCTTCATAGAAATTATAAGCCGGGTTTTCTATGTCTCTCCTTTGATGATACAGTTCTTTGAATCCCGAGAAAATAAATTGGCAATAACTTTTTTGGGAGACAGTGCGAAAAATACGCATTAATTTGAAATCGTTTTTTTTGTCAAATTCGATCAGCCCATCTATCTCGTCGAAAACAAATACGATTTTTTTATCCTTTTTAGAATTTGAAAGTTGCTGGATAATTTTAGGTAGATGAGAAATCCCACTGCCATGGAAAAATTTTCCAAAGCCGCTTTTTTGTTCAACTACTTTTTCAATTTCTACCAGCAACCTTTTCAGAAAAGGATTATAGCTTTTTACACTTGAAAAATCCAGGTCAAGATCCATGGAAATATAAATGGTATTGGGGGGGGGATTATCGGTTATCTTATGCAGTAACGAGGTTTTCCCAATCTTCCTGGCACCTACAATCGCATAACTTGTGTCGCTCGCTCGTGTTACCTGGTTGATAATGTTACTTCGGCCATAGAAGATCGCTTTTGCCGGTCCGGCAATTTTATATGGAGACACTTTTTGTAATGACAGGCGACTTAAAACGATTTTTCTGAAAACATCACGCGGGCTGGAGCTAAAAATTATTTTTTTTAGGTCGTCTTTATCGATTGCAATGAGATTCAGGTAGGTTTCCTTTACGATGTTTTCCACCATCTCAGATTTATTAAAATAGAAAAAAATGGACAATTTGGTTTGGGTATCCTCTGCCACAGAGGCGGCTATTCGTTCGATATTAAAAATATCATCCTCAGTCAATTCCGGCTTATCCTGGACAAAACAAATGGCTTCATTTAGTATTCCTATATTCAAACTCTTAATATCAAAGATGACATATTGTTCATGCGATTGAGGGTTGTTAATGATATTGAGGTTTAGTCGTTTAAACAGGTTTTCAAGAAGAGATTCAACATGGAATTGTCTAACATTCATTTGTTTTTGAACCGTGTTCTTCTTAAAAACATTCCATCGATATGCAACTTCTAAAGTGGCCTCCTTGTCTAGTGGCATTAGCTTTTCATCCGGTGTATTCCTGATTCCTTCGATAAGAGAGTCAAATTTGATTTTGTGCGCCAGGTATTCTATATTCTCAATAATAGTCTTCAGGAAGGGGTGCTCTTTTCTTATCCATTTCCCATACAATGGGATTTTAAAAGGGAATTGCGAAAAACGTTTTTCCGCCATCATATTGATATAACCAAAACCTTGAAGTTTGCGCAATTCGCCACGGATCTCTTCGCCGAAGATATCGTTCAATATTGAGTTTTCTTTAATAAAATAATAGTTTCCCTTTTGTTCGGTAACGTCTTCATCCGCTAAAGCTGCTGCAATTATTCGGCTTTCCAGTGATAATATTTTTTCCCAGGCATAAACAAATGCCGGCTTATTTTCGTTAAGAATTCGTTCTGCTGCTGCTTCGACATGTTCCTTCCGGCAAACATTTTCCCTCTTTTCGTTTAAAAGGTTTACCAGGTAATAACAAATCAATTGCTGGAAGTACAGGTTGTTACCGCACAGCCATATGATTTCCTTTATCGCTTCATCGCTGTATGCCAGTTTTTCTTTTACAGGTTCGCTAATCAGTTTCCTGATACTGTCTTCATCAAGGGATTCCTCGATGTTGATCGTATAGGTATTTTGCAAAAAATCATTAACTGCTTTGGATTTAGTTATATTAATGAGTTTATTATCGCCGGCAAGAATTAGTCCATAATTGGCCCAGTTTTTTTCGACCTTTTGAAAATGCTGTAAGACAGTTTCTATGACCTTTACGGGCACTTTTTCGAGTAGTTTATCAAATTCGTCAAGTATTAGCAGAAGGATTAAATCGCTGCTTACGACAGAGTCGAAGGTCAATAAGTAGATTTCCAGCGGGTTATCACTCGAATCTGTTTTTTTCAAAAACGCAGGTTTCTCAATTTTGCAGCCGCTTTTGATTAATTTGTCGATGATGTCTTTATAAATAGAGAGCATCAATTTTTCAGCATCGAGTTCAGTGTATTTTTTTGAATCCATGTAAACAGGTAGATACCTGTCTCCCAACATGTCTTTGTAATTGGCAATCCGTTTTAATGTGCTGCTTTTACCTGATCCCGGGTTACCCTGGAGGACAATGACTCGATTTTCCGTTTCCGATTCGAAAAACTCTTTGAACTGTTTGATTACATCCTCGTAATAGAACCACTCTCCAGACTCAAGATCGTATGGGCGATAAGGATTATCACTGTTTTTTTCATTCATATTTTTCACCTCTCAAAAAAATATAAAACCAACTTTCGGAAAGAAGCAAATCCGTGAATTTGATCTTCCACAAACCCCATTGTACATTTATTTCCATAATTCACGGTAATCCCCCATTAGCCTTTTCCAGTTTCATTTTTTGCCTTTTCGAAAACTTCGTCGATATTGCCGATCATATTAAAAAGCTGTTCGGGATAATCATCCATCCTCCCTTCTACAATGGCTTTGAACCCGGCGATTGTGTCCTTTAATTCAACGTATTTCCCCACCCAATTATAATAAGATGCCGCGATGAAAAACGGCTGGGTCATGAATTTTTGGATCTTCCTGGCGCGTTCTACTATGATCCTGTCTTCTTCCGACAACTCACTCATCCCTAACACAGCAATCATTTCTCTGAGTTCTTCATATTTTTGGAGGATTTTTCGCACATTCTCGGCCACCTCGTAGTGTTCATTTCCAACTTTTGTTGGGACAAGAATTTTAGAGGACGACGCCAGGGGATTTATCGAAGGGACAATACCCTTTGAAAAGAGTTCCCGGTCAAGCACCACCGCTGCATCGAGATGAGAGAATAGGGTTGCTACAGCAAGATCGGTAAAATCATCAGCGGGAAAGTAAATAGCCTGAACCGAAGTAATAGCGCCTTTTTTTGTTGATGCAATTCGCTCCTGGAGTCTTCCCAGTTCGCTAGCCAGGTGGGGCTGGTAGCCTAACGCCGAAGGCATATGTTCAAGGAGAGAAGAAACTTCCATCCCGGCCTGGATAAACCTGAAAATATTGTCAATGAAGAGCAGGATGTCTATACCTTCTTCATCACGGAGATATTCGGCCATGGTTAAAGCGGTTAATGCGGTGCGTAATCTTACTCCCGGGGGTTCATTCATTTGGCCAAAAACAAGAGCGGTTTTTTCCAGGAGTCCCAGGCGTGATAATTCAAAGTATGCAAGGTTACCCTCAAGTGTTCTTTCTCCAACTCCTGCAAATACTGAAAAACCGCCATGCTTAGTGGCGATATTGTGAATGAGTTCACCGATTATTGCGGTTTTCCCCACACCTGCACCGCCAAACAAACCTATTTTACCTCCTTTAACATAGGGACACATCAAATCGATTACTTTAATACCCGTTTCCAAAATTTCTACCTGGCTGGATGTATCTTCAAGAGATGGAGGCGGCCTGTGGATTGGCAGCCTTTTTTGTGAATAGATGCTTCCTTTATTGTCGATTGGCTCTCCCAGGACATTCAATATCCTTCCCAATACATTTCTTCCTACAGGAACAGAAATAGGGTTTCCTGTGTCTTCTACCATCATTCCTCTTTGAAGTTTGTCCGTAATCCCCATTGCAATCGATCGAACCGTGGATTCCCCGATATGAAGGGCAACTTCAAGAACCAATACTACTTCACATTGTTCATTTTTTACCTCCAGAGCATTCTGAATATTGGGCAATTTACTATCAACGAAGTTAACATCTACAATGGGCCCTGTTATCCGATAAATTTTTCCCCTGTTTGATATTTTATAATTATCGGCAAAATTCTCCTTAATAGGGTTGTAACAGGATGCTTCTTTCATTTGCTTTTTGTTTGACCGGACATTTTTGTTTGCGAATACAGGGCGTTTGCTATTGCACTTATTGTTTTAGCGCATCTTTCCTGCTGTTCCGTTGCATTACCGTATGAAATTGGTACTTTATCTTTTGGATACACGCCAATACTGTTGAGCCATGAAACATTTTCCCAATCGCATTTTTTCACAAGTACAGGGAAAATGATCGATCCTTCTTTTTCCTTTTGCTTTAAAATAATGGGAATTTCCTTTCTCATTATAAAATCAGACCTGAGAAAATTATCGGATATTAACAATATAATTACGTCTGCTCCCTTTAGACCCGCTTCCACTTCCGTATGCCAAATTTTACCTTGAATGATTGCTCCATCCAATGCAAAGTGATCTTCCCGGCAATTTAAATCCTTTAGATTTTTAGAAAATCGTTTCATTTCTTCTTCGTCTCGAGTGTGAGAAAAAATGAAAATTTTTGGTATTTTCGTTTTGTAAGGCGTCCCGACGTCAAGTAACCCTTTAAGAAAAGTTTTGTACAGTTCATTGCGAATAGAGCAGAAACCCTTTTCATCTTCAACAATAGCCCCGGCGCCCTCAATTGAAAAGTCTTTATAAGGGAAATATTCCTTTTTCTCACCTTTTAAGATTTCTCTGACAAGCTCTTCAAGTATATCAAACTTTAAATCCTCTCTTAAGGTATCAAAATTAAGGTTCTCCACAAATAATATCTTAAACACCTCATCAACTTCTTTTACAGTTATACACCTCTTTTTTAAGGTTGCTATCTCGAACAATTTGGAACATGTATGCTGAAGCAGTTGAGGGTGCCCTGATACCTGGGATATCAATTTTTCTATTGCGGGATTTTCAATTTCCATATGAAATTGGTTAAACGGATCGGTAATTAACCGTTCGGATTCAGCATTGGAAAAATCTTTTAAATAGTGAATTTTCGCAACGTTAAACGGTGCTGTCTTACCCACTGCTAAGTGAACCAGATCCACTGAACCTGTTATAAGAACTGAGTATTTATGCAGGATAGTCTTCCGGTATCGTTCGTGGTATACATTCCTCCATAAGCGTAAAAAAGTTCTCAGAGAGGGAATTTTTTCTATTTCATCGAAAAGCAAGACAATTTTCTTAACTTCAGCCTTAGGTTTAAAATTAAGTAAAAAATCAAAAAACCGTAATTCCGGTTGATAATCTTCTCCGCCACCACTTTCTTCTTGCAGCGACTCCGAAGGAATTTCCTCCTGAATTCGATTAATAAGCCATTTATAAAATTTTTCCTCTGAATCGGGTGCAATATCGAAATTAAAATAAGCATAGTGTCCTTCAGGGTACTCTTTTTCTATTTGCCGTAAAAAAGTAGTTTTTCCAATCTGCCTTGGGCCTAGAATTGCCCAATACTCATTTGAATTAATTCCTTTAATAATTTTTTTTACATCATCCTGCCTGGATACACACGCCAGTGAGTCTCTTACTGGATCTAAAGGACCAGTATACCGATATGGATTTCTGTTCATTTTCACCGTCCTATTTCAATGTTTCCTTTTGCATTTTTTTGAATTGTTATCATCATTCTATTTCCATTTTATATATTGAGAACCCAAAAATCACCTACCTGCTTTCCTATTCCAATGATTGTGTCTCTATACTGTCGATAGAATTTATCCAGGGTTTCGATACCATTGAGTTGTTGAACGTTATACTCGGGGGGAGAGTGAAGAGGTTGACCGAATATTAAATCATAAAGAATCCTCCTATAGTTTGTGATATTTAGACCTAAAAAACCCGGCACAAGAAAATAATACATCCGGGCCTTTAGAGTAGAGATCAAGGGCGGGAGCGCACCATGATCAGATAGTTTACCGGACATTATGAAAAAATCAGCCGGGGCAACAGGTTCCCCATAATATATTTCAATCATCTCCTGGGGGGAAGGTTCGCGGTTGGTGGATTTGTAAAAATCAATAATCAATTGGGGCATTTCCAATCCAGGTGTATTTTCCGACATGAATCCGAAAAAAAGGGTGTGCTTATCATGCGAGGCTGTTTTCTCAACCGCACGCATGATGCCTTCACCCATGTTAAGGCGATTGACATCGATTTTCTCCAACTGGGAGAGGTCGCCGTAGGCCTTCACACGGATGCCGTTTTCTTTGTAAAATTTTAACCACTCGTCACTTTCGAATATTTTACGGTAGGTAGCAGGGATGGTTATACTTTGAAACTTATTCTTTCTCAAGAGCAGTGAAGGGCCAAACAATGGGAAAAACAAGGTTTTAAGACCATGGCTAAAAAATATATTCAGCGACTCCTTAAGCGAATCGACAAAAATCCGGGCATATTCCTTGTAGAATTCTTCAGAAGTAGGAGACAAACGGGTTTGGCACATTACCAGGCGACGGTTTCCATCTGCTACAAAGATTCCAACTACCGGCTTATTTCTCTCCAGTACAATCCGTCGGATTTCTTCAGCCGGTAGTACCAGGAATTCTTCCCTGTCAATTTCAATCCTTTTATTCATTCTTAATCCGCTATAGCCTCTTAAGATTTCTATTTTAGATAATAATAAAAAAAAGTCAAGCGAAAACGTAAAAGATTTTAAGAAAATCGTTTGATCGTCTTTCGAGTCACCTTTGGGCGGCCCCTTCAGTGGCTGGAATAAAGACGACATTCACAGATTTTTTTCAATACTGCCCCCTGATCCCTGATCCCTAACTCCTTTTTTTCATCCCGGGAATACTGCATCCTTAAGAACGTTCGCCCGTTATGTTTTTTTCTTCGCGCCCCTTCGCGTTCTTCGCGGCTATTAATAAGAGGAAAGGTCATACCCCGCCTGCAACTTTTCCACCGTAATTGCATTTACCATCAACCGACCGATTAATCCAGGATTATTAAGATTGTATTCAACGATCAGCGTATAAATATTTTTATCATCCCTTGCATTCACAAGGGCCTTTCTCGAATTTTGAAAAAAATCCGCCAGGCTCCCGGTTTTATACAACATGGTTGGGCTCCTCCAAAACGGTTTCCGCCGACATTCCCGGCGCTACCGGCGACGCGGTCGCAATACCCGCGGCCTTATGATTCTCTTTAAACCTGTGGAAAGTGAGCAAAATTTCATATTTAAGAACAGGGACCTGTTCCATTTCCGTTACCAGTTCCTGGATTTCGGGCGGCAAGGCCGCCAGGGTATTATTGTAGTCTTTCTCCTTATAAAACATCGGCCCCTTGTCCAGGATCAACCAGTCCAACGAAACCCCCAGGTTATTCCCCAACCTGGCTAAAACGGTAAAATGAGGAAAAGATTTAGCGTTCTCGTATTTGTAATAGTTGGTTCGATAGGTACCGATTCGTTTCGTCATATCAACGGGTAAAAGCCCCAGGGTCTCGCGTATTTTTTTCAGCCGAAGGGCAATATCTTGCATAATTGTTTTTCTATTCATGGTTTCAACCTCTTCAATCTTTAGAAAATGGTATCTTACCACAAACTTTCTTAAAAAGAAAGAGGGTGAATAGTGAAAAATATACTGTTCCTATTTATTTTGTGTCCGATTGAGTTCTATTTGTATTCGATTGACTTCTATTTGTGTCTGATCAACTTCTGATCGTGTCTGATCGGCTTCTAGCTGTGTCTGATCAACTTCCGGTCGTGTCTGATTAATTTCTATTTGTGTCTGATCGAGTTTCGTTTGTGTCTGATTGACTTCTAAATGCATCTGTTTAACTTCTGTTTGAAACCGTTCGACTTCTATATTAGATTGATCAATTATTTCTTTATATAATTTTTCTTGTAGTTTGACCACTTTTGCTTCTTTTTTCTCCACTCCCAGGACTACTTCGATCTCTACTTGATTAGCAAGGTTTTTTTTGCATGCCCCCTAATCCCCTTTTTGTGTGTTTCGCGTGTTTCGCGGGCAACTTAGGAATATTGGGGACACACGAAAAAATATAAGCGGTTGACTAATCCCGGTAAATCGGTTAGAATGGTCCACTGGTAAATACCTTGCAAGGAGTTTCAATCATGTTCCTATTCCTCATTTTAGCGGTTTATTTTCTGCCTACAATCTATACATATGTGCGCCTGAAAAAATTGTTTTCCCGCCGCCTGTATAGAATACTGTTTACCCTCGGCTATATTATCTTCGCCCTGGGTTTTTTTATAGCGGAAATGATGTCCCATCGCGCCGACGCCAGCGCAGGCCCGGCGCGATATATAATCCCAATCGGTTATTATACCCTGCCTTACATGCTATACCTATTCCTACTGACCCTGCTTTCCGATATACTGCGCGGCGCGAACCGATTGCTGAAAATCGTTTCCACCGAAATCACCCGGGACCGTAAATTCCAGGCCGTTACTACCTGGATAATCTTTCTATTACCTGTACTCATCGTGGCCTTCGGCGCTGTCCATGTGAACACCATCCGGGTCAACGAATACCGAGTAACAGTGCCGCGAAAATCCGCCGTAATCGATCATCTAAAAATTGCCATGGCAGCGGATTTTCACCTGGGACAAATAACCGATAAAGAATTCCTGGAAAAATTTACCGACAAGGTCAATGCACTGCACCCCGATATCGTACTACTCCCCGGCGATATGGTCGAAGGCCACGGCGACGATGGAGAAACTTCGGAATTTGCACAGCACTTCCGACAAATCAAATCCAAATACGGCATTTACGCATCGCCGGGAAACCATGAATCCCACAGCCGAGACAATAAATTTAAATTTTTCTCCGACGCCGGCATTAACGTCCTGGCAGATTCAATTGTAACCATCGATAACTCCTTTTACCTGGTGGGCAGAAACGACGCCCATTCGAATAACCGAAAAACCATCGATGAATTGCTGGCGCAAT
>Ga0315276_10005591_pt1 | contig 11583 bp, 9 predicted proteins | sample YL17G05_0_MG_FD_204542 | JGI IMG/M metagenome (GOLD analysis project Ga0315276, IMG submission 204542) | Sediment microbial communities from Yellowstone Lake, YNP, Wyoming, USA - YL17G05_0 | ecosystem: Environmental > Aquatic > Freshwater > Lake > Sediment | place: USA: Wyoming | collected... | reverse complement strand
GGGCAGCTGCGCTGGATGATTATTGGTCCTTTATCATATTCATTTGTGCAGAAGTGCACGGTGCAGCCGCTTATTTTGCACCCCTTTGCGAGGACTGCCTCGTGGACGTGATGTCCCCACATGCCTTCTCCGCCAAAACTTGGCAGTAACGCCGGGTGTATGTTCATCACGCGGTTTTCATATCGAGGCGGTATTTTCCACAGGCAAAGCCAGCCGCCCTGGACGACAAGGTCAACATCTGCGGCAGCGAGATCCTCCTCTAGGCGTTTGCTGAATTCGTCAATACCGGAGAAGTCTTTTTTGCGGATGATTTTTACATTTAGTCCAGCAGCTTTTGCTTTTTCGACGCCGGCAGCGGTCGATAGCGAGCTTATTACGACAGCGACTTCAGCATTTAGCTGGCCCTTATTTATATATTCGAGAATATTCATTAATGTTGTGCCGCCGCCGCTAATCAGCACGCCAAGTCGAATTGGCTTTCTATTTTTTGCAGCCGACTTCTGTTGGACGCCGGGCCTGTTTTCAATGTCCTGTTCGAGGTTTAATGCCTGGTTAACGAGCTCGTCGGCCTGTTTGTTTTTATCTCTGGTGACGTGTTTGACTTTGCAGTCTTCAAATTCGTTGATTAAATCGACGGCTTGCCGGAAAAGCGGCCTGATTTGTTCGCTTTTCACTTTGTATTGGCCGTTAATCTGTTTTACGAGCAGTTCGCTGTCACTGAAAACCGTCAACCGTTTTGCGCCAATCTGTCTTGCAACTTCAAGAGCTTTTATAACGGCGGTATATTCAGCCACGTTATTTGTGGTCTGGCCGAGAAATAAAGCTTTGGATTGTATCTGGTTTCCGTTGGGGTCGGCCAGGATGAAGCCGGCAGCGGCCGGGCCAGGGTTGCCTCTGCTGCCGCCATCGGTGTAAACTGTGATTTGCTCTGTCTGCTCAGGCAATGTATTTACCCCTTAAGCTTTCTTACGAAAGCAGGAACGGCGCGGTGCCTGTTTCTCGAATCGATTAATCTTGTGAATCGCTAAGTACGAGTATCCTCGTGCAGCTTGGGCAACGAATTATATCATCCTTAGAGAGGAGCAGGTTGACCGACTCAGTGGTGATGCCCATAAAGCAGCCGCCGCAGCTATAGGCATCTGTTTTGTTCTCCTGTTTATCAACCACCGCTAATGCTTCGCCGTCGTATGTTTCTGCGACACGTTTGAAAACCTGCAGTTGTTCAGCCGGTATATCTTGCGTTTTCTTGTCCCATTCAGTCTGGATTGCTTCGATTTCGGCCTCGTATTTAGCTGCCATCACCTCGGCTTCTTTTCGGGTTTGCTCAAGCGCCTGTTTCCGCTCGTCTATCTGGTTCTGGATGTTTTGGCGTTCGGTTTCGTCTGCTTCGATGTCCTTCAACAGTTCCAGAATTTGGGTTTCGATTTTGGAATTGTCGGCCTTGGTTGTGTTAAGCTGGGTGAGGACTGCGGCGTATTCCTTGTTTGTTTTTGCGGCGTTAAGGTGGGCTCTTAACTTGGCTATTTCTTCATCTCTGGTCCGCAGTTCCAGTTCGAGGCGGTCGGACTGAATCTTGGTCAGTTGAATCTCTTCTTTTTTCGCTTCGTATGCATTTTGGAGGCTTCTGACGTGGTTTTCCGCAATGATTACGTTTCTTCTGCATCTTGCAAGTTTTGCTTTTGCTGCCCGCAGCTGGTTTTCAACGCTCTGAAGTTTTATAAGGGCATTTAATACAGGTCCCATTTACGTCCTTTGTCTTTCGTAATTTAGCCCCGCATTATGCTAATTTACATTTTAATGTGCAACAAAAATTTTTCTCTTTTTTTATTTTCGCAAAATAGCGTTATAATGGCAGGGTTATGAAAGAGCTTTTGAAAAAACTCATTCAGGCGGAAACAACGGCCAAAAAGGGCGAATTGGCTGCGGCAGAGATAATTTCAGATAAGCTTGGCCGGTCAGGAATAGATTGCCGAATAGATAGCTGGGACCATAACAGGGCAAATCTTATCGCACAAATAGCCTCTGCAGGCCGAAAAGGCGGACTCTTGTTTGTCTGCCATCTTGATGTTGTCGCCGCCGGCGGGGAAGGATGGAGCCATCCGCCTTTTGCAGGCGTCGAAAGCGGCGGTAAAATTTACGGCAGGGGCTCGATGGATATGAAGGGCGGAATCGCCGCGGCCGTTACCGCAATTCGAGAAATTGTAGATTCCAAGACCAAATTAAAAGGCGATATTATATTCGCTGCCCTTGCCGGTGAGGAAACCGATAGCTGCGGCGCAACCAGATTCGTCGGTAACCTCCCCCCTGCTTTCTTGCGAAAGCAAGAAGGGGGGCCGAAAATCGCAGGCGTGGTTGTCCCTGAACCGACGGCCTTTGATGTTGTCACCGCGCATCGCGGGATATTGTGGCTCGAAGTTAAAACTGCAGGTCGCGCCGCCCACAGCTCGACGCCGGAATTGGGCGTAAACGCGATAACCTCGATGAAAACTTTGTTGGGCGAGCTGGATAATTACAAGATTCGATTCCAGCCGCACAAGCGTTTGGGTAATTGCTCTATGAGCATCAATACAATCACCGGCGGCAAAGAAATTAATGTCGTCCCGGATGGATGCAGTATCAGCGTAGATATTCGCACTCTGCCGGGGCAAAATCACCGGGAAATAATCTCTGATTTCGAAAAAACCTTCACAAAATTGAAGCAAAAGAATCCTCAATTCGAGGCGTCTGTTTCTATCGTCCGAGAGGTAGGCGCGTTGGAGACCGACCCCAACTGCGATTTTGTCAAGGATTTCTGCTCTGTTGTAGGGGCAAGCGAAACCAAAGCCGTCGGCTTTACCACCGATGGGCCTCATTTTGCTTTGCTTGGCGCTCCAATTGTAATCTTCGGCCCCGGCAAGACGCAACTTGCCCATAAGCCGGATGAATATATCGACATCGCCGACGTGGAAAAGGCGGTTGAGTATTATAAAAAAACAATTTTGAAATTTTTGACCTGAGCAGAATGATTTTTGCCAGCGTTTTGTTGTTAGAGATAAAGGCTGAAGGAGGAGTAATCAGGAGAATCTACCTAAGACATGTATGGACAAACGCGAGATAAGAAAAATACTGGTCGGTGATTTTACAGTAAAAAAAATGGTTCTATCGCTTTTATTAATATACGCCTGCTTGCTGCTCTTTGTATATCTCTTTTCTGACCGGATAATCTTTTGCGGGCAAGGTCAAAGACCGAGTTACGAAGATGGGCCGGAGATTCTCAAGATTGAAACCAAAGACGGGGGAAAAATATCCGCACTTTATCTCTCGGAGCCGAACTCGGAATTCACCATACTCTATAGTCACGGCAACGCTGAAGATATCGGGGACATTCGCGAAGTTCTGGAGGCGTTTCGAAACAAGGGCTTTTCAGTGCTTGCTTATGACTACCGCGGTTACGGCACCAGTGATGGAACGCCCTCGGAAAAAACCGCTTATGAAGATATTGAAGCAGCTTATGAGTATCTGGTTGGGAAACTGGGATGTCCTCCCGAGCGAATTATCGCACTGGGAAGGTCGGTAGGCGGAGCGGTCGCGATGCACCTGGCCTGCAGGGAGAAACTGGCCGGTTTGATTCTCGAAGGCCCGTTTGTTACTGCTTTTCGCGTAGCAACACACGTTCCGCTTCTTCCTTTTGACAAATTCAGAAATATTGACAAGATTAAAGAAGTGCACTGTCCTATTCTTATAATTCACGGCAAAGATGACAGGATAGTTCCATTCTGGCATGGGAAAAAGCTTTTCGAAGCGGCAAATGAGCCAAAACTTAAATTTTGGGTCGATGAGGCAGGGCACAATGACCTGTTTTGGGTAGCGGGTCCCCGCTATTGGGATATTATCAAAGAGTTCACAGGTGTTATCCAGGCAAACAGGCAGAATTTAGTGAATAAAGGTTCGCCGAAGCCCTAAGCACATCGCTTGGGTCGAGCAGTAGTCAGAAACTAAACTGGTCTCTGAAGACGGTTTTAAAATCGTAAACATCATTGAAATCATCGATTGAATCGGTCGGCTGGACGCTCAGCCATTCGTGTTTTATCATCAGATAGACGATTTCGCCGAAATCGCGTGTCGTTTTTATGTTCCATTTGTTTAATACGAGCATTGCCAGTCTGCCCCATTTTTCGACAGCCAGGCGCCTCAATCCTTCGCAGAGATTTTGGCCGGTAACATGGTGCGGCTCGGTGGCAGCTTTTTTCGCGGCGTAGCCGAGCCCTTCATAAACGAACTTCATCGCCCCTGCGCTGAATCGGCCATCTTCCCTGGCAATTTCTTCTAACTTTTTTTTCATGATTTGTTTTTTAGTGCACGCTCTGTCCAGGGTTTGCACCAGCATCGACTGTGAGCATAAAGATATCTTTTCCGCCAGACCCAGATGCCAGAATCATCCCCTCCGATACTCCGAATTTCATTTTACGCGGCTGCAGGTTTGCGACACAAATAACCAGCTTTCCAACAAGCTGTTCGGGCTGATATGCCTGCGCGATGCCGGCAAAGACGTTTTTTGTTATACCGCCGATATCCAGTTCGAGGTGCAAAAGTTTGTCGGCGCCGGCTACCTTTTCGGCCTTTACAACTTTGGCGATTCGCAAATCAATCTTTGCAAAATCGTCGATGGAACATTGCGGCTTAATCGGCTCGGCTGGGACCCCCTTGTCTTCTGTCGAAGACAGAAAAGGGGGCGGTTTTGGGGTTTCTTTGCTTTCTTCTATCATCGCATTCACCTTTTCTTCGTCAACTCTTTCAACTAATCGCGGGTAATCGTTTATTTTGCAGTTTTCCAATACCGTTTCGACGTCCGCGAATTTTTGTTCTCCGACATTTAGAAATCCCTGCACCTTTTTGGCGTAACAGGGGAGGATAGGTTTTAAGTAAATCGTCAGGATTTTTACGGCGTTTATTATTGCCGTAAGGGTCGTTCGCGTTTTTTCAAGGTCGGTTTTTACGGTCGTCCAGGGCTGGTTTTGTTCGACGTACCGGTTTGCCTCGTCGGCCAGGGCGGTGATTGTTCGGACAGCAGAGGCATAGTTCAGGTTTTCATAGTTTTCTATAATTCCTGTTTTTTCTTCAGCGAGCTTTTTTATTAATTGCCTGCCCTGGTCGTCTAATCTGCCAAGCTGACTGTCAAATTTTTTTGTAATCATAGGAACTGAGCGAGAGGCAAGGTTGGCAAGTTTTCCTACCAAATCGGAATTGATTTTGTTTATAAAATCTTCTGTGCTCAAATCTATATCTTCGATGCCTCCGGCCAGCTTGCTCGCGTAGTAATATCTGAGGTATTCCGGATTAAGATACTTCAGATAGGTGCTTGCTTTAATAAATGTCCCGCGCGATTTACTCATTTTCTCGCCGTTGACGGTCAGGAAGCCGTGTATGAAAAGCTTGTCGGCGGTTTTGAAGCCGGCACCGATGAGCATTGCGGGCCAGAAAAGAGCGTGAAAATAGGTAATATCCTTGCCGATAAAGTGATAAAGCTCATATTCCGGGCTGTTCCAGAGCTTGTCGAAATCCAAAGCGTTCCTGTCGCAATAGTTTTTCGCCGAGGCCATATATCCGATGGGAGCATCCAGCCAGACATAGAAAAACTTGTTTTCCTCTCCGGGTATTTTAAAGCCGAAATAGGGTCCGTCCCTTGATATGTCCCAGTCTTTCAGACCTGTTTTGAACCACTCATCGAGTTTGTTTGCCACTGTTTGCTGAATATAACCCTTGGCGATGAGGCCCTTAAGTTTCCGCTCATAATTGGAGAGTTTGAAAAAGTAGTGTTCGCTTTCTTTGCGGACCGGTTTTGTCGAGCAGGTTGCGCAGCGTGGATTGATTAGGTCGGTGGATTGATAAGTTCCGCCGCAGACCTCACAGGAATCGCCGTACTGGTCTTCTGCGCCGCATCTGGGGCAGGTGCCGCGAATGAATCTATCCGGCAGGGACATCTTGCAGTTTTCGCACCAGGCCTGTTCGACATTTCGTTTGACGATTGAGCCGGCTTTATCGAGCGAGTCAAAGATGAACTCGCTAAAGTATTTATTTTCCGGTGAATGTGTTGTATAATAATTATCGAACTCCACGAAAAAGCCTGCAAAATCCGCGATGTGCTCTATGTGCATGCGTTCGATTAGCAGTTCGGCCGTTATACCAGCGGCGCGGGCGCTTATCATAACAGGCGTGCCGTGAGTGTCATCGGCGCAAAAGTACAGACATTCGTTGCCGCACATTTTCTGGAAGCGGACCCATATATCGGTTTGGAGGTATTCGACAAGGTGTCCTATGTGTATGGGACCGTTTGCATAGGGCAGGGCTGAGGTTACAACAATTTTGCGGGGCATAGCTTTTCCTTGACAACTACTGCTTTTGGCTTTCCTTGTCACCCGGACTTTCGTTATTTTGGGTATCGTCCTGCTCTTCTTTTTCCATGGCCGGTGCGGAAATTTTCTCAAGCTCCTCGACAGGGACTGCAATTTTTGTGCCGTCGCCTTGTTCTATCATAACCAGCTGGGTCAATATCTGGGTGTCGATGACTCTTCCCTGGCCTTGCGCGGTTTTTACAACAGTGTTCTTTCTCGGCAGACTGTTTTTAAGGTCGGTGTAGGTTTTGTCTTCATATCGCAGGCAGCATTTAAGCCGGCCGCAGTATCCGGAGATTTTTGAAGGGTCAAGTGTTGCCTTTTGCATTTTGGCCATTCGCATATTGACCGGTTTCAGCGCTTTAAGGAACCTTATGCAGCAGCATTCCTGTCCGCAGCTTTCTATGTCGCCGAGCAGCTTGGCCTCGTCTCGCGAGCCGATTTGTCGCATTTCGATTCTTGTCTGGTGTTCGCGTGCTATTCTCTTTACCAGTTCGCGGAAATCCACCCGGCCGTCAGACATAAAGTAGAAGATGAGGCGCTCTCCGCCGAATATGTGTTCTGCGTCGACTATTTTCATCGACAGGTGCAATTCCTTAACAAAACGCCTGCAGCATTTGAGTTCTTCTTCTGAGATTTTCCGCAGGTGCTTTTCTTCGCTTATATCATCAGCGGTTGCGTAACGAATGAATTTACCGGCCTCCTCGACAACAAGGTCGATTTCGCTGTCGCTGAAATATTTTTTAATTTGGTCCTGACTTAATCTGAATTGCCCCCCCCTATAAGGACAGGATTGGCCTACAATACGGCCTAATTCGAGGCCCTTGTCGGTTTTTACCACGACGCGGCTGGGCAGTTTGGGTATGTTGCTTTCGTGGTGCTCGAACCAGCCGAGCGTGTTCATTCGGCCGTAGCTGACCAGCATATATTTTTTGTTTTTTATCTGTTTGGGCTTTATTGCCGCGTAGTCTGTCATTTCAACTGCCTGTTTTTCGCGTTATTGCTGCTGTTTCTAAACCTTCATTGTATCAGAAACTACGAGATTTAACAATAGCTGTTCGAAAATAAGCTTCTCGTTGACGTTAGATTCAGTCCAGTGCATCGTTTTATAGGCATCGGCGATTTTTTCCGCTGATTGCTCGGCGTTGAAGCGATTGGCTATGTTTTTTATTTGCTCCTTTTGGTCGGAATTGATGAAGCTCTGCGACTCTGCAATGTTTAGTTTCATTGCATCATATAAGGCTGATATGATTATTTGAATAAGGGTTTTCTGTGCTCTGCGATTTAAATCTGTTTTGCTGGTGGCCTCGTCGAGCTCCTCCCAGGCCGCGGCGATTTTTTTGGCTTTATCCAAAAGCCGTTCGGCCAAGTCTAAGCAATCGGCCAATTTATACGTTGAAAGAGAGTTGAGTAATTCTTTTTTGATTTGGTAAAGATTTGCACCAGCCAGTTCAAGCTGGGCCCACCGGCAGCCCTGCCCTAAACTGCCCTGGGCCAGATGCGCGAAGTATTGGGCCTTTTCCCCATTCAGCCCCATCGCTTTCAGCTTATCGATTATCTTCTCCTGGTCTATTTGTGAGAATCGTATTATCCGGCACCTTGATTTGGTAGTGGGAAGAAGTCTTTCCATTCGGGTGCACAGCAGGATAATTGTGCAGTATGTAGGCGGCTCTTCGAGTACCTTCAGCAGACAGTTTTGCGACTCATCGTTCAATCGTTCCGCTTCGCTGATAACGAAGAATTTTTTTTGCGATAGCGTCGGTTTGATCGATACTTTTTCGATTATAAACTCCCGAACAACGTCGATTGGCAAGTCTACTGGCGGCGGTTTTCCTTTTCCCTCTCTCGTAAATTCACGCAGCTCCTTGTAGATAATGTTGAAATCGGGATGTGAGCCGGCTTCAAACAATCGGCAGGACTGGCAGGCGCCGCAGCTGTCGGCAACCCCCTTTTCCGTAACCGGATTTTTGCAGAGCAGCAGCCTAGACCATTCGCGGGCGGTCTTGAATTTACCGATGCCTTCGGCGCCGGCAAAAATGTATGCGTGAGGCATCTTATCTGCGGTGAAACCTCTTTGCAGAATTGAAATAGCCTTGTCCTGACAGAAAATTTCTTTGAGTGACATTGCAGGCTTAGAACATTTCTTCAACTATGTTTATTACTTGTTTGTGAACTATTTCAATATCTTCAGCGGCATCGATGACAACAAAATTCTTACGGCCTTCGGCTAATTTAAGAAATCCTTCGCGGACTTTTTTGTGATAGCTGTCGCCTTTTTGCTCCATTCTGTCGAGTTGCTTTTTCAGTCTTTTCGCCGCTGTTTCCAAATCGACATCGAGGATTACTGTCAAATCAGGCCAGGGTCTTTCGAGGCAGCCTTCTGCCATTTTTGCGACCATTTCCATTGTAAGTCCACCGGCAAAGCCCTGATAAGCGCATGTGCTTGAGAGCCACCTGTCGATAACGACGCATTTATTTTGTTTTAGGGCCGGTTCTATTTTCTCCTGCCAGAGCTGAACTCTTGCCGCCATATAGAGCATCACTTCTGTTTCTGTGCCCATTGCGATATGCTCTGGGTTGAGCAGGATTTGCCGAATTTTTTCGCCGATAGCCGTTCCGCCGGGCTCACGGAAGGTCTCAACCGCAACACCCTGCTTTTTCAGCCAATCAACCAGTAACTTTGTTTGTGTAGTCTTCCCGCAGCCATCGGGACCATCGATAACAATAAATTTACCTGATAATCTATTCTTCACTTAATCACCGGAGATTTCTATTTTGCCAGTTGGAAGTTTTCTTCGCCGATGAGCTGTCGCATCTTTCTGCAGAATTCGAGGTCGGGATTGACGGAAAGCTCTCTGTCGGCGGCTGCATAGACTCGGCCTTTATCGGTTTTTACCGCTACATAAACCGGGCTTTGTCCCCTGTGATGCTGGCAAATGCTTTTTATTGCCGCCATCTTTTCTTTGGTGACGTCTTTGGCGTCTAATCTTATCTTTACTTTCGCAGCTAATTTTTCTCTGACCTGTTCAAGAGCTATAAGTTCCGCGGCGATGATGTTCGGTTTTTCCCTTCTGTAATCGAGTTTTCCCTTTACAAAGATAATGGCATCCTTGACCAGCAGCTCTGCGAAACCATTGAGCACATCCGGGAACATAACAACTTCGACCTGCCCCTGCAAATCTTCGAGTGCAAAGACGGCCATTTTTGACCCGGCGTTTCGTCCCTTTTGTGTGATGTGGTATCTGATTTTACTTATCACCCCGCCGATGACGACTTGTTTGTCCTGGGTGCAGTCTGCCATTTGCGACGTGTCGATGGTGGAATAAATATCGATTGTTTCAGCGTGATGGCTCAGTGGATTGCTGGTCACGTAGAAGCCGAGGACCTCTTTTTCATAAGCTAACATCTGCGGCTCAGGCCACGGGACAACATCCGGCAGGCGTTCGTGGTCCTGTGAATAGTCGGCTTCGCCAGACTTACCGAAGAAATTCATTTGGCCGTTTTGTTTGTCGGCCTGGAGTGTGGTGCCGATTTGCATCGCCTTTTCCAGCCCGGCCAGCATTTGTGCCCGGCTTCCTCCGAGTTTGTCGCAGGCACCGGCTTTTATCAGCGATTCGAGTACTTGTTTGTTGGCAGCTCTTAAATCAACGTTTTCACAGAAATGGAACAAACTTTGGAATCGGCCGGCTTTTTCACGTGCGGCTATGAGCTGTTCAACAGCTTTTTCCCCGACGCCTTTGACTGCTGCAAGGCCGAAACGGATTACACCTTTTCTGTCCTCACCGTGGCCCTTGTAAAGAGGCGTAAAATCAACACCGCTTTCGTTGATGTCGGGCGCCAGTACCTCGACCCCCATTGCTTTGCACTCGGCGATATAACTGACTACCTTGTCGGTGTTGTCCATTTCATAAGTCAGCAGGGCCGCCATATATTCAACAGGCCAGTAAGTCTTCATATAGGCCGTCTGATATGCGATGACCGCGTAGCGGGTTGAGTGACTCTTGTTGAAGCCGTAGCCCGCGAAGCGTTCGATAAACTCGAAAATATGCTGGGCCTGACTTTTCGTCAAACCTTTATCGGTGCAGCCCGCCACGAACCGCTCTTTTTCCTTGGCGATGGTTTTGGCCTTCTTTTTGCTTATCGCCTTGATTAGGCCGTATGCCTCACGCAGCGGTATGTCCCCGAGGCGATTGCAAATCCGCATCACTTGTTCCTGGTAGACCATAATGCCGTAGGTCTCATCGAGGATTTCTTTCATAATCTGGTGCGGCAGATGCCATTTAGCGCCGTGCTTTCGGTCGATGTAATCAGGAATCAGTATCATAGGGCCCGGCCGATACAGTGCATTTGCGGCAATGAGGTCTTCGATTCTGTCGGGCTTCATTTTCATCAATAGGTCCTGCATGCCGCCGGACTCAAACTGGAAGACCCCTTTTGTTTTGCCGTTGGAAAATAGCTCGAAGACCTTTTGGTCTCTGAAATCGATTTTTTCCAGGTCGATGTTCTTATTGTGGAGATTAGCAACCAATTGGCGCGCACGCTCCAGAACACTGAGGGTCGTCAGACCCAAAAAGTCCATCTTTAACAGGCCCACTTTTTCAACTATAGGACCTTCGAACTGGGTTATGATGTCGTCGGAGTCAGGAGCCTTGTAAAGAGGTATGAAATTAGTCAACGGCTCATCGGCTATGACAACCCCGGCTGCGTGAACGGATGCATGGCGAGTCAGGCCCTCGAGCTTTTTACAGATATCGATTACTCTTCTGGTTTGCTCGCTTTGTTCATAAGCTTGTTTTAACTTAGGCTCGGTATTTAAAGCTTTATCGAGTGTCATGCCAAGAGAATCAGGGACAAGCTTGGCTAATGTGTCGGCCTCGCTCAGCGGCACGCCGAGCACTCTGCAGATGTCACGGATAACAGCCCGTGCTTTCATTGTTCCGAAAGTTATGATTTGTGCGACATGACCGTATTTCCGGCGGACATAATCAATGATTTTGGCCCGGCCGACCTGACAGATATCGATATCAATATCAGGCAGTTCGTTGCGCTGCGGGTCCATAAATCGCTCGAAAAGCAGGTCGTATCAAATCGGGTCAACATCGCACAATCCGAGGCAGTGCCCCACGAGTGTGCCAACGCCGCTGCCTCTGGCACCTGCGGGGATGTTATTTTCATGGGCGTAATTGCAGAAGTCCCAGACGATAAGAAAATA
>Ga0315276_10005587_pt1 | contig 11587 bp, 18 predicted proteins | sample YL17G05_0_MG_FD_204542 | JGI IMG/M metagenome (GOLD analysis project Ga0315276, IMG submission 204542) | Sediment microbial communities from Yellowstone Lake, YNP, Wyoming, USA - YL17G05_0 | ecosystem: Environmental > Aquatic > Freshwater > Lake > Sediment | place: USA: Wyoming | collected... | reverse complement strand
CGTAAATCTTTTATGTTTTCAATTTGTACAATTAAGTTGTTCTCTTGGAAAGAAATCATCTCAGTTTCTTGCATGTCAATTTGATATACAAATCTACTTGTACCTATCTGCCTTGTGACATTTCCTGCTAACAAAGGACTCGAAATCAAAAAACTAAACAAAAAAGTTCTAATCATAGAAGCTCCTCAAAAATTGTGAGTATATCTTTTACTGTTGTCTTTTCATAAAGTCAATCTAATGTTCTTTGGGTAGTCAATCCATTTCTTTTGTATTAAAAAGACCGCTGGGATCAATACCCCCTTGAATTTTATTCAAACAATCCTCCAAGTATACATGAACTCGGCCCACATTAATTCTAGGCATAAAGCATCGTACTAAAGTTGCTTCTTGATTGTGCTCATGCCCATCACTCCATATGTGAACTTTCTTCCAGACGGCAATGTTGAGATGATCATAGTTGTAATCTTCAAATTTCTCGAAAATTCCAACGTGGGTCTGTACGCCCTCCCTAGAATCAAACCGTGGCCCAACTATATTAAACCCCATGGGAAGGCCGAGAAAAAGTCTCCCACCACCAATTAGCAAAGTTCCAGGAACCTGTGCTGTGCAGCCGACTTCTTTCTCATAACCATCACCTTGCCGGAAATTCCCGCAATTAATATCGCTGCCCGACACGCAACCGCTACATTGAAACTCGCAAATAGCATTCTTGATTTTGTCACTTAAGTCATTTGTTTTTTTTGTTGATGTCATGGTTTTCCTTTCTTAATCGCATAATGTGGCTTGTCAATTCAATGTAGGATGTGGGGGGTGCGTACTCGTATGGGTTATGCTGCTGATCTTTTAGTTTGTGCCCTAACATCTCTCCCACCAATTGATAACAGGCATTGACGGTCAACTTAATCCCATGTTTTTCTTTCAACAAGGTTTTGAGGCATTGTGTATAGTAGTTTAAATTTAGAAGCACTTCCGCTTCTTCCATATTCACTAACTTTTTCTGTGCTCCGCACTGTCTATCAATGCTATCGCATCGGGCTAATCCCTCTTTCTTAATCTTAGCTATGGTCGTGTGGGATACTCCATACTCGCTTGCTATAGCCCTATAAGAATTACCCGAATCCAGTTTTGTCAAAATATCTCTAATTTCCCCTACCGTGAACTGGTGTGGTCTACCAATATGCTTACCCTTATCCACAACACCCCCGCCTCTCAATTACGTTCTTGATATTTCTTCTTCCAGTGTCGCTTTTCTTCATATCTTCATTAGCCATTCTTTCGTCCTTCCCATGTCGGCAAACCTAAGATTGCCACATATTTCTCTCTTGTGCTTCGGGAATCGGAGATGTTGCTGGCACTATTTGCTTTGGAGTTTTGATCATTCGTCCCATAAGTCAGTCCTCTCACTCTTGCTTAAACTCGATCCAATTAAAGTGATCGAACACTCTGATTCGGCTTCACTATACCAAGCGCACTTTCCGCATATGCACTCTCTGAAAGAATCGTTATCGTCCGGCCTTAATGGGCAAAATTTTCTTTCTTCCTTTTCTTCTGCCAACGGCAGATCTTCTGCCTTCATTGCATCCTCCAGTGAAGGGTAAAATTTGACGTTCTCAATATGACCTAAAAATGGCGGCTTATATGTTCCCCGAATCCAACGCCCATCTTTAGAGCATATTTCCGCCATGATAACTTCATTTCCCTTTGTTATATATTGACCCCACGCTTTACTGCGAGTCCAGCCATACTTTGTGAGTAATTCATCGTTCATCTCAAAATAATGCCCTCTCCTTTATGCATTTGTCCCCTTGAATCGTACTAACTATTGGCTTATGTTGAGTCGCTGATCCACACCCTTCACCTCCTTCAGTAGACATTGAATAGGCCGTACATGTACGCTCCCAAAGCACATTTCTAGGGTAAGACCGCAGATATTAGTGTGGAACCGCAAAACACATTAAAGAATTAGCTGAAGGATGCATAAGTATATATGATATTTTCACCATACCTATAGGCTTTCTATTTGTTCGTAGGGCGACTCCGATGGAGAGGGCAGATGTCCACTTCTTCTGTGTCTACCTGTATTTGTATGGTTAAGGCCAACTTAGTCATCTTTCATCTCCTTCAGAGAACATTCTTCAGTCTCCCTCCCCCAGAAAATTTTCCAATAAATAAGTGGAACCAGCCAAATGAGAGCAGTTAGAATTAAAAGCAAGTTAGCTATTGCAATAGTGATTCTTTTCATCCATTTCACCAGTTTTAGTGTTCCCTCATTGTAATGTTACCCAAATGGACTGGGCATAAAGTGGATTCCACTTTTATAATCGGGGCAGCACACAAATCACATTTTTTAAACCAATTCAAATTTTCAATATTGATTTCCATTTAATACTCTATTGCTTAACCCAATGTTCTTCTAAACCTAATATGTGAAGTTTATCCCAATAATGCCAAGGAAACATATCCCGCCTTAATTTAGCCATCCTTGGTTTACCCTCTACTACAGATACCGTTTGATTGTAGAACACCACCCCTTCAGCAAAAGGTACTATCGGATTAGAAAACATATCGGAAATAGGTATTTTATGGTAGCGGCAATAAAATATACTTTTTAAATAGAGCCTGAACCATTCAGACCATTGCCAAAAACCCTTATCATATTTATGAAAAGATGAATATTTTAATGATTCTCTAGCTTTAATAAAAGGATACCATAAATGTTTTTCTAGCTCATAAAGATTACCATTCAGCTTAGGGCCAAGACACTCACCATATTGGATACCATCCTTAACCAGATAGTCTTTGCCAATGGCATTAAAAATCCCTTCAATTAGAAAAGTTTTACCTGACATGATCTGAAGGGGATCTATAATATTTTTTCTATTTTGAACATGAACTAATCTTCCTTTTTCGGTAACTACGCTAATATTGCTGCCATGTAGTTTCTCTACTGCTGTGGTATCTTTATGCTCTAGCACCCACTCATAACCAGGATTTATTTCAGGGGTAACCAAATAGACCACAGGCTCTCTTAAGAGCAATTTGGAACCATGTTTTTTAAAATCTTCTTTGTCCACATCGTAATGTTTACGAACAAAAGGGCACTCTATTTTGGTAAAGTCATCAATAAGCATAAAATTCCTTTCAAGTAGCTTCAATCTCTCTATACTAAGTTACCTATTAAGTCAAATTAGATACAGTATCTTTGTTCAAAAATAGTGTATAAAATATACATATACAGTAAATCAAAAAATGGCGATGTATATATTCTATCCATTTTAATTATTACAGTAGTTTATGTGTTTTGATGTATATTGTCCATTCAAGGACCACAATTAACAAATTTCGAGAGCAGTATGCCAAAAATAACACTTGATACTATTTTAACACTTCTTAACAAAAAAGAATTTACATTAACAAAAGATTTCAAATATAGAAACAAATACACACCTATTTTAGTACAATGTAGTAAAGGCCATCGCTTTGAGACTAATTACCATAAACTAAAATATTATGGGTGTAATGAATGCTCTGGTCATTTAAGAAAAACGAAACAACAAATACAAGAAGATTTTAAAGATATTGAGCTACTTGATGAGTATACCAATGCACATGAGATCCTAAATTGGAAATGTCTTATATGTGAGTCTACCTTTAAAACAGCCTACTACAAATTGTATTTGTTAAAAACAAAGTGCCCAGAATGTCGTAAGCATAAACCATCACCACTCAGGAAAGAATTTGAAATTATTCTTAAAAGTATTATTGCCGAAGGCTATGCTTTTCTAAGCGGGACTTACAAAGACAATAGATCTAAGCTCACAGTAATGTGTTCTAAAAAACACATAGCAGAAATAACTTGGCTTGGTTGGAGACAAGGACATCGCTGCGCTATTTGTAGCCAGGATAAACAAGGTAAGATAAAATACACCAAAGAATTCATTAGAAGTTTTTTATATGCAAATGGGTTAGAACTACTTTCATATAGCAAAGGTAAATTAGTAGTTAAATGTTTGAAAGGTCATGTAACTCGAAGAAAATGGTTTGAAACATTCAAACATAAACGGTTTTGTTCTAAATGTAAAATCAATCGACCTGAAAGAGAGATACTTACTTTTCTAAGGGAAATAGGTATCTCCAATATAATACATCGAGCAAGAGGTATCATAGGTAAGAAAGAATTGGATATCTACTTACCTGATTATAATTTAGCAATTGAATATAACGGATTGTTTTGGCATTCAGAATTGATTCTTAAGGATAACTATTATCATTTTAAAAAGCAGGAATTGTGTGAAAAGAAAGGTATTGAGTTAATAACTATTTGGCAAGGAGAATGGCAAACAAAAGCAGAAATAGTTAAAAGTATTATACGAGAAAGGGTGGGTAGTTTATATTCTTTGTGTGTAGATAATATTGAAATAGTAAGCAAGGTTAATCCCAATGAAGCCCATGAATTCTTAAACCTTAATCATATTTTTGGGCCTACCTCAAAAGTAATATCTGCGGTAGCTCTCAAATCTAGTGGTCAAATTGTTTCTCTGATGACATATGTAGTAAACCATAAAACTGTAAAAATAGTGCGATTTTGTAGTATACTCAATACTTTGGTAGTGGATTCGTTTTCAAAATTATTAACTTTTGTAGAAGAAAAAACAAAAGCAACAAAAATTACTTTTATTGCTGATAGAAGATACTTTTCAGCAAAACAATTACTCGAAAACAACTTTAACCAAGAAACAATAAAATTAGGACATAAATGGACAGATCTCCAATGCAGTTATGCAAAAAAGTCTCAAGTAAAACCGGCAAAGAAGATATGTCGGATCTATGATAACGGGCAAGTTAAGTACGTTAAAACAATAGACCGAGAGTACTCATCTGTGAAATAATCTGATTAGTTCCCCCATGTAGTGAAGCTACTTTGAAGGTAAATAGATTAATATCTGTAATTCTATACTGTCTCCCGGCCACAGTACCAACAGGTGAATTCCTTCTAACCAAAGCCATCTTAGCGGCTGGTAACGTAGTGAGTAGGAATTCTTGCCAACGACCTGCAAGATCTGCAAGACCACTAGATTGGTCAAAATCGAGCGTAACTGTCTGTCCTGAAAAGGAAAAAGCTAATTCCACATTCAACAATTGTTGCGCTTGTAAAGCATACCAAGCAGAATAAAGTATATGATGTACCGTAAGTGGTGATGGCATCATATTAAAAGAAAAGTAAGTAGTAGGATAACCAGCGTTAACAAGTTCAGCGCCTCTTGCAAGATACTCGACTATATCAGAATCTTCATAGGATTGAACTGTACCTAATCGTTTTTGTAGTTTATCTATAATCATCCGTAAACTAGTTACTAACATTAAAACTTTAGGGGTTATAACGGTAAGGTTCTGGTAAATAAATTCCTGGGGTTCAGCAACCGTGTTTCTTATTTTCCAAATAATAGCAAAATTGCATCCTTGGTTAATGATAGATTTGTCAATGTCATAGTAATAAACCATGCTATCGCCATCAGGTGCCAACAAAATACCCATAGTAGTAGTCATGTTATCGACTACTTTTTGGTTGAAGTTATTGGCTTTGAATACATCCAATGCGACTTCATAGGGCTGTTCAGGTAAGCGTAAAATAGTTCGATAAGGGTTTCCTATTAGTGTAACGAATTTCTGCTCTCTTGTCTCAGAAGCGGTGATAACCGTATCTTTGATATCAAACTCTTCAACGAAATCGACTTGTCGGTTATCAACAGAAATCATGGTCCATTCAATACGCCAGCGTGACTTATCATTTGATAGAGGTGCGTCAAATCCAACGATATATTCGGCACGATATCTTCCGAGAGTGATTTCAGGAATCCCTATTCCCGATTGAATTAATTCGTTAAAGGGACAATAAATTGAATAGGAAGGATATTTTGACGAATCAATTGGTACTGATGGTATGGTCTGTGCGGCATCTTCATAGAAATGAACTACGAACTTTGCAGTTTCACCCCTAAGAAAAATTCGATTAGTTGAGTTTTGAATAGACATATTGCCGCCTTTTAAATATAAGATAAACCGTCTATAAAAAACATAACCACGATTACTGGAGAAATGGCATGGGCGATTGCAAAGACAACATGAAACCTACGTTACCTTTGTTGAAAGATAAAAAAGATGATAGCAAATCAATCTTTGGGGCGATTTTGCCTAGTAGAAAAAAGAAGGATATAGATAAAGGGAATACCGCTGAAACATATGCCGACAATATATCTAAAGCAGATACCAAACTCCAAGAATTGGTCATGAAGAAAAATGCGGATCTTGGCTCTGAAAAAGGTAGTGAAATGCCAAACTCCTTGAAATTAGGTAATTTGAAAAATCAACAAATGCATTTGGATGCTATAATTGATTTGATGAATGACTACACGGAAATTTAAGATGGAAATAACGCCAGATAATGAATTAATATCATCTAAAATAAAATGGCTGTTACAGTGTCACCGATGTATAGCATGGAAGTTGGGGGATGATGGGATTTATCGCTGTTGGTGTGGTTGCCCAGCACCGGAGGAAGGTTAATGGTTTTGGTGACGATAAGAGAAAGTTGGCTTCGTTACACTCTTAGAAAGGCTTATGCAAAGGCTGAAAAGGACCGGCTGTTGTTTGGCACTGGATTTATTGCAAGGAGATGGTGGGGATGGGGATACGCTCCTACTGAAACAATCATTAGGATCACTAAAAATAACGCTGCAACATTAGCAGAGCTTGGACATTTTGGGGTACGCTTCTCAAGGCAGGAAAAGAAGAAATGGACGTAATTTTTGTTGGGGTTCTTCATAAATATAAAATTGGAAATAAACTTTATTTATTCTCTGAGTCTGCTGTAGAAGTTTTGATCAAAACAAATGCTTGGAAAGATGAATTGAAACTTAAACATTATGCCGAAGAAATATATGATTTAAACACAGGAAGTATTTTAAAGCATCGTTACGCCCTTTGGAAAGCACCCCCAGTTAAGAAAACTGTGAGGACTTTTAATTGCTTTGGTAGTATCCCAGAAATTGTTGAAATTGAAGTAGATGATAACGATTAGGAAAAAGCATGGCAAGGAGAGTTGAAGAATTTTATTGTAACCTTTCCGGTGGTGGTTGTGGTGTCTATTTCCTCACTTACTTAAGAACAAGCATGTGGGGTAATTATTCAATCATCTGCCCTAAATGCAATCATGTTCATTATCGATTTGTAAATAATGGGCTAGTTACTGACGATAGGCATGATAAAAGAGCAGGAGAAGCTGAAATGATTGTCGGTCTAAAATCTACTCTAAGGGATACTCCTTATTCAAATGAAGCTGATTTTAGACAAAGGCAATTAATGTTATATAGTAAAAAAAGCTAATAATATTGAAAACATATACTTTTATCTTAAGTTTTTATTAGTTTTTCCGATAGGTTAGATGAGGGGGGTTGGGAATGCAAACCTATTCAATGGCGAGAGGTACAATAGTAGTAGACGAAAACCTAGAAAACTTAGGCGTTTTTCTAGCTAAGAGAAATATTAAAGTTATTAAAATTCCTGAAGGAACTTGTGATTATTCTATTTTGAATGATTACTTAAGTGGTCGTATATTTATTACTGCCAATACAAAAGATTTCATTAAAGAAATATCTTCTATAGAATTTGGTTTGATATCAGCAGATAAGTTAAAGTTAACACCTGAAAATTTAGCTAAATCAATATCTGATGCCATAATCCAATATTCATTATGGTCAAAGCGAGCTTTTTTGTTAGTCTTACATCGAGACAATAAACATGAATTTAAAGACTTTCCCGTTTAATTTAGAGGAACACCGTGAATAATTCAGCCATGATCATAGAATGGGATTCTGATGACTTTAAACAGGTCGAAGAAGCTAAAGCTCATTATCGCAATGCCAGAAAAGAGTCTAGGATCATTACCAACATAGAAGGTAATGTCATAGAGCATTTCAAACCCAATTTATTGGGGTTCATTATCAAAGAGAAAGAATTGAAAGAAGACGAGTTTTCTGTTAGGGTTTTTGATGAAACAGGCGACCGTAGGTTAATATGGAATGCTAAAGATCCTAAGCAGATTACGGAAGCAGCTACACTCTTTAATGAGTACATTGCTAAAGGATGGCGTGGTTATGCTGTAGATGATTCTGGTACAAGTCGAAGAAGAATCTATAAATTTGATCTCGAAAAACAAGAAATCTTATTTGAAGAAAAGCCAACATCGCAAGTTTTTACTGATTTTGCTAAATCAGTTAAGAAGGAAGTTGAAAAAACGATTGTTTTAAAAACTGAGACAATAGCTAATTTTGTAAAGGCTTTTAAAAATAATAAATTAATTCCTAGAACATATCCAGGGTAGGTGTTTATGGCAGCAGCATTAAGTTTTACTAATACTACTTTTAATAATAATATATTTAATATTGTTGAAAATTCGGCCTTTCAACAGACGACTTTTACACTGGTGCCCTTTCAAACATCTACTACTGCTGGTACTTATACTTATGCACCGACACTTAATGACATTTGTACCGGAACTACTTCTACGGGTACTATTACCTACGGGGATACTTATGGTTTGACGGGTAATATTTCCTGCGGGGGTTTTATCCTAGATAGACAAAAAGCCCTCAAAGAATCTATTAAACAGTTAATAAAAAATAATTTATTGATTAAAGTAAATAACAATCGGAATTGTTTAGCATCCAAACATACCCCCGAAGAACAAAAAGCTAGAGATACACTTAGGGACATGCTTACTGAGAAAGAATGGCGCAGATATATTACTAACGGCTTTATCATGGTCAAAGGTAGTTGTTCTGATTATTGGTATCAAATATTTTCTGATAAAAATGTCAGAGTCTATCATCAAAATAAACTAATCAACAGTATCTGCATTCATTCAGATCGCATATGCCCACCAACAGATCATGTAATTAACATGAAGATATTAGTGGAATTGGATGAAAAAGTTCTATGGGCAAATGGCAACATTCATACTCCTCCTCCTTCTCGGTACAAAGTTACGGCACAAAAACCGAAAAATATAGTAGAAGAATACTTAAATTTAAAAAATAATGTCCATATTGTGTTCACTAGTTCAAGTTCAGATCAACTTGCATTGGCGAGTTGAATAGGCATCTTCCCCGACAAAATCCCAAACATCATTAATTTTAACTCATAAGATTAAATTGAGTAAGTGACTTCAATTACTCAAAGGAGAATAAATATGCGTCTTTCAAAAGTAGAATTAAAAAAGCAGCTACAGGTATTGGGGATCAAGGTTGAAGGAAATTTTGTAAAAAAAGTAGACGTTGAAAAAATAGTAGCCCAAAAATCCAAATATACTGATGGTCTTAAAGCTGCTATAAGCGCACTTAATACATGGGATACTAAGTATTATCCTGTATATGCAGATGCATCTAATAACTTGAACGAAATAACTAACGAAGATCATAAATTACTCGAAAAGATAGATGGTACGTTTAAAGATTATTTGGGTATAGATCGGGATTAAGACACCCTTTTAACTTTTGTTATTTTTCTTTGGTTTAATATGTGCGGGTACGCCTAGCGCAATAGAGTCACTAGGTACACTTCGTATAACTACTGCATTTGCTCCTATTTCTACGTTATCTCCAATTGTAATTGATCCAAGTATTCTCGCACCACAACCGATTTGCACATTCTTACCAATTATAGGTGTTGATGCTGATTTTCCCGCTTGATATCTCGTCCCAATAGTATTACTGCCGCTGAATACAGTGCCATCCCCTATAACAGAATTAGCACCAATAACGACACCAATTGAATGTAAGAAGATGACAGAGCCTAATTTTGCTTTTGAAGATATTTCAATACCCCAAACAATTCGTTCTATTCTGGCCATAAGAGGATTAATAAGTGGGATACCTTTTTGCTTAAAGGCAGTACGAATACGAAAAGATAACATGATTTTAGGTGAAGAAAATTTAAACAGTTTCAAACCAGAAACTCCGTAATAGTTTCTGTGGCTGATGTAATCTTGTTTTATTTTCTCTAGCATACGCACTCCCACTAAAGGTGCTTATCGGTAAACAACACAAAAAAGTTTAATTTATTTTTTAAATCTAATAATATTAATAGGTTATGCTATAATATTGCAATTATTTTTTAATTCTGTATGTTAGTACGACTGTGATGGGTTCTTCGTTGTGAAGTTCACCATCTTCAAATTTGTTTAAGGAGTATATGCTATGTCCTCATCAATTCATCATTTCGATACCCTCGATGCAATTCGTTTTCTTAAACCCAAAGCATTTTATGTTGGCGCTTGTTATGACCGCAGTGAATGCCAGCTATCTCGATTTATACAAAACAATATTTGGGAAAATGGTTATGTCGCTAGTGGAGATTATGTTTCAACAGCAACAAAACAATTTGAAAAATACATGGCGGATATGTCTAAGGGTGATATTCTATTAGTGAAACGCCTGAATGGAAAAGGCACTTCAACCATGCGAATAATGGCTATTGGAGTTATTTTAGGGAAAAATTATGATGGCACTATTAGAGTTCATTGGGTCATGACGCATTTAGATCTAGAGGTGCCTTTGCATACTGTAGGTACAGTTTCTCCGGGGTATTCATTATCTGAATTGCCAGAAATCCTTCAAGGAAAGGTAGAAAAAGCTAGGGCGAAGTTTCTTCGATTGAATTTGAAAATCGAAAATCATTATTATTAAGGCCAATGTTTATGCTTTGTTGCTGCAACAAGCCATAATTTGTTATTTTTCAAGTCATTGTGAGAAAAGTAGTGACATACTTATTTTTGAAGTAAATTAACTTGATCTTTGATAAGGGACTGTCAAGCATGGATACAATAGTAAAAATTTTAGCGGCTAAAGTCTTAGAATTAACTACCTGCCATATAATGCTGGTCTTACTTCTGAAGTTACATTAATGTAGAAAAGTTAGACAGGGTAAGGAGTAAAACGATGCCAACAGCGACCAAAGAAAATACAGTAGAAGTTACGCCAGCCGAAGTTAGCTAATACCTTAGAACACTCCGCACAGAATCCCAACGGAGATGTTTTGATTTGGTTTAACGATAAGATCCTATTTAAATACAGCAAAATTCTGTCGGTAGACGCAAGAAAGGGTAGGGCATATGGAGAAGAAATACACTCTTAAATTGGAAGTCATGTCACGATAAGATAACGCTGGTCTTAAAAGGAGAAAAAAATTGAATATATCTGAAGTAACGGAGTATGTAAAACCATCTAATCATCGTGGGTGGAAATATAAAGTGTCACTAAAAGAACGGGGTAACTTAATTATGTGGGAAACAACTTTTTGGATAGATGGTGTACAGGCAGGGGAGCCTTTAATAACCACAACGCTCGATGATAACACAAAATTCATTGAAGGTATTATATGGGGGCTTCGTGAGGTGATGAAGTTGGAACAGGTTGAAACTAGAATTAAATATAAGGATGATTAGCAGCCGACAGTAGCTTATTTTTCTCATATATTCGGCAAAGTGTCCCATTTGATATGGCGATACCTGCCCGAATTCCACAGAGATCCA
>Ga0315276_10005586_pt1 | contig 11588 bp, 8 predicted proteins | sample YL17G05_0_MG_FD_204542 | JGI IMG/M metagenome (GOLD analysis project Ga0315276, IMG submission 204542) | Sediment microbial communities from Yellowstone Lake, YNP, Wyoming, USA - YL17G05_0 | ecosystem: Environmental > Aquatic > Freshwater > Lake > Sediment | place: USA: Wyoming | collected... | reverse complement strand
GACGGGTACGATCGGACTTCCCGGGTAGTCTTTGAGGAGCTTTTTGAAGACGGATAGCGCCTCGTCGTACTTGCCCATCCGGAGGTAGGTCTGCCCGATCCAATATCGGGCGTCCTGGGCGATCGGACTTTCCGGCATCAGTTGAATGACCTTTTCGTAGGCGGCGATCGCATCAGAGAAATTCTCCCGCTTGAGGAGCAAGACCGCTTCGGAGAATTGTCTCTCGGCAAGGGTATTCACCTCCACGGACTGCGTGGTTGTGGCTTGAGACGCAGGCCCGGCGTTCATCGGGCCGAATTGCCACATAAAGACCAGGCCTAAGGCCGCGGCGAGAAAGACCACTCCCTTTTTTTTCATAGTCCTCTCCTCCCCTGAAGTCGGATTTATTCAGAATTCGGTCGAATGATCTCCCTACCGGGGATCATTCGCCGAATTCGCTTACGCCTTTTCTCGCGTTCGTAAACGCTTGGGCGATCTCCATCAAGCGGGACATGTCCGCCCGGCCGATCAAGACAAAAGAGACATGTGAATTTTTCCAGGCCAGGATCGTCGTCCCCGCTTGCCCTCCCGCGCTTTCAGCCGGTGGTGAGCTCCTGTAAACGGCGTACTCCCTCAAGTCCCTCGTGGCCAGTCCTTGATCTCCGTCGAGGGGCTGCTCGAATACAGAGAAGGTGTCGATCCCGTTCGTGTACAGAAGATGAAGGCTCTCGCGTCCGGCGACCATCGTGATCGTGTCGAGGATATAGCCAGGATGGATCCGGGAGGGCGCCACGGGATCGAAACTCATGGCCTTTCGGGCTTGTGGCAGCGTAAGAGCCTTGGCTTTTGAGATATCGGAGTCCGGGGCAGCCGCTGCGGCGTCCCGGCTTGATGAGGGCCCCCTCAAGATCACGCCGGGGCGTGAAATCTGGCGATAATCGTCGATGAATTCGTAATACATGATGTCGTCGCGGCTTAAAGTCACCCGGGCAGCCGGCCGCTCAGCGGCCTCCATGGAGGCAGCCTGCAGGACGGCTTCCTGGTGTTCCGTCATATAGAAATTGATCGTGGCGAGATCGTCGTCCGGCGGCGCCAGCGAAGGATTCTGGAAATGGCGGCTGACCCCGAGCGTTATCAAAACGACCGCGGCGGCTTCGACAACTCGAAGGGCGGCTTTCCCGGCGAACGCGGGTGCCAGAACCTTTCTCCACCACGATTCCCGGGCTTCCAATCCGGCTTGCAGATGTTTATATAAGTCCCGAGGGGGTTCTTCGGCCTTCCAAGTCCGGAGCACTCCGGTCAGCCGCTCAAACTCCCGGGCGACGCCGGCGCAATCCGGGCAATGCCCTAGATGATCCTGGATCATCGTTCTTTCAGCCTCCTCGACATCGTTGTCAAGGACGGCTTTGAGCCGCTTCCGGATGTCTTCGCATTCCATCGTCTAATCTCCCAGATATGGGGCGAGGGTGTTCCTGAGCCTCTCGTGGGCCCGGTGATTGATGGATTTCAACGTCCCCACCGGCCGGTTCGTGATCTCGGCGATCTCCGAGTATTTCAGTCCCTGGTATTCTTTCAGGACGACGATGAGCCGTTCGTCTTCAGGCAGGGACCCGACGGCCCCCTTGACGGCCGCTTCAAGCTCGCCGGCTTCTACGGATCTATCGACGGCCTGAGACGGATCGGAAACGAGATCTTGTAACTCGGCGCAGCATTCTCCCCGCGGGGCAAGAGGAGAATTGAGCGAGAGATGATCACGATGCTTCATCCGCCTTATCCTGTCCCGGCAGAGATTGACGGAGATCTGGAAGAGCCAGGTTTTAAACTGCGCCGTCGCCCGGTACGTTCTTTTCGCTCGCACGACCCGGAAAAAGGTCTCCTGGAACAGGCTTTCGGCGTCGGTCGGATCCGGGGCCATGCGATAGATGAAGTCGAAAAGGGGCTTCTCGTAGCGACGGTAAAGTGTTTCGAAGGCTGCCGCGTCTCCGTCACGGTACCTGAGCATGAGTTCTTCGTCCGTCCGCCATGTGATCATCGGGGCCTTTCCTATGCCCTCACTCACTTAAACGCACGAGACTGGGCAGGGTTGTCGATTATCTTATCACCGGAAGCCCCTGTGCTCCAACACTTGACAGAATCTTCACACTCCCTTAACGTTTAGGGCAAGACGGGGTGATACAATAAGCCCAGCCGTCGGACGCCGCAGTACCGGATGCTCGAGAACTTCCGAATCGCCCTGAGGAAACAGAAGAAGCTGATCCTCATCTTCTTCCTGACCATATTCCTGCCCGCGCTGACCCTCAGCGTTTTCGGCGTCAGGGCTATCCGGAACGAGCGGTTCAGGCTGGCCAAGCAGGAGGAGAACGAAGGCCGGAGGGCCGCACGCTTTATCAGGACCCATGTCCAGTCGAAACTCGAGGCGGTGGCCAGCGCCCTCGAGGGACTGGCCCGGGACCCGGTGTTTATCGGGAAGGACCACGCCGCCATCCACGAGCTGGCCGAAAAGCGGTTCGCCGCCGACCCGCTCATCGGGCAAGCCGTCCTCCTCTACAGGAACGACGAGGTGTCGTTCCCGCTTTTGCTGATCCCGCCCGATAAAAAACCGGACGACTCTCCGAAGGCCGGCGACGACTCGCTGGCCGCGAGGATACGAAGGGCTGAAGCCCTTGAGTTCGTCGATAGGAATTTCCGCGCGGCCGCTGCTCTCTACCGGGAGCTCTCCACCCTGGCCGCAGGCAGAAATCTTCAGGCGGAAATGCTGACCGGCCAGGCCCGCTGCCTCCAGAAAGCCGCCGTCTACGACGAAGCGGTCCGGGTGTATGTCCGGATCGCCGGCGAATATTCCGATTGCCTGAACCCGTCCCGCCTTCCCCTGGGCCTACTGGCCAGGCTGCAGGCCGTCGAATGTTACGAGCGGACGGGAGATTCCCAGGGAGCGGTAAAACACGCGTTGGACGCGTACCGTGAACTGCTCAAGAAGCCCTCGGCTCTCAGCGAAGACCAGTTCAAGACATATATCTCTCTCGTCGGGGAGTCGATCGACATCGTGCTGTCCGGGAAAAAAGGAGCACAAGTCTCCGAGGAATTCCGGAAAGAGTACGCGGACCTGAAAAAACTCCAATCGGACAGGATGAAGGACTGGGCAGCCGCGGGGCTCCTTAGAAAAGAGGTCATCCCAGAGCTCCTAAGAAGTCTGTCTCAGTCTGAAGCATACAGTCCGAATTCCTATCGCCTCTCGAGAAATGTCGAGGGGAGGGACCTCCTTCTTCTGGCCGCCTGGATCCCGGACCGGACGGGAGAGGGGATGGCAGGGATCGTCGGCGTCCAGCTCAACAACGATCATCTGTTGAAGGGCGTTCTGCCCGAGGCCCTTGGAAATGTTCAGTTGAATGACGGCGTGGAGGTCGTCCTCGCCGACCTGGCCGGCCGGCCTCTCTCTGGAAAAAGAAGCACGTCGAAGGCCCTCCCGCTGGCCACCGAGTACTTCGCGGACAATTTCCCCCCCTGGAAGATCGAGCTGTTCCAGACCCCCGCGAAAGGCCTGGAAATCCTCGACCTCCGCAGGAATTATTACTTCTGGACGATCCTGACGCTCATCATTGTCCTCGCCTTCGGAGCCTTCCTCCTCGCCCGGACGATCGCCCACGAGATGGAGATCCTCAAGATCAAGTCGGATTTCGTCTCCTCTGTCTCCCACGAATTCAAGACGCCCTTGACCTCGATCAAGGCCCTGATGGAGAGGCTCGTCGACGGGAAGGTCCGCGATGCGGGGAAGATGGACCAGTACTTCTCGATCATCGCCCAGGATACGGACAAACTGACCTGTTTGGTGAACAACCTGCTGGACTTTTCCAAGATCGAAGAGGGGAAAAAGGAATATGTTTTCTCCGAAACCGATATTGTCCGGATCGCTACGGAGCAGGTCGAGCGGTTCAAAAAGGAACAGGTAGAGGAAGGGCCGGATATCCGCCTTGAGATCACGGGCGAGATCCCGATCCTCCGAGCGGACGCTGACGCCCTGTCCCGGGCCATGTCCAATCTCCTGAGCAATGCCGTGAAATTCACGCCTACCGGGAAGGCGATCCGGGTGGGCCTCTCACGTAACGGAGAAAGCGTCGTCCTCGATGTGGAAGACGAGGGCATAGGGATCCATCCTGACGAACTCGGAAGGGTCTTCGAGAAGTTCTTCCAGGGGAGGAACGCCCTCGGTCAATCCATCAGGGGGACGGGCCTGGGGCTGACCCTGGTCAAGCACATCGTCGAGGCCCATGGGGGAAGCATCCTCGTCGAGAGCCGGCTCGGCCTGGGAAGCAAGTTCTCCATGGTTTTCCCGATAAAATCCTAGTCGGAGGGACGTCGATGCCGAAGAAGATCCTTGTCGTCGAGGACGAACCGGGAATCCGTCTGAGCCTTTCGGACGAGCTCGAATCCGCGGGTTATCAGGTCTTCACGGCCGAGAACGGCGAAAAGGCGCTCGCGATCGCCGGCCGCGAAAAGCCGGACCTCATCATCCTCGACCTCATGCTGCCGGTCCTCGACGGGACCGAGGTCTGCAAAAGGCTGAGGATGCGGGGTGACCGAACGCCGATCATCATGCTCACGGTCAAAGACAAGGAGATCGACAAGGTCCTCGGGCTCGAGCTGGGCGCCGACGATTACATGACCAAACCTTTCAGCCTGCGTGAGCTTGTAGCCCGGGTCAAGGCCATCTTCCGGCGGACGGAAGAGAGGTCCTCCGATTTGGATCTGTTTGGCTTCGGCGGGATCGACCTGGACTTCAAGAAGTTCGAGGCCTCTAAAAGGGGGAAGAAGCTCGAGTTGACGCCCCTCGAGTTCCACATGCTCAAATTGTTCATCCAGAGAAGGGGCGAGGTCCTGACACGGGACGATTTCCTCGATGGCATCTGGGGGGAAGACAACGTGGCCGTGTCGTTCCGGACGGTCGACAGCCACATCGCCAATATCCGCAAGAAGATCGAGGACGATCCGTCGAGCCCGCGCCACATCCTTAGCATCAGGGGCGTGGGATATAAGTTCGTGGAATGAAAGGCCGCTCGGTGGGAATTTCACGGTGTCTTGATACTTCCTTAACACATCCCTCTCCGCAGATCGCTATATTGGGGACGAAATGACGATACGGAGGGATGCCATGAAGAAAACGCGTGCGATTTTGATTCTTGCCTTGATGGCTTCGCTGGGGATTCTCGTGCCGGGGAAGGCAGCGGTTTCCCAGCAGACGGCCGGGGAGCTGTTCGAGAAGGCCCTGTATGTCGAAGAAGGTCAGGGAGACCTTCAAAAGGCCATCGGGATTTATCAAGATCTTCTGAAACGGTTCCCGGAGAGCCGTGAAGTCGCGGCCAAAGCGCTGCTGCAGATCGGAAAATGTTACGAAAAACTCGGAAAATCCGAAGCACGGAACGCTTACAGCCGCCTGCTCCAGGATTACGGCGATCAGCTTAAACTGGCCAAAGAAGCCCGCTCCCGACTGGCTCAGCTGGACGCGGCTGCCGGCGGGACCGCCGGCAATAAGGAAGGCCTCACGTTCCGGAAAATTGACTTTCAAGATGGGGAAAAAAGCCATCAGGCGCGTCTCTCTCCCGACGGCGGAAAGCTGCTTTATATAGGCGTTCAGGACAAAGAGCCGCGTTACAGTATTCGGGTCTTGGATTTCGCCTCGGGCAAGAGCCATTCCTTGGTCGAAGGGATCAACGCCGACACTGCGACTCTTATTTTTGAATGGTCTCCGGACGGAGAAAAGGTCGTTTATAGGTCCGGCCGAGGGGAACTGCGGGTGATCAATGCCGCAGGCGGAAAAGCAGAACTTCTCTGGTCGGCTCCCGATAAGGATACCTCCGCGTATCCCTTAGACTGGTCAGATCAGAACCATGCCATCCTGATCGCGCTCGTCAATGGGGCCGAAAAGACTACTCGTCTGGCCCTGCTCCCCGAAAAGGGAGGGGCCCCGCACACGGTCGTCTCAGGCGACCCGAACGAACTTGCGGATATCGCCCAGTTTTCTCCCGACGGCAAATACATCGTGGGCATGAAGAAAAATGAGAAGAACACTGATGTCCATGTCTGGACCGTCGACGGAGGCGGCGAGACCCGGATCACGGATCATCCCGCGGATGATGAATACCCTCTCTGGTCCTCCGATGGGAAATATATCGTCTTTGTCAGCAATAGGGCTAAAACGGTTGATCTCTGGGCCGTCCCGATGGCCGGGAGCCAGCCATCGGGAGACCCCATCCGCATTCAAGCCGACATCGGCAAAAACAAAATCCCTTCGGACTTCACCAAGGGCGGGCAGCTGCTGTTCTATGGCATCCGTTCGGCAGGAAGCCCCTCCGATCTTTTTGTTTTGCCCGTCGATCTCAAAACGGGAGAAGCTCAAGGGCCTTTTCATCCCTTCGCTAAATATCCCACTCAGGCCATGTTCTATCGGTGGTCTCCGGACGGGTCGCAGATCGCCTTTACCTCGCGCAAGGGGAATATCCAGCTACCCAACGCTTACGTCAGTTCTGGAGGGACAAACGAGGACCTGGAGATTCTAGCGCGAGGTTATTGGATGGGCAACCTCGAGTGGTCGAGGGACGGAAAAAGCCTGCTCTTTCCGGGTTGGAATAACGAAGACGGCCGCGTCGGCATTTTCCGTATCTCACTCGATAGTCAGGCGGTCGAGCCGGTCCGGGCGCTGGGGGAACGGTATGGAGCGAATTTCAAAGGCGCCTACATCAACATCCGATGGCTGCCGCTGGCGGGCCGATACATGGTCGCCAAGCTGCTCGGCGAGACCGAAGAAGAACTCTATCTCATGGACCCCGCGGACTATAAAATCGAGCGCGTTGGAGAAAAATTTGGGATAAGCGGTTATGGCATTCCTTCTCCGGACGGCCGATATTTGATCGGCATATCTTCTAAGGAAAAGAACATCGTTTTGCTGTCCTTGCCGGATGGCGCTCCAAAAGTTCTCTGCGCGCTTCCTCCAGAAGGATGGCCAGCCTTCGCCTGGTCGCCGGATGGAAAAAAAATCACCTGGAGCGAAGGCCGATGGCTCAAGATGATGTCGCTCCCCGGCGGGACAATTCAGACTCTGGTCGAGGCAAGCCAAGATAAGAAATTGAGCGGAGGACTTACGGGGACGCCGAATACGTCCTGGTCCCCTGACGGCACGAAAATCGCTTATGTTTTGCAGGATGCGTTACCTGGTTCCAAGACTCGCGCCGAGCTCTGGATTGTCGGGGCAACTGGCGGCCCACCCAGGAAGATTGCTGACGCGCCGTCCAGCCATACGAACCTGAACAACGTTGTTTGGCATCCGTCGGGGAAAATGATTTTCTCACAAGGCCAGGCCACGGAGGGCCAGGGCAGAGTGTTTGAACACTGGGTTATGGAGAATTTCCTGCCCCCGGGGAAGAAATGAGCCGAAAACCCGCCTTTTCACCAAATCTTTACAAAATCATCACAATTTCGTGACACATCGCGGCTCCGTCCAGCTTATCTTAGGATCGTCATGGAGAACGGTCCTGTTGTCTGCGAAAGGCGTTTGAGGACAGACGAGGGAGCCCGAACAGGAAAGGAAAGGGGTCGGACGGCGGATTCCCCATGCGGAGAGCCGGGTTCGCCTGTGGGGTATTGGATCTGGGGGTAGAACGGAAGGAGGGGGCATGATGGATCTTCTGGGGATGGCCGATCCGGGTATTCTGCCGGCCGATGCGCTGACGGGCCTTGCCTACGGGATCATCAAGATCTTGGCCTACGGCGCTATGGGGATCGTCTTCGCGGGAATCGTCTTGACCTGTTGGTGCGATCTTTTCGAATGCAAAAAATGGAGGCGCTGCCGGGGCCGGACGGAGGTCTGGCGGCTGATGCACTGAGCTTTCTGCTCTTCTGGTCCTCCCTGCCCCGTGCGGCGGCATTCCTGCCGCCGAAAAGATCTTCCATTCTCAACCCAATCGCAACGTCTTTTTATTGACTCGCGGTGTTCACCGGTATAACCTTCCTCTAAGCCGGAGGGGACAAGCATCATGAGACTTGACTGGCAAAGACGGGCAGTCATCCTCTTTGCCGTATCTCTCCTGATCTTGAGCGGCGTCCTCGTTTTTTTCGCCATCCGAGAGGCCGAAAGAGAGAAACTGCTCAAGGAGAATGAGATCGAGGGCGCGCGGCAACGGCTCGTCGAAACGATCGACGGCCGGGCAAGATCGCTCGTCAGCGAAGCCGAGAATCGTGTTCTTGAAGCCGTAAAAAAGAGCTTGAAAGAACCCCTGGCCGCGATACCCCTCGTATCCGAGGTCTTTTTGGTCGATGACGAGGGTCAAGTCGCTTTTCTCGGCGCCAAGCCGCTTTTTCTCCTCCCGGGAGAAAAGCAGAGATCCCGGGAGATCGCGCGCTCTTTGGAAAACGATGAGCGTTGGAAACGGGCGGAGGCGGCGGAGTTCCAGCTGAACGATCATCCCCGGGCCGCCGCTCTTTATCGGGAGTTGGCGGCCAAGACTGCCGACCCTGCCCTGGATGCCCTTCTCCTGAACCGGCTGGCCAGGTGTTACACGAAATCGGGGCAATACGAAAAAGCCCTCGACGCGTATAAGCGGCAGTTCCAAATCGGCCTTCCCGAACTCACCTCCGAGGGCATCCCGCTCGAGATCACCGCGATGTACCAGATCGGGAATATCCATCTCCAGAGAGGACAGGGAGCCGAGGCGGCCGGGGCCTTTCTCGAGCTCAATCAGGGCCTCTTGGATGCGAAATGGGCTCTGAGCAGGAGCCAATATGAATCCTTCAAGAAATTGGCGGAGGACAGGTTCCGGACGGCTGTCGGAGAGTTGGACGCCGATCTCCGGGCGGACTGGGACAGCCGGCTTCAGGATCTGAAAAAGACCGAGGCAGTACGGCTGGCCAAAACGGAGATCCTGGAGAAGGTCCGCGAACGGATCATCCCGCGAATGCGGTTCGAAGCCCGGGAAACGGATGCTGACTCCGGGAGATTCTTGCGCATCGCCGAGCCGATGGATTCCGGCCTTCTTCTGGCCTCCTGTCTCCCCCTGGACAAGAACACCATGCTCGGCATGCTCATCGATCCGGAGGCCTTGGCCCGCGGCCTCCTCCCGCCAAGCCCCGGCAAACCTGAAGCTGAGGAAGGCATGTCCGTCGCGATCGTCGATGGATCAGGGAAGGTCGTCGCCGGCCAAGGACTTGGTTCTACTGAAGCATCGGAGAAAAGCGGTGATTCCCAGCGCGTCCTCACGGGCGCATTCGCCGACTCCTTCCCGCCGTGGGCGATCGACATCTATCGGAGCGGTGTCGGCGAGGCGGAGAAACAGTTCAGGTTGCGAAGGACCATCTACGTCCTGTCCCTCGCGGCCGTCATCGCGGCCCTCTTTTTCGGCGGCTTCTTGGCCATCCGGAGCACGGCCAAGGAGTTGAAATTGGCCAAGCTGAAATCGGATTTCACGGCGACCGTTTCCCATGAATTCCGGACGCCTCTGACATCCATCCGTTACATGGCCGAACTCCTGCAAAGAGGCCGCGTCCGCGACGAAACAAGGAAACAGCAATACTACGAGACGATCACGGCTGAAAGCGAGCGGCTGAGCCGCCTCGTCGAGAATCTCCTCGATTTTTCCAAGATCGAAGCGGGCATGAAGGAATACAGGTTGGAGGAGGTGGACATCGCGGCCTTGGCGGCGGACGTGGCCGGCCGGTTCCGCGAACAGGCGGCCTTCAAGGATTTCACTCTGGAGACGGAGATCGCGAGCGGCCTGCCGTTTATCCGGGCGGACAAGGACGCCCTCGGCCGGGCGGTCTTCAATCTCCTCGATAACGCCGTGAAGTATTCGGGCGGAAACCCTCGCATCACCCTGCGGGTCTTGTCCGGGAAGGATGCCGTCCATCTCCAGGTCGAGGACCACGGGATCGGCATCGGCAAATCCGAACAGAAAAAGATCTTCGAAAAGTTCTACAGGTCCGAAAGCGCGCTGGAGAGCGACGTCAAGGGTAGCGGCATCGGACTTCCTTTGGTCGAGCACGTCGTCCGAGCGCATGAAGGAAAGGTCCTTCTCGAGAGCGAACCGGGGAAAGGGACACGGGTGACGATCCGGCTTCCGGTCAGGCCGCCTGAAGAAAAGAAGGAGGGCGAGAATGGATAGGATCCTCATTGTCGAGGACGACAAGGCCATCCTCATGGGCCTTCAGGACGATCTCCAATTCGAGGGCTTTGAAGTCGCCACGGCCTCGGACGGGAAAGGCGGCTTAAAGCAGGCCTTGGATGGGGGCTTTCAGCTGATCATCCTGGACATCCTGCTGCCGGGGCTCAACGGATTCGAGGTCTGCAAGAAGCTCAGGGAAGCCGGCGTCAAAACGCCCATCCTCATGGTCACAGCGGCCAAAACGGAGGAGATGGACAAGGTGATCGGCTTGGAGCTCGGAGCCGACGATTATGTCACCAAGCCCATCGGATCGCGGGAACTCGTCGCCCGGGTGAAGGCGATCTTGAGGCGCGCGCGAAAAGAAGACGAGCCGGGCGATGTCTTTAAATTCGGCGAAGTCATGATCAACTTCAAGAGCCATGAGGTCTTCAAGCGGGACAAGGAGCTGGCGTTGACAGCCCTGGAATTCAGTCTGCTCCGATTCCTCATCGCCCGCCGGGGCCAAGTCGTGACCAGGGACGAGATCCTCGACGAGGCCTGGGGCGAGGCCGTCGTCGCCTATCGGACCATCGACCCGCACATCGCCCACCTGAGGAAAAAGGTCGAGGACGACCCGGCCCGTCCCGTTCATATCCTCAGCGTCAGGGGTGTCGGGTACAGATTCGTGGCCTGAACGGGCGGTCATGAAAGCTCATCGATATCGCAACGGGGGCTTAACCCCCCGGCCCGGGGCATGGCTTATCTTATCCCTGTACGATCACCACAGGGAGGTTTGAAAATGTCTCTAAGAAAAATGATGAGTTGGATGGCGGTCCTTTTGGCAGCTTTCATCGTCAGCGCTTTTGCCGTCGACTTCGCTTCCTCCGATCCGTCCCAACAGTCGGCCGAAGAATTCTATCAAGCCGCCCTCTTGAAGAAAGAAGCGGAGGGAGACCTGAGCGGTGCCATCAAGCTCTTTCAGGGCATCATCGTGAAGTTCCCCGACAAGAGGGACGTCGCGGCCAAGGCGCTGCTGCAAATCGGCCTATGCCATGAAAAGCTGGGCAGCCAAGAGGCTCTGAAGGCCTACCAGCGCCTCATCGCCGACTATCCGGGTCAGAAAGAAGAAGTGGCTCTGGCCAAGGAAAGGTTGGCCGGGCTCGTAAAAATCACCGAGACGGCCCTCCGGAAACCCAATTTTCGAAAAATTCGGACGCCGTTCAATATCCCCGAATGGAGCGGGAGCCGTCTTTCTCCTGACGGGAAAATACTCGCCTTCGGTTCTCAGAACTCCATCTGGACCGTCCCGATACCGGGCAAGGTCGATCCCGATCTGGCCGGCGAGCCGAAGGAGTTGCGGGGAGCGGCTGATGTTCTCGGTGACGGCCTGTCGTGGTCCGGCGACGGCAAGTGGATCGCCTTCAGCCGGGCCTATTCGCGCAATTTGCGTGAAGGAGGGACGCGTATCGATTTCAGGCCCGAGGG
>Ga0315276_10005585_pt1 | contig 11588 bp, 11 predicted proteins | sample YL17G05_0_MG_FD_204542 | JGI IMG/M metagenome (GOLD analysis project Ga0315276, IMG submission 204542) | Sediment microbial communities from Yellowstone Lake, YNP, Wyoming, USA - YL17G05_0 | ecosystem: Environmental > Aquatic > Freshwater > Lake > Sediment | place: USA: Wyoming | collected... | reverse complement strand
ACTCGTGTCGTTTAGGTATTCGATATTGATAACGTCACAGATGAACGGACCGCAGCGTCACACCGATCGGTACGGGAACGCCGGCCCAAGACCGTCGATGACGCTCATTTGTGGAAATCGAGGCTAGGTCACAAACTGCTGGCCTATCGGGACAAGCAAGAAGAACTCCTCGCGTGGATTCAAGAAATGAAGCAGGCGGCTCTTCCAGTCATCAGCCTGACCGATGAAGAGCCGAAAGGGACGGCCTCAAATCTCCGCCAGATTGACCCTTTCACGTTTTTCGCGAACTTCAATCGCGGGATCAAGCACGAGCATAGAGTTGAAATCATCCGCGTACTCAAGGCCCGGATGGGTCTGACAGCAGATATGCCTGAGGACTTTGATGGGATACCTGTCGCCAATTCCCAAAAAGCGTGGTTTTTTCCATTTGCCTTCGAACGCGATCCAGCGACCGTGCCGCTGTTGTGGGCCTTCGCGCAGGGGGTACTGGCCAATGAGCCCTCTAGCCTGAACCCAGACGTCTTTCAGAAGTGCCTCGAGATCAAACAGGTCGGCCTAGCCAAACTGACCATGGGGATGTTTTGGCTCCAGCCCGATCGATATGTCGCACTCGACCAAGTGAACCGTGCGTACTTGCTCGACCAGCCGTTCGGACTAACGAGCCAGCGTCTGAAGCCCAAGACGCTCAGCGAGTATCTATCGCTCGTTGCTCTAGTTCAGTCGGGGACACAGAAGGACCCCGCGCGCCTCTCGTACGATGCCTTCGTGCGGGGCCAGAACGTTGGTCTCGATCCGTCGGTGCTTGACACTCGCTTTCGCAAGTACCTGCAGCGCCTAGCGCTAGACGCACAGTGTTCCGTGGCGGAGGTCGTCGCACACATCACGCGACCATTAAGTGGCGGCGAGAGCGAGATCACGAATCGCACCATCCATCAGAATGAACTGCAGGATGCACTGAACCGACCTGAGCTCACCAAGGAGGAGTTGAAGACTGCGGTAGGCAAGCTCTGGTCACTGCTGGGTAGGCAGGACATCATTCGTAGAACCAATTACTTCCGATCTGACGAGGTTCTGAACGACGTTCGGGCGCTGTTGGATGATGACAGCAGTATCGAGATCGCGACTCGCATCGATAACTTCATAGAAGCAGCTGTCGCACACGGCTACAGCGGAGCGGACCATAAAGACCGAACCGTGTCTGCTCAGTTTGCGAGTGTGTTGCTCTCAAGCCGCTGGCCTGACCGGTTCGTGGACTTTCGGCAGAAGAGGTGGAACGACCTCTACAAGCAGGTGATGCAGTCGGCTAGTGGTTTCTTGCGGGGCAAGCACTATGGGCACCTGTTACTCCGGGCCGGCTCGTTTGCCTCGCTGCTCGCTCATACTCCCACCTTCAGAGAGTTCTTCGGCGAGTCAAAGGAGTTGTGGACCGTCGCCGGTGTCGCCTGGGCGTTGAAGGACAAGAAGCCGGTCGAACCCAAGCGACCTGTTTCCCCTAAGGCGCAGCAGCAACCGCTATCACTACCTGGGAAGAACACAATCCTCCATGGGCCGCCAGGCACCGGCAAGACCTACCGCCTCATGATCGATTACGCCCCACAGTTCACCGGGCGATCTCAGTTCGTCACGTTTCACCAATCGTTCAGCTACGAGGATTTCGTCGAAGGCATCAAGCCGGTGCTTGGCAGCGCCGCTTCGAGTGACCTCAAGTACGAGGTGAAACTCGGGGTTCTTCGGGAGATTGCAGCACGTGCTACAGCTGATCCCGGTCACAACTACGCGATCTTCATTGACGAAATCAATCGTGGAAACATTGCAAGCATTTTCGGGGAACTCATCACGCTCATCGAAGACGACAAGCGCATTGGTGCGGAACTGGAAATCACGGTAGAACTGCCGTATTCACGCGAACGGTTTGGACTGCCTTCGAATCTGTACATCGTTGGGACGATGAACACGGCTGATCGCAGCGTCGAGTCACTTGACTCGGCATTGCGAAGGCGCTTCTGCTTCGTCGCCTGTCCACCAAACCTCAAGGTCCTCCCCGAGGGCCCCCTCGCAAATCTAGATGTCGATCTCCGACAGATGTTGATGATCATCAACGGCCGTCTAGAGAGGCTATTGGATCAGGACCACTGCATCGGGCATTCCTACTTCATGGACGTGGCAACGGCCGCAGAACCCTTGGACGCGCTGCGCCGAGCTTTCGCGCACAAGGTCTTACCGTTGCTCGAAGAGTACTTCTACGGCGACCCAGGGAGAATCGCACTCGTTCTCGGTCCGGCATTTGTGAAGAAGCGCCAGACGCCTACGCACTTTGCCAACTGCGGCTGGGAACAGGACGACGCCGAGGACAGGGAAACCTTTGACCGTACGGACCCCATGACGCTGGACGTCGGCGCTTTCAAGGCGATCTATGAATGATCCGCTTCAGGTCTATGAGCATGGCGTACTTCGAATCGAGGCGAATGGCCTAACACAGCCGGCATTCGATGCGCTCGTGCGTTTCAACCAGGGACACCAGGATCGGTTCTTCGCCGTCCGCCATCGGAGCTTGAAGTTCGGCAGCTACGTCGGAGTCCTTCAGGTCGGCGGCGTGACAATCGAGGTGCTCCCGAAGGCGGATCGGAACGGCTCAAAGGAAAAGAAGAAGTGGCGCGCGGCTCTGATCGACATGCTGCGGGTCTGCGGCTACTTAAGGCTCGCCGCCGCGAGTGCTGCTCACCTGGCGCTTCGCCGGGGGTCTCTGTTCGATCTGTACATGGAAGCATTTCTGTCGCAAGTCCGCTCGCTCGTCTACCACGGTCTCGTGCGGAAGTATCGCTGCGCCACGGGGAACCTGACGGTTCTAAGAGGCCGGCTTCTCTTTGGTCGAAATGCTGCCGAGAATGCTGTCCACCGCGAGCGGTTCTTCACTGTCCATGAGCGTTACGATCGTAACAACCAGTTCAACCAGATCCTTCACTCAGCCGTGAGAATCGTGTCGACATCCGCCCGCTCGAGCACTGTCCGAGGCATGGCCGACGACCTGCTCCTCTGGATGGAAGACATCGAAGACAGGCCGGTGAGTGCAGAGACGTTTTCACATCTCCGCTTCGACCGCAATACAGAGCGATATCGATCTGCCATGGCGCTTGCGAGGATGATCATCCTGAACTTCCAACCGGATGTCCGATCCGGTCGTAATCACGTGCTAGCAATTCTGTTCGACATGAATGAGTTGTTCGAGGAGTACATCCTTCGAAAGCTCCAGAAGGCCACGTATGGCCAATCGATCAAGGTCCAAGGGCAGCACTCCCAGCGGTTCTGGCATGCCGGGAGTACAGCCCGGAACATTCGACCGGACATTCTGATTACCATTCCATCCGCTTCCGGCCCTGAGACACTCGTTCTTGACACGAAATGGAAGGTGCCTGCTGGTGCATTTCCAGACGATGAGGATCTCCGGCAGGTGTACGCGTACAACCTCCAGTGCAATGCGACCCGGGGTGTCTTGGTGTATCCACGGGTTGACAAGAGGCCAGACGTCAAGGGCTACTTCGAGCCATCCGCTCATGCTCAGGCGAACCATAGTTGCGCGATGTGGTTTGTTGACTTGTTTGACGGGGACAAGCTGCGGCGAGACATCGGGCTTGTGATGTTGAGGGAACTCCTGCCGGCCGGCTTGTCTCCCCTCGCCGGGTGAGAGCCTCCTCGGGAGGTGTGACGTCGACCTGGCGCTGGACTCCGCGCTTTACCGCGCTACAGAGCTCGTGCGCTCGAGCGACAAACGGGTTGTACTGGCGCCGTAAGCTCCCTCTTTCAGATCGATAGACGTTGGTAGCAACTGCTTCCTCGCGGTCGTTGAGCCCTGGGAACGCCGTCAGCGCCGTTACACGGCCGAGGCTGTCCCGGGGCTGCGGCGCGATGCTTGAATCTCGAGCACGTTCTTCCATTGCCGTGCAGGCAGGGTCCGTGAAGCACCATCCGTTTCAGACAGCCACTTCCTACGTTCCGTTATGCGTGTCATCCCTCGTCTTTCGATGAGCATTTCAACTCCCAATTCGGCAGCCAGTACTCGACGATCTCGGCACAATCGTCGTCCTTGTCGGCGGCCCGCTCGCGCACGGCCGCGAGAACCGCCTCACGGAAATCGGGGTGCACGTAGTCAGGAGTCAACACCGTCCAAACGAAGCGGTCCAGGAGCTCCAGGGCGCCTTCCCACGTCGTGGCGGGGCCGGCGAACTTCACAACCGTGTCAGGTTCCTCTCCGCCGCCATCGCCAAGCGTATCCAACGGCGGATGATCGTCGCGGACGACGGTGAACGTGGTCCAGCCCGTGGATCCGTTCTCGGCGGACACCGTGACCGACCATCCTTCGTCTAGTGTTCGGAGGACCATCTCGATAAGCGGATCGGCCGTCGACCGGGTGTTCTGTGCCATGGCGCCTTCTCCCTGAGTTGAGAATGGGCCATGACCCTGACAGGATAGGTCGTGCTCGAGTTGGCCATCCCTGAGTGTGACCTGTTCTGTCACGCCCTGCTGCGACGATGTCCGAGGAGGCTGGTACGGACGAAACTAGACGGTGCGGGACCTGCGGATCGACGCTGGCTGCCGACGGCGAGTGCCCGCAGTGCGGCGAGTGCATGGCAGAGCCAACGTGGCTGGATGACTACGGTTACGGCAAGGACGACCAGCCAACCACCACGCCTCGAGAGCCGGCTGCAGAGCGGCCCGGTCGGGCGCAAGGCACTGGCCCCTGCCGCGTCCTGCCGTTCCCCAAGCCCCAGCCAGCATCCCTGACGGCGGCGGAACTCTACGCCGCAGGAGTGGACCGCGCCCCTCTGACGCCCGCGCGAGTGGCGGAGCTCGATCGCATGCTCGCGGAGGTATCCAGGGAGCTGAATCCCGCCGGGCCGCCGCCGCGCAAGCTCAGCGAGATCCTCGGGACGGCGGCAACGGACGAGGCGAATCACGGAGAAGGAGACTAACGACTTGGTGAACAAGAGCGACGCCATGCCCCGTCCACACGGACTCTCTAAGTCGCGTTGCATCGCAGGGCGTCAGTGCCACAAGCAGTTGTGGTGGCGCGCGCATGAACCCCAGGCGCCCGAACTCGTGCCTGATACCGACTTGCAAAACGTGTTCGATACGGGGACGCATGTCGGCGAGCTGGCGCGCGGCTATGTACCTGGCGGCGTTCTGATCGATCTGCCGCACACCGACTATAGAGGCAAAGTCGCCGCGACGCAGCGCGCCATCGAGTCCGGTACCCCGGCCATCTACGAAGCGTCGTTCAACGCCAACCGGGTATTCGTCGCGGTCGACATTCTCGCCCGCGAACCGCGCGGGTGGCGCGTCATCGAGGTCAAGTCGACCACCTCGCTCAAGGAACAGCATCTGCCCGACGCCGCCATCCAGGTGCACGTCTTGCGGCAGACGGGCCTGCCTGTGACTGGTGCCGAGGTCATGGTGCTAAACCGCGCTTGCACCTACCCTGACCTGTCCGACCTGTTCACGCGCCACGACGTCACCGCCGAGGTCGAGGCCATGCAAGGCGCCATCTCGGCCGAGGTGCAGTCGCAGTTGTCGATGCTCGCAGGATCGCTGCCTGAGGTCCCAATCGGTCCGCACTGCGCGGAACCATATGACTGCCCGTTCGCCGGTCGCTGCTGGCCGGTGCTCCCGCCGCATCACGTGAGCACACTCTATGGGGCCAAGCGCCGAACGCAGGCGTTGGAGGCCCAAGGCTACGTTACCATCCACGACTTGCCGGACGGACTTGGGCTTGGCGTGCTGGCTGACCGCCAGCGGCGCGCGGTGCAGGCGGGATCGATGATCGTGGAGGGCGACCTCGCGAAGGCGCTCAGAGCGTTCCAGTCGCCGCTCGCATTTCTCGACTTCGAGACCGTGCAGTTCGCGATTCCCATCTGGGATGGTTGCCACCCGTTCGATCAAATCCCAGCCCAGTTCAGCTGCCACCGTGAGCGGCCAGACGACGGGCTTGATCATATTGAATGGGTGCCCGACGCTCCGGGCGACCCGCGTGCCGAGATTGCCAGCCGCATTGTCGACGCCTGCGCGGGCGCGCGCACGGTTGTCGCCTACAACGCCGGCTTCGAGAAGGGCTGCCTCGAAACCCTGGCGATCGCGTTGCCTGACCATGCTGTTGCACTTCGCGACATCATCTTGCGGCTCGCCGATCCGCTGCCGGTGATCCGCGAGCACGTCTACCACCCGGACTTCAGCGGCAGCTTCAGCCTGAAGAGCGTCCTGCCGGCGCTCGTCCCGGACCTTGGCTACGATGACCTCGCGATCGCCGAGGGTGGCAGCGCCAGCCGGGAACTCATGCGGTTGGTCGTGGGCGACGCCACGCTCCAGCCTGCTGAACGCGCGAGGAAGCGTGACGGACTGCTGCGCTACTGTGAGCGCGACACGCTCGCCATGGTGCGCGTGCTGTCGAGATTGCGCGAGCTCGCCTGACTGGCCGAGGACCACGACCTTCGGCTCGAGTGGCCGGTGATCGCAACGCCCGCCTCCTAAGTCGGTGATTAGGCAGTATCCGCCCGGGAAGCTGCCTGCCGCACGTTGTACGACGTCGTGCACGAGGACACGGTCGACGAGGACGTCGAAGATGATAACGACGAAATAGCGGAGAAGCAGGCCGAGTAGGCAAGACCTTGATGCCTTGTTCTCGCTTGGCAACGTCGGGCGGAGCAGTTGGTCACCAGGAATGGCTGCCGGGAACTTGAGCCCCGGCGTGAAGACGTTCCGAGACGCGGCCGCCAGATGTAGATCGTCTGCTCGGCCACGCCGTGCTTCTTGGCCACCTCCGCCACCGGCGTCTTGTCCGCCTCACGGAGGATCTTGACCATCTCGTCCTCGCTGAACCGGCTCTTTCGCATCGGCTCCCCACCGGGGTCCGCGCCCCGTCGGCCTCACGCGCCAGAGGACAGGGCCAGACCCAGGCAACGCGCCCGTATAGTCGACAGGATAAGGAGGGTCATATCATGTGGCTCATCACAACTTTCGGCTTCTTCAGCATCGTCGACAAACAAGCGGGGAAGTCCGCCGGCGTTTTCACCGTGCGCTCCCGCGTTCGTCAGGATCTGGAGAAGCTCAAGTCAAGCTATCTTCCAGAACTGACAGAGATTGTCGATGGCGGAGGGACGGACTACCGCTACCGAGGCACGGCCCCGAAGCAGGCTGTCGCTCGGGCCTTCGGAGAGGCCATTGCTGACATCGACTACTCTAACTTCAAGAACTCAGTCGCGCACCGTCAGGGCCACCCACGCCATGATGCCTACGCTATGGTCTGGCAAGACCTATACGAAGACTTGGCTGCGATCGACCATGCCAACGCTGCATCCCCCAAGGCAAAGGCTCCCAAGGCGGGAGTTGCCACTCCTCCCGCAAAGAACGTGTTGCCAGGTGCCGCCGGCGGTGTGGTATTCGACAAGCTCGGCCGGCTGATCCTGCGTGAACCCAAAGGTCACTTCGGCCACTACGTCTGGACCTACGGCAAGGGGCGGGTACAGTCTGGCGAATCCCATGAGCAGACGGCCCTGCGAGAGGTACTGGAAGAGACCGGTGCAAAAGCAGAGATCATGGGCTGCATCGGTGATTTCAGAGGTGATACCGGTGTTACCCGCTTCTTCCTCATGCGCCTCGTGCATGACACAGGCGAGTGCCAGGCCGGGGAGACGAAGGCCGTCCGATGGGTCACGCCACAAGAGGCAAAGCCGTTGATCGCCCAGACCACCAGCCCAACACAGCGCTCTACCAATTGGCCCGCTTCCGCTTGTCTTGGGGTGCCGTGCCGACGTGTTCGCGACCGCCCTGCTACAAACGATCTGACGACGGGCCTTCAAATCCGATGACCGCCGGCTGACTTGGCCGGTGATCGCGAGCACCGGACATCACGGTCGAGGATCGCGACGACGGGCTCTCACAGCCGGTGATCGGTAACAACCGGGGGGCACGGTGCCGATAGCGTCAGGATCGGCGGCTGTTACCGCTAAGGGATGTCCGTTTGACGTATCTCACTCAGCAAGCTGGCTTTCCCCGTCCGATCCCTTCTCATGGCGCTCTTCTGGCACGCGCTCTTCCGGCGACCGCCACGCCCCGAAGTGTCGGAGGGAATCGACGCCGCCGAGCAGCTGGCGTGCCCGCTCGAGTTTCGCATTTACTGCAGAGGCCTCGGACGGCGGTAACCGCGACGCGGAGCAGCCCGCGTCCTCAAAGAACGACTCAATCCTGCGCGCAAAGGCCCATTCGTCAATGATGGCCAACAACTGTTCTCGACTCGCCTTCACGGCTGCTGCTTGCCGCTGCTCTCGCTCCCTCCGCTCCCGCTCGCGGCACTCCGCCAGCCACCGCTGATGCTCAATCTCCGCCTGTCGTTGGGCTTCCTCGTAGCGCTTGGCGATGTTTGGGGCTTCCGCCTCCAACTCCTTCACGACGGTACTGAGCCTCCGGGCCAAGGCCCCGACCTTTGGTTCCGTCCATTGCCGTTCCCAGGGCACCCGCCCGTATGGTGAATACGCCCGAAAGCCCAGCCGACCGCAAGGCATGTGCTGTTTCGTCGCGCTGTCGGTGTCCCAGGCGGACCTGCGCTTGGTCGGTGACGGAGTCGCGCGCACGTAGCGAATCGGATGGTCCCAACGGTACGTCACGTCAACGTGCTCGGTGACTTCGTACAGTGTGAGGCCGAACGCCACAGCGCCGATGTGGACGACGGTCTCCCGACCGGGACGCCACGGTTCACCGTTGTAGTGGTCGAACTTCTGCCCTTCGAAGACATGTAGCTCAGGGCGGCGGAAATGGGAGTCCGTTGCCAAGACAACCCGGTGGCCACGGGCTTCGAGACGAAGGAACAGGTCGTTGGCGGTATCCAGGGCGTACGCCAACGCCTCCTTCGTCACGAAGATGTCCACGAGGTTTCGCTTGAACGGCCGCAGGTACCCCACGTCAGAGAATCGGGCCTTCTCGAAGGACTCCCGGACCCCCGTGAGCAGTTGATGGCGAGCGGGGAGGTCTGATCGCGAATCGGGGCGGCCGGAGGCCCCGCTGTCGGCCCGGAGCGCGACCGCCGGGGTGGGGCGAGGAACCGCGTCTCCTCTCTCCCATTCAATCACTTCACCCGGACGCGGGGCAGGGAGCGGTAGACGGGTTGGCGCCTTCCCGAACTGCCGCTTGGCCCAGTAGCCCCGATGCGGGAAGGGAACGTTGAGGTGGTGACATACCCGGGCCAGGTAGTTCGCGGAGATCCGGTAGCGGACAGCGACCTTCGCCATCGGTTCGGCCCAGACTTCCTCGTACAGTTTGTCTCTCGTGACGCTCATCCGAAGAATATCGACCAGGAGTGCGAAGCGGCGCAAGCCAGGGCATCAGCATCCCCCGCCACTTGACCGCCAGTTGCGGTAGCATTCAGGAGTGATGCGCGTACAGGTACGGCCAGAGCTGCTTCGGTGGGCACGAGAGCGGGCCGGCTTCTCGCTCGAGACACTGGCTCGTCGGATTCCCCAGCTCCCTTCGTGGGAACAGGGGGAGACGCACCCGACGCTGAAGCAAGTGGAGAAGTTCGCGAAGGCGACTTACGCGCCAGTAGGCTACCTGTTCCTCGCGGAGCCTCCCGTCGAGAGCGTGCCGATCCCCGACTTCCGCACCCTTGCCAGTATCCGAGTCAACCGGCCGAGTCCGGACCTCCTGGACACCGTCTACATCTGCCAGCAGCGTCAGGAGTGGTACCGCGATTTCGCCAGGTCGGAGGGCGAAGGCCGTCTGCCATTCGTCGGTTCGTCGGCACTGACCGGCGATATCGGCGAGACCGCCGCCCGGATGCGAACGGCGCTCGGCTTCAGCATCGAGAAACGCCGCCACATACCGACGTGGACCGATGCTCTTCGACGCTTCATCGAGCAGGCAGACCTCCTGGGCGTGCTCGTCATGGTCAGCGGTGTGGTCGGCAGCAACAATCGGCGCAAGTTGGATCCAAGGGAGTTCCGCGGATTCGCCCTGTCCGATGACCTCGCACCGTTGGTGTTCATCAACGGCGCCGACACGAGGGCCGCGCAGATGTTCACGCTGGCCCACGAGTTGGCGCACATCTGGTTGGGACAGTCGGCGCTGTCGGACATCGACCCGGCGTCGGCGCCCTCGCACGGGGTCGAGATCTGGTGCAACCAGGTAGCCGCCGAGTTCCTCGTGCCGCTCGAGGATCTTCGGACCGAGTATCGGCGGCGGGACGGTCTACAGGAGGAATGTGGTCGCCTGGCCCGGTTCTTCAAGGTGAGCACGCTGGTCATCCTGCGCCGCCTGCGCGACGCCGGTGTCATGAGCCCCAACGACATGTGGCAGGCCTACAACGAAGAGGTGGCACGACTCCAGGCGATCCCGCGAGCGAGCGGCGGGGATTTCTACCTGACCCAGGCTGCGAGGGTCAGCAAGCGCTTCGCTCGCGCCTTGGTGGTGAGCACGCTCGAAGGGCAGACGCTGCACCGCGATGCCTTCCGCCTGCTGGGCTTCTCGAAGCTCGAGACCTTCCGCGAGCTCGGGCACAGTGTGGGTGTCGCCTGATGGCGTACTTGCTCGATGCCAACGTCTTCATTCAGGCCAAGAACCTCCACTACGGCCTCGACTTCTGTCCGGCGTTCTGGGACTGGTTGACCGAGGCGAACGCGGCCAACATGGTCTTCAGTATTGAGAAGGTCGGCGACGAGGTCGCGGCGGGCGCCGACGAGTTGTCCACCTGGGCGGCTGCCCGCGGACCAGAGTTCTTTCTCAGGCCCGATCCCAAGTTGCTGCCTGCGCTCGGGTCTGTCAGTGCCTGGGCGACGGGACAGGGCTACGAACAGGCGGCCGTGAACACCTTCCTTCAGGTCGCCGACTACTACCTCGTGGCCCACGCGCTCGCGCACGGATTCACGGTCGTCACCCACGAGGTCGCGACGCCGTCCATCAGGAAGATCAAGATACCCAATGCCTGCATTGGTGTAGGCGTCAGGTGCATGACGCCGTATGAAATGCTCCGGCTCGAGCGCGCCCGTTTCGTGCTTGGGCGGTCTGCCTGACGTCCCGCTGAATGATCACGGCCGCGATAGTTAACAGGGCCAGGGTGCATGCCTCCACGATCCGTCGGGAGATCGATGAGCGTGCGCTCGTAAACACGCAGCCCGTCGTGTCTTGCGGCCCGGGCGTCGCGCCTGCCGATTCCGACTGACAAACGGCAGACAATCGGAGGCGGCTCGCGGCGTTCTCGGGTTGCCTCGGGTGATCGAAGAAGGCGGAAACGATTGGGGGCAGCGGTTTCCCGCTGCCCCCAGTTGCCTCCTTCCGGCGAACTTCTAAGCCGGGGGTCCCGCGTTCGAGTCGCGGCGGGCGCGCCAATTCTCGCCAGTTTCTCCGAATGTAGGCCTGTCTTGACACGCCGCTTCATAGAGGGTCTTCAGACCCGGCGCCGCCGAAGGCACTCCTTTCGGCCTCCTGTCCCTACCAGAAACTCCATCGGCGTGGGAGGAGCTCCCGGTGGCGTGATCAGGGGCGCCGCCACGCGGATCCAGGAACTGCCACCGCGGGTTGCTGTTCACGTCTGGGACGACCGCCGCCCGAGG
>Ga0315276_10005582_pt1 | contig 11590 bp, 9 predicted proteins | sample YL17G05_0_MG_FD_204542 | JGI IMG/M metagenome (GOLD analysis project Ga0315276, IMG submission 204542) | Sediment microbial communities from Yellowstone Lake, YNP, Wyoming, USA - YL17G05_0 | ecosystem: Environmental > Aquatic > Freshwater > Lake > Sediment | place: USA: Wyoming | collected... | reverse complement strand
GGGTTGGCTAGGGGTGGCTGGATGGACCCGTCCCCTCCCCTCTCTTTCTACCTCGCTTCTCTGTCCACCCCACAACTCACCGTGCCAGCACGCTGTCGGGCGGCGGGGCTGGAGATGGAGGGGCGGCCATTGTGTCGATGCGGGGTGTGTCACACCCCCCCTGTTGAGAGAGAGAGAAAAAGAGAGGACGCCGCGCTCTCTAGTAAAAGCGTCGGTCTGGCTCCAATTCGCTCTCTCTGCTCGCACACCTGGAAGTATTTTTTTTCATCCCCCTTCGCACAACGCGCCCTTCGCGACACAGGGCGACTCCGCTCACATATGCCCATGGCGACAACAAGATTTTGTAGATCCCTCAGCGGGCGAGGCGTGAGGCGAGCAGAAGGCGGGCCTCCCCCTCGCATCACCCGCATCCACCCGCCAACCTTGCACCGGGCTCCTGTTGTTGCTGTTGCAGCCGCGTCCGCGGCCGCCCCGGCCCCACCCCCCCGCCCGGCTGGTCATGTAGCATCGTCAACCAGCCCATGCCCAGGCGACGACACGCCCTGCCTGGGAGGGGAGGACCCGAGCCGCGCGGCCGCCCCTCTCCCCCACCCGCTCTCCCTGTGCCCGGCAGGCCTCTCCCGGGCGGACAAGGAGGCCGTCCTGGGGACCGGCGCCAGGGGCTGCATCGTCTGGTTTACGGGCTTGTCCGGCGCGGGCAAGTCCGCGGTCGCGGGCGCTGTCGAACGGGAGCTCGCGGCCCGGGGCATCCCCTCCGCCCGCCTCGACGGCGACTGCCTGCGGACGGGCCTGTGCGCTGGCCTCGGCTTCTCGCGTGCGGACCGGGCCGAAAACGTGCGGCGGGCCGGGGAGGCGGCCCTGCTGGCAGCAGAGGCCGGCCTGGTCGCCCTGGCCGCCCTGGTGTCGCCCTACTTGGCCGACCGGGCCGGCATCCGGGCCCGGTGCGCGGAATCGGCGGGGCCTGGTAGGTGTGGGGGTGGCGTCCCCTTCATCGAAGTCTACGTCGGCGCCCCGCTGGCCGTGTGCGAGGCCCGGGATGCTAAAGGCCTGTACGCGGCGGCCCGGGCGGGCAAGCTTGCCGGCCTGACGGGCGTCTGTCCGACTGCCCCGTACGAGCCCCCGGACGGCGCGGAGGTGGTGCTGGGCGGGGAGGGCGACGTGCGGGAGGCGGCGGGGGCAGTGGTCGAGTGCTTGGAGGCGCGGGGGCTGGTGCCGAGACGGTGAGGACGGGTGCGTGATTGTTTGTGCTCCTTCCATGAAGTGGACGTGGGCGCGCGGAGGGATAGGCGGGGGCAGTTAGGAGGAGGCGGAGGGTTGGGCAGGCTGCACCGCATTTGGCCTGGCGGTCGCGGCCTCAACGCGGGGTTTAGAACAGAGCGGGCGACTTTTTGTGATGGAAAATAATGAGGTTGAGAAGAGTGCATTTTGCCCTACCCGCGCTTCCCCCGCCATTGCGGCGCCCCGCACGACGCACGGCACGGCATCCCAACCCACCCGCACGTGCCATGCAAGGTATGCCGTCTGTACGCCCTCTGCGCGTGCTCACTGACGTCCCCGTGGCCGTGCGACCTCCCAGCCGCCTTCGGCACACGAGTTTTCACGCCGCGCGCCGTTTTTCGGCGCCAGCTCTCACGTTTTTCTCTCTCTCTCCCCCTCTCTCACACAACAGCCACCCGCCCCACCCCGAAACGCCCCCGGGCCAAGCTGGACGATGGTGTGGGTGTCGACCTGCCCGTCGGTGGCGGGCGCCCCGGGCGGGCCTGCAGCATGCTGGCGACGGGCTTGGCGCCTGTCGCCGGGGCAGAGCCAAACGACAGCTCGGCCTGTGCCTCGCCCGACGGTGGCGCCCGGACGAGCAAACGCTTTTTGAGCGAGGTAAGTTATAGGCATGTAGAGAGAAAGGAAGACGAGGCACAAGGACAAACGAACTCAGGCGCAGCGCGCGGGGAGGGAAAGAGGGGAGCGGGCGCTTCTCTCTCTCTCTGTCCCGCTCCGGCCACCCCCGCCTCCCCAGCCCGCGTCCACCACCACCACCACGCCCACCATCGATTGATTTTCTTATCTCTCTCCTCACTTCCACATCCAATCAAGACCCTCGCCACCGAAGTCCGCCGCCTGCGCGTCGCCGCGGGCGCCGTCGCGGCCGCCGACCTGGCAGCGATGACGCCTGCTGACAAGGACATGGTGCCCACACCCGCCCCCGGGACGGCTGACCCGACGACTGGCGCGGTCGGCCCGCTCGCCCCGCCGACGGGCTCGCCGGCTGGGGCTGGTCCGGCTGCCGACCACCACCACCACCCGCGCCCCTTTGCGTCGCCGAGCCGTGTCTTCGACCCCTTTGCCCGCGGGTCGGCGGGGCACCCCTCCTCCACGGCGGGCGCACGGCTGGGCGGGGGGGGCCTGCCCACCACCTCCCAGCCCGCCTGTTCCCCGGCCGGCGGGCGGCGGACGGGGCGGCGGACGGGGCGGCGGCGGGGCGGGGCCGCCCCAGGCGCCGACGCCGCGCCGTCCTCTCCCCTGTCCCCGCTGATGGTGATGAGTGCCGTGCCTCCACCCAACACGGCCGCGTCTGCCCTGCATTCCCTGGGCGCCCTCGCCCTGACAAGCACGATGTCCGGGCCGGCCTGCCGGTGGTTGCCCGGATGCGGGGCAGGCGGCGGCGGCGCCCTAAACCAGGCCTGCGGGGCCGGCCCGCCCGCCTCGCCGTCGGATGAGGTCACCGGCGGCGACCCGGCCGCCGCGACGGGCGGCCTAGATCTGCGCCGCACCGCCATGATGCGGGCTCTGCTGCAGCGGGCGGATGGGTGTGGAGTAGTTGGTGGGAGTGTGGCCGCCCCGCAGCCGCCCCGGGCCCCGGGCGCGCCCGCGACCCGGGCCCGCCGCTTTGACCCGGCCGCCGCGGGCGGGGGCGGGCTGCTGACCGCCCGCTTTGCGGCGTTGGGGGGGGGGAGCGCCGGTGAGGCCGGGCCTGCTGGGGCAGTGCCTGCTGCTGCTGCTGCTGCTGCCCCGGCGCCCCGCATGTCGTGGCCGCCGCGCGGGTGAGGCGAGAGATGAAGTGGAGCTTGCTTTATGATGTGAATCTGATGCTTTCGATTTTTGAAATCTCTCTCACGTCACGTCCCTCCATCAGTACCGCGTCGCCGGCCGCATGGGCCGCTTGGCGTGTACGGGCGACTGCGGGGCCGCCAGGGCGGCCGCCGCGGCTTCCCGGTCCGCCCGCCGCAGGGGTGGCGCCTCAAACAGGCCGGCCCGCTCCCGGACGGACCGGCAGGGTTGGGCGGGCGACCCGACGCCCTCCTCCTCCTCCACCTCTTCGCCCTCCTCGCCCTCACTCCCGTCCGCCGCCGCCGCCAGGAGGGCGACTTCGGCCGCATGCAGGGCGGCCACGTCATCGTCCGCCTCGCTCCGCAATGCCCGCGCCAGGGCCGCCTCCGCCGCGTCCGCCCGGGCGGTGGCGGCCGCCAGGCGGGCCTGCAGCTCAGCCGCGCCTGCCGTCGCGACGGCCGCCACCTCCTCCGCCGTCCGGCGGGCGGCCTCGGCGGCGGCCAGGGCGACCTCCCAGCGCGAGGAGGACGAGAAGGCGGGGCGGGGGTCCCGGTGGTGGCTGGCTACGCCGCCGCCACAAGCGCTTTCCGCCTGCACGACCGCCCGGCGCGCGGCGTCCGCCTCGGCCTCCGCCTCCTCCGCCCGGGCCAGGGCGTGGCGGGCAGTGTCAAAGGCCGCCCCCGCCCGGCGGTCCGCGTCGTCCGCGCGGGCCGCCTGCGCGTTCGCGTCGGAGCGGGCCGCCGCGGCGTCCACCCGCGCGGCCCGCAGGGCGGCGCCCAGGGCGGCGGCGGGCGTCAGGGCGGCATCAACACCGCCGGCGGCGCCGCTGCCGGCCGCCGCCCGCGCTGCGGCCAGCGCCTCCAGCCGCCCCGCCGCGTCGGCGGCCACCTGTTCGGCCAGGGACGCTCGGCCCTCCGCCTCGTCCAGGCGGGCCAGGAGGTCCCGGATGTGTGAGGAGGCGGCAGCGGGGGTTGCGGCAGGCGCCCCGCCCTCCTCCCCACCACCCAACACGCTCCCAGCCGCCGCAAGCGCGTCCAGGGCCCGCCCGGCCCGGGCCTCCGCGTCCCGCACGCCCCGCTCCAGGGCGGCGACCTGGGCGGCCGCCTGCTGTGCCGCCTCAGCCGCCTCCGCGCGGGCGAGGCGGAGGGCGTCCTCGGTGGCGGCCGCGCGCGCGCTCGCGGCGCCCGCTGCGGCCTTGAGCCGCCCGGCCTCGCCGTCCGCGACGCCCCGCTCCGCCTCGTACGCCGCGACCCGGTCCCGCAGGGACGCCAGCCGGGCGGCCGCGGCCGCCGGGTCGGCTGCCACAGCAGTAGGCGTCCAGCCGCCGCGCGTCCCGGGGGTGGGTGGTTGCGCGGCCGCCACCGGCAGCCCGCCCACACTCCCGGCCGCGGCCTTGACCGCCTCTGCGGCCGCGACCGCGGCGTCTGCTTCCCGGCGGGCGACCTCCAGCTGGGCCGCGCACTCGTCCAGGGCGGCCTTGGCGTCGGCCGCGGCGGCGAGGGCTTCATCGCGTTGGCTAGCGGCAGCCTCCGCGGCTGCCGCCGCGGCAGCCGCGCCCTCCTGCACCAGCCCCAACTGCGCACGCGCCGCCCTGGCTTCGGCCTTGTACCTCTTGGCCGCCGCGCCGGCGTCCGTGAGGGCGGCGGTGAGGCGGGATTCACGGTCCAGGGCTGACGTCGCGTTGCCGTCGTCAAAGCCCGCCCGGGCAGCCAGGGCCGCCTCGGCGGCCGCAGCCCGGCCGGCCGCCGCGTCCGCGGCCGCCCGGGCCGCGTCGGCCGCGTCTCTGGCCTCCAGGGCGGCCGCCTCGGCAGCGGACGCCCGGGCGCGGGCGGCCGCGACCTCTTCTTCGGCGGATGAAGCACGCTCCCGGGCGGCAGCTGCCTCGGCTTCAGCAGATGCGGCGCGGGCCCGGGCGGCCGCGCTTTCCGCCTCGGCCGCGTCCGCCCGGGCCCCAGCCGCTGCCTCGCCGTCGGCTCTGCGCCGGCCGCGCGCGCGTTCGGCCTCCACCTCGGCCGCCCGGGTGGCCAAGGCGGCTTCCAGGCGGCCAATGGCTTCATCCTTGGCGCCCAGCGCGGCCTCCCAGGCCCGGCGAGCACTGGCAGACCGGGCGACCAGGCGCAAGTGTTGCTCGCGCAGGGCCAGGGCCTCGCTGTCGGCGGCGTCCAGGGCAGAGCGTAGCCGGGCGGCTTCCGCCAGGCGGGAAGCCAGATCAGGTGAGGGCGGATGAGGTGAAGCCGCGGCCGCGTGGCGTGGCCCCGGCGTGGAGGCCGCGATGGCGTGCAGCGTGTAGACGGCGTGGGGTGGGAACTGGAAGGTTGAAGAGAGAGAGCGTTAAAACAGACGCGCCAGTTTGGTTTGCCTCTCTCTCCTCCGCCCGCCTCCAAACACCCCCGCCTCCTCTTTTGTCTCGCACCTGGCTGGGGCTGGCCTTGGACGGCGGGGACGCGGGCCTGCGAGTTTGGGGTGAGGTGGAGGTGTAGGGTGGGCGTGTGAGAGGACAAGGGAGGCGCAGCTGTCTTGACGGCGGCGCGCTTAAACGCGTATGCGGCCGGGCTGGCGAGAAGGGGGGCCTGCGCCCGGTCGGTGCGCATCATCACACCACTCACCCGGCCCCTGCGGGCGTCAGGCCCAGGGCCCGCTCCGCCTGATCCAGGGCGGCATCAATGCCGGCGGGGTGGGGCGGTGGGGAGCGGGTCGTCATATGTGTGGCGCAGAGTGTGCACAAAAAAACAAAATAGTGATATGCGCTGCGCGCTCGACTCACTCTCCCAATTCGTCCGCCTTTGCGCGCGCACAAAAAACCTTCCCACACCCTCCCACCCAGCCTTTCCACCACCACCATGCGCGAGATCGTGAGTTCAGGAGCTTTCAGCTGCCTCTCAGTGGGCTGGTAGCCCGGGGGAAAGGGCGGGGCCGCGGGCGAGCAAAAAGAGGGGGGACGCGCAATAGAGCGTCGTTGTTTTCGACCCCAGGCGGGCCTCCCTCTTTTGTCCCGCTGCGCACCCGGTACCCTCGCCGCATTGCGCACGCTGCATGTCATCATGTCGGGCGTCTACCCGCGCGTCGGCTGGTATACCTGTCGTCGCCGCCGTCGCCGCGCACTCTTTCATAAGCCTGTGCTTTCCATCCTCTGACTCCATTTTCCACCCCCTTTCCTACGCCAGGTCTCGGTTCAAGCCGGGCAATGCGGCAACCAGATCGGCGCCAAGTTCTGGGAGGTCGTGGCTGAGGAGCACGGCATCAACGAGCAGGGTAAGCGGCGTCAGAAGGCGGGAGCGGAGACGGGCGGAGACGGCGAGCACGAAGACCAGGGCCCCAGGGAGAGAGGGGAGGGTGGTTGAGCCCCGGCGCCCGCCCCGCACCCCACGCTGCCCTCCGCCCGCCCACTTGCCGCCCACCCCCCACCGCCCACCCCACGGCCAGGTGCACTCCCTGCCGCGCACCCTGGTGGTGGCTCCATGCCGGCCGAGGCCCCAGCTGGGCCACCCTGGTGCACGCCCTCTTTTTTCCTTCTCCGCCGCGCTCACCCCTCTCCATCTTGCCCGTCTAAACCCCTCGCCCACCAAAAACCTTAGGCGCCTACGCCGGCGACTCCGACCTTCAGCTGGAGCGCGTCAACGTCTACTTCAACGAAGCCTCGGGCGGTCGCTACGTGCCGCGGGCTATCCTGATGGACTTGGGTGCGTGAGGAGGGGAGAGAGGGGAGAGAGCGGCGAGCGCGCTTGCTCGCTCACGCCGCCATCGCTTCTCCACCCCCCCCTCACCCCCCCCCCGCATACACACTCACTCACAGAGCCGGGCACCATGGACGCGGTCCGGTCCGGACCGTACGGCGCCATGTTCCGGCCGGACAACTTCATCTTTGGCCAGACCGGTGAGAGAGAATAGGGGAGGGAGAGAGAGGGGGGGGGGGGGTGAGGCGCAAAAAGAGCGTCGCAATGCGCGCGACGCCGCCAGAGGGGCGCGCGTGGGGGCGCCAAAATCGCCTCGCCTGCCACGCCCACCACGCCAGGCTTGGACGAGATCATGTCACCAGGGAACATGGGCTGCTTTGGCGGGCCGGCGCGTCGTGCGCCCACCGTCGTGGACTACTCATTTTTTTTCTCAGGGCCTTCGAAAACACCATGGCCCCCCCTCGACGTCGAGGGCCCAACCTCCTCCCCTCTCCTCGTCTCTCCCGCTCACACCCTTCTCCTCCTCCTCCCATGGCAATCCCAGGCGCGGGCAACAACTGGGCGAAAGGCCACTACACGGAGGGCGCGGAGCTCATCGATTCCGTCATGGACGTCGTCCGCAAGGAGGCCGAATCGTGCGACTGCCTGCAGGGCTTCCAGGTCGCGCACTCGCTGGGCGGCGGGACCGGGTCGGGCATGGGCACCCTGCTCATCTCCAAGGTGCGCGAGGAGTACCCGGATCGCATGATGATGACCTTCTCCGTCGTGCCCTCGCCCAAGGTGTCGGACACGGTGGTGGAGCCGTACAACGCGACGCTCTCCGTGCACCAGCTGGTCGAGAACGCGGACGAGTGCATGATCCTGGACAACGAGGCGCTCTACGACATCTGCTTCCGCACGCTCAAGCTGACGACGCCCACCTTTGGCGACCTGAACCACCTGATCTCGGCCGTCATGTCGGGCGTCACCTGCTGCCTGCGCTTCCCGGGCCAGCTCAACTCGGACCTGCGCAAGCTGGCCGTCAACCTGATCCCCTTCCCCCGCCTCCACTTTTTCATGGTCGGCTTTGCGCCGCTCACCTCCCGCGGCTCCCAGCAGTACCGCAACCTGTCCGTGCCGGAGCTGACCCAGCAGATGTGGGACGCCAAGAACATGATGTGCGCGGCGGACCCCCGGCACGGCCGGTACCTGACGGCGTCCGCCCTGTTCCGGGGGCGCATGTCGACCAAGGAGGTGGATGAGCAGATGCTGACCGTCCAGAACAAAAATTCGTCCTACTTTGTGGAGTGGATCCCCAACAACGTCAAGTCGTCGGTACGTGGTCGGAGAGGAGAGGCAGAGAGAGAGAGAGAGAGTGAAGAAGGCGGGCGTGGGAGAAGGGAGAGCGAAGGAAATGCCGTGGCCACCTGTGCGAGCGCGCAGCGCGCGTGACCACCTCTCACACTCTAATTCTCTTCTTTCTCCTCCTGTTTTAGGTCTGTGACATCCCGCCCCGCGGCCTGAAAATGTCGGCCACCTTTGTCGGCAACTCCACGGCCATCCAGGAAATGTTCAAGCGGGTGTCCGAACAGTTCACGGCCATGTTCCGGCGCAAGGCCTTCCTGCACTGGTACACGGGAGAGGGCATGGACGAGATGGAGTTCACGGAGGCCGAGTCCAACATGAACGACCTCGTGTCCGAATACCAGCAGTACCAGGATGCGTCCGCGGAGGACGGCCTGGGCTATGAGGAGGAGGACGAGCTGTGAGAACGGACAGGGGGCGTGATAAAGAAAGAACACAAATCAAAAAAATGAGATCGAGAGCAAGTGGGGCGTGCGTGTTTTTTTCCGGGCGAGAGTGATGGGTCTTTCTCCTTTTTTTCTTCTTGGGGTATATGGAGAGAGAGAGAGGAGAGAGAGGGGGAGGGAGAGAGAGAAGGAGAGAGGGATGCGTGTGTGTGGGGGGGAGACTGTGAATGGCGAGGATTTCGTTCATGATTCAATGATGATGGAGAAGAACTCAAGGTCGGGCCTTTTTTCCGCCCCCTCACATCTCTTTCCCGCCGGCGCGTGTATGCCCGCCCACACCCACATCCGCGTGTCACTTACCCACACACGCATATTGAGCCGCGCATCACCGTCACACAATGTCCGCCACCCTGGACGCCACCGTCCAGGTCGACGCGCCCGGCCCGTCGCCGTCACCGGCGCCAGCGGCGCCGGCCAATGCGGACACTTTCCCACCCCCACCGCCAGGCGTGCCCGTCGTCCGGGAAGGCGACGCCTTTATCCTGGACATCAATGGCGACCGGCAAGCCCTGATGCGGGCACGGGCGGACGGGTGAGTGTTCGTGTGAGAGGAAATGCGGGCGTGTCAAAAAGCGGCGGCTAGTTTTTTGTTTGCACCGAACCTTGCCTGGGCACTCTCCCTCTCTCACCCCGCCGCTCACGCTCACACCCTTGTTCCACCCACACCCCGTCATAGGACTGTCCGCATCGGCAACGCCTCCTTCCCCATGTCCCCCTTCATCGGCGCGCCATACGGTGCCTGCTTCGAGGTCACCAACCGCGATCTGGTCCGGACGCGCCGCCCGTGCGAGGTCCCCGCCGACTGGGCGGCGGAGGACATGGTGGATGACGACCGCAACAATGCGGGCTTGGGGCTGGGTGGCGAAGGCGCGGCCGTGCAGGGCTTGAGCAAGGAAGCGATTGAGGGGATGAAGGCGGCGGGCGTGGGCGGGGCGGCCCTGGTCGCCGCGCTGACTGCCGCGTCGGCCACGTTTTCTGACAAGACCGCCTTTGCGCAGGCCAAGTACGTGCGGCGGAAGGCGCGCAAGCACGTCCTGCGCGCCGTCCTGGTCCGGCCCACTGGGCGCACCCTGGCCGCCCTGCAGGCCTCCAAACAGGCGGCCGGCCGGGCGGCGGTGTGCCTGCGCCCCGACACGCTGGCCTTGCTGCTCAACGCGGCGGGCGTGGGGGCGGGCGCGCACGTCCTGGTGGTGGACGGCGTCGGCGGCGTCCTGGCGGCGGCCGTCGTGGAACGCCTGGGCGGGGCCGGCCGGGCCGTGGTGGCCGCCCTCCCCGGCGCCGTCGCGGGCAGTGGCACCGGCAGCGACGGGCGGGGCCTGCCCCAGCGCGGCCCCCTGACCTCGTCGCCCGCGCACGAGATGGTGCGCTCGCTGCACGTGCGGGGGAGAGGGGTGCGGGAGACACTGCGCGTGGTGGGCCTGGAGACCCTGCTGGGCTACCTGGGGGAGGGGCGGGGGGGAGGAGGCGGTGAGGATGCTGACGGGGCGGCAGCCCCACCACCGGCCAAGCGGGCGAAAGGAGGGGCGGAGGAGGGAACCGCGGCCGCCGCTGCTGCCGCCCCCGCCGCCAACCCAGCGCGTGCGCGGGCCGCAGCCGCCGCGGCCACCGCCGACCGGGCCTCCGCCCGGGCCGGCTTTGACTGCCTCATAGCGGCGGCGCCGGCCGTGCACCCGGGCGCCCTGATCAGTGCCTGCCTGCCCCTGCTGGCGCCGAGCGCACCCTTTGCCCTCGCCTGCCCCTCCCTCGCCCCTGCGGCCGAGGCCGCGCTCGCCCTGCAAACCTCCAAGGCGGCCGTCTGCGTCGGCCTGGGCGAGCCCTGGTGGCGGACGCACCAGGTCCTCCCCCGCCGCACCCACCCGGCCATGGCCATGTCGGGGAGCGGCGGGTACGTCGTGTCCGGCACGGCCCTGGCGACGGGCGCCCGGGCGGCGGTCGCGGACGCGCGAGCGGCGGCGGCGGTCGAGGCGGCGGCCGCAAGGAGAGCCGCAGGTGGTGGTGCTGCATCAAATGGGAAGGGAAGGGGGGCAGGCGGGCGGGGTGCGCCGCCACCACCTGCCGCCGCCGCTGTGCCCGCCGCCTTAGCTGCTGAATACGATGCGGAGCTGTCAGAATGATCTACATTTTTTCATCAACTCTGTTGCCTCTCTGTCTGTCTCTCTCTCTCTCTCTCTCACCGGGCGGTCTTAGGGTTTTAACGCGGCCTCCCCGGCCGCATCCGCCTCACCAACCTTGTAGACGGCCGCGCCAAACGCCTGGCCCAGGTAGATGGACGCCTCTCCCGACGCCGTGTCAGCCTCGCCGCCCAGGAAGATGGCGGCCTTGCCGTCGACCTTGCCACTAAGGATGAGCTTGCCGTCCGCCTCGGCCATGGCCAGGGCGGCCTCCCCGGCCTCGCTGTCGGCTTCCGCGGCGGCGGCCAGGCGGCGCAGGGCCCGGGACATGCCGATGGAGGCCCGGGTCGAGATGTCGTGGGCAGAGGCGACGGTGGCGGCGAGGGCGACAGAGAGGGCGAGGACCTGTGGGTACGGAGACGTGTTGGGAGAGGGTGTCGTCGACGAATGGGGGTCGTTGACGCCGGGCGGGCGCTGGCGGGCGCAACCGGAGGCTGTTTCGAGTGGGCAAGCAACGCCTCCAACACCCAGCTTAAGCACTGAGGACAGACTCAGAGATGCACATCATCGTCCAAGATGCAAGCGACCGCACAGGCGAGTCCGAAGTGGCTGCACGGGCGTGTCCGAGAAAGTGGGCGCCGCCCCTACACGCGCGCGTCTTGGAATCGGAGGGAGCGGTGTCTTTTTTGATGGGACCCTACGCGCACGCGAAGCCGCCCTCCAATGCCGCTATCCACAGCTATATGACCTCTCACCTGGATGAACTTCATCGTCGCGCAATGGAGATTGAGAGGGAGTGGGGAGGGCAGGAGGGGCTGTGTGTGGAGAGCAGAAAGAGAGCACCGGTCAGTCCCCCGTGCGTCATTAGCCCTACAGGCCTGGCCAATCGAGGCTGCGAAAAGGGAATGGGGCACTCCCGGGCCTCGCCCGCCACCCGGCAAAAATCGCTCAGACACATGGCAACGGCAGG
>Ga0315276_10005581_pt1 | contig 11591 bp, 8 predicted proteins | sample YL17G05_0_MG_FD_204542 | JGI IMG/M metagenome (GOLD analysis project Ga0315276, IMG submission 204542) | Sediment microbial communities from Yellowstone Lake, YNP, Wyoming, USA - YL17G05_0 | ecosystem: Environmental > Aquatic > Freshwater > Lake > Sediment | place: USA: Wyoming | collected... | reverse complement strand
TACCTGGACACCAATCTGGCAAAAAGTTACGGATCTGGCCGGATTCCAGGATAGCGATTATTATCCCTTCCTTAAACGAATGCGTGATTACATGGTCAATGCTGCGCGCCAGGATATGATGCCGGTGTCAAAAGTGAGCCGGGTTATAGTCCGGGCAATAACCACCCGGAATCCCAGAACGCATTATGTGGTAGCCGCTTCAAAATTCAGGGATTGGATCCTGCCGCGGATCTTACCGGATCATGTACTGGATCGGATTATAGCAAAAAAATTGGGAATGAATCGGATAACATAGTTTGAATCCGATGATCGCAATGTCATTTTAAATTAATAGACGTTCCAGGTCCTCTGCAATAAGCACCGGTTCACTACAGGAAAAATTATGACAAACATAGACGGTGGTTCTTTTATTGATCGCTTGTTTACCCTGAAATAAAGATGCCTTCAGGAGAGGGGAATGATGACCGGGGAACAATTGTAAAACGATTTTATTCGGAAGGAAAATATTAAATATCTTTTTATAAAAGTGTTCCGGTAGTATCCGATCCGGGAGAACAAGTACGATTTCTTTTGGTTTGGTTAAATAAAAATCCAACGCCAGCAGGTAACTGCCGTAGGCCAAGGGATTCTCACGCATCTCACGACCGAAAGTACGCAGCACGTTTTCACTGCGCTGCCATAACCCGGAATCTTCCATAACCGAATAGAAACGTAGATTGTTAAGGATCATGATACCGGTTCCTGATGGAATAGATTGGTCATATTCATCTTTCATCCGCAGGATGAGTCCGGACTGTTCATCGGATGTGTAAAAATAACTGGAACTTTGTTCATCCCAGAAGTGCAGATTCACATAGTCCAGCAGTTCTTTTGCCCATTCCAGATAACGGATATCGAATAAGGCCTCATAGGCGTCAAACAGGGCTTTGATCAGGAAGGCATGATCATCCAGGTATCCTTTATATTTTGCCTGCCCCTTGCTGTACACGCGGAGTATGCCCCCGTCTTTAAACAGATTGTTCCGGATAAAATTGATATTATCCACTATGATCTGCCGGTAGCGATCCTCCCGTAAAACCTGATAGGCTGAAGCATAAGCGGATACCATCAGGGCGTTCCAGGAAGTAAGTATTTTCTCATCACGAACCGGACGGATTCTTTTACGGCGGGTATTTTTTAACAACTGCCGGCAATTGGATAATAATTTTTCGGTTTCTTCTACGCTTAAATCAAACCGGCCTGCCAGGGCTTCCAGGTTGGTCTGTACATGTAAAATATTTTTACCTTCAAAATTTCCCCTGGCCGTCACCTCATAGTATTCACAAAAGACCGGACTTTTATCTCCAAGGATATGATCGATTTCCTGCTTATTCCAGAGATAATATTTTCCTTCCACCCCTTCGCTGTCGGCATCCAGACTGGAATAAAATCCGCCTTGTTCGGAGCGTAGTTCTTCATAAACAAAGTCAAGTGTATCACGAACAACATTGATGAAAAAGTCATCCCGGGTTATTAAAAAAGTATCCAGGTATAAAGTAACAAGTTGCGCATTATCATACAGCATCTTTTCAAAATGAGGCACCAGCCAGCGGTCGTCCACCGAATAGCGGGCAAAACCTCCGGCCAGCTGATCGTAAATACCACCACGGGCCATGGTGCGCAGGGAGCGCGTTACCATCTCCAGATAGTGCTTATTACCGCTGCGTTTATATTCTCTTAGAAAGAAACTTAAGCCCTGGACCGCAGGAAACTTGGGAGCATGACCAAGACCCCCATGTAGCGGATCATACAGATCGGATAATTTTTTCGCAGCCTCTTGTATCAGGGTGAAATCTAGATCCTGGACATCTTTCATCCTGAACGTACTCTGTCCCAGCGCATCACGGATCAGGTTAATATTCTGTTGCAGGTGAGCCTGGTCCTGCTGATAATATTCATGGATCCGTTGTAAAATTTTTTTCCAGGAAGGACGACCAAAACGGTCTTCAGGCGGAAAATATGTACCCCCATAGAAAGGCAAGTGGTCAGGGGTTAGAAATACCGTCAGAGGCCAGCCGCCGCTGCCGGTAGTCATCTGAACAAATGTCATATAGATCTGATCAAGATCAGGCCGCTCTTCCCGGTCGACTTTGATACAGACGAAATATTCATTCATAAGTACGGCTGTTTCTTCGTCCTCAAATGATTCATGCGCCATCACGTGACACCAATGACAGGCGGCGTAACCGATACTGAGCAGGATCGGTTTATCCTGAGACTTTGCTAAATTTAATGCTACCTCAGTCCACGGATACCAGTTGACCGGATTATGGGCATGCTGGAGAAGATAGGGACTGGTCTCGTCGATGAGATTATTGGTATATTTTGGTTCGGATTTTTGGTTCATTTCAAATCATGAATTCTGTATATAAATGATAACTAAAAATATTCAATTTTTATTCGAATAGGAAGATGGGAAGGAGATATCTCCTTCCCATCTTTTGAATGGCAGAAGATATCTCCTGCCTTTAGTATCTCTCAGGAAATAAATAAAAAAATATTTTGTTTAATCAGATTGGGAGCATTATTTTAAATATTAATCCCACGACTCAAGTTTAATCAAACAGAATCAAATTGCCGAGGTGCTGGTTGAAACAGAAAATAATGATCGGGTTTGTTCTATCCATGATGCTATTCGGATGTCATCCATCCGGAAGGAAGATAAACGGGGAATGGAATACTCATCGGCTCATTTCCAAACAAAATATTCTAGCTAATCTGGAATTTTTAGCATCCGATGCGCTGGAGGGACGGGAAGCGGGCAGCAGGGGAGAAAAACTGGCCGCCCTTTATCTGAGTACAGAGTTAAAAAAATACGGAGTGCTGCCCTTATCTCAGGATCAGGGGTATCTTCAACCGGTCGATTTACAGAATATCCGCTTCTCCGGACAATCAAAACTGGATCTGGTTGATGCGCAGGGTGAACTGTTACATTCTCTGGTTTACGGTGTGGATTTTATCGGATCCCCGCGCTATTACCCGACTCTGGATACCACCATCGGGGTTGTTTTTGCCGGTTACGGTATAACCGCCCCGGAGTTCAATTATGATGATTATGCCAAATTTGATGCTGAGGGAAAAGTAGTTCTGGTTTATCAAGGGGAACCAAACAGTGAGGACAGTTCGTATTTTGGCGGTGCAGAAGACACGCGTTATTCTTCTATACGCCATAAAATGAGTAATGCCCGGGAACATGGTGCTGCTGGTATTATTTTCCAATTTGGTCCGGAAAAAACTTTTAGCTGGGATAAATTAAAAGATTACGTTAAGAAAGGGGCCATGCAGTTAAAAGGCGGGGCGGAGGAAGGGGAGAAGAAATCATACAGCGAGCAGATTCCCGCGGTTACCATAACAGGTAATTCATTACGGTACTTTCTTGAATCGGAAAAATATTCTTATGATTCATTAGAGGTGCTCCGGAATAATAACCAACCGTTGCCCGGATTTTTCCTTAAAAAACGGATGCGGGTTCTATGGAAATTCGATATGGACAGCACGGTACGGGCTTATAATGTGGTCGGTATAATCCCGGGAACCGATCCGGAGTTACGGAATGAATATGTTGGTATGGGTGCTCATTACGACCACGTGGGGGTGATACGGGATACGGTTTATAACGGTGCGGATGACAACGCTTCCGGAACATCGGCCATTCTGGAGGCCGCCCGGGCGCTGGCCTGGAGTCGGGATAATGAAAGACCGGTCCTGGTCGTTTTTCATACGGCCGAGGAAAAAGGTTTGCTTGGTTCGAAATATATGGCTCAGCAAGAGGATATCCTGAAAAACCTGGTTGCCTTTATTAATCTCGACATGGTCGGCGGTGGAGCAACGGACAGCATTTACAGCGTGGGAGCCGATCACATCAGCAAGGAATTGCAGGATCTTACGGAAAAAATCAATGCCCGCACCGTCCGCTTTCATTTCAATTATCATTTTAACGGGGAAAATGATCCGGAGAGGATTTATTACCGCAGCGATCATTATAATTATGCGAAGAAAGGGATCCCGGTTGTTTTCTTTTTTGATCACTACATGGTGGATTATCACACGCCCGGTGATGATGTCGAAAAATTAAATCTGGAGAAAATCACCCGGGTTGCCGAATTGACCTATCAACTGGCGTCCGAACTGGCCAATCGCAAGGGGAGGCTAAAATTGAATCATTGATTCATTGTTGATTGACTCAATGGTTCAATAATTCAATGGCTTGATGATTCAATCAACAATGAACCAATAGCATGAAACTCTTATTGCTCCAACCCCCCATCCAGGATTTTTATGATACGGATATCCGATTACAACCCATCGGTCTTGCTTACTTAAAAGCTACAGTAAAAAAATTTCTACCGCATGTCGATGTCATCATCCGGGATTATCACCACGGCCGGGGAAGAAAAACAGTATCTCTGCCGGACGAGTTGCAATACCTGCGTGAATATTACCGCTTCGCCGACCGCAGTCCCTTTTCAACTTTTTATCATTTCTATCATTTTGGTGCCTCGTATCAGTTGATAGCCGAGGAAGTCCTTAAAGAAAAACCGGATCTGGTAGGGATTTCCTCCCTGTTTACCCCCTACTGGCGGGAGGTTCTGGAAACCGCCCGGGCAATCAAAAAGAAATGGAGTTGCCCAATTCTGGCCGGCGGATCCCATGTCTCCGCTGATCCGCTGCATCTGCTGCAATATCCCGAAATTGATTTTGTCATCCGCGGGGAAGGGGAACGTCCGCTGGTAGAATTTTTAAAAATCTGGCAGGAAAATGGGGATCTGGATACAGTTCCCAACCTTGGTTTCAAAAAAAATGGTCTACCGGTATTAAATGAAGTACAGGATAATTACGATCTTGACACCTTGCCCCTGCCTGATTTGACGGATTTCGATCCGAACCGGTATTCCTGTCAGAAAAAACCATTAACCTTTATCATCACCTCCCGTGGGTGTCCTCATCACTGTGCGTTCTGTTCCGTTCATTTGACGTTTGGCCAAACCTACCGGCGGCGGAATGTTGAAAAAATCATGGATGAAATCAGGTATCGCTATCAGCAAGGATACCGGGTATTCGATTTTGAAGATGATAACCTGACTTTTTATTTACCGGAAATGAAAGAAATTTGTCGCCGGTTGGTTCAACTTTTCCCGCCCGGTGAGATCGCCTGCACCGCGATGAACGGTATATCTTACCTGAGCCTGGATTCTGAATTGCTGAATCTCATGCGCCAGGCCGGATTTCGTGAACTAAATATAAGCCTGGTGAGCGCAGATATAGATATCTTAACCGGTCACCATCGATCCGCCGCATTAAAAAAATACAGCGAGGTTGTACATATAGCTCACGAACTGGAATTCCGGATCGTATCCTACCAGATTCTGGGATTACCCGACGATACCCTGCAGTCCATGGTGCAGACAATGATCTTTAACAGCCGCTTACCGGTATTATTGGGCGTATCGCCGTTTTATCTCACTCCCCGTATGCCCATCGCTGCCAGGTTCCCGCCGCTTACTCCGGAAGATATGATCCGCAGCCGGTTGACTGCCCTGGGGTACCAGGGCAGCGGACATAATCGGGATGATCTGTATACGCTGTTTATCACAGCCCGGATAATTAATTTTCTGAAGGGATTGGAATTTGACAAACTTCGGGTAAGTTTAAATGAAATAGTTTGCCAGTCCAAAAATAAGTCCACCAGGGCAATGTCTGCTTTAAAAGTGCTCGGTTCATTAGTTAATGAAAAGATTCTGTATGCCGAGACGGCAGCGGGACTTAAACCGATTCATAAATTTAAAATCCATTTATTCTTTGACCTCTGGCAAAAGTTGGAATATATTACCACCCGTTCCAACTGCCGGATACAATTGGAGAATTAATTTAAACCGTAGATCGGATAACTGTCCATTATAAATCGAGGAAACCGTCAGTGGCTGTAAATCGTGATATCCTGATACGTGAAGAATTGATGTCCAGACGAAATCGCCTAAAATCTGTACTGGCTGACAGCAAAAATACTCAGTTAATGCATCTGTTCCATGAAATCGATCTGGCCCTGGGACGGATTGATAATGGCACCTATGGATTATGTGAGGTATGCCATGATTCGATTGAACACGATCGCCTGATGGCAGATCCATTGGTGCGATTGTGCCTGGATCATTTGACTGCCCCTCAACAGCGCGCACTGGAGCAGGATATCGATTTGGCCGGACGCATGCAGCAAATCTTACTGCCTAAAAATAATTTTCAGATCAATAACTGGCAGTTCTATTATCATTATCAGGCGGCCGGACCGGTCAGCGGCGATTATTGTGATGTGGTGGAACTGAAAGATGAACAAAAAAGCCTGCTGGCAATTGTCGGCGATGTGTCGGGTAAAGGGATTTCGGCTTCCATGCTGATGATGCATATGCATGCTATGTTTCATAGTCTCATCGAATTCAACTTCCCGGTAAATAAATTGATAGAACGGGTAAACCGACTGCTTTGTGAAAGTACCCTCAGCAGCCATTACAGCACGCTGATCTGTTCCCGCTTGTTCATGGATGGGAGTATGGAGTTGTGCAATGCCGGACATTGCCCGCCGTTGCTGCTGCAAAAGGGGAAAGTACTGAAAATCGATGCCACCGGGCTGCCGGTCGGATTATTATGTGAAGGAGAGTATGGCATTCACACTTTCAGGTTACAACCAGGAGAAAGTATATTTTTATACACGGACGGACTTTCGGAAGCGCAAAAGGACGAGGAAGAGTATGGAATAGACCGTATCAGCGAAGTTTTAAACCAGTTTCATAATCTCTCAGCGGTACAATTAGCGGGTATGGTTATGGAAGATTTAACTTCTTTCCTCGAGGGCAACAGCCGCCAGGACGATTTGACAATGATGGTCATCAAGCGGACATAAAAAAAGGGGTACAGTTTCTGTACCCCTTGTCGGCAGCGTATATTCTCACAGCCCTTTTCTGATTATAATATCTCCGTTGGTGGTTTCCACTCGCACACGGTTCTTTCCATCACCGGTTTTGCCGGTTCCGGTAATATATTTACGCGCAGAACCCTGTGAATAATCCCAGTCCTCACTCTCTTCGATTTTGATGGGAAAATCGCAGCGAATTTCAAACTTTTGCTCCTCGCGTTTGGTATAGGTGAGTTTAATATTAAAATCAATGGACAGATCCTCCGGCAGAGTTAAAGTGATTTCTCCACCCTTGGAAGAAAGATCAACACTGCGATCCCCCTGCTTCGGATCACCGGTCATGTTTACTTCCATGTCACCGCCCATGGTAGAGGCTTTGATGCCGCCATCCAGTTGAGCGACTGTAATATCACCACCCATGGTTTTCGCTTTAACGAAAACACCGGCGGAACGTATCTCAATATCCCCCCCCATGGTACTGACGTTGGCACCACCTGGTGCAGAGTCCACAGTGATCTCCCCACCCATGGTGGAGATACGCACTTCTTTACCTTTCCCACTGCCTTTTTTGGCACCACGATAGGTAACATCTCCCCCCATGGTTGAACCTTTCACATCCCCTATGACATCCTGAAATGTCACTTCTCCCCCCATGGTCTTGACTTCTCCGTCCAGTTCCGAATTCTCCAGGCGTATATCTCCACCCATGGTAGTCAATTCCACTATTCCTTTTAGATTGGAAAGATCCAGCTCCCCGCCCATGGTTTTACCTTCAATGGTACCTTCGACATTATCAACCGTCATATCCCCGCCCATGGTTTCCAGTTCTAAATTACATTTTTCCGGAACGTACACTTTGATGTCGATATCGCTGTCACCATCCCCGTCATAATCCGAGACATTGATCCGGACTCCGGATGAGCTTTCATCGAAGTCAAATTTATATTCTTCAATATTACTGCCGTGGGAGCGTGCTGAAACTGAGACCAGTTGCTTGTCCCACCCCCTGATTTCTATGGATCCGCCGGTATTAAGATCGATCTCGACGGTTTTACCATTCTCCATTTTAAATTCACGCTTGAGATCCTGCCCGGCCAGGAGACAAGCCACGCCGAGGATCAGAAATAAAATTCCAAGTATCTGTTTCATATACATCCTTTCCTATTTTTTATTGGTTTCCTTGTTATCGATATATTTTTTAGCCCGTAACAGCACCGCCGAGCTGGAACGTATATCCAATCCCGCCAGCGCTGCCTTCAGGGTATCACGATTAAAATTAATTTCTTCGAAGAAATTGAGGATCATCAGACGCATTTGTATGGATTCTTCATTTTTAAGGACGGTTAAAAAAGCTAATTCAACATCGGTATCATCCTTGTATTTCATCAGGGCGTTCATTGCTTTTATCCGTACGGCCAGCATCGGGGCCTTATGTAATGAAAAGATCAGCGCTTCTTTTATTTTCCGGTCGAGCATATTTTCCGACATGGAAATGACCTTCAATTCCGATCCGCCCGGTGAGGGATTCAACAAGGCCTGGCTGATGACTTCACGGACCAGCGGATCACTTTGCGGTCGGACCAGCTCCAAATGGGTGCTGACATCAAAACTCAGCGCGATGTTCTGGTGGTCTAACTGTTCGAACGAGATGTTAGAATACCGGTAGGGTGAATTCTGAACGTCCTTCAATTCCTTATTTTCATTGGCCACCAGATTGATCTGCTTCATGATCCCCCGGGTACCCTGGTTTCCGGGAGGTAAAGCCCGGCCCAGAAAGAATCCAACCAGCAACGTCAGGGCCGCGATGGCAATCTCCGGACGTTGCAGATAAAACCGGACCGCATCGACCCAATCCATCAATTTACTTTGCCGTGATCGGGCCGTGCGGGTCCGCAGCGCGTCTAATACAGAACTGCGCAGACGTTTAAATTCAGTTGCCTCCGGTTCTGCAATTAAGCGGGAAGCCGCCGATAACATCAGATGTGTTTTTATAAGATCCTGGTAAGCCGGATATTGCTTTACCAGGTGTTGTAACCGATCCTGATCGTCAACCGAAATTTCCCCGGATTGCATTTTGATGATCAGTTCTTCAAGTTCTCGTATGTCTTTCATTGGTATTCTCCGGCAAATATATTCTGCAGATTATTTTTCATTTTTTGCAAACTTCGGAATAAGATGTTTTTAACCAATCCTTCGCTGCAGTGCAAAACTTCCGCTATTTCCTTAATGGAGTAATTTTCAAAATAGCGCAGCACAACCGCCAGGCGATGACGTGTATTTAATTCATACAGACTCTTTAAAAGAAGGGCCCGGTTCTCTTTGGCCAACATTTCATCTTCCTGGTTGATGGCCTGTCTGTTTTCCTGAAGCATGGGTTCCAAATTTTCCTCGCTTTGATATCTCAGATTTTTTTTTATCCAATTCTGGCTTTCATTGCAGGTAATGCGCAGCAGCCAGGTTTTAAACTGACTGTCACCCCTGAATTTGTACAGGTTCTCGTAGGCCTTGATAAAAACATTCTGGGTGATGTCCAGTGCATGCTCCTTGTTCCTGGCGTAACTGTAAGCGACACGGTATACCTGTTTTTGATGACGTTCCATGAGTTGCTCAAAAGATGCCTGTGAACCATTGCGAACCTCTTCCACCAGTAAACTATCATCTTTGTGCACTTTCCTCTCCTTTACTTAATAGACATGTATACGCAGGAAAAGATAGCATAATATTTATCATAAATTAATTTTTTCTTGATATTTTTAGAAATTAGGTTTTTTGTACAAGGAAACTCTCGCCTGCCTTGCGATTTCTTCAGGAGTTATCTTATAATGCCGAAGAACAGCGGTATGAAGCAGTGATGCGGGCTGATAAAATGTCCATCCAGGGAGTTCAACCTAAACTGAGTGCCAGGTTGTCTGTCAAGGAAGGAAAATTTAATATTGTTGACCAGAAGGGACAATATATCTTAAACCAGCCGTTTTCTTAAGATATACCGGAGGGATCTTTATTTTACTTCCGTGTCATCTCTTTCCTGTTCACCCCGGCAACATTCGTCGATGTTCGTTCCGCACCGGGCGCATTGACCGTGTCCATATACCCAGATAAGGGTAGTCTATTTTCCACACCATTTGCAAAATACATGGTATTCTTCAAGCCGGTCTTTCATAAATAGCATCTATGCCGAAAGAAAATAATAGGAGACTCTCGATTATTCCGGTCTGGGGATACAGCAGATCAGGATATCATCCAAATATTATTGCGGACCATTAATTTTGTTTGGTCCAGATAAACGGCGTGACCACAGCCCCCTCTCCGGAAATCGGTTACAATATCCACATGCTGAGCCGATCGATTTAAGATGCCTCTCCGGAAATAATCTTCCACCTGGTTTTTACCCTCCTCGCTCTGCGGATCAGCGACAAAACAATCGCTGTAACTGGCGCCGATAGCGATATGCAAAGTACCGCCAATTTTTTCAAGAAAGAGCGGATGCCGTAAAGCCTTCTTGATCCCACTGTTCATTCCGAAAGCAACTTCTCCCAGGCGACGGGATCCTGCATCTGTTTCGATAATATGGGCAAGCATTTTTGAACTAACCCGGGCAGAGTAATTACGGATCACTCCGTTCTCGAATTGCAGGTAGATACCTTGCATATTCACCCCCTCATGTAAAACCGGCAGGTCAACAAAAATTTCACCGGTTACACTGGAGGCATCCGGACTTGTAAAAACTTCACCATCCGGAAAATTATTTTTACCGCTGCAGGCATGCATAATCCTTCCGGAAATATTCATCTGCAATTCTAACAATTTCCCTTTAGGGTGTCTGGTCTGGATGCGAATAGTTTTGGACCGCTGCATCAACTCCAGCAGAGGCTGCTGAATCTTTTCCAGGAGTTTGGGATTGGTGGTGGATGCCTGAACAATGACCCGGGTGTATTCCGGTAAACGCATTTTTTCCAGATCAGCAAAACCTTGAGTCGGATACAGGGTCAGAACCCAGGGTTTGGTCAGACGGATGCTCACGTACGGTTCATTAGCCCGGGCGATAGCCTGAGAAGTTTCGGCAGGTACGTTGGAATAGAGATGGGGATTTTCTGCCCCCAGAACCTCGATAAATTTGGTCATGTGCTCATAGCGTGTCCGGTGCCAGACCGGTACCCTCTGTATTTGAGCCAGGCTGCCCTTACGCGCCATGGCGGCGCTGAATACTTTTCCACGGTCATTATCCGGTGCAACCAGGTTGATATCCGCAATGGCTCCGGCACAAATGACTTTTTCCTGCAGAACAGACATGAGCGGCCAGCAGATATGCTCACCCTTGATCATGACCACATCTTCGGGAGTAATTCCACCCAGGGAATGATTCAGAACAAAATCGGCCCATTTATTCAACGCGGAAAAACTAATTTTAACAGCCATATATTGTCCTTTTCTTTATATCGCGCAGAGACGCTGAGATCGCAGAGAATGCCAAAAAATTTATATAAAAGAATTTCTCGGCGTACTCTGCGCTTCAGCGCGAGATTAAATTAACTCTTTTATTTTATTAAGGGCTTGATCGAACTTGTCTTCGTCTTTGGCACCTGCCGTGGCCATATGTGCTTTTCCACCGCCGCTACCGCCGGCTTCTTGCGCCACTTTGCGTATC
>Ga0315276_10005579_pt1 | contig 11591 bp, 8 predicted proteins | sample YL17G05_0_MG_FD_204542 | JGI IMG/M metagenome (GOLD analysis project Ga0315276, IMG submission 204542) | Sediment microbial communities from Yellowstone Lake, YNP, Wyoming, USA - YL17G05_0 | ecosystem: Environmental > Aquatic > Freshwater > Lake > Sediment | place: USA: Wyoming | collected... | reverse complement strand
CTCGAATCTGCCCGTGTCGGCCGATTTGCGCGCGCTCGCGCTTGCCCGGGCTGGCCGTTGCCAATCGAAGGAGGCCGACAACGCCGGCGCTGTTCGCACGTACCGCCACGTGCTCGCTCGGTTTCCCAATCAGTACGATCTCCACAATCAGCCGTACGGCGTCGTCGCGTCCATTCAGCTGTATGATCTCGCCGCGAGCAAGGCGGGAGGCGAGGCCGACATTCTGAAGCAGGCGCTCCGCGACGTCCTCCAGGGGCGGTGGGAGCTGAACGCCGAGACCGCCGTTTACTTCCGCTCGGAGCTCGCTGCACGGATCGGTCCGGGCGCCGCGCCGCCGTCTGGTCCCTATCTCGAGTACCTCGAACTTGCCGAACGCCTGCAGTCCCAGGCCCGTCCGCCGTCCGGCTTGAAGCCCGGCGCGGCGGTTCGCGTCGCGTTCTCGGCCGGCAGCGAGCCCGGCCTGGTGTTCTATGCGCGGCTGAAGGGGATCTCACGCGCGTCGAGCGATCTCGTTATCGGCCTCGTCGTCGACCTGTCCTGGGTTGCCGGAGTGCTTGCGGCAGACACGGCGCAACGCCTGCAGGTCGCAGGGCCCTATCGCGTGACCGGCCGGCGTCCCCGCCGTGGGGCCTCACCGGCGACCGCGGCCGGTGCGGTGGTGCCGTTCGGACCGGTGTTTCCGTTCTGGGACATGGACCTTCCGCCACGCCCCGCAGCCGCAGCCGGCGACACCTGGCTGTTCGCCGGCGCGACGCTCGCCGTTCTGGGGGTGCTGGTGCTGGGCGTCGTGCTCCTGGTGAGGGACTCGTCTCGAGAGGCCGCGATGGCCCGGCTCCGATCCGGGTTCGTCAGCGGCGTGTCGCACGAACTCAAGACTCCGCTCACCCTGATCCGCATGTACGGCGAGATGCTGGACGACGATCCGGACGCGCCGGCCGACGAGCGGCTGGTCTATTCCCGGATCATCCGGCGCGAGAGCCAACGGCTCACCCGCCTCGTCGATCGCGTGCTCGATTTCTCCCTCGCTGAACGCGGCGCCAAGCGCTATACGCTGACGCCCGAAGACCTGGCGCAGTTGGTCCGGAATACGATTGCCGAGTACAGCCCGCTCCTCGCGCAGAAGGACTTCGACGTTGAGGCGGACATCGAGGACGTCGGACCGATCGACGCCGACGCCGACGCGGTGCGCGAAGCCATCGTGAACCTGCTCGACAACGCCGCCAAGTACAGCGGCGAGTCGCGTCACATCGCGGTCCGCGTAGGTGCGCGGCCGGGCGCGGTGACGGCCGAGGTCCGCGACCGCGGAATCGGCATGGATGACGCCACGCGCGCCCATCTGTTCCTGCCGTTCAGGCGGGGCGAGCACCACGACGACACCGGGGGGCACGGGCTCGGCCTCTACCTGGTCAGGCAGATCATGGATGCGCACGGCGGGAGCATCGAGATCGAGAGCGCGCCGGGGCACGGCAGCACCGTCAGGCTCGTGTTCCCTGTCACGTCCCATTGACGAGCGTGGCCCCCAAGACCGGTCAGCGAATGTGGAGCATGCGAGCGCAATGCCGAAGATCCTGATTGTCGAAGACGAAGCCGACATCCTGAGGGGGCTGGAGATCAACCTCAAGAAGGAGGGCTACACGGTGGCGAAGGTCACGCGCGGCGACGCGGCCGTGAACGCCGTGCTGCAGGAAAGCCCCGATCTGGTGCTGCTCGACGTGATGCTGCCCGGCATGAGCGGCATCGACGTGTGCCGGGAGATCCGTCGCCGCGGCATCGAGACGCCCATCGTCATGCTCACGGCCAGGGCCGACGAGATCGACCGCGTGCTGGGGCTGGAGATCGGCGCCGACGACTACGTGACCAAGCCCTTCAGCCCGCGCGAGCTCATGGTTCGCGTCCGGCTGCGCCTGCGCCGCCAGCCCGCCGGGCCGGACGCCGGACCACACCGCTACCGTTTCGGCGACGTCGAACTGGACTTCGACGCGTTCACCGCCACGCGTGACGGCAAGGCGATCGAGCTGCGCACGAAGGAGTTCGAGATCATGCGGTTGCTCATCCGTTGCCGTGGCGAGGTGGTGACGCGCGATCGCATGCTGAACGAGGTGTGGGGATACGAAGCCTCCCCGACTACGCGGACAGTGGACACTCATATCCTGCGGCTGCGGCAGAAGCTCGAGTCCGACCCTCCGAAACCGCGGCACATCCTGTCGACGTACGGGGAGGGCTACCGGTTCGTGGACTGACGCCCGCGCCGGAGACGGCGCGGCGCGGGGACGGTGTCGCGCTATCGCTTCGGGGCGGGAGCCGGCGGGATGGCATTCTCGAGCACGCAGATCTCGCTGCCCGGCCAGCCCGCCGTAAACGAGATCCTGAGACCGTCGGGGCTCAGCCGCGCGTCCCGCAGTCCCTGCTTCTCGATCCCGAGCGGGGTGAGTTCGCCGCCGGCCGCCGGGACGCTCCACAGCGAACTGCGAAGGACACGCCCGTCGCGAACATCCCGCGAGAGGATGAGGCGCGCGCCGTCCGGCGTCCAGCCGGCGATCCAGAGCACCTCCGGGTTCGGCACGGTCGTCGCCGTCCGTGCCGGGCCGCCGTCGACAGGCACGATCAGCAGCGGCCGTCCCGGCGCCGTTCCGCCGTGGGCCACCGCCAGCAGACGCCCATCGGGCGAGGGAACGGCCTGGACGGGGAAGGTGTCCTCGGGCGCGTCGTACACGTTGCGTTCGAGACGGGTCTCGACGTCGACGATCTTCACGGAACCGCGCGAGGTGAATACGATGCCGCGCCCGTCGGGCATCCACGACGGCCTCGAGAACCCCCCAGGCGACGGATCGTGCTCCAGCAACGAGGCGGCGACGCCCGTGCCCACGTCGATGCGGTACAGGCTCTTCTGGAAATTCGTCAGCACCATCACGCTCCGGCCGTCGGGTGACCACGCCGGCCACGCCATGCCGGCCGGCAGGTCGGGGCTGAATTCCCGTTCATCCCCGGTCGTCATGTCGTGGAGCACCAGCGTATGTGTCCCGGGGTCGAAGACCATGTGGCCGCGCCGGCGGGACGTCAGCGCCAGCCACCGGCTGTCCGGGGACCACCCGGAGAAGAAATTGTTGCCGACGATGTTCCGCGCCGTGGCGACCGGCGCCGACCATTTACCGGTGCCGCGGTCCTGCTGCGAGACGAAGACGTCAACAACGCCGGTCGCCCATCGGGTGAAGTACAGGGAACCGTCAGCCGCCAGCGCGCGGGGCTCCACCGGGCCCATGTCGCCCCTGACGAACGACGGCTCGCCCGGGGCGGCGCTGTCCGCGTCAGGCACGAGCCAGACGGCGGCTGTTCCGGTTCTGTCGCTCGCGAAGAACAGACGGTGTCCGTCGGGGTGCCAGACCGGATATGAGTCGTCGGCTGGATGGTTCACGACCGTCCGCTGCTGCCCCGTTGTCAGGTTCACGACCACGACGTCGTGCTTGGGCCCCCGGGGGAGTGTGGCGACGTCGTACGCGAGGAACCGGCCGTCCTGCGACAGGCTGATGCCGCGAGGGCTGCCGGAGAGGTGTGCGAGCACTTTGACGGCGCCCGATTCAGACTCGATCGACACGAGCTCGTTGGGGCCGCCGGCGGACGAGCGGGTCGCGACGAGGGTCCGGCCGTCGGGCATCCATCCGACGGGGTTGATGGTCACCGCCTTCTCGCTGATGAGAGTCCGCCTGTTGGCTCCATCGACGCCTACGAGGTGGATCTCCCCGATGTCTTTCTGCGGAGCCGGCGTGATCGACAACCCGAACGCGAGCCGGTTGCCGTCTGGCGAGATGGCCGCGCCGGTCGGGACGGCGTCCCTATACAGCCGGGGCTCGTGCAGCACCAGCCGAAAGCGGCCGGTGGCCGGGTACAGCAACCCGAACGACGCGGCCGGGCTGTCGATGGCCGGGATGGCCTGTCCATCGCGCGACAGCGGGCCGATGACCGAGTATTCCCGGCCCCAGAGGCAGTTCACCCTCGGCGTCGCGGGCAAAGCCTGTCGGGCCACTAGCTGAGCCAGCCTGGCTCGCGCCTCAGCCACGAGCTGCGGCTGGTCTGAGTACTTGAGGACCTCTTCGTATTCCTGACGGGCGCCGTCGCGCTCGAGCTTTTCGTACGCCCCGCCGAGCTCAAGGTGGGCCCGCGCGGCAATCGCGCGATCTTTGCTCGCCGTCAGCGGCTGGAGGACCTTGATGGCCCCGGTGTAGTCACCCTTCGACTCGAGCAACTGGACGGCGTCCTGCAGTCGCTGGAACTCCGTTCGCTGCTGTGCCGTCAACGCCACGGAACTGCACAGCACGGCAAGCAGCATGGTTCGCCGGATGGCTCTTGTCGCACCCGCGTTGTGGCTCACGGCGCTCCCTCGGCTCGCAGTAATTGATGTGTGAGGCGTAGCCTACACCCGCGGCCGTCGCTCAGGCCACCAAAACCCGGCGGCCGCGGAGAACGCCCGGCAGGCGTCGCCACGGCCGCATCTGGCGTCCGATGAATGAAAGTCTCTCGGTAGCTGACCCGGTCGCTACTTCGGCAGGACGCTGACCGTAATCTTGAACGGCATGTGGAACTGCCCGTAGTCCGTAGAGCCGGCCACGAACTCGGCGATGTCCCCATAAGCCGAGCTGGTCTCGACGGTCCACGTGGCGCACTTGGTGGGGTCGGCCGTCGTGCACGAGAGGCTCCCGCCCTGGTACGTCACGAGCAGATAGTCGGAGCTGACGTTCACATTCGGCGTGAACCGGACCGTGTACAACGTGCGGCCGATATAGAAATTGGTCTTCGAGCCCGCCCGGCGCTGCTCCCCGACGTAGTTCATGACGTCCCGGAAGCCGCCCGGGAGTTTCGTCACGCCGTCGTCTCCGAGCACCCAGACCTGCATGTCCGCTCCCTGCGTCGTCGTCTGGACCGGCGGCGTCAGCAACTGATTGGAGGGATCGCTGAGGTCGAAGGTCTGGCCGCGACCCGTGCTGGGGCATCCCCTGCCCGACATGGAGCAGGTGAGCAACTGAACATACCCGAGATTGCCGAGGATGCGGGCCTGCACCCCCGTGTAGCCGTTGGTGTAGCTGGGAGAGATGTTGTCGCTCAACATGCGGTCCGCCGGCGACTGAGCGTTGCGGAATTCCACCTGGATCGGGATGTCTGGCGTGGGCGCTGGTTTTGCGCCGGACACGCTGGTGTTCATGATTCCTGCGCACACTGCCACGGCGGCGAGCGTGCCGATAGCGACACGGATCATCCTTCTCATGTACGTCTCCTCCTGCTGTTGCGTGAACGTCTTCTTCTTCATCTCGTGCCTCTTTCGCAGCGACACCGGACTGGAATCGAGGGGGACAATGTACCCAATGGTCGCGGGCGGGCCTTCATGTCACTTATCCTCTGAAACCCACACGTTCGCCGAGTGTCGACGGAAAGGAGCCTAACAATCCGGCGGAACGGGATTGTCACGACGACGTGAAGGATTGTGAACGATTGTCACCACGGATCGGGGTGGACGCGGCGCGGCGTGCGGCGATCCGCGCCGTGAAGCAGGTCCGCCAGTCAGGGGCCGGAACGCCTGTCCCGAGTCTGCTACCTGCTGCCCAGCTTCCTGTACAGCGGCCCGAGGTTCGTGCAGGCGCGGAAATCCGCGCCCTCGAGGTCGGCTGTGCCGAACGCGTTCCACGCGCTCGGACGGAAGATCCGCGACTCCGCCACGTTGTGCATGTAGACCGGGATCCGCAGCATCGACGCGAGCGTGATGAGATCGGCCCCGATGTGGCCGTAGCTGATGGTCCCGTGATTTGCGCCCCACGCATTCATCACCCAGTAGACGTCGCGGAACACGCCCTGTCCCGTCACCCCGGGCACGAACCAGTGCGACGGCCACGTCTCGTTGGTGCGCGCCTCGAGGACGCGGCAGATCTCCGGTTCGAGGTCCACGAACTGCCCTTCGGCAATCTGCAGCGCCGGTCCCAGCCCCTTGACGAGGTTGATCCGGAACATGGTGACGGGCATGTTCGCGCGCGTGCCGTACGACGAGGAGAAGCCGCCGCCGCGGAAGTACTCGTGGATGGCGGGCGGCGACATTCCAATACACCCGTGCCACATCGTCGACGTACGACTCCCAGCCCGTGCGATCGGCGAGCAGTTGCGGAATGGGCGACGACTTTCCGCGCTCGGCGTCCCGCGGGTCGCCGATCTTCGTGACCGACCGCCTCCCGTGGCGCCTTGCCCTCGCCGAACGGTGGGGCGGCGTCCCGATCGACATCGGCCGTTACGTTAACCCGGCGAGCGGCAGGCGAGCGAAGACCGGTCTAATGCTTCCTATAGTCTACGAGTTTGTTGCTTCGTCCAGTTGCCATAGTGCCTGTCCTGACCCGGCGTTCCAAGGAGGCGCAGGGCCAATGCCCAACCCGGAGGCCCGGCCGATGTCGAGGAGCATAGCGGCGGGCCGGACGGGAGGCAAGGGCGAAGCTTGGTTCTTGCCGAGCGGGCGCAGGTTGAGGGCCAGCATACTTGGGCTGGGAAATTTCGCGGCCGTTTTCGCACGTCCCCCAACCGCTGAGGCCCACGTTTAGCAAGTTCTCGACGGACTCGCGGTGGCGTGTCCGGCCTATGCCCGTGTGCCCTGCCGTCTGAGGTAGCCGAAGTAGAAGAACAGTACAAAGGCTGGAAACGATATGGCCGCTCTTACACCCAGTAGCCTGGGTGAGATCGTGTAGCGGAAGAACGGCAGCGAGATGTCGTGGGCGTACAGGTAGAAGTTGCAGATCGCCCCCACCAGCGCCGCCCCGGACAGGAACTTGCAGATTTCACGCCAGTTGATCCGGATCATGAGCGCCTCCTCGCGTGTGGGCAGGTGACCGACGTACCGGAGCATAGCGACCGGCCAACCCGGAGGCAAGGGCAACCCCCGGGTGTGGCGAATCTGATACACAATCTGCGCCGACGCATCGCCTAACGCCCCGGATTGCGCGAGATCGAGTGGTTGACAAATCACTTCTGTCGGAGTATTCACTAGGGTTGTTACCCGTCCTGGCCGAGCACGATCCCGCCCCCAGAATCCTGCCCGCTGCGCTGACCCTCTCGACGTGGAGGTCCGGCGTGAGTCGATCCTGCCGTTAGTCCGCGGAGGGCATGGCCATGAGAACGAGAGCCTGTTTCTGGGTGTTGTTGATCATAGGTGTGAGCCACGTCGGTCCCGGGATAGCCGCCGCAGACGACGGCTGGATGCAGCCGGGCGTGCGGGTGTGGTACCTGGGGGCGGTCGACGGCGGCGGAGTGATCTCCTCCAACGCGGAGGAAGCGTATCTGATCGATGCTGTCGTCGGAACCAGCGCGCACCTGGTTCACCATTCGGCCCTGAACCAATGGAGTGCGCCGAGAACGGAGGAGACCTCCACCTACCCCCTGACGGACATGGGGCCCTGCTGGATCCACCCGCTGAGGCTTCAGACGCTGGCAGCCGGCGACCACTGGCTGGGCCAGGAGATCACCCTGGTGGTGCGCTCGACGACGTACGCGAGCCTGCCGTTCCAGTTCCTCCCCGCCAGGGCCCTGATCGGCCTCGCGCCTCAGCGGGGGATCGTGAAGTTGTCCTACATGATTCCCGGCTTCAGCACGGGCAACGCCTATTTCGACGCCGACACCGGAATCCTGCTCTATTACCACACGCTCTGGGGGGCGACGAAGATGTTCTTCGTCCTGGCGGAGATCAACTACGACTTCGCCAGCCAGACCAGGTTCCTGGAAGATGACGGCCCCCACACCGGGTTCAAGTCCTTCGTCAGCGAGCAGTCCCTGGGCAGCTCGTGGGGCGTGGGCGGCGGCTCCGTGATCATCCAGTCGCTTGTCGAAACCCGCTACGGCTCCACCGTCGAAATGCGAGTCATGTCCTCCATCAGCAGTGCCTACGGGTCCAAGTCGGCGGATGAGAACCACTGCTTCTTCGGCGATGTCCCGGTTGTGAAGGCCATCGATGCGACCCAGGCCCCGAACTACCCGCCCGACCAGTGGACGCCTTTCGGCGAGTACCTGTGGTGGTGGCTGCCGCCGATTGGGCCGCAGACCCAGACGATCAACGTCATTGACGTGTCCATGGCGCGGGCCGTCGATCAGTCGCTCACGTTCACGGCCACCGCGGAGCCGCAGCGGTTCTTCTTCAGCAAACTATGGTTCGACAATCACGGTTACCTGACGGCCTTCGCGGCGAAGGACCCCACCATCGGGCTCGACGTCAGGCCGGGGGACATGTACTTTCAGAACGGGACCACGGTCGACGGGCTCGAGTATTACCGCAACGTGATGGCGCTCCAGCCCTCCGTTCATCCCCGGGGTGACTTCACCGGCGATCTGAAGAGCGACATCCTGTGGCGCCACTCCACCGGCGGCGACGTCTGGCTGTGGCCCATGAACGGCGCCGCGCGCACCGCCGAAACATACGTGCGCACGGTGTCTGACACCAACTGGGAGATCCGGGGACTCGGCGACCAGACCGGTGACGCCAAGGCCGACGTCCTGTGGCGGAACAAGGTGAACGGGCAGATCTACTTCTGGCCGATGGACGGGACCACGGTGCTATCGGAAACGTACGTGGCGACGGTCGACCCGGCCTACGACATCGTGGGGACGGGCGACTACAACGGCGACGGGAAGTCGGACATTCTGTGGCGGCACCTGACGAATGGCGAGGTGTGGATCTGGCTGATGAACGGGGCCACGCCGCTGAGCGAGATGTATGTGGACACGGTGGACCCGGGGTATGTGGTGAAGGGGTCGGGGGACCTGAACGGGGACACGAAGGCCGACATCGTGTGGCACCACGGGACGCGCGGCGAAGTCTGGGTCTGGCTGATGAACGGCACGACCCGGATCAGCCAGACCTACATAGGGACCGTCGGGGACGTGGGCTACAAGATTGTGGGCGTGGCGGATCACACCGGGGACGGGAAGGCCGACATCCTGTGGCACCACGCGACGCGGGGCGAGGTGTGGATCTGGCCGATGAATGGGACGACGCGGGTGAGCCAGACCTATGTCGACACCGTCCCTGACACCGGATACCAGATCGTGAGCAACGGCGATTACAACGGGGACGGCAAGGCGGACATCCTGTGGCACCACGCGACGCGCGGGGAAGTGTGGGTATGGCTGATGGACGGGACCACCAAGGTGTCGCAGACGTGGGTCGCGACGGTGCCGGAGGTGGGATACCGGATCGTCAAGTGACGCTTGTCCGCCGGGACTGAAGTCCCGGCCTCCATCGGTCACGCTGTCCGTCACGCTGTCCGTCACGCCGTCCGTCACGCCGTGGTAGACAACTCCCATCGACCGGCGTATCAACTGGAGTTGGTTCCGTCCTCGACGAGCACGATCCCGCCCCCAGAATCCAGCCCGCTGCGCTGACCCTCTCGACGTGGAGGTCCGGCGTGCGTCCATCCTGCCGTTTTCTCACGGAGGGCATGGCCATGAAAGCGCGAGTGTGTTGCTGGTTATTGCTGGCCGTTGGTGTGCTTGGCGTGGGACCCGGGATGACGGCCGCAGAGGACCGCTGGATGCAGGCGGGCGCGCGCCTCGGACACCTGTCGGGGGAGGATCCCGCCATCGGGCTCGAGTATGACCGCGCCGTGACGACGCCCCCGATCTTCCTTCGTGGCCGTGGCGACTTCAACGGCGACCTGAAGAGCGACATCCTGTGGCGCCACGCCGCCCACGGCGACGTCTGGCTCTGGCCGATGGACGGTGCCGCGCGCACGGCCGAAACATACGTGCGCACGGTGGCCGACACGGACTGGGAGATCCGCGGCCTGGGCGACCAGACGGGAGATGGAAAGGCCGACGTCCTGTGGCGGAACAAGACGACCGGCACGATCTACTTCTGGCCGATGGATGGCGGCAAGCCCCTCTCGGAGACGTACGTCGCCACGGTCGATCCGGCGTACGACATCGTCGGCACGGGCGACTTCAATGGTGATGGGAAGTCGGATATCCTCTGGCGGCACACGACGCTCGGCGACGTCTGGATCTGGCTGATGGACGGCGCAGTGCCGCAGATCGAGGTCTTCGTGGACACCGTGGACCCGGGCTACGTCATCAAAGGCGTGGGTGATCTGGATGCGGACATGAAGGCGGACATCGTATGGCACCACGCGACGACGGGTGACGTATGGGTGTGGCGGATGAATGGCACGACGCGCCACGACCAGGTCTGGGTGGCGAGGGTGCCCGACGTGAGTTACCAGATTGCCGGGGTGGCGGACCATACGGGCGATGGCATGGCCGACATCCTGTGGCACCACGCGACCAACGGCGAGGTGTGGATCTGGACAATGGATGGGACGACGCGCGCGGCAGAAACGTGGGTCGGCTCCGTGCCGGACACCGGCTATCAGATTGTCGGCAGCGGTGACTACGACGGGGACATCAAGGCGGACATCCTGTGGCACCACACCACGCGCGGCGACGTCTGGGTGTGGCTGATGGACGGCACCTCCAGGTTGTCCGAGACGTTGGTGGCGACGGTGCCGGATACGGGCTACCAGATCGTCCGCTGATGTCGTCGAGGATGGAGGCCGAGGCTTTCCTGGCCTGAGCCCCGTCGACGGCAGCCTCGGCGGATTCGTCGAGGCTGAAGCCTCGACCTCCAACTCCCGGCCTCCACCAGTCACGCCGTCCGTCACGCCGTGGGTCCATTCCTGGGTTTGACATCCCCGGCGCCCAAGCGTGGGCTGTCTAGACTACCAACATACACACTCCCATCGGCGATTGCTGGGGATGAGAAGACATTTGCTGTGTCTGAGCCGTCCGGGTACTCTGGGCATCCGGCTCCGGGTCGTCCGATAACGGGCGCTGCGTCAACCTGGCGAGCGGAAGGCGAGCGTAGACCGCTCTAATGCTTCGTCCCCGCTGTCAGCCGAAGCAGAGGTAGACGGAGAACAGGAACGAGACGAGAGCGGCCATTGGGGGGTTCACCACGGCAAAGGAGAGGATGCTGCGGATCTGGAGAATTCGAACACGCCGCAAGTCATCTAGCATCAGTATCCTGATCGAGTTCGACGCTCAGGCGCTTCCGCCACTCCCTCTTTCCGCTACTTCCTTTGAAATCCGCTGATTCAGCTGGCCCCCCTCTCGCCGTGGTGCTGATACAGAGCCGGGGGACCTCCCTGGGCTCCTGGTGAGCAGGGTGGCGAGGGGGAACCAGGGCAATTGGTCAGCAGGCCGCTGACCGATCGGGCCGGTGGGCAGTCCTCGGCGAAGACCCGGGTGTATTACAGGCCCGCTGGGGCCCTGCGCGCAACGGTCACACCGCCACCGCGAGATGCTGCAGGCGCTTCAGCGTGTCCGGGTACTTGCGCACGAGCAGAATGAGCGCCGCGGCCTGGTCGTTTGGCTTGCTTCGGCCCTGCTCCCAGCGCTCAAGCGTGCGCGGGTTGACGCCAATGCGGTACGCGAACGCCGGACGCGACATATGCAGGCGCTCGCGCGTGCTCCGAATGATCTGTTGATCGATGCGCGGCAGCGACAACCGTTCGACCTGATGGGAACGTAGCGTAATACGGCCCTCACGCTGGGCTTGCATGGCCGAGACGCCCTCCATGAGT
>Ga0315276_10005577_pt1 | contig 11593 bp, 8 predicted proteins | sample YL17G05_0_MG_FD_204542 | JGI IMG/M metagenome (GOLD analysis project Ga0315276, IMG submission 204542) | Sediment microbial communities from Yellowstone Lake, YNP, Wyoming, USA - YL17G05_0 | ecosystem: Environmental > Aquatic > Freshwater > Lake > Sediment | place: USA: Wyoming | collected... | reverse complement strand
CGGTGAGGTGCTGAGCCAGTATGGTGGCGGTGGTCTCGCCGTCGAAGGGGACGCGGCCGGTGAGGGCCTCGAACAGGCAGATGCCGAGCGAGTAGATGTCCGAGCGGTTGTCGGCGGGTTGCCCCTGAGCCTGTTCGGGGGACATGTACTGGGCGGAACCCACGACGGTGCCGGGCATGGTGTAGGAGGTAGTCCCGGCGATACGGGCGATGCCGTAGTCGGTGAGGACCGGGTCGCCCTTGCGCGTAAGGATGATGTTGCTGGGCTTTATGTCCCGGTGCACCATGCCTTCGCGGTTGGCGTAGTCGATGGCGGAGCACAATGGCCGGAAGATGCGCAGGATCTCCTGCGGGGAGAGGCGCTGACGCTTCTTGGAGAGCCGTTTGAGCAGGGTCGCCAGTGTGGGGCCGTCCACGAACTCCATGACCATGAAGTAGAGACCCTCGGCGGAGTCGAAGTCGAAGACCTGGACGATATTGGGATGGCGCAGCGCGGCCACGGCCCGGGCCTCGCGGCGGAAGCGGGCCACGAAGGTGGGGTCGGCGGCCAGGTGCGCGTGCAGGATCTTCAGCGCGACCGTTCTGCTCAGGCCGGGGTCCTTGGCCTTGTAGACGGTGGCCATGCCGCCTCGACCCACCACGTTCAAGACCTGGTATCGGCTGAGGGACTTGCCGGTGAGGTCGTCCATCAAGGCTCCCGTGCGCGTCGTCTAGAGCGTGTCCTTGCGTTTCTGCAGCCACAAGATCAAGAACCACAGGGCCCCGCAGAGGAGCAGTGCCATGGCCCAGTAGAAGTACACGTTCACGTTGAAGATGCTCCCGTACTGTCTGTCCAGCGACTTGACCATCGCGGCCTTCTGCTCGGGGGTGTCTAGGCCCTGCAGGCCGGGCAGAGAGACATCGGACATGTCCGGCGCCACACCGGCACCCGTCTTGATCTGGGCAGAGGTGGCCATCGCCCCCAATCCCCAGCGCGTGGAAGTGAACACGCCGAACACCTTGCCGGCCACTCCCAGGTCGGACACGGGCATCATGCCCCCGGAGAAGATGAACTGGGGCACCAGCACCAGGATCACCAAGAGCATGGCCCGGTCCTCGCTCGGAGCCACCGCCGACACCAGCAGACCCCACATGAGCCCGGCGAAGGTGCCGAGCATGAAGGGGATGAAAAGCCGGGCGAGGTCCACGGTGCCCAGGTGCGCGAAGCTCACCGAGGCCATTAGGAAGGCGAACAGCACCACGGCGCTGTACGCCGCGAATATAGCGCCCACCGCGATCTTCGAGGCTACGTAAGGGAAGACCCGCACGCAGACCATACGCTCCCGCCGGTAGATGGCGTCCTCCTTGACTATCTCGCGCACAGACGTGATGGTGCCCACGAGGACGGCGATGAGGCAGGTCATGAAGAGCATGGTCACGACCTGGGTGGCGCTGCCGAGCACGGGATCGAAGAGGTTGCGCTTCCAGGTGACGAAGTCCATGACGCCCAGCAAGGGCGCTAGGAGCAGTAGCAGCAGCGCCGTCTTCTTGTCCTGCCTGATGATCTTCAGGTAGCGGCTCGACAGGATCACGAACTGGTTCCAGGACGAAGAGCGCCGGGTCTTCGCACCTGACCGTGCCGAGCCGCCGGGAGCGTAGGCGCCACCGTAGCCTCCGCCTCCAGGCGGTGCGTAGGCCGGCGCCTGAGGACCACCCTGGCCGCCGTAGGGCGCGGCGTACGGGTTTCCCGACCACGCGGAAGCAATCTCGTTCAGGGGCTTCACCACGTACTCCTGAAGCTGGGGGGAGGCGAGGTATCGTTGCGCCCACTCTTGAGGCGTGCCCCCGGACTCCAGGCTCTCGTAGATCTCGTCGAACTCCTTGACCCCGAAATACTTGAGCGCGTCTTCCGGTGGCCCGAAGTAGGCCAGGAGGCCGCCGCGGGCAAGGAAGACCACTTTGTCGCAGGCCATGACGTTCTTGGTGGCGTGCGTGATGAGGATGATGGTGCGCCCTTGGTCGGCGAGTTTGCGCAGGAGCTTCATCATCGCCTTCTCCGTGGCGGGGTCGAGGCCTGACGTGGCCTCGTCCAGGAAGAACAGGCTGGGCCGCGTGAGTAGTTCCACGCCTATGGACACACGTTTGCGTTGGCCGCCGCTCAACTGTTTGATGGTGCGGTCGGCACAGCCTTTGAGATCGAGTTCGTCGATGACTTCGCGGATGCGCTGCTCGCGCTCCTGATGGCTGGTGTCGGCGGGCATGCGCAGGCGGGCGGCATAGTCGAGGGCCGTGTACACGCTAAGGTCCACGTGGATGATGTCGTCCTGAGGCACGTAGCCCATCTCGTTGCGGTAGGCGTCGAAGTTCTGGTACAGGTCGACGCCGTTCAAGAACACCGCTCCCTCGGTGGCCGGCTTGAAGCCGCACAGAGCCGACACGAGCGTGGACTTGCCCGCGCCACTGCCGCCGACAACGGCCACGAACTCCTGCGGCTTGATGGAGAGGCTGACGTCCTGCAAGATGCGTAGGCCTTTGCCCACTATCTTCGTCAGATGGAAGGCATCCAGGCGCAGAGACCCTTCCTCACTGAGAAGCCGCAGCTGACCCGCCTGAAAGACCATCTTGTTCGGGCCGATGCGGATCACGTCGTTCTCGCGCAACGGCTGCTGGCTCACCAGCTGCCCGTTCACGTAGGTCCCGGCACTGCTGCCCAGGTCCTGGATGACGTACTGCCCGGCCTGTCTCTCCACCTGGGCGTGCACGTTGGACACTTGGGGGTGAGCCAGGTGGACGCCGGTCTGCGCGCCGCGGCCCAGCACCAGCGCCTCTCCCTCGGGGATGTTATACACGGGTGCAGGCGCCGCGCCTGGCGCGCGCGATTCTCCGGTTGCGGGGGCGGTCGTGCCCGACAGGGCCGCGGCGGCGAGCGCTATCTCGGCCGCCAGATCCTCGGCGGCCCGGTATTCGAGCGTGACGGTATGGCCTATGCACACGTAGTCGCCGGAGGCGAGGGATATTTCCTGCAGCGGGCGTCCGGCTAGGTTAAGGCCGTTGGTGCTGCCGAGGTCTCTGACGAGGTAGCCGGAGTCGCGCTTCTCGAGCACCGCGTGATGGCGGGACACCACATCCGATTCGATTGTGATGTCGTTGTCTGGTTCGCGACCCAGCGTGACCGAATCTTTCTTCAGGGCGTACTCGCGGGTGCCTTCGGGCGTGGTCACCACGAGGCGCGCGGGCATGCTGGGCGGGAGGATGACCGTGCCTCCGAGGGGAGCGCCGCCCGCGCCCGCCACGAAGGCCGTCCCCCCGACTGCCTGCACGTTCTTCGCCGCCGAGGCCGGTTGCGCGTGGAAGACCAGTTGGAAGGGCCCCACCTGCACGACGTCGCCCTCGCGTAGCACGTGCTCGACCTTGACTGCCAGCTCGACAGTGTTGACGGAAGTGCCGTTGGAGCTGCCCAGATCCATGATGCGGCAGCCTGTGGCATCGGCCAATATGCGAGCGTGGTGCAAGGAGACGGTGGGATGTGGCAGAGTCAGCTCGTTGTCCCCCGCACGGCCCACATTGACGGTAGCCTGGGCCACCAAGAACTCTTCGGCCCTATCTCTGCCCTGGATGGTGAACGCGCCGAACATCTAGTCTCCGGCCTCCCTGTCGCCCCGTCGCCTCCTGACCGCTCAGTCTGTGGTCGATGATACCTCTGTCGGCGTCGCGTCTCCATACTCTTGCAAGAAAAGCGCCAAATAGGTTACGCTCGATCAGGTGCCGGGCGGCTGTCGGCGGGACGGTGTGATGAGTCAGTATGGAAACTCGCCAGGGGGGTCGTACGGGGGTGTGCCATACGCGCCCGCGCCCAACGCGCAGCAAGGCGGGGTCGGTGCGTGGCGCTCGCCTGTCGCCGTGGTATTGGTGGTGCTCGGCTGTCTCTTGGCGCCGGTGGCGCTCGCGGGAGTGTGGTTCCACGCCAACATCATCGATGTGGACGGGTACGTGGCTACCATCACGCCTGTGGCCGACGAGCCCGCCGTGCAGAATGCTGTGGCCGACGTTCTAGCCGAGCAGGTGTACCGTGCGCTCGACGGCAGCGGGGTGCTCCCGGGAATTCCCGGGGAACTAGGTTCCATCACCGGGCAGTTGGGCGCTCGGCAGCTGGAGGACCTCACGCGTGAACTCACCCTGCAGGCGGTGTCGAGCAGTGCCTTTCGAGGGTTTTGGGCTGCTGCCAACAGGAGGGTTCACCCCATCCTGCTGGAGGCCATCCGCAACAAGGGAGATGTCGACCTGACGGCGGGCGGGCTGGTCAGTCTGGACTTGGTGGAGGTCACGCGGAACGTGACCGATCTGCTGGCCACGTCGGGCGTCTCCCTCCCCGCACTGCTTCCGGAAGTACTCACCACCGGCAACGTGGCGCTGCTGGATTCTCGTCCACTCGCCAAGATGGGGTCCGCTATCACTGCGCTGGATCGGCTGTATTGGCTGCTGCCGATCGAGGCACTCGTCCTCTTGCTGGGCTCCGTGCTCGTCGCTACTAGGCGGTTGCTCGCCGCCCTATACCTGGGTGCAGGGCTGGTGTTGGCGATGATCGCTCTCGAGGCGGGCGTTGCAGTGGGAAGAGCCTACTATCTCGGTGTGACCGATGACGCCGGCATTCCGCACGATGCCTCCACGGCTATGTGGGGGGTGGTCACCAGCAGCCTTCGCCTCTGGGGGTGGGCGGTGTTCGCTGTGGGCGTTGCGGTGGCCCTGTTGTCGGCGGCCGCTCTGCTCGTCGCTCGGCGTGGTAGCCCGCCCCCGCGACAAGCAGGAGCGGGCTATCCCAGTGGACCCGGCTACGCGGGTCCTACTTGGCCTCCTCCGAGTAGGTGATGATCCAGGCGTCACCCGCTTTGGTGAACTTCATCAGTATCGTCCGGGTGCCGATGGGCTCTTTCATGTTCAGGGACATCTCGGCCTGGTCGGTCCCGGTGAGCGTGGGCGCGGTCTTTTCGCTCATCCCCAACTGGACGCCGAAGGACTTGATGCGGCCGATCTCGTCGCGGATAGTCTGTTCCTTCGCGGTCCGGTAGCTCTCATCCAGGTAGGAGACGGCCGTGTCCGGATCGTAGGCGTTGTACGCCGCCCAGAACTTGAAAGCCAGGTCCCGTATGGCCTGCGCGTCCTCGGCGGATATCGCAGCGCCCGGCGCGGACGTGGTGGCTGGAGACACGACCGTGGTCGAGGCTGGCCCGACCGTCGAGGTAGTGGGAGCCGCGGTGGTCTCGGACGTGGGCGAGGCGATGGTGCTCGGCGGGGAAGAGGTCTGTGTGGATGAACCCCCCGACCCACACGACGCGAGCAGAGCTGTTGCTGCCAGTAAGACGATGATGACCACGATTCTTTGCGTGCGTGGAGCACGGTGGCCCATGTGTCACACCCCCAGGTCAGACGTGGATGACGGCTCTGGCTCGATCGTAGTGAATTGTCCCAGCGGGCGCAAGTGGCAGATATCCATCGGCAGCAGCCCATCCCATGAGTAAGCGAGCTGGGGAAAGGCTCCGCGGCCGAGACTTCGGAGGGCGGTGACGCCGCGCGCACCCACTTCTTGGGCAAAAGGCTCCAGACGCCCCGAGTCCAGCAAGACACCCATGGATTGCAGGTTGGGCGCGGGCAGCCCGCGCAGCAGGCGGGGAACCTCCATCACATCGTCCACCGGCCGCACCACCACGACTCGTCCCTGACAGTAGTTAGCGGCGCGCCGGAGGGCGCCGGCATCCCAGGGGCGGTCGTCCAAGATGACGGCGAAATCATCGTCGTATTCCGACAGCATGCGGACTCGGCCCGAGCCGGTGAGCGACGCGTAGGAGTCGAACGCGCGGTGGGTGAAGCGGCGCGGGGTGGCCCCCCGGGGAAGTACCTGGGAGAGGGATCTCATCTCGTCCGCCAGCGCCCGCGCGTACTCGGGCGCGCCGGCCTCCACGAAGTGCACGCGGGCGGACAGGCAGCCGTTCTGGTCCCAGAAGCTGGAGTCGAGGGCGGCCTGATGTGGCGCGTCCGGCCGAGCCGCCCAGTGCGATCCCAGAGTGACGAAGCTGACCTTGTGGCCGTGCCGGTGGAAGCGGAGGTCCGGGGCATAGCGGGCGCGCCAGGCGTCGAGGGCGGCGATGGTGCCGTCGTCGGCGGCGGCCAGCATGAGTCCGGCCGAGCGAAAGAGCAGGGCCTGGAGCGCGGGATCGTCGTAGTCCCAGATCATCACGGCCAGGCCGGCCACGAGGTCCGGGTCCACCGCCTCCACGGCGGAGAGCACCCAGGGGGTGAAGAGGGGCTCGTGCCGGCTGTTCCGGACGACCGCCGCGGGCGCGGGCGTGCCGTCCGGCGCCGCGTGATTCGCCAGGCTGCCGAGGAGGGAGATGATCAGCGCGGTGCCGGGAACGTTCCCGGCCGCGTAGCCCAGCGTGAGATCCACCGGGGGGACGGGGCGGAAGAGGGGCGCGTTGCCGGTGAGGACAGCCCTGGCCCGCGCGGAAACGCCCTGCGGGAAGAAGCGGATGCGGCCACCCAGCCCGGGCAGCGTCTCCCAGCGCGTGGCCACCGACCACGCCGGCCGGAAGCCCAGCGCGGCGGCGAGTGAGGACGGATCGACCAGGTCACTGCCTGCCAGCGCCGCGGTCAGCATCTCAGGGGTGTAGCCGGTGGAAGCGGAGAGGAGCGGTAGCATGTCCGGCATCTGTTCGGCGAGGGGGGCAAGCGCGTTCTCCAGGGCCACCTGCCAGCGGGCGGCGGTCTCGGCGCCGGCCACGGTGCGGGATGCCTGCAGTCCGGCGAGCAGAGTCGTCCACTGCTCGGGTGTCAGGCGGGGCCAACGGACAGTTACGGCGCTGTTCTCCGCGGCGCCCGTGAGGGTCGTCCCGCCCGCAGGCGGCTGCACGAGGGCGCCGCCTCTGAGGTAGGCGGTCTCCCAGGTGGCGCCGCTCAGCACCTTCTCGCGCATGCTACGCGGGAGCCAGAACCCATCGAATGCAGCGGTGTACCTCCCGGACCGGTTCATATCTGGGCCGCGCAGCCCGCTTCTTCCATGAGGTCCACCCGCTGTATCCTCCCGGCGATATGGGGTGAATCGTAGCCACAGTCGCAGACCAATCCGGGGTCGTAGTGGGCGCCGCCGTTCACGAGGGTCACCCGGTCCGCCGTCTGGAAGAAAGGCGGGATGAGGTCTCCGCCGGCCACGGGGTCGAAGAAGGCCAGCAAGCCGGAAGCCACCGGCGCCTGGACGATCCGGTCGGCGTCGTCGGTGACCACCGCGTACACCCAGGGCGGGATGTGGTAGTTGCCGCGTGGGCACTCGAATGCCGCCCAGTCGGCCTCCGCCATGCCGTACACATCTGAGACCGGCGCGCCGCCGAATGCGGCAACCAGATCGGCCCTGATCTGATCGGGCGTGAAGGGGTACTGCTCCTTGGTCCCTCCGCCGGTGGCCACTCGGCTGCCTGCAGGGAGATCCACCCGGGACTCCAGCGCCACGGCGTGCAGCTGTGCCAATCCGCCCAGCAGCATGAGCGGCCGGCCGGCAGCTGTCAGCTCGCGCAGGCGGGACAGGGTCACGCCTACGTATTTCTGCGCCACGAGGCGCGCGTCGGCCCAGGCCATCAGCGGGTGGAGGATCCGGCTCTCCACCACGCCCCGTGGTCCCGGGCGGTAGGTGCGCCCCGCTCTCAGGCGGATGCGGTCGGGGGTGGCGGAGAAGGGCATGGTGTAGTAGACGGCTGTGTCGGCCGCCCAGTCGAGTTGTCTGGTGCCGATGCGCGCCGACCGAGCCATGGCCACCCGCGTGTTCTCCGGCATGACGAACACCAGGGCGGCGCCCCGGGATATGCCCCAGGACCGTTGGATCCCGGTGAAGAAGGAGCGCACGGCCAGGTCGACGGTGGTTGCGTCGCGCGCCACGACGCTCGCGATTCCCGAGGTGCCGCTGGAGGTCACCAACTCCAGGCCCAGGTCGGCGTATGCATGTTCCGCGGCCGCCAGCAGTCCCTCCATGGTCGCGTAGCGCCGCCGAAGAGCGCCTTGGCGGTCCTCGGGTAGCGGGATCGAGAGCTGATCGTCCAGCCACGCGAGGAAGCCCCGGGGATCGTCTTGAGGGAATGGGCCGATGGTCTCCACGTAGCTCTTGAAGGTGAGCGCGGCCGGTCTCAGCAGCCGCGGGAGATCGTCATGACCGACGTCGCTTCCTACGCCCCTGGCCCGAACGGTGCGTCGGTAGGCTGCATTCCGCTCGAAATGGTATCTGTGCGACGCGCGGATGCCTTCAAGGAGTAGCGGGCCACGCTGCGCCGCGGGGAACGCGAAGAAGGCGTCCAGGCCGGGGAGCGGCATGGGTGGTCAGCGCGTCTTCCGGGCCAGGAAGGCCTCGCGCGGGGATTCCTGCCCCGGGCACACGGACATACGAGCCTCCTTGCGGAACGGCGCCCCTTCGATATACCCTTCCAAGTATAGCGGCGGGAGCGACACAAAGGCTGTCGGATCTCAAGCGGTGGCCGGCCCGGGTAGCGTGAGTCCCCGCGGCCACGGCTCCGGCACCGGCTGACGGTTCCACCGCGACCGTCTGGGCACGTGCAAAAACGGCCTCGGCCGAGCCCGGCATCGACCCCGCTGGCCACGCGGGCTCGCGAGACTCGCGCACCTTGTTCATCGCCGGTCGCGTCTCGAGCAGGGTGGCCGCACACGGCAGACGCGTAGCCGGCTTCCCGGTCGGGTACGGTCCCATGCGCCGGCGTGCAGCCTGGTCTGCTGACGCCAACCAGGGAGAGCCGCTCTCACATGTCTGACGTCATAGAGGTCGAGGACCTTCGGAAGGCATATGGAGACGTCGTCGCCGTCGACGGGGTCTCTTTCGAGGTGCGCCGGGGCGAGATCTTCGGCATGGTCGGACCGAACGGCGCCGGCAAGACGACCACTATCGAATGCATCGAGGGACTGCGTCGGCCCGACGCGGGGTCCGTCCGCCTTCTGGGGCTGGATCCGGCGCGAGATCAACGACAGGTGGCCGACCGCGTCGGCATCCAACTGCAGGACTCCGCGCTTCCTCCCCGTATGCGGGCCGGAGAGGCACTGCGGCTCTTCGGCTCGTTCCACACGCGGGTGGCCGACCCCGCCGGACTGCTCGAGCGCATGGGCCTGGCGGACAAACGGGGTGCCCTGTTCAGCAAGCTCTCGGGGGGCCAGAAGCAGCGGCTCTTCATAGCGCTGGCCCTGGTCAACCAGCCGGAAGTCGTTTTCTTCGACGAGCTCACCACGGGCCTCGACCCCCAGGCGCGGCGCTCCATGTGGGATCTGGTCACGCAGATTCGCGATTCGGGATGCACCGTCGTGCTTACCACCCACTTCATGGAGGAGGCCGAACGACTGTGTGACCGCGTGCTCATCATGGACCACGGCCGGATCGTCGCCTTGGATGCGCCCGACGCCCTGATCCGGTCCCTGGGGGCAGAGAGGCGCCTTGTGCTGACGTTCCCACCCGGGAAGACCCCGCCGTCGCTCGGGCACCTTCCCACGGTCCGTCGCGTAGAGCAGGCGGGTGATCGCCTGGTCGTGTACGGAGGCGGGGAGCGCTTCGTAGGCGGGGTCGTCTCCGCTCTCGAGGACGCCGGCGTGGACCTCATCGACCTGCGCACCGAGGAGTCCACGCTCGAAGAGGTGTTCCTCGCCCTTACCGGACGCGAGATGCGGGAGTGATGCCGTGAGGGGCTTGTGGCGGCTCACCGCGATGGATCTCCTCCTCTACTTCCGGGAGCCGATCGCCACCTTCTTCACCCTGGCCTTCCCCCCCTTGCTGGTGGTGCTGTTCGGCACCATCTACGGGAACGATCCCACGCCCATGTTCGGGGGTCGGGGGTCGATGGATGTGTCTCTGCCGGCCTACACGGCGCTGATCCTGGGGACGGTCGCCTTCCTCGGCATACCAATCAACATCAGCAGCAACCGGGAGACCGGAGTGCTCCGGCGCTATCGAGCGGCCGGCGTGCCCGAACACGTGTACGTCCTCGCCGACGTGATCACCAACCTCGTCATGACGGTGCTGGGTATGATCTTGCTGATCGTGGTCGGCAGGCTGCTGTACAACGTGCGGATCGAGGGAAGCCCCCTGATCGTACTGGTCGGGGTCCTGTTCTGCGCCCTGTCGATGTTCTCTATCGGCTACTTGATCGCCTCGGTCGCCCCTAATGCGCGGGTTGCGCAGGTTGTCGGCATGGTGGTCTTCTACCCGATGATGTTCCTATCGGGGGCAGCCATCCCCATTGAAGTCATGCCCGAGTCGGTCCGCCGCATCTCTGAATTCCTGCCCCTCACCTATGCGGTGAGGCTCCTGAAGGGTCTCTGGTTCGGCGTGCCCTGGTCCGACCTACTCCTCGAGACCGCGGTGCTGGGCGGCACCATGGTGATCTGCGCTTTGCTGGCAACCCGGTTCTTCCGCTGGGAATAGGACCGGCGACGGCACAGGGAAGCCGCTGGCGACCTGTCAGTCGCCCAGGCACAAGGCATGCTGAGCCGGCTTCCTGGGTAGACAGCCACCGGTGAGACGGCGCTTCGGGGCCGTCTCAGACATCCGAGTGGAAGGGAGCACAGCGATCATGACCGGTCCCATCGATGCGATCATGGCCATCCACAACGCGTTCCGGCGGGACATGGCCGCCATCGACGCCGCCGCCCTGGGCGCGGCCCGGGGCACGCCCGGGCTCACGACGACGATCGAACGCTTCCGCTTCTTCAACGTGGTATTGGACGCGCACGCCCGCGGAGAGGAACTAGCCATCTTCCCCGCTCTGGAAGAGGTCGCCCCCTCGGTGGCCGAGGCCTACGTGAAAGACCACCGCGGCCTGGATGCCGCCTTCGCCGCTTTGAGCGCCGCGGTCTCCGCGCAGGACGCCCTCGAGACGGCCCGGGCTACCGCCGCGTTCAAGTTCCATCTGGACATCCACCTGTACAAGGAAGACACGCACCTCTATCGCCTGATCAGGGAGCGCGTCTCCCTGGCCGACCAGGGTAAGGCGCTCGGCGTCATGTCAAGCACGATGCCGCAGGAGCTCTTCCCGGAGGTGGTGGCCTGGATGTTCCCCTTGATGGGTCCCGACGACCGCGAGAACATGACCCGCGTGTGGCAGATGGCCATGCCCGCGGAAGTCTTCGCGGGAGTCAAGCAACTCGTCCAGAAGGCGGTCGGCGACGACTGGGCGGAGCTCACTCGACGCATCCCCGAACTGGCGGGGTGACGTCGGCACCGGCGCACCGGCCGCGCGCGCGGGTGTTCTGTCGACCCCTTTCGACGGCGAGAAGCCAAGCAGTGCAGGCCCTTCGAGGCGGATCACCCCGGGCTCTTTGCTTACGCAATAGATACTTGCTTCACAATCTGGCCATGCGGCCAAACGATTCGGTGACCGGGGCCAATTGACCCGGGGTCGTGCGAGGCCCACTATGGTTCCAAGGGAGTGCGATGCTCACAGTATTCCGCACTCCAAGGCAGGTCGATGGCGACCCGCACACGGGCGTTCCCGAGGGGAGGAACCCCATGAGCATAGACAACCCGCGGCTTCTCGAGATGGTCTCGAGAACCGACCGGGATCTTCGCATTCGGCGGGCTGAGC